>JAABUK010000113.1_pt1 | contig 192482 bp, 44 predicted proteins | sample 5559141 | NCBI WGS metagenome assembly JAABUK01 (sample SAMN10711869, study PRJNA513367) | rock metagenome | isolation source: Antarctica rocks | place: Antarctica: Victoria Land, Pudding Butte nord | collected 2016-01-03 | reverse complement strand
TATTAGAAATCCGCCTTGGCGCAGTGGGGATCCCTAAGGGATCCCCACCCCACCCCACCCCACCCCAAGCCCCACGCCAATAGATCCCCACGCCAGGCTGGGGTGGGGATTACACCTCGATCCCTACCCCACCCCACGCCAATCCGAAGCGTAGGAATAGGGAAGGGAATTTTGACTTTTTCGAAAATCGAGGAAGGGAATTCAAAAAATTAGGACAAATATTAATACAAAAAAAAATCCCTTCCCCAAAGAAGGGAAGGGAATAGAGTTAAAAAGGCCGATTCCCTTCCCTATTCCGCAGCGTAATATTTAAGGCGGTAAATTATAAAGAAAGTTTTAAAGAAAATCTTCCTACGGAAGGCTTCTAATATTTCGGTACTAAGAAAATTAATATAATAGAAGACTTCGGTATTCGGCTCCTCCGTAATATTATATATTATTATATTCGGTATTTCGATATCGTTAAAATCTACTAGCTTAAAGTTATTAAAATTTAATAAATTTAATAACTCTTTAATTTTAAAGTTATATAGAATTTAAATCAGTACTAAGTATATATTATTATACTTCGTCGAATTATTTAATATAGCGGAAAGTTATAATAGGATAATAGGTTATTTATTAATATCTACCGTTAATAAAAAGTAATATAGAGTAATTTCGACGATTTTATTTAACTTTTCTAATTACCCGTCGGTTTAGGGGTAATATACGGTTGAATATAATATATCGATTTTAAGTTTAGTTATAATCTACTTCTATAACTAGCCGATAAAGCGATAGTCTCTATTTAAAATAATTACCGATAATAGCCCCTAATTTAGAAAAAGAAAACGAGTTAGTAAATAATATATTTATTATAAGTCTCCCTATATTACTTAACTAGGTATTAATATAACTTTCTTATTAAATTTATTAGTTACGGATATTATATAGTTCTTTTTTATAGTAGCCTTCGGTAAAACTAAAATAAAGTCGATTATTAAAATATGAAATAACTTTACGGGATTATAAATAAGTTATAAAAATCTATAAAATTAATACCTAGGAGTCTAGTATAACTAGTAGTATAGATAGTATCTAAGATATTTATATAATTTAGTAGATATATTAAAGATATAGACGTAACCTACTAGTTTTTTATAAATTCTAGTATAGTTAAGGTACCCTATATCGTCGTAGGTCTTCTAGAATACTTTATATTCTATAGAGCTCGGTAAATAGAGACGTAAAGTATTATATTCGACGTCGTCGAAATAAAGTAGCCCGTTAATAAATTTATAAAGGAGCTTTACGGCGTTAGTATTAAAGATCGTATTCTATTCTACTATAACTATAATTCTAGTCTATCGTGTTTTCGTTTCGTAGCTATTCTATACACGCCCTTTAAAGTCTTCGTTAATAGCGATAACGTTAATAGGGAAAGTTATAAATAGAGTATCTAGGATCGATTTATTTATTTTAAGGCGGTACGTCCGACTAGTAAAATATAATAAGATATTAAGTATTATATTAACTTTACTAAATTTATATTTTATTTCGATTCTAAATCTTTATAGGTATTTAGATACTCGAATTAATCTAAAATTTAACTTCTCCGTAGACGTAGTATTTATTAACGTCTAGCGAACGATCTTAATAGTAGCGGAGTAGTTAATATAGATAATAATTACTTTAATAGTTATTTTAATAAAATATCGGACTTTCTTTATAATTTATATAATACTAGTTATTTCTAGTTCGGTAGATTAATATTTAATTTCTACTAGAGTAAACTACCTAGAGAGGAATAAAATAAATAATATAAATTTCTATCTAGAGTATTCCGTATTAGCGACGGTATTCTTTATATAATATATATAAGCGCCGAAACCCTATTCTTTAAATACGTCGAGGTCGATAAAGAGTTATTTCCTAAAGTCTATATAATAGAGTATTATTAAACTAGCGAATATCTTTTATAGTTATTAATAGGGTTTTATTTTAGATAGTAAAGAGGTATTAAATAGAGTTTTATTTATTATAAATTTATAGGTATTACCCCGAATACCTCTAGTACTAAATATACTTCGGTAATTTTAATTTAATAGTATTTTATATTCTTATAACGACTTAACGATCGTTATATAATATAGAATATATTATTTTAAGTATCCCGTTATATTTAAATATTATTTAAATATTTATAAAGTCTTAAGGAACTTTAAGTTCCTAATAATAATTAATTTATCTTCGGTTATAATAAATCCTAGGGCGTTAACGTATTATCCTAGTATTATAGTATGGCCTTATTAACCTAGCCTAGCCTAACCTACCTTAGATCTAATTTAGGTCTAAGTTAGTTTCCCTGTTTCTATCCTAATATAGCCGGGATAGGAAATAAATAAATACTCCGTATACTAGCTCTTATTTAGATAATAACTAGCCTTACCCTAGTTTTCGTCCTTTATCTTTTATCTTAACCTACTCCTATATTATAACTAGGCTATAATTTAATAAACCTGGCCGTTAATTTAATAAATATCTAGATATTAATCCCGTCTCTTAATATTATAAAAGATTAATTACCTAGTTAATACTCCTTAGTACTAGGATAATTATTATAAAGGATTAACCCCCTAACCCCGAAGACCGCGTATAATAATTCCTCGCCGAAGTTTAAAATAACCCTACTAGCTTCTTAAATACCTTCGATTACTTATATATTTAGGTCGAGAATAATTCTTTATTCGATACTTTATCCTCGTTTACGCCTCCTCCTCCTCCTACACTAGATATATAATCCTTAATCTATACTATCGTTTAGGTAATGGCCTAGGCCGTACCTACTATAACCTAAACTATACTTTAGCCCCCGCCCTAGGTATTCGATAAAAATACCCTTAATAATATTATTATTATAGGCCTACGCTCGTCTTCCCCTTTAAATATTTAATAACCTACTTCTTCCCGATCTCGAACGCCTCTTAGATCCGAAAAGCTCCTAGATATCTCGGAATATAAAGGGGATTAAGATAAATTAAATATTTAAGAGTAAACGTTAATATAGCGGATATATATTAATTATAACCGTTACCCTATTAATAACGATAAGATCGTTTATATAGAGCTTAAATTAATTATTAATAAAAAAGTCTTTAATTTAATAAACCGTTATTAAAAGGAGGGTCTTTATACCTTAACTAGCTTTACCGATTAATAAAAGAAACTAAAAGAAATATATAATAACCCGTTTAAATAGGAGGATACTCGGAATTATATCTAGGAACTTAAATAAGGCTTTATACCTTTTAACGAGTATTTTAACCTCGTTATTTAAAAAAAGAAACATTCTCGAATAAAGGACGAATCCTTAATTAACGCTATAAAATATAACGTTAATTATATTATTTAATAGGCCTTTATCTCTTAAAGGAAAACTAATAATTAACGGTTATATACCTTCGATAAATACGTCTATATATACTCCGAAATCGACTAAGAACTCCGGTAGATTAAATACCGTTTACCTCGTTAGAGTATTACTTTTACTAGATTAAAATAAACCTTAAAGAGGCCTATTATATCTTTACTAGCTTCTACCCTTATAGCCCGCTTTATTATAATAAATATTTTTATCCCCGTTATCGTAGCTCTAACTCTTTTATTTAAGGAGTTAATAAACCTCGATTCTACCTAAATTATTATTAAAGGTAAATTAACGAGAACCCCGGTTATTAAAGTTATCTATAAGAAATAAAGGCTTTATTTTTATTATAAATCGCTTAGGTATAATATAAAAGCCTACCTAATTAAACTAGCCAGTCTCCGATCTAGTATTATAATTATTATTAACGACGACGAGAGCGTTATAAGAGGAGTTACCCTAGATATAGAAAAAGAATAGTCCCGGTATAAAGTCGCGTACTAGGACTATAGATACCTAGAACCCCATATATACCTTCTTACCTATCGGTTATATTATTTAATTTACCTTCGTTATTAGCTAAGCTTTCGTTTAAATCTATTATATAGCTTTTTAAAACCGACCCTACTTTTCGTAATAAATATATAATTATTTCTTATTAACTACGGTATAACTAGTCCCGAATTTAAATTAAAGCCTTAATTAATATTAATATATCCGGTTATCTTTTTATTAATTATAATTTTACGTATACCTAGTATTTACCCCTTCGCCTTCTTCGTTATCCTCGTATCGTCCGACCCTTTAATAGCGTACCTACCGTTATAAAACATATTATTTATATCGTAGAAACGATTTTAAATATCTATAACTATTAAGAACGAATAATTTTCTTCGTTATTAAGCTTAGTTAGTACCCCGTCGTAATCGGCCTATTATATCTTTATTATTATAAAGTTACTACCGATTTCTTAGATAATTCCTTAACCTTCGTCTTACGTTTCTATTTAAGAAATTATACTTTAAATCCTATAAAAATCTTCGCGGAAGATAAACTCTTTTTTATACTCTAAGAAAGTTTCTAAACCTAAAAATCCTAGTTTTTAACTTTATCCGATACCCGTATAAAGTAAACCCCGATTTAAAACGAGTCGCTAGTATATAAAGAGCCGTTATTATTTATAAACGATAACGTTATTATTAAATAACTAATTCCGACTCGAGAGAAGTTACTTTAGCTCTAGGTTTATTAATAATATATTTAATCCTAGGTTTATAAGAAATAAACCTCGACTTAAGAAAATTTAACCTAATCCTAGGCTTATTAATAATATATTTAATCCTAGGTTTATAAAAAGTAAACCTCGATTTAAGAAAAATTAACCTAGTCCTAGGTTTACTAGAAGTAAACCTAGTCTTTAGCCTAACCTAATACTCGTATAAAATAACCTAGAATTTAAAAGGAGTTACCCTAGTTCTAGGTTTATTAATAATAAATCTAGACTTAAGAGGAGTCTTCCCCGTTTTAGTCCTAGTTATTTATTCTTATAAGAACTAACTATAATAACGAGTATAATCGTATCGTTACTACCGTTAAGTAAGGAAAGACGCCTAAAATTAAGTATTATAGCCTAGCCTCGCTTCGTTTTAAGTTCTAGCGTTAAGAATAACGAACCTAGTACCTAGTTATTTTTAATATATACGAGATAGGATCTTAATTATTTACCCGGCTCGTTAGGCTTAACGAGTAAACCGCGTTTAATCTATTATTTATAGAAATCGATCGATTCCTAGGTATTCTAGAAGAAATCTCGACCCTAAATACCTAGCCTCGTTAAGAACCTAGATACTATAAACTTAAACCCCGCCTTAGTTAAAACCTTAAATTAAATATTTACGATTAAATTTAAAACCGAGTTATATTTAAAATAAATAGGGAGCTTTACCTCGCCTCCGCCGTTATTTAAGAAAAGTTTTAAATTTACCGAGATAATAAGAAATTAACCTAACTACGATCCTACCTACGCGGTATTATAAATTCCTAGATATCTTTTCGAGAAAAAACGCTGATACCTTACCCTTATATTGGTTATATAATTATATTATTAAATTTAAAGAAGGGTTATAACCTCCGTCGTCTAGTTTATATAGTATAAACTATAATAAGATCTTAAAGCTCCGCCGTTACCTAGATAAAAACCTTAATAAAGGTTTTATTTAAGTTAATCGGTTTTATACCGCGTTTCTTATCTTATTTATAAAGAAATTTAACGGAGGCCTACGTTTTTATATTAATTACCGAGGGTTAAATACTATTATTATAAAGAATAAATACCCTTTACCTTTAATATTAGAAACCTTAAATCGATTAAATCGTATTAAGGTATTTTCTAAGTTAGATATTATATTTATTTTTAATCGCCTCCGCGTTAGGGAGGGTAACGAAGAATTTACCGCGTTCCATACCCGATTCGGCCTATTCGAATACCTTATTATATTATTTAAATTATATAATAACCCTACCTCGTTCTAGTACTATATTAATAATACTCTTTATAAATTTCTCGATAAAACTTATACCGTATATCTCGACGATATTCTAATTTATAGCGATATCGAGGAAGAGTATAAAATCTACGTTAAACGTATCCTCTAGAAGCTCCGCGAGGCGGGGCTTTAAATAGATATTACTAAATATAATTTCTATATTAAGGAAGTTATATACCTAGGATTAATTATTATTATTTAAAGGATTAAAATAAATCTAAAGAAAATCGATACAATCTTGAATTAATTATAACTAGTTAATATTAAAGATATTTAAAGTTTCCTAGGGTTTATTAACTTTTATCGGCGCTTTATTTATAAGTTTAATAAACTCGTTATACTATTTATAGCCTTAATTAAGAAAGGTATTATCTTCGAGTAAAGTACTCGATATTAAATAACTTTTAATACCTTAAAGAAGGCTTTTACCTTTAATACTATCCTAGTTTATTTCGACCCCGACCGTAAGATTATAGTAGAAATAAATACGTTTAATTACGTATCTAGGGGGGTTTTATCCTAGTACGATAATTAAGATATCCTTCGTCTTATTATTTACTTTTTAAAGAAGTATAATCTTACCGAGTATAATTATAAGATCTATAATAAAGAGTTTATAATAATTATCCGTATATTCGAGGAATAGCGCTTTAAACTAGAGGGATCTACTCTTTTTATCGAGGTAATATTTAATTATAAGGCTCTTAAATATTTTACTTTATTTAAGGTATTATCTCGCCGTTAAACGAGGTAGAGTAAATTTCTATCCCGTTTTAATTATAAGATTACCTACCGGCCCGGTAAAGAAGGTAGTAAATCTAATATATTAATATATCAGTTAGGAGACCTCCCTAAAGAGGGGGATAAATTAGACCCTAGATATTAATATTAATATTAGATTATATTAAAAAGAAAAAACCTAGCCCTAGAAGTCCTCGAGGACTATATTTATAATATATCGTTAAATATAGCGACCCTAGCCTTAGTCCTAGTTACCCTAATTATATCGGTAGTAGATCTAGAGATTCTCGTCTAACCCTTTTAATTATACCTCGCACTAATTTATATAACCCCGATAAATCTTGATACGGACGTCGATCTAGAACCCTAGACCCTACCTACGTCCTACGAGTTTAAACTAGATAAAGACCAGCCTATTAACCTAGATAAAGACCTATACGATACCCCGACCTATTAATTATAGGATATAATTAATTAAGCCGATTAATTCGCCCCTAGAGTCCTAGAAATACTACGTTCTAGAACGCGCTATTATAGCGGAATTCCCTTCGTTAAATACGAAGATAAGGATAAAATTCTCTACTTCCGAGGAAAGAGATATATTCCGAATTCTAATAAACTACGCCTTCGTCTAATCTAGTTAACCTACGATAATATCGCGGGTAGTTACCTAGGTCGTATTAAATATTATAAATTAATTAATCGGGCCTATTAATGGCCTAACGTTTATACTACTATCTAGCGATTTATTAAGAATTATTATATATACCGAAGAACTAAGCCTTCTCGCTAGTGTATTTAAGGATAATTATATTTATTACCGCCCCCGTAACGACGTTAAAGAGGTTTTTAATAGACTATATAAGTCCCCTACCGCCTTATACCTTTATAGGAATTATTTATCGGTATATCCTAGTTTTCGTAGACCGCTTAACCAAAATACGGTATTTAATATTAACTACGTCGATAGAAGTAGACGAAGCCTGCGACGCTTTCTACTAGAATATATAAAAGCTTTATAAACTACTAGATATCTTTATTTTAAATTAAGGATTTTAATTTATATCGGAGTTCTAGGAGGCCTTATATAAGCGCCTTAAAATCGACTAACGTATATCTACCGGATATTATCCTTAGACGGATAATTAAACCGAGCGGTTTAATACTATAATAGAATACTACCTCCGTATATATATTAATTATATATAGAATAATTAGGTGAAATGGCTCCCTAGAGCGGAGTTTTCTAGTAATAATACCGATTCTTCTAGTACTCTAGCCTCGCCTTTCTTAACTAACTATAATTAATATCTACGTATTGGTTTCGAGCCTACCGAATCTTTACCCTAAGATCTTACTACTTAAGCCCGTATTTATTTAATTATTACCGATAAATTCGTAATATAAATAGAAGCCTTAAACGACTACCTCCGTAATAAGATATTTATCGTTTAAATTATCTTTAAATCCTCGGCTAATTAACGAAGGCGCCTATATCCGATATACTTAATAGATAACTAAATATAATTAAATATTAAGAATCTAAATATTATACGCTCTTTAGTTAAACTCGATAATTATAATATCGGCCCCTTCCGAGTCTCTAAGGTTTTTAATAATCCTTTTATAATCTAGTTAAACTTTCCGTATTTTATAAAAGTTTACCCCGTCTTCTACGCTAGCCTATTATAACTAGTAGTTAATAACCCTTTACCTAGATAAGTCTAGTTTATCCGAGAACCTATAACTACCGAAGATAACTAATATAAATAGTACGTTAACGGTATCTTAAATTCTAAGTACGATCGCCGTTATAGTCTACCTTTATTAAAGTACTATATTAATTAAAAAGGCTACGTCGCTATATAGGAACCCTTTTAGTACCTTACCCGTTATTAATAATTTATTAATAAGTATTATATCTCGAATCCCAGCGCCGCTGGCCTCTACGAATTACCGTATATTATTTAAAGATACTAGTATAAGGAACCTCTACTATCTTTATCTTAATCCGATTTTTAAGAAATTAACCCCCGCCTATATTATAGCCTATTCCTTATCCGTTATTATTCCCTCGGTTATCGTTCCGTATCGGCTTCGACCGATACTTCGTATTACCGTATAAATAAATAGTACTCTATAACCTAGCCCCGCCGTTATCGTTTATAGATAATAACGTTAACGCCTAACCTTATTCGTATACCGCCGCCTATTCCCCGTCCTATCCTTTATCCGTTATTATCGATTACTTATTTTATAGGAGCTCGACCTTAAAGAGGGGGCTATTATTATAATATAGCCTTATTAACCTAGCCTAGCCTAACTTACCTTAGATCTAATTTAGGTTTAAGCTAGTTTCCTTATTTTTATCTTAATATAGCCGGGATAAGAAATAAGTAAATACTCTATACACTAGTTTTTATTTAGATAATAACTAGCCCTACCCTAACTTTCGTCCTTTATCTTTTATCTTAGCCTACTCCTATATTATAACTAGGCTATAATGTAATGAACTTGGCCGTTAGTTTAATAAATATCTAGATATTAATCCCGTCCCTTAATACCTAGTAATTATATAAACGGGTATTTTAAAAAGAATTTCTTAACGGAGATATGAATATTTATTTCTAAAAGAGCTTAAAATACTAGGGTAAAGTATAATATATACTCTAATAATAACTTCGAGTAGATAATAATATTATTTATATAGGCTTTATAGAACTTTCTAAATAATCGTAAAATACGATTAATTATACACTATATATATACGGGTAAATTACGGTATCTTATTATAAGAATATTAAATATCTCTTATCCTCTATAGGATGAGACGGTTAGGTAGTAACGATAATATCGTTTTACCTACTACTAGTAGAAGAATATAACGGCGTCGATAGTCGAGATATATATAATATAAAGGAGTTTTACTAGAATATCTATTTAGGACGGGACTAGATATATATTAAATATAGTAATTTTATTTAAAGCCCGAATATCGATAATTATATAATCTTTAGGGCTATTAGGAGTCTCTTTCTATATAACGAAATAAAAAAAAGAGAATAGCGTAGATTTAGAAGTTTATTTTATTCGACTTTATTTATAGAGTTTATTAAAAACTTCGTTAATTACGTCTTTATCTCGCTTTCTTAACGAATATACTCGTACTTAACCTACTTTATAAATTTCTCTCTAGTTATTAATAAGTAGTATATCTATTTATTTAGATTCTAGGATATTAATAATATTTCCTATATCTTTCTAGAGTTCTAGAAACGAATCGATAATATCGGTAATAAAATTAATAGAAGTATCGCTTTTATAGATTATAACGCCGGTAGGGTATAGTATCTTTATAGTTATATAATTTATAAATAATATTTCTATAGTAGGATTCCTTACTACTATAATACCCTCTACGGAAGGTTTCTACGGTATCGTAATAATATTAAATACTATTATTAATACTAGGGATACTTTAAAATACTAAGAGATAAATAATAAATAAGATTTTAATAGTCTATAAATTATCCCTATATATAATATATTAACGGGGAAATATTTTATAACTTTATATTTAATAACTTTACCGAGCCTAAAGTATTTTCCTAGTATTATAAATTTATCTATATTATTACGTACTATAACGTAGTCCATATCGTAGTTAATAATATAGACGGAGACTATAAAGGAGTTATACTATATAGGTTTAAAAATAAAATCGCGGTTTTTAGGAAGCGAAATAGATTTGAATAAAACTACTATCTTTATATATAATAGTATAGTCTACCTACTTTTACTAATAATAATAGTATCGGTTCTAGCGCCTTTAATAACTATAAATATAGGTACTTTTAAATTACTATAAAATATAATAATAACTAAATTCTTTCTAGTATTAAAGATAATATTTTTAGGTTTTATAATATCTACCCCTATAAGTACTTTTATCGAAAGATTATTAACGATATATAACTCTCTAGTAATTAAGGTAATATTATCTTTACTAAAAATATATATCGATATAAAGATATACTCGTTAATATTATATTTACTAGAACCGAGACCGCGAATTTTTATAGTAGTAGGTATTTTACGAATATCGACTTTTAAGCCGAGTTTTATTAACTTTTTTAAAAATATATAGTCGATAAAATTTATAATATATCTAGTATTAAAGTAGAAATTATATAGAGTACTATTTATATTAAAGGAGATTTTAATTATAGTATAATAATAACCCCGAAAGATATAGCTTTATATAGGGTCATCCTTCGCCGTAGATATAATAATATTCTAGGAGGCGGAATATTAAATATTTATCGAGATAGAGTAAATCTAAATAGTATTAAAGGCGGTTATACTAGACTAATTAATACTAGGGCGATATTATTATATATATTTATAAAGTTTATTATTCGATAAAAATAACTATTTATATAACTAGTATACCGCTTTAATAGTAAATTACGTACCGACGAAAAGACTTTCGATTAATTCATCGAAAGATTTTTCTAAATCGACGGTGTTTTTATTATCGCTAGTCTATATAGTATCTTAGAAGTTATTATACTAACTATAATAGTTATTTAATTCTTCTTCGTTATAACGGAAATCTCTTTAATCTTCTCCTACTAAATTTTTTTAATTATTAATAATATAGTATACCTTTATAAAAGGTTTTTTAAATAAATTTCTATTGAAGATTTAACTTCTTTTTTACTTTTAGAGTTTAGTAGGAAATATCCGTTACCTAAATAATGAATTTAAATTTCTATTTATAATTTAGAGTTACTTTCTAGGAGGCGGTAAACGAGGGTATTATTATTATTATTATTAGTTAATATTATTCTACTAGGTTTAATAGGAAGAAGAAGGAAAAGATTTATATAAATTACTTTTATAAAAAGATCTAAACCCGCCGCCGAAGGCTTCGGTAAGTTTATAAGGAATAAAAAGTTAACGGAAGTTCTAATATTAATTATATTATTAAAGTTAACGTTATCCGTAGTTATTATTACTACTACGGGTCTATTAAACTACTCCGTCCGACTACCGATTAAACTTTCTTATTATTATAATTTATTATTCGTACTTTTTATCGTCTAGCTCTATTAGGAATAAATTAATAATAAACTAGTTTATAAAATATTAAATATAGATCCTAAGGTCTAGATTAATATTATTATAAATTATATCGAGTTATAATTTTAGCTCTATAATCCCGGTATCTTTAACTATATATAGTATTTTCTAAACGAACTCTTTAGGCTCGCGTCTACTAGTAGCGTCCTTAATAGTATATATCTCTCGTAGTAGGGAATTAATAGCTACGTTGGACGGTTATTTAATATTTAATAAAACGTATCGATACGCCGTTACTACTAATTAACAAGGTTATATTCTATAAAGTAGTAATAATTAATTAATTACTTGGCTAGGTATTCGTCTTTAACGAATTAATATAGTAAATAACTTTCGTTATTAAGGAATTAACCTAGTATAATAAAACTAGTATAACCGTATTAGGCCTATAAATATAGAGTATATTATAAGAATACGGTTTTACTAAATAATAAATTACGAAACGCGCGGCGGTTAATACGGGAGTTCGTTTAATTTTATCCGAAATATTAAATCCCTAAGTTCCTAGTTTATTATAGCGAAATAATTTTTAAATTATTAAAATTAACTTTCTCTCCGATAAACTTTCGATCTCCCTTTTAATAACTTTACGTCGTTGAATCGATATAATATCTTCTTTAACTACCGTCTTTAATTATTTATTAAATAAATTTATAATAAACCCCGACGAAAGAATATAAAGAGGAGTATTAAACCCCGTAATAAAATAATAATTTATTCTTTATATATAGATATTATCTATAAAACGCTTTCGAGTAACTTTATAATAAGATCTTAGAATATCGTATATATCTTTTATAATATATTCTACATTATTAATATAAATCTTCTACGCCGCGTTACCCGGGCCGAAAGAATAATTATTATAATTTTATTCTACGTTATATTTAGATCGGAATTTATCTAAATTCTCGCTAAAATAATAATTTATTATTAATAAATTACCTAAATATTTAGTCCGGAGGATAAACCGAATATATTCGATTATTCTACGATACCTTTAAAATAGTCCGTCTATTAATAACGACTAAAGTATAGTTATAACTCGTTCTTCTATATAGAGTCGTACTAGTATAATATTATAAAAATAGTAGATAGAGGTTATAATTTTATTAATATATATCTCTACTAGATTTTTTTATTTCGTCGATAATTTTTAAAATAAGGTTGGGAGGATTATTAGATTAAAAATACTAAACTCGAAATCTCTAAATAATTTATATTCACGCTTAATCTACTTTATTATATTATTTAATAATAAGAGAGGGGTAGTCGATATAGTAAATAAAATATTAATTAACTCTAAATATTTAAAATAATTAATCGTTATAGTATTTTAACTTTCTACGGGCTTTTTATTTATAAAAAATATCTCGAAAGATCCTTTTAATTTTAATTTTCGAGATTATATTAATTTAAACTTTTAAAGGCCTTTACTAGAGGAGGATTTAATTTTATTAAAATTTATTATATACCCTCTCTTCTCTAGGTCCTCGGAAAATACTATATTAAAATTAATTATTAATATTATAAATCTTAAATTCTTATTATTCTTTAGGAATTAATAACGCCTATATTAAACTTTTAATACATCGGTAGTAATTTCCTAGAATTTAGTCGCGATTTTTAAAAAATATCTCCGTTATTATTCCGGTGTCTATCGACTAGGCCCGAGGTTACGTAATTCTTCTTTATAGATTAATAATTTATTAATTATCTCCCGAACGATTATTAGAAATTCGCGCCGTATATATTATACTATATTAAGACTAGTTTTATAATAGTTATTAAATATAATATATAGATCCCCTAAAGGGAGTATACGGCGTGGTTACGCTATTTATATTATAGTATTATATTATAATTTCCGTTACTTCGGAGTCTTTTTAGAAATAGGAAACTCGGAGCCCTCGCTCTAACTCTTTAAAGATTAATTCTATTATTTAAATATAAAGATTATTTTCTTATTAAGACTTTATATTTATTTTTATATTATTATAAATATCTTAAGTATTATAATTTAATAATTTTAATCTCTCTTAACCTTTTTAGGTAGTAATTTATTAAAAGTATAAAAAATCTTTCTAAAAATAATTATCTTAAAGGCGAGACGTACGGGATTAATACTTTAGACGAAAATACGGGAGATTTATTAAAAAATATTAATCTTATAGTAGATTAATGATTTATAAAATTAAAACGTAAATAAAAAGCCCTTAAGAAAAAGGCCTTTATTATTATAATTTAAAAGAATATCGAAAACTTATAATATATTATCGTAGGTAAAGGAGATAAGGAAATCGAAAATAATTCTTAAAAATTAAATATAAAAGACGAAAGCGGCCTAACGGTAAATCGTAATTAAATCGGTTATAATATAAATTAAAATAATTTACGGTTATCGAAACTATAGGATTTTTATACGAAGAATCTATAAAATTATCGAGAATAAATTTATAATATAGAGACTATATTCTATTTAATACCCGTAAACTTTCGAATAAATAAAAAGAAGATTTTATATATAATACCCTATTTAAAGGGGTAAATTAAGAAGTTATAAAATAAATATAAAGAACTTTATTTAATAGATATATTAATATAAAAGTTCTTTACGGATTATTTATTTAACGTAATTAAAGACCCTTTAAACCGAGTTATAAATACGAATTTTAAATATTAATATATACGTTAAAGGAATAATTAATTAATACGAGATTTCGATATTTATTTTAATACCTTAGAAACTAAACTACCTCTTTATAATAAAGAGTAATAAATAATTTATTTAATAACCCGTTTAAAATTTAATATTTTAAAAGAAGTTAACCGAGCCTAAAATATTCCTATTAAGCGAACCGAATTTATATTATTTACGGCGCGTTATAAATATAATCTTAATCGGGACTTTAAGATATAAAATAATAATTAAAATAATAAATTAAGACCTCGGAAGAGGTATAAAAAAAAGTTAAAAAACGAAGATAATAAAGATAAATCTAATATAAAGGGATAAGGTTCTAATAGTAGTAATCGTAATAATATAAATAAAATATATATAATTTATACGAGCGATAAGAATCTTAAGGATATTAAATATTTTAATTATTATAAATTCGGTTATTACTTTAATAAATATCCAGAGAAGAAAATAAAGATTATTAATTATATCGGCGATTATACCGCCGAGTTAAAAAATAATAAACTCTTAAAGAAGTCTTTATCCCGAGGGAATAAAAAGAAATAAAAACCCGACCGAGTATAAATATCGATAACGAAGTTATTATAAACCTAATTAATATCGATATAAAAATTATTCGTATTAAAATAGATAAAGATCTAGGAACGGAGATAAATATTATTAATAAAATATTTATATAATAATATAATTTAAAATATCTCGAGAACGAGTCGTTACCGACTCTTAAATAAATAAACGGGTAATCTATTTATTATTATAATATTTATAATATCGTCTACTAGTTAACTAATTTATAGGGATAAACTAAAGAGTATAATAATATTTTTTATTTTATTAATAAAAAAGGCTCGCCTATTATTATAAATATACTAGTTATAAAAAAGAAAAAGATTTAAACCGATTATAATATATATACCTAACGGTTCGGTATCGCGCTAAATACGTATATATTAAAATTATTTAAAGATTTTACGAAATTATTAAAGACGTAGCTAGTTATATATATATTAATTTATACTAAGACTAGTCCTTTTAATTAAGATCTTATTAATAAAAATAAGACTAGGAAAGGCGATATTATCGTTAATATAATATTTTTTAATAGTTTTATTATCGTACCGCCTACGCTTCTTAACGAATTTATAGATTTTAACGATATCTTTTTAAATAAAGAAATAGGTCGATTATTATTATATAAAAATAATAACTATATAATTAATATAAAGGGTAATCTATTATACGGGCCTTTCTATAATTTATCGAACCTAGAATTAATAGAGTTAAGGAGATATCTAGATAACGCTTTAATAAAGAGTTAAATTAAATACTCCGTAAACCCCGCCGGGGCTCCTATCCTTTTTATTTTAAAAAAGAATAATAAATTATAATTATATATCGACTACCGAGGTCTTAATAAAATTATTATTAAGAATCGTTACTCGTTACCTTTAATTAATAAAATGTTAGACCGCTTAAATAGCGTTATATAATTCACGAAGCTTAATTTAAAAGATATTTATTATTAAATAAGAATTAAGGAAGGCGATAAATAGAAGATAATATTTCGTATATAATATAACCTTTTCGAATATATAATAATATTATTTAATTTAACGAATATACCTACTACTTTTTAAATTTATATTAATAAATCGTTAACGGGTTTAATAATATATTTTATATTATTTATCTAGATAATATCCTAATTTATTTAAATTTAAAAAAGGAGTATATTAATTATATATAATAAATACTCGAACGCTTATAAAAATATTCTTTATTCGTAAATCTTAAAAAATACGAGTTCTTTACTCGGTTAATTAAATTTCTAGGGTTTATTATAAATACCGAAAATATATTAATAAACGAACGTAGGATTAATATAATTTAGTCCTAACTAAAACTAAAGTCCTTTTATAATATATAAGTATTTTTAGGCTTTATTAATTTTTATCGTCGATTTATTTATTATTATTCGTAGATAATAAACCTATTAATAGGTCTATTAAAAGGTAGTTAAGATAATAAAAAATTTAGTTTATTTAAATAACTTAAAGAGATAAAGTAAATATTTTACCTACTTCGCGATTTATTTTTATATATACCTATTCTAGTATACTTTAATCTAGAATTAAAAATTCGGATTAAAATAAATACTTCTAATTTTACCGTAGCTACGATTTTAATATAATTATAAAATAATAACGAATAATATCCCGTCGTTTTCTAGTCCCGTAAAATATAAGGTTTAGAAATTCGATATAAGATTTATAATAAAAAACTTTTTATAATTATTATAATATTTAAATAATAATAATACTACCTCGAGGGTAGTTTATATAAAGTAGAAGTCTTAATTAATTATAATAACCTAAGGGGTTTTATAAATATTAAATAATTAAATAATCGCTAGGTGCGTTAGGTAATAAAACTTTTATCTTTTAATTTCTTAATTTTATATTATTTTAAGAAAAGTAATTTAACCGATAACCCCTCGTATCGTTTTAATTATAAAGATTAGGATAATTTTTTAGATAATATATTACCTACTCTATAGTAGAAATTATTAAATTTAAAAAGTACTAGTTAAGGCCCTATTTTCGCTATAATATAAGATACGTTCGTAAATATAAAAGATCTAGATATAAATAATATTTCGCCGGCGTTAAATAATATATCCGTAAATATTATATAAAATCTAATATATATAAAATTTACGTTACTAGGGTCTTTAAGGTTTATTATAAAAAAGATATATTCTTCGGTAATAAATCTATTTAGGCCTAAAAAGTTAATATTTAAATAAGAAATTCTAAAGAGTTTAAATAAGACGTTTATTTAAATCGATTACGATATAATAGAGGAACTATTTAATTTTATCGCTAGAACTATAAACTATAAATTATTTATTCTATATATTATTACTAAATTAATAGTATTTTATAAAACGGTTTATAACGCTAAAAGTTTATTAATAATTAAAATAATTCGTATTTTATAAAAGGATAATTCCTTCTCGTAAATAAGAATCGCCGAAATTATATAGGCGGATTACTAACGTTCCGCTAAAGTATAAACTTTAGATTTCTTATTAATTCTTAAATATAATAATAAGATTTATATATTTAAAAAGGGATTAGTCCGCGAAGAGTTATTAGAATAATATTATAATAATATATTAGCGGGGTATTTTAGTGTAAAAAAAACAATAAAATTATTTATTAGAAAATATTTCTAGAGTATTCTTAAGGCCGACGTATAAGAATATATTAATATATACGATATATACTAACGGGTTAAGGTATATCGATATTATTTTTATAATAAAATTAATTCTTTACTATATCCTACGGGACCGTAGAAGGAAATTATAATAAATTTTATTATTAACTTACTTTTAAATAAGTGATACGGGCGCGTTTATAATACGGTCTTTATAATTATAAATAAATATATAAAAATATTACGATATATTCTAACTACTAAAATAATCGACTCTACGGGGTTAATAAAGTTAATATTCGAAAAAATTATCCTAAAATTTAGATTTCTTAATAGGATTATTTCTAATAGAGGTTTTATCTTTATAAATACGTTTTAATTAAAGGTATATTATTTAATAAAAATTAAAAAGCGCCTAAATACCGTATTTTATTTATAGATAAATAATTAGATAAAACGTTAGAATTAAACTTTAGAATATTATTTAAGAACCTTCTATTTAAGCGAATAAAATAATTAAGTAGTACTTTTACCTATAATAAAATAAATATATTATAGTACATAGTATATAATAATAAAATAAATATTATTTATAATTATATATAATTATAGTCCCTCTTTAGAACCGCGTCTCGAGGGCGAGATATATAAAGGAGAAATACTATCGGTATAAAAAAGAATTAAAAAATTAAATACTTCGAGAGAGTACCTAATAAAAGCGTAGACTATCGCGGTCGAGGCGTAGAAACGTAACTATAATAAAAGATATAAACCGAAATCATTTAATATAAATAATCTTATACTATTATTAATTAAAAACTTAATGTAAAAATAACTAAATAAGAAACTCTCTTATAAAGTAATTAAACTATTTAAGATTTTAAATACCGTCGGAATATAAATATACTACCTAGGATTATTAATTAATTATTATATTTATAATATTTTTTATATATCGCTTCTAGAGTCGTATTATTAATAATAAAATAACGTTTTAATTCCTAATATACCTCTACCGGAATTAATAAATAATATAAACGAATAAGAAATAGAAGAGGTACTAAAAAAAAAAGAAAATAAAGAGCGAGGTATTTTATTTTATAAAATAACTAGGATAACTAGAGACCTTTAATAAATAAATTAATATAAATACTTTAAATAACGCGCTAGAACTACGAGAAGTATTCGAAGAGAATACGAAAATAAAAAAGATATAAAAAGTAAAGAGTAGGAAAAAGAAATATTATTAATTACTAGTTATTACTAACTATTTTTTATTAATAAACTTCGAGCGAGATATATCCTTACGGTTAACGGGGCGCTCGCGGGTAGGTTTATATCTAAAATAATTAATTTTCTTAATATTAAAACTCGGCCGTTTATAAATAGGGCCGGGGCCGGGAATTCGAACTAAAAAATAAAAAGTAAAAATAGAACTAAAATTAGGATTATTAATTTTATTTTTAACTTCTTCTTTAAAAGCCTTATAAGAAGATATTAATTTATTTAAAATATAACGACTTATACCCTTTATACCGCCGTATTAAGGGTAAGGCTTTATAATATTTTTAATTAAAAAAGTTTTACGACTAGATACTATAACTCTTTATATACTATTAAAGAATAAAGTAGGATCGATAATACTAAGATCGTCGATAATAGATATATTAAATTAATCGGTAACGAGATTAGAGCCGGGAGAAAAATCGTATTTAAAGATATTTTATATATAACGTATATAAGTTTCGTTTTCGTCTTTATTATTAATTTTATCTTCGTCCGTCGATTTAAGAAAATTATTGGGTTAATATTATATAGTCCTATTTTAAAATATATTTATATCCCGGGTAATAATCCCTCTCTAAAAAATTATTAATATATAAATTATATCTAAACTATATTAATTTATAAAAGTATAAAAGGTATTATCTATATCCTCGATATTTATAATAAATCGAGATATTAATTATAATATATCCTTCCCCTTTCTAATATTATTACTTTTAGATTTAATCTCTTAAAGGAAGATTATAATATTTTTTATATACCTAGCGATATACTCGCGAAGATATTTATCGGGGCCTCGGCGTTCTAGACGGTTAAAAAGAAAATTTATAAAAGTATAAAATTTAGACGGAATCTAAATACGTTAATATAATTTAGTTTTAAAATATTAATAATATATAAAATTATATAGGTACTTATTCTTTACGTAATAAATATACTTTATATATAATACTTTATTATATAGGACGTAGCTATCTAGGTTTATCTATTTAAAATAATAAAAGTATAGAAATACGGATAAAAGCGGGGTAGGAATAAAGTAGGTAGTTATTTTACGGGAAATAAAAGTCGGGGACGTATTAAATATTTAAATACTATTATTAATATCGTATACCGTAGAGATTAAATTAATATATTAAATATTAAAGTAATCTAGCTATATACGTATCGTTAATAAAATAAGATTTAAAACTAATAATTTAAAAATAAAATAAATATTATAATAATATTAATTCTTTTAAAATATAAATAAGTATCTTATTTAAAGATAGAATAAATTATTTATTTACTTTAATAATTATAAAATTAAAGAAAGAATTTAAAAGAAGAAAAGAAAGATTTATTTAAATTATAATATATTAACTCTAGCCTTACCTACGGGATATATATATAATATTTATAATCTTAAAGAAAGAGTTTAAAGATACGGCCGAGATTATTATAAATTAATAAAAGTCTAAATATAGTATAGTTTTCGATAATAGTATATAGGAGTTTATATATATAGAAAATAATAAAATATTATAGAAGAAGAAAAACTTAAAGATTAACGAAGGCTTTATACCTACGTTAAAATTATTACCCGTATATATTTACTCCTATAACTAGAGTTCTTCCTAAATAATAAGATAGAATAATTTATTTTATTACCGATATTATTAAAGCCCTACTAATAATAAAGATTTATAGTTTTTAATAACGATTATAATATTCTTTCCCTTACTTTTCCTTTAGGGTTTTAAGATTTTTATCGAATACTTAATATAATCTATAACTATATAATTACGCCGATTACGAACTACACGCGTCGTATTATTAGTTTTAAAATATAATTTATTTCCCTCCCTTTTTCTTATTAGGTTTAGAGGTTTTTCTTTAAGAATTACTACTATAAAACTAGAAAATTAATAAAATTAGGTAGGAGGCGTAGGTGTTACGTATATACTTTATTTAATTTAGACTCTCCCTTATTACACTCTTTTATAGAAAATATCGAAGTATTAAATTAATATTTATTAATTTCGAGGGCGAAACCCCTAAAAGGGGAGGTAATTATTATATTATATTAAAACCAACTTTATAGTAATTATTAAATATAGTATATAAATCCCTTAAAGGGAGTATATAGCGTAGTTACGCTATTTATATTATAGTATTATATTATAGTTTCCGTTACTCCGGAGTTTTTTTAGAAATAGGAAGTTTAGAGCCCTCGCTCTAACTCTTTAAAGATTAATTCTATTATTTGAATATAAAGATCATTTTCCTATTAAGGTTTTATATTTACTTTTATATTATTATAAACACTCTAGGTACTATAGCCTAATAGTATAATTCTACCGAGGAGATCGCGTAGATATAGAGAGAGGGTAGGAATACCGATACGATCTTTATCTAGCGATAATTAAAGATTTATCTTAAAGAATTTAGATTCTACCCGGTAATATTCGGTTAAAATTATATTTCGTTCCTATTTCTCTCGATTACGAATTATATAATATTTAAGTTTTAATTTATTCTTCCTACCTCGGATTAAATTTATAATATTTTACTCTATTTCTTTATTTATAAAGTCGGGTTTAATAGGATTCTTAGTATTTATTATCTAGACGAATCGACATTTACCGTTATATTAAGTATTTCTATAATTATAATATCGACGTTCGCTACTAGTATAGTAAATATAATAGTTCGCGGATTTTCGATATAGCGACGTATTATTCTCTTTATTAATAATTTATCCTCTTTAATAGTTAGGCTTTCGGTAGTAATCCGAAAAATTCTAGGTATATTAATCACGCTTAGGTAACTCTTTATAGGACTATATAACTCGATTTTAAAAATATCGTCGGAGAAAGTTAACTACCCGTCCGCCCGGATATATTTAAGAGTAGGAATATTTATTATATCGCTAGTCTTTATTTCCTTTAGCCTAAATATTAAACCGATGCGGGTAGAGTAGTATATCTTTTCTAATATACGTTTAAAGTCTTCCGCGGAGAAAGTCTTTAAACCGTTATCTTTAAAACCTTTTAATTTTTCCTCTCTAGTAGTATTATTTAACGGAGATAAAATAATAAAGACCGAAATACTCTCCTACTCTACTCTACGAAAGATAATATATATAGTAAAACGTATATATAAAGTACTATCGCGAGGGAAGGGAAACTCGGTAAAGCTTTTTAAAATAAAGAACTTCCTACTAGATTAATCGCCGACGACGACTAGTTATAAAAAATAAATATAGTAGAATATATTACTTAAAGCTAGGAAGCCTTATTTACGATAATAGAATATATTCGCTAATTTCTTTCTTACGGAGCTTGTTTATTTTCGTTAATAATACTAGATCTCCGAGGTAACTATTATATTCGGAAGTTATAACGATAAAAGGAAGTCGGTTTTCAAACCGATTTAAACTATCTCTTCTCAGATTTTCTAGTTTAAATATCGAACGAGAGTTATATCTTCTCGAGATAAGAGTATACTTTTTATTTTAAATATAATAATTTATACTACCGGGAATAACTCTTTTATTTATTATAACTATATTCTCTAATCGGATATATTAAAATAAAGGGGGCTAGGGTTAAACCTCTTATTAACTCTAATATATAGAATCTTTTATACCTCTATTCTAAATTATCTAAAAACTATTAAAGAAGAGTATAAATATATATATATATAAGTTATCGATAGGAGCTAGTAGTAATTTTAATACTCTTAATTTAGCGACTTTAACGACGATTTTACGAGTACTAATCGGCTTTAAATTCGTTACGATATTTACTCCTCTTTAACCCCGCTTAACGCCCTATATACTCGGCGAATTAACGTAGTATATATAATTATACTATACTTATTCTATAATTTACTCATCTTTATAATAAGTATAATTTATTTAATAGAATAATATTATTATCTTAATATACCTTATACTCTAGAGTTGAATGAGAAAATTATTATATTTACTAATTTCTATAACTAGCTAGTATAGCCTACTACCTAATTAAAGATATTTTATAAATATCGCCGACGGTATAGAGAAGAGAGAGAAAGGTATTAAAGACGATAGGAAATTACGTTAAAATAATATTAATAAGTTTATATAAAGAGGTTAGATTTTCTAGCGCCCGTAAAGGGCTAGTAGAAACGGCCGGAGAATAATTTTAGAGCTAGATCTAGGGGTTATAATACTAGAGGCGAGTCGACTAGTATCTCTATTAACGCCTCCGATATCTCCTATTTATTCTAGAGCTCTAACCGATATAGTATCTATTATACCGTTAACTTCGCTAACGAAATCTTAAAAAATCATATACCTTTAAACTTCTCTCGAAGACCTTTAATCCTAGATCTATATATTTACTCAAGTTTAAGGTTACCTAAAACGAAGTCTAACGCCTCCGCGATAAACGCCGAGAAGTATTTAAAGAGTATTTATATATAGTTTAAAAATAAAGAAGAAAAGATCGAGAAGTATCTTTAATAAAAGTACGAAAATATCTAGACTCTTTAAAAGGCCGAATAGGGGAGGAAATTAAATTAGATAATTATTACGTAAAATACGAATAAATATAATAAAGATAAAACTTAAAATTATTATTACTAGATCGAGAGTTAACGAAAAGAGGTTACGTAAAGTATTAAAGGAAAAACGTTATAATAGAAATATAGGGAATTATAGATTAATAAATAATATACTCAAAAGAGGGAGAGTTATAGTATAGGTAGTAACTACGGCGCCCTATTTAACTATATATAGTTAAGTCGCGCGGCTAGGCCACGCGATAGATATAATAAAACGGCGCCGCTAATACGCCTATCCTACTAAATTTAATATAGATAATATTAATTAATTTATCTTTAAAGAAAGCGAAGACCTATAAATAATAGATACTATGATTATAAAGAATGAAATCTCGGGACCTATTCACGACGTAGTTTATATTAATATTCTACTATACCGAAGTCTTTCCCCGAGATAATTATTTATTAAGGGTCGAAAGTAATTCTCTTATTATATAATTTAAATATCTCAATATTTCCCTTTTATAATTACGTATTTAATATTTTAAGTATCCTCCTCTTAAAGTAGATCTTCCTCTCTCTTTCGTATATCTATTATATCTTTAATATAAGGTTCTCTAATTTAATTCTTCTCTAGGAAAGGGTTTTTTAACTAGAAAAGGGGTATAATTAATAGAATCTAAATTAATATAAAATAGTAGTAATACTTTTTACTAGCTCTAAGACCGAATTAATTACTAAGAGATTTAAAGACGATGAGGAAGTTTTATAAAGTATATTATAATTACTTATTAAATTATCGCTAATTGTATATAAAGTCTTCTATCGTTACTCGAAGATCGTTATCTAAGAATAGTAGAAGTTCATTACTAAAGTTAGTATATAGATATAACCCTCGAATAGGTCGAAGAGTTTGTACCGGTAATACTCGACTTTCTCCCCGATATACTTATTAGATAGAAAGTTATAGTTTTGGATAACTACGAATATAAACCTAAAGGTAGGGTTTAGTAAACTTATCTCCGTATAATAATACTATTTACTTACGGCGAACTAGTATAGTCAAATTAATAAATATTTATATAGAAATAGTAATAGGCCTACTAGATTCCTAGATATATATTTTATTAATTAAATATAGCGGATTAAGTTATCTCTATTTAAATAAATCCTCGTTAATACTATTCGTGAATTAAAACCGTATATAGAGGCCGACTAGGTTATAGTTACTACGAAATCGACTTATAATATTTAGCGAGATATTCTCAAATCTTATCTTTATAGTAAGATATATAAAACTAATCCGATATTAAATTATAGAACGATTTAAAAATATACGCTACTCTCGAGTTATTTCTATATAAGATATAGAGACTTCTTATTCCAATATTAACTTAACTATAAATAGCGGTTTAGGATCTTTTTAATTTAGTAAATTAATTTATAACTTAACTCTCCACGAAAGTTAATTAATATATCCAAGTTTTAAAAACTCTAATTACTAAGTATCTAAAATTCAATACTCTAAACGGAGAAATAAAGGAAAAGGGGGAGTTAGAGAGTACTTTACTATTTTATAATTTATCCGTAGAGGTAGGTATAATACTTTACTCCTTCTAGTTAATTATTAATATTTATAAAGAATATACTCAAAGATTAAATATCCGGATACTCCTTACTATACGGAAAATAAGAGATCGGGGGTAATAAGAACTCGATAGGGAGGAGAAATAAATAGAGTAGTATATACGAGTAATGAATAGACGATATTATTCTCAAAGTATAGTAATAAAGGGAGGAATATACAAGTAGGAAGGAATAATTCGTGTAAAGATATACTTTTAGATACTCTTAGAGGTATATAGTTTAGATAAAAGTAGAAAGAATAATATATAGTAGAGACCTTGAGCCTATTATATTTTAGGATTTATAAGAATATAGCGCTTTTTATAACTATAATTGAGAACTTGTAAAAAGACTCTATAGTTAACTACGATAGTTATTAGAGTTTCTTAATAAACTCTTACTATAAAGTTTTTAAATTAATCTAGGGCCAACTAAACTCCCTTTATTATCTTCGTTTAATAATTAGTAAAATATCTCGCTCTATTATAATTTAGTATTCTAGAAGAAAATACTTTTTTAAAATCGTTACGAACTATAAACTCTACTAAAATCGCGACGTAGTTATATATAAAGTATTTTATTCCTCTAGTATTAGACCCTCTAGTATTAAACGACCTTATATATATTCTAGGAATTTCATTCCAAGAATATAAACGAAATCGATAGTTAGTAAAGGTATTAGTAAGATTATAAAGAATTTAAAATTAAATTACGAGTTAGTAGAGGGGGGCTCGTATAAAGTTAAAGATAAAATATTATAATAAAGATATACGGATCCGCGGGACCGGCGAGTTATACTTAATATAGAATAACTAGATCGCGGGTAATAGCCTTAGTATTATCTAATTATATATAGTTAAATCGCGCGGCTAGGCCACGCGACGGATATAGTAAAGTGTATAGTTTATAAAACTTTGATAGATCCTTTCGCTTGGAGGTATATATACTTTATAAGAGAGATCGAGGATAATCTACGATTTAACTTAGTGCTTGGCTACCCTCGAAGCGGTATAGGAGGCGCAGATCGTCGATTCTAGAAAAATTAGGATTTTATAAATTGAATCCCCCTAATTTCGGTCCTCCTCGACCCTGCCGCCGATGTCCTAAGATTAGTATCATACCTATAACTCTAGGCGTTTTATCCGTTTCTGGATCTATGAAAGCGATTTATAGGCCAGTATAAGCTGTTATTATAGTTTAATTTACATGATCTTATATAATCTAAATACTCCGCTACCTGCCTTCGTTTTCTTGAAACGTTTTCTGCGCTTTTAATTATTCCGTCACATTTGAATTACAGCAATATGTTCAAGCCAGGTCTAACTTTTTAATTATACTTATTAATACTTTCCTATCATTCATTTGTCGAGCTCGAAAAGGGTTATTCTCACGGCTATTTTGATACTGCTGCGAGATGTGCCGACTCATAATGCCATACTAGAGCACGGAATCCATCTAGGTCACCGCATGATAATAACTATAGGAACTTTGCTTCCCTGCGAGCTCGGACTTTACCTCCTATCCAGAACGCTATCCCGAGCCCAGCATCATAAGATGTCTTCCAGGGAGTACCACCAGCCCCAAACGCTCCTATTCGACCTTCTTTTCTCTCTTTAACACCGCTAGATCAATTAAGTTCGCGCTCAGTCAGTGTTCAAGGCCTCCTCAATCCTGCAGGAGGTCATTTCTCTGATATATAAACTTGTCGGCGGACTACTGAGCGCTTCGACTCTCCCCCAAGGCTAGCTTCGATAGGATCGATATCTCGTAGGGCAACGCCCTCTATGCCTACGGCCTCCATGATAAGCCGTTCACTAATCGACGTCTCACTACCCAGTGTTACGCCTTCTCTAATAGGCGTATACCCTCCGCCTATAGGTCGATCAATGACGCCTAGTTCTCTATCAAATCATGCTCCGAGCGGAACCATCCACACTCGATAGTCGTTATTCGTGCTACCTCGAGATTATGTAAATGCCAACAATGCGCCCGGTTCTCTCAGTCTCTCGGAAATGACTATAGGTCTTCCGGTTTCGTCAAGATCTCACGCTCCTAGTCTGCCCTAGGCCAGATCTTCTCCATGCCGCCAACTGAGTTAAGGGGCTCCTTACTCTCAGGGGCAGAAATGTGGACGCTCACGCGGTGATAACCCAGCGCCTCCGCAGCCGGCTTCTTAAAGCGATAGCCTTAGTACCTAGTGCTCTTCTTATAGCTAGGTCAGCCGGACTAAGCCCGCTATTACACCACCCATAGCGTCCACCGGCCAGCCTCGGCACTTTTTACCTAATCCGTTATCTGGTCCCGCATCGATAATGCCGCAGATACCGTAGAGTGCGAAGGTTTTCGAGGTGCCTATATCAAGCACGGCAGCGTAGAGCCAATACCAAATGATGCTACTGGAAATAGAGTAAGGTCCTATTCAAGTACCTATTAACGTGTAAGCCGCGTTAAAAGTTACTGACGAGAAGCGAGAGCGAAATGCCACCGCCTCCCACCGTTTTCGTCAGCGCCGAAAGTAGAGAGAACGGGAGACTACTAAGAAAATTGCCAAATAGGAGGTACAAGTATGGGAGATATTAGAGGATAAAGAACACTACCTTAAGGAGAGGGACTACTTCCGGGACTTGGCCCTCCGCTATCGTATACCCATTATACCACGGCCACTATCGCTAAGGCACGGACGGTATAGTAGAGTATCGCTTACACGATATTAAGAAGCTAAGGATAGTAGTTAAACTAGACTATATATAAATTCCTTCGTCCCGTCTTAAAGTCTATTATTATCGGCCGTGGAGCTTCCTCTACTAATACGTTTATAGGAATATATAAGTACTATACCCTCCGCGTTCATTTAAGGCGGTAATAGATAAAGACTATAAAGGCCCTTTCTATCTAATTCGGGGCTCTTCGACTAATCTTTATAATAATAGCGACTAGTATTTAGGTTTCTAATACCTAATTACTAAAAGCGATATATAAATTATATATATTTTAATTAACGGTATTTAGATAGGATTCTATTTATTCGGAGTATTTATATATAGAATATATATAGCCTAGTATTAGTAATAGTAGATATTATCGTATTTCTCTAACGTATCTTTTCGCTAAGAAAAAGTATACCGATATTAATAACTTATTTAACTAGTAGAGTCTCTTCGATTATTAATTTATTACCTCCGGGCCTTTTATAGAGCCCTAATTCGATTATATAACTATATAATATTATAGAGAGGTATTAAATATTTACTAGTATACCTAATTAGATTTAACGGTAAACGGATTTAAGGGCGGGTAGTTTAAAAAAGTAATATAAATAATAATTAATAAAAATTCTTTACTCTATTATAAATTAATATCTTTAAAGAGTTATAAAGTCGTCTCTATTTTCTAGTCTACGCGGGATCGTTAGAAATACTTATATCTAGATTATTATAAATTATAGATATTACTAATACTACGACGCGGGTATATATAAAGTATTTAATATTTCTTAAATTAGATCCTTTAATATTAAACGATTTTATATATAATCTAAGAGTCTTAACTTCTTTTACTTTTATAAACGTAGTATTAATCGACGATTTAATTTAACTCAGCTTTATATTACGTTTTATTATTACTCTTATCCTCGTATTATTAATATCCGAAGAATATAAATAATACCGACGGTTAGCGGGTAAAATAATCGAAGTTATAAAGAATCTAAAGATAAAAGGAGTTATTTAATTTCGATAAATTATCGATAATATTTACGGCCTCTACGTAATTTTATATACTATTTATAACTTCGAAATAAGACGATCTATAAATATATTAATTATACCCTTAAAAGAAACTTTATATTAACTATAAATAACGGGGTAAAACTCGAATCTCTATTAAATAAAGTCTATATTTATTTAAATAACGAACGAGAGGCTTTATTTAATAACTCGGTAGATATTAAAATAGTTTATAATAAAGTTACTCTATATAGTAGTATATTACCTCCGCCGGCCGAAGACGAAGTCGATTTATATTATATATACTTTATTAAGTCTCCGAATAACTCGGTTTATAAAATAGATAACGATATTAATAAACTAGTTTAAATAGATATTATATTAAAATAGAGTAAAGATATATTAGAGGTATTAGCGCTCGAGTATATAAAATACTATATTACTAGAGAGGATATAGATATAAAATTCAACCTTTTTATATTTATATAGAATTTTAATAATTTAAATTAGATTTATTAGACTTTTTAGTATACTCTAATATCTATTTTGATAGTCCGTATTATTATAGATATTAAATATATTCTCGCCCGTAAATATCTATATTTATTAATTTAAAAACTTACGACTATATTACCGGAGTATATCCGTGATACTAAAAAGACTCTAGGATACTACGATATATAAAGGAGTCTAGTCTTTATAATTTATTATATTAATATTAATACCGGCTATAAGGAGGATTTTAATAATTTTAATAATATCTTCGTCTATTTATACTAAACGAGGTCCGGCGATTATAAAATAAATAAACGACGAGAAACTACCGTCTTTAATAAAACGAAGTTAATTTAAATTAATACTAAATTTTAAAAGTAATTCGATAGGAAATATAAACCTATATTTAATAATCTATATAAACGGCGTCCTACCTAATATATCGGGTATATCGATAATAATTATAATTTCCTCCGGTTTAAGGAAAATAAGGTAATTAACTATCGAGTTATACTTTATATCGATTTTAAGAAGTATTTTATATAATTTAATAAAACCTCGATTAAATTTATACTTTTCGTGGGCCTAGTTATAAACTCCTATATTTTAACTTTATACTCTAGCTATAAATAACTAATTATTTATCGTCTTAATTAATCGATTTAATATAATAAATTAATCTTCTCCGCTCTTAGGATTTTAAAAGATTTTTATTTATTTTCCGATCTTATTTATTCTTTTAATAAAATCGTCGTCCTACGCCCCGAATCTTAAAAGAGTAGAATATATAGTTATCGTATATTTTTACCTAGAACCTCTCTAGTAATAATAAACTATATATTATATACTCTAGTTAATAGATAATATATAATAGAGATTATTAATTTATATAAAGAAGGCCGAGTTTATAAAGATTATAATCCTATAAACTACCTTCGTAATATATAAAAATATTATAAATACCGTAAATATCTCCGTTAACGACGTATATAAAAATCGTGGAACCGTACGGTCTCTAGTAGATTAGAGTCGAATTCTAGTTAAAATTAACTTTAAGCGATAAAATAGTATTTTAATATATATTTATTTTAATAAAGAATCTATAAAGTCCTTTATCTAAAATAAAATTACTAGTTTAGAAGATTTATATATACCCGAAACCCGCCGACGGTAACGAAGGGTATTCTTCGATATTAAATATTAACTTATTTATATAATTATCGCCTTCTATTTACTCTAAAATAATACTCGGTATATAAAGGCTAGGCTAATTTAAAATATCGAAAAGAGTATTTTATAAGATTTAAATATTTCTATTAAAGAGAGGGTAGATATAAACGGTCGCTATTATAATTAATAAAATCTCCTTTTAAGGAAGATAATATTCGTTATTAAAAATATATATTATATCTTCCCTTTTATATTCTAATCCTAAAGTTATTCTATCTTTAACGATGTTTTTATTTTCGTAGCGTTTATACTTCTTATAACCCCTTATAAAAGAAGGTTTTATTTTAATATTTATAATAATTTAATAAATATAAAAATATAAAGGTAGATTTATATATATATATAGTAAAACTTATAACGAAAGACTTTATCTACAAATTTAGGATAAAAGAGAGAGTCACGGTATTAGGTAATATATTTAACGAGTTTTATATATTAACTTTAGTCGAGTTTCTATAATTTATATTTACTTAGGGTATAAAGTATTAAAAGTATATAAAATTAACCTATAACTCTTAAAACGAGTTATAGATATTACTTTACAATTTTAATTTTATTATACTCGATTTAAATATCTCTCGGATCTATTAAAAATAAATATAAGTTTTTCAAATAACTTTTATATTTATCGGTTAAACCTCTCCTATTTATACGATTAGTATTTTCTAGAAGTATATTATAATAATCCTCGAGTATTCGGTTCTTTTAAGATTTATACTAGTTCGAAAACTCGGTAAAAAAAGTAGCCGTTATATTATAATAATAAATAACGATCTCTTTAAACTCTTCGTTTATAAGGTTTTTAAAGTTATTATATTACTAAAAACTAGAATTAATTAACGTACCGAAAGTAATACTAATTAACGATATTATATACTAGTATAAAGATTATAAAATTAAGCTATAAAATTAAGCTATATAACTAGACTATATATTTAAATTATAAGAATAGAGTAGGTTTAATAAAAGGGGAAATTTTAGTTATTAATATATATATATAATATTAATAGGGTAGTATTATACCTTCTTTATTAATTATATAAAATATAGGCTACGCCCGGTTTTATTTAAAGCGAAGAGGATAGTTACTAAATTCGTTTTATTCCGTTATATAGATAGGTCTACGACTACCTCGGTTTCTATATTTAACGTAATTTATAATACTCTACTATAATTAACCCTATATCCGCGAGGTCTTTCTTATATCGCTTTACTCGCCGTAAATCGTAGTATTAAAGAGAATACCTAGGTAATTTTATTTTAAAGAAATATATAGGAATTTAACCCTAAACGAAACTCTTTTAAATAAATAATAGGATATAGATTTAGAGTATATTTCTTAAAGTATTTCTACTACCTAAATATATCTTTAAAATATATTATTACGATCGCGCCTCTAATAATATTATAGGGATAATACTTTATATATACGTTATAAAAATAGGGATTTCGATCGAAGGCCAAAAGAATACTATTAATTAAATACGATATAGTAAGAAAATATAGTAATAATATTAGTAATATTCTATACTAACTAGTTTAAATCCTATATATCTTAATATTAAAATTCTATAACTTTCTACCTATATAGCTATTTTCGGATAAAGAAGATTAACGAAGTTATAGAATTAATTAATTCCCTACCCTACCGATTCGATAAAAATTTTATTATCGAGTTTACCGGCTCCTAGTAGCTAGTAAATTAAATTAAAGAAGAATTAAAGTTAGGAGATAAATACATCGTTATAAAGACTTAAAATAGAGTAACTATTACTATTAAAGACTTTTACTTTAACTAGGAGGTAGAAAAATTTATTTTAAATTTTAAATTAATTAAATATACTAATAAACTTCGATAGAACCAAATTTAATATAAAATATATTTCGTCTCTACTACCTAATTCAGGATTTACCCGTATTCGGATTATATAATAGGATTCTCTTTTACTTTTATAATAAATAAAAGTAATATACTTATTTTTATAATCTTCAAAAAAGTAGGTACTAATAACGTTCGTTATAATAGAAGTCTTACTACCCTCCGTAAACGAGAAATTAAATTTAGTAACCCGAGTATTCTCTACGATAGTTTTTAACCGAGCTAGATTTTATACTTTCTATAACGAGTTATTTAATAAAATTCGTAGTTTCTAAAACCGGGTTATTATACTTTAACTACCCTATTAAATTTCGTTAATTCTTCGATTAACTTCTTAACTTCTTCTCTTTTCTCGATATTTCTTATAACTAAAATTACCTTAACTATATTATAGTAGGTAAAATAACGAGTTATTTCGAGACTAAATCCGATATTCGAGTTTATAACTATAATAGTTTATCCTAAAAAGTCGTTATTAGGATATAAGAGTCCGATGGAAAAATATCTATAAAAGAAACCTAGATCTATTATTATTATAATTTAATAGTTTACTTACTATATCTCTCTAAAATAAAGTTTAAAGGAGAGGTTATAAAAAGTAATAAAAGAGTTAATAACGAAGATATTTAAAATTATAAATAAAAACTTTATCGGCGTTAATAGTATAATACCGATTAAATATTAAATATCGATATTAGAGTTTATAATTCGTACTTATAAATTATATATACGTTTTAACTTCTTTTATTAAGAAGTAAATTAGAAATTACTAAAGAACTACTACGGGTTTTTAATAAATCAAGGCCGATAATTAAAGAGAGTAGTAAAAATAATAATTATAATAATAAAATACTAGCTAGTAGAAGTAGTAATATAAACCGGCGTTATTTATTCTCTTTTAAAAATTCTACCCTAATTTAAAGATCGTTAAATAAATCCTTCGCCGTATTTCGGTCTTCTAATTACTATATAAATATCCTATTTATAAATTTTAGGAATATCCTTTTATCTTCGCCGTCGATTTTATTAATAGAGTTTTTAAAGTTAAAATTTTACGGAGTAAGATTTAGGCCCTTTAATTTACTTATTTCGTATATAAATAAATATAATATAGAATTTAAACCTATCTCTAAATAAGGATTTACTTTTAAGATTATAAAATATTAAAGTCCTTTTTCTCTATATAAAGAGATTTTATAGCGGGGGCCCTAGTAGTATAATAATATATATAAAATATATTTAATCGTTATACTCGGATTCTAGAGGATCGACTATTTCGAAAAGGGGTTTATTTTCTAGTAAATTCTATAACTATAATAAATATTAAACTTTATAACTCGTTAATACTAGAAAAGTAACGAGACTACTATAATACCCAAATTCTATATATTAATATTATATATCTAATTTACTTTAAGAATTATTTCTAGAGTATAATAAACCTCGGTTTAAATATAACCGTTATTAGAAACGTCTCCTTAAACCGAGAGACTAAAATCGATAATAGAAACTATACCCGTTACCGAAGTAAATTAACCGTAATTATTCCGAGAGAGATAAATTATTCGGTTATTGTATTTCTTTTAGGGAAGCGGATTTTCATTTTTATTATAAATATCTCTTTTAAAAATCAATTTATCTTTAAATCTAATTATAATATTATTAGATTTAAAATCTATTATATTAATAAATAAATCTCTTCGAAAGGGTATACTCTCTATATTTAAACGGAATATATATTATATTTACCGGTATAAATAATATAGTATTCCGTATAAAGGTAATTAAAACTATAAAATAGTATTTCGACTATAATTTTAAGGATCTCGGAAAAAATAATATTTCCCTCGAATCGCTCGTTTAATAATTAAAGTAGTTCGCGTAATAACTCGAAAACAAGATAGATATAATCTTTATAAATATCTTTTAGCGTAAAAGAGTCGAGTAATATCTAAATAAAATATCGTCTTTTATAATACGGATTTACCTTCGAGATAAACTACGTAATATATAATTCGTTTATAACTACTTTCTTATTAGTATAGTCGAGAGCGTTTATTTTAACTATAATATAATACTCGGCGGACTACCGGATTCTAAATCGATATTTCAAAATAATATATAATAAATAATATAGGACGGAGAAATATAAATTAATAAAGATCTCTCGCGAGCTAAACGGTAGAGTTAATATCGTAACTAAGTTTAGTAGCGACCTAATATCTATTATTAAATACCTCGTTAAAGTAGGTTAAATAAAAGTATTTAAAATATTCTCTCTTCTTTAATTAACTAGCTTTTATTAAGAACTATTATAACGACTATAAATAACGGCTAGAGAGAAGAATATAACGCTTTAAAAAAGTTTATTATCTAACTTTTAACTCGTAATATAATACTAGATATTTAAATATTTACGAAATAAAGTATTTACTTAAATACTAGATAGATAATAAGAATAATTACTAAATAGGAGTTTTATTATTTATTTAATAAATTACGAGAAGAGTTTCCCGAGAGGGTTTAGCGTCTTTATTAAAGAACGAAATCGCGTTAGAGTTTTACGTAATTAAGTAATAACTTATAAATTACTCGTTTTTCACTAACTATAATCGTAGTAATAAACTATAATTATAATCTCTAAAGAGAAGTTAGATAATTATTAAATTTATTATTTTCTAATTTATTACTTTCTACACGTCCTTCTATATATCGATCGTTGAATTAATAGAGAATTCTTTTAAAATTATAGAGAGCTTATCGCTACTATACTCTAAATCCAAATTAATCCTAATTAATATCTCAAATAGTATTTACTATATCTCGGTCATTTTCTACCGCGGCTCGAACTCTACTTTACTTTATCTAGAAAGACACCGATATAGTATTAAAGTATAAAATTATAATTAGTAATAAAGTCGCTTAAAATTCGAAGCTTAAAGGAGTCGATAAAGTCGAAATTAAATAAATAATTCCTCTCGCCTAAAGTTATCTTATTAATTATTTTTAATAGAAAAGAGTATAGCTTACCGAAGGATAAAGTAAATCACGTATTCGGACAAATCTACAACGAAGTAACTCGTCTTATATTAGTATATATATATACCGATAAAAGGGTAGTTTATTTAAAGGATAATTATAACGATACTTAATAATAAAGTTTCGAATCGTTAATTCACGAAATAGACTTAAGAGTAGTAACTAGGTAAAACTATTAAAATATTTATTTTATTTAATAATAGGCCACGACTTTACGTAGAGATTATATCTAAATTCTTTTATAATATAAAATCAAGGTTAAAAAAGAGCTTTTAAATAACTAGCGACTAGCGAAAATAAAGAGGACACTAGTTAAACTTAATTTAAAAACCGAGGGCGGCGGTAGCGGTAATAATAATAACGACGAGGAGGAGTTTATAGATAATTTAAATAAGATAAGAATTTAGTTATTCTTTATTAACTATTAAAATTTATAAATATAAACTCGTTTAATTTATACTTTAAATTAAACTTTACTCGTAACCTTAATTAAATTAATTTAGTTAATTAATAGAAGTATAGTCTACTCGCCGCCTAAATAGAGGTTCTTTATTATTTAATCTCGTTATTTTCTTATCCTTTTTAGTCTTAGAAGTTTTTAAGTTATTATTAAATTAAGAATTATTTACCCGAATAATTTCGTCTTTATAAAAGAGTAATAAGTTCTAGGTCGGTTTATATAACTCTAGTTTTCTAATACCTAAAGCTCTAATATTTTAAAATACTAGTATTTATTCCCGAATAAGTTCTTTATTTAAACTAGAATCTACTTTTTTAATAATTATTTTAGGGTTTATTTCGAGGCGGTCGAAGACTTCGTTAAATTAGTTTATTAAAAAAATATTAACTCTCGTAAATATTAATTTAGTTATACGGAGTATAAATAAACGATATTTATTAACTTATTAATTTATTTCGATTAAGATAATTCAGGGTCTATAATCCTACCTAAAGACTTTTTAATTTCTTGATTATATAAACTCTTTCTATCTATAATTCTTCGGTCTCTACGATAATATTTCTTATTAAACTATTATTAAATCTTATTACTATATTAGGTAAAAACGTATTAGAGAGTTTATTTAAAATGTAATTTTTAATCCCTAAAATACTAAAATTATCTACTATAACTTTTATTATAACTTATTAATATATTATAAACGTCGGGTTCCTAGTATAAATATTATACTTTACGGGTTTTGAATTATTAATAATATTTTTTTAAGCTCTAAAGATAATTTATAAAATTCGAATAATTATATATAAACGAGATTCTACCTCTATTTATAATAGTCGAGAGGTAGTATAATAATTTGCCTCGTATTAGAATCTTACGGCCGGTACGGGGCTTTAATAGAGTCGGAGAGTATAGAGAAGAGAGAGGGCGGTAACAACTCTATAATTTCGGATTAGTATATTTAAGGACTTGGATCGAATATAGTAAAGAATAAAAAAATAAAGAGTTAGGATTTAACGATATATTAAGACTTTAGGCGGAGTATAAAATAGTAAAACTATTATCGTAATAACCTATTAATAGATCTTATATATAGATAATAAGTCGTACCTCTAATATATATTAAAGAATTAAAAATTGCCTAGGTTTATCTTTTATATATAATTCTTTTAATAAATATAGGCTTCTTTAATACCTAGGATTATTCGTATTCGCCGATAATTTATATTATTTCTTAAGAGGTTTCTCGCCTATTATAGGAGGGAGCTAGGCGGAAAAGAAGAGAAAATAAAAATAAATAAAAAATATAGAGGGAGGGTTTTAATAGCGGTTCGAGTTATAAAAATTAAAGAAGTCTATATATTTAAAGACGAGTTTATAAAGTAATAAAGACTAAGAGTATAAAATATTATAAAGGATTTAGATCTTAGGTAATATAAATCTTCTAAAATACTAAATACTCTAGATTATTATTTTTATATATTTACTCGGAGTAAAAATTAAATTAGGGCGTCTAATAACGATATAATAGAATTATAAAATTACGGAGTAGATTAAATATTAAGTAATATAGAATATATTATATAATAATTATATACTAGTTACTTCTATTATATAAGTCTAAATAAGAATACTCGGTTCTATATTAATCTCTCGTTTTATAAATATATATATATTTTTATAGCCCTAAATAAAATAGTCTTTAAATCTTTTATAAACCTCTATAACCTATACTAGGCTCTTTATCGACTCGGACCGGCTTCTTTTTTAAATATCGATTTAACGAGATCTTAAATAAAGAATTCGTATAAACTCTAATTAACGTTCTATAAATAAAGCGAATATAAATTCCGTTATCTAGAGTAAACTCGTTAGCCGATATTTTAGATTCTAGATAAATAGAGTTATTTAATAATAATGATATAAAGTTTTATATAGATAAATTTAAAGTTAAATAATTTATATTTAGCGCCTTATCGTTCGCCGAAGTTATAAACTCTTTACGTTTCTTTTTTATTTAGTCTTTAGTATTTCTTAAAGCGCTAGCTCTTTATTAGAAAGTATTTAAATTATTAATTATATCCTAGCCCCTAAATTAAGTTATATAAAATTCGTAGTCGCGGTTAAGATTAATAAATAGTATAAAATAAATAATATATAATTTAAGCGCCCTAGAGCTACTATAATAAATCGATATAATTATATACACGTTATTATTATAAGCCGTCTCTAGATTAATAAATAATCGAAGTATATATATCCCTTTAACCCCTAAAGTACTATTATATAGAGTTTAATTCCTATATATTAATATATCCTCTTTAGGACCTTTCCCCTCTATATAAAAATTAGGTACGTATAATACGATTATATTCGTCGATAATATAATATAAGGCCCTAGCTCGTCCCGAATACGTTTATCTAAATTAACTAGTCGAGATCCGTCGTAGAAATCTAGTTAGGCCTTAGTAATAAAACTATCTATTAAATCTTTAAAATTTCCGAATAAAAGATTCTTAGAATAAGGAATATCTACGGGGCTAGCGATAATTAGGAATATTTTATTTATTATTATAACTTTCGTTAATACTTCTTTATTACTTTACTAAAAGGATTTAAATACTATTTTAAAGAAGCGCGACGGGGAGAGAGACGATCTTAGTTATATTATCTTATTATTAATCTCTATTTAATTATCTAGTCTTTAGGTATAATTATTAAGGAGGATATTATAATCTTCGAGATATTATTTAAAGATAGGGTCGTAGGTAGAGAATTTCTTCGTCCTCGAGGATATATCCGATTTTTTTCCCGATTTAACTCTTTTCCTAGAGCCCGATTAATTTAAAACTATATTTCGCTAGGAGGGCTCTATATTCTTTAATTTAAAATATTAATATATAATTAATAAAACTCTTTAGAAGGAGTTAAATTTTTTTATAACTTTTAAATTATTTAAATTTAGTTTACTATACTTTATAAAATATTTAAACTATATAAAGTAAATACTTTCTTTACTAAATTAATAAAGTAGTAAAGAAATAATAAGTTATATTATTCTTCGATTAAACTCTCGAAGAATATAACGAGTAAATTATTATCGTAAAAGATTATCTTAAAAGAAATTAAATATCCGGTATTATTACTAATTCTTTTACCTTTATCGTTTAGCGAGTAATAGCGGCGAAGAAACTATTATAAACTCTACTCTAATAAATAGCTTTCGCTTTTTAATATTAAGTACTAGAGTCTCTAAAGGTATTAAATCTTAATCTTTATAAAATAACGAATTAATAGGATAATAAAGTACGATTAAATATAAGCGTGAAAATAGTATATATCTCTATAACTATATTAATATATTTATAATACGGGGTTATTAATTAATTAACGGAATAACTACTACCTAAATAATTAAAATAATCTACGTAGTATTATATATAAATCTTTTCGTATTTTTACTATAGTTATATCGATTAAAATAATAATAATATAAGTAGTTTAGTATATAGCGGCTAGGAGTTAGCGCTTTAGGTCTATTATATTTATAAATAAAAAATTTAATAACTAGATTTTACTTTCTATTTTATTTCTTTATTATATTAAAATATCTCTTATTAACTAAGATATAACTATAGTATATTAATAATTTATTTATAATAGGATTTATATATAGCCGGTAAATATCGGCTATAAAGGAGGATTAATAGTAGTAGTTTCGGCGCTATATATATTAGTAATAAATATAGACGTCCTAATTACTTTTTAAAACTTATAGTATATAAAGAACCTACGTCGATACTAGCGACGAAGTCGCTATTAAACTTAAATATATATTAATCGATCCGTCCGTTTTAGAGTATAAAGCCGACGTTTATCGATCTCTTTTTAATAATATTAATATTCTACGAGTTTACGCCTTTAAGACCGAATACGAATTTAATATTATAATATTTAATCTTCTAGGCCTAAATCTAGAAGATCTCTTTAACTTTTATAGTCGTAAATTCTCTTTTAAAATAATATTAATACTAGCCGACTAGTTTATTTATCGTCTTAACTATATTTATTTTAATAATATTATCTATCGAGAAATTAAATTAGAGAATTATTTAATAGGTATAGAGTAGTATAAGAATTAAATTTATATAATTAATTTAGGTCTCGCTACGGAGCGCTATATAACCTAGGTAAAAGTAAATACCGGTTTTACTTTAAATCTAAAATTAGTAAATACGATACGTTTTACTAATATTAATAATTATTTAAATATTAGTAAATAGAATATTCTTAACTCTTATTTCTCGAAGGTTAATAAATACCTAAATATAATACTACTATAATAATTTAAAATTATTAGAATATATATTTCTTTACTTTCTCCGGGGCTATCTCCTATAATAAGGTCTTATAGTTATAAATTAAAAATAAAAAGAGAAGTTTATATTAACGATAAAATAAACGATTAATACGGAAAATCTATATAAGGGTCTTTCACGGGAATTTATAATTTATTTCAATTATATTCGTTTTTATAGTTTTAATAATAAATCTTAATATATTTATCTACGTAAAATCTTCCGCGCTCTCTTCGTACGCTAGGGTTTCGATTATAATTATATATTCGATTAGATAATTCTTAAATATCTAATAACTATCTAATAAAGGACGGTCCTATAGAGTATAAATACTTTATTAAAAGAGTCATATAAATTTTACTATTTAAAAGAAAACTAAAATAATATAAATTAATACTAAATAAAGACGGACAAAGGTCGGTATTTATAAATACGATAATAAGTCCTAGTCCTTATAGAGTATCTCTCGTACTCTACTTAATACGGAGTCCGTGAATCAAGTTTATCTAGAAATAGTATTAAGAGTAGATATTAAGAGAAAGGGTAACTAGAAGTAAATATTAACTAAAAGAATTAAAAACGGAGGCGGAGCTAAAGATAAATACTATAAAAGGAACTAGAAGTAGATACTCGAGCTAGAATTAAATACCCTATATAAATAAGAATTAAATAATATAATTAAAAGGTAAAGATTATTAAAGAATAAATTAATTTAAATAACTATATTCTCTAAGAGAGACGTATTTAGAGTTAAAACTATAAAGATCTAATCCGCGATTTACTTCTATAAATTCGATATATCGTAATCTACTAGTATATTATATTTTTATTTATTATTTATAAATACCCCGCTCCGCCCGAATCTTAGATTTAATATAAATAGAGGGCCGAGACCCGCGATAAAATATAAAAATATAGACCGTCCTCGAAGAAAATAATAAGTAATTTAATATAAGGAAATTTAAAAAGGAAAGGAGCTCCGCTTTAAGAATTAAATATAGCGGTGGGAATATCTCGACGAATTATTTATTTTTAACCCGGAGATCTCGAAAGTACTAGATATAAAAGAATATATATTAGAGGTATAAGGAATATTATTAAGAAAACTCGCTACCGAAGAGAATCGTTTAAAGAGACTAGTAGAGGATTTAGGCCCGTTAATTATAAATTTTAATAAACGAGTTCAAGAGATAGAAGAAGTAATACGATTTATATAATATTAACTACCTTAATCAAGCTTCGAACTTGGGAATACGGAATAAAAAAAGTAAATAGAGTTTTAGTTATAGCGGTAATCGTTTTAAATAAATAGTTTAAATATTAATATAAAATGTTACGAGACCGTAAGGACTACGTCGTCTCACCCGCGATTTATTTAAATCTAGTATTTAGAGCGGTAGGTTAAACCGCTCTACGTATTATTATACCTAGATAGTAACTATAAACTCATTCCTTAGATCTATACTATATATAGACTTACCGACATATAGTAAAGGAGGCGAAGGTTTATAAAGTAAATTATATAATTTATTTCTTTTATATTTAATTTTCCGTGGAGATATTAGTATTAGTAACTCTCTTTTTAATATTACTATTAAATAATCTAGCGTTATTACTTAATTAGAAAGTAGATATAATAAGTTACTAGAATATATAAATTCTTCTTATTAGGAATAGAAGAACGATATATATACTATTTACTATAATAGCTTTAAAGTATTCCGAGGGGTATAATAACTAAAGAGTTATATCGAATAAATATCGTCTCTCTTTTATATATTTTTCTATTATAAACTCTACCGAAGAGGAAAGAGATAAACTAAAAAAGTATTCTTCTATCGTAATTTAATCGTCTTTATCGCGAAAAATGAATTTAAATTATTCTTAAAAGGGTTCGTTCTTTTCTATAGTTTCTATAGGCGCTAAAGTAATTGCCCGAAGAGTTTTCTTAAACGGGACTCTTTCCTCGAGTAGGTCTTCTTCGGGAAGGATCTCGTCTAAATAAAAACTTAATAAAATTATAAAAGACACTACCGAACCCCGTTCTCCCTCGCCGTTATATATTATTAACTCTTTAATATTATTTATAGATTAAAGTTCTTAATTCCCCTAAACGCTCTATAAATAGGGCGGACTTTTAAATAAATAATTTATCTTTTATAATTACTCCGTAAAATTATACCGTCCGTTTATATCTCGATTCTTTTATATATCCTCCGCGTTTAGTTATTTTTAGGGTATATATATTTAATTTATATCTTTTTATATTAGGTCTCGTTTTTATTTTTAATTACTAATTTCTCTCTCTTAATTATTTAATTTAGGTTCCGAATAGAATACCCTTCTATTGAAGTAAATTAAATAAACGAACTTTTTTACGAAAATAAGTTAAATACTACTCCCTTAACTTTTATTTATATTATATATATTATTAAGGAAAAGAAAGTCTTTACTCTATTTATATATTAAGTCGAAGGGATATATATATTTTCTCTTTTAATACTCTTTAGATCCGTTAATAATATATATAAACTTCGATTACCTAAATAATAACCGTTTATTTATATAACTAAAGTATTTTATTTTTAAATCGTTAATCTTCTTTAATTTAAATCTTAACTACTCCGCTAAATCGGCTAGTTTATATAATACGGATTTATTAAAATCCTTCGTTATTCGGATTTTTCTTTTACTCGGTTTAGGCTCTAACTTCGTAAAGTTTAATAATAATTTACGAAGGTATCGTATAACGTAGAGAAATACTTATTAATAATATAGAGTTACGCGGTTTTAAATAATATTAAATTTAAAAATAAAGACCGATTCCGCTTCCTAGATAATATATATACTTCTCTTCTAATTTATTTCGGAGAAACTTTATATTATTACTATATATAAAGTTCCCCTAGAAAGTATCTTTATTAAACTCTTTATTTAATAAATATAGACTTTAATATACTTAAAGTTTTTAAAGAAAGTTTAAAAAGTAGAGATAAGATTTTTTTATATTTATAACTTCGCCTAGATCTTTATACGACGGTTTAAATTAAATATATTAAATATCTCCCCTTTTCTTAATTAACGATATAAAATTATATTATTAAATATCGATATACCCGGTACTTTAAATTCTAGTATCTTTATTATAATATAGTCTACCTTCTATAAATCGTATTTATTATATCGAATTAAATCGGTCTAGAATCTCTTAATATAGTTAAAGTAATAAAATATCTCCTACGATTTAATAATCTAGTAAATTTATAATATATAAGAAGGGTTAACCTACTTCGTTATATTTTAAACTAATTATAACCTTCGTTATACCGAATTATATTCCGTCTAGTTATAAACCCGGAAAAGTTAATAGAATATCGAAAATCGTTATATAATCTTTTTTTTATAGTAGCCTCCTTAACTCCTATTATTTATTCTCCGTTAAATATACTTATTATCGAGCCGCTATAAACGGGTTAAAGTAATATTAACGGATTTTATAATATATTTTACCGTCGGTAGGTTTCTTTTTATTAAATAGTTATTTAATTAAATAAGTTCTTAGATCGTTATTTAAATCTAGAGGTATAAATAAAAGATATTCTATTTAATTAAGAATTAACCGATTATATTAACTAGGTAGAGATCTACGGTTTATTAAAATTAAGAAAGAGTTATCTCCCTCTTTATTTAAACTCGATATTAATTATAAAGATATTTAAATTAAAATCCCGAAGGTAGTTATAGTTTAGGTCGTTCGATTTATATATTATTAAATAAAACGGTAGAAGAGATCCCGGTAGAGTAAATAGTAAGATTTAATTATTCGCGGTCGATTACGGCCGATATATAATATTGGTTTTTTTATTAAAAATAACCTCCCCCTTCGAGAATTAATATTAAATTCTTTATATTAAATTTATCGGGTATATCGGGTTCGTCTTTTAAGAAATCTAAATACTCGAGTTTAATTCGTATCGAGTTTTTATATTTAGTCTACTTCTCTCGCTTTAGACTTTCTTCTTAATTTTATACTCGGGTATATTATATTATAAAAGTATTATTAGATAATTAATATTATTATCTTCGTTTATAGGAGGGAAGTTTTAATATTAAAAAATTCTTAATAAGACTTTATAACTAGGTTTAAGGGGGATTGAATTAGTTATAAATTAAAATAATTAATACCTTATAAGAGATAAATATACCGTTATAATTAACGACTTAAGACGCTAGAAGTAGATATTATCTTAATTAATAAATAACTCTCTATTACTCTATAAATAGAATAATATATTCTTCGATTTTTTATTATCTCCTAAATAAGTTCTTTATATTTTTTACTATATATTTTCCCTCTCTATACTTTACGTACCTCCTATTTATTCTTCGTTCGTTTTAATTATTAATAATATTCCGTCGCGCGATATCTAGAATAGCTTTTTACTCCGTTAAATAGTATATATAATTTAATTTAAAAAATCCTTAAACTTATCTACTCGCTTCGAATAATATATTATTAATTAGTAGTAATCCTTTATTATCTAGAAATACTTAAGACTCGTCGAATATTTATAATAATATTATTATTAAATTAAAAAGGAATAGGGTATACCCCGATAAAGAAGGCGATAAACGTACTACTAGTTATATAGACCGAAAATATTTAATTTTTACGAGGCCTAGCGTTAAGTATAATATTAAAAGGGCGGAGTTATCTCCCCCGAGTAATTTTTATCCTTTTAATTAACTTACTCCTACCGATAAAATATCTAGAAAAGATAACACTACTAATAAATTAAACGAACAGATATTTTTTAAAGTAAAAGAAGAATCCCCTTAACGGATATATAACGAAGGTTATAATCTTAGAGTCGGTAGGCTTATTATTATAACGAAGAAGAAATATATAAATTCTAAAATAATAGAAAGTTATTTAACTTCGGAAATAATCGCGATAAAAAAACTCTCCGGTTTAAATAAGAATATTAATCTCTCTACGCTCCTTTAGGTCTAAGGAGAGTATTTTATTAAATATATTAAAATTTACGAATTCGGAGTCGAACTTTATATTATTTTTAAATATATATTTATTTCTTTAGTTTAAATTATCGCGGTACCCGTTTATTTAGAAGAGATTTATATAGTAGTAATAATCGAATAAATAAAATTCTAGCCTATTTTATTTAAATACCGGTATTAACGAGTCTAGATATTAAGTAATATTAAGTTCCTTAAATCTAAGGATCTAGTTTATAATAATAATATTTATTTATTTATTTTTTTAAATAATAACGGTAAGGTTAAAATTAATATATAGGAGCGTTATATAATTATATCGAAAGAAACTAAAAGGGGGTATCCGGATATATAAGTTATCGAAGATATTATAATATAATTATTAGAAAGGTATAAAAAGGGTAAAGCGAACGATTTATATCGTTAATTCTTTATAATTAAAGAGTTTTTATCGAAGATTATATCTACTTCCGTAGAAGAGTTTTTATAGATTAATAAATTTGGCCCTCTCTAGATAACGATAATTTGAATTTTTAAAATATATTTTTCTCTATAATTAGAAGAAGGATAATCTCGGTTTATTAATATTAATTACCTAAGTCTTATCGCGTAGATTTTATATAGTAGAGTAGTAAACCGTAATAGTCTTATTTCGAGTATAATTTATTAATTTCCTATACGACTCTATACTTTATATCCTATCCTCGATTCGTTAAATTATTTCATATTATAGTATAAATATAGTTATAAGCCGAAATACTACTAAATTTGTAATATAAATAAACTATAGTCTTAAATATAGCCTAGAGTCTATCTTTCCGGATATTATAGTAGTAATTATAAATACTAAAGTACTCTATTCTATAGTTAATTCTAGATACTCTTATAATTAGTTCTAGATATTATAGAGCTATTTCTTACTTCTTTACTAGTTAATTTTAGACTCTAAATTCGTCGTTATTTCTAATATCTCTTAGTACCCTTTAATATATAGTTAACCCTCGTTACTTTATCTCTTCTTTATATTATTCGCGTTAATTTTCCTTATACGTTTTTATTATATTACTAGTTTATTATAAAGATTATTTAAATCTATATTATCGTCGTAGGCGGTGTCTTCCTCTTTTTAATATTTATAAAAGGTTTTCCGTTTATCTAGTAAATTCTTTAATCGCTTAATATTACTATATCTAGGTATCTTGTTTATTTATTAATTATACGACGTTATTATTTTTTAGGGCCGTAGAGTCCCGCCGATATTCTATTTTAGTTTTTATATATTTTATTTAATATTTTCTACGTCGCCTTTCGCGTAACTTCCTTCGACGAAGCGGGAGATAAAGTAGGAACTCTTTCGATTATTAATATAATATTATTTTTCTTTAGTTTTTACCTAAGTTTTTTAATGAATTTATTAAATTTATTATTATTTAACTACCGACGGATCTATTACTCCGCGGGGATAATATCTTTCGTACTTATCGTATTATATATATTTACCGCTATTTATTACGACTCTATATATTCTTTACGCGTACCCGGGAATCTTTATTTATTTATTATAAATTATATAGTTACTTCCGTCGATACGTTATTTATAAACTAATAGGGTATATCTTTTTTTAATTTCTTAATAATACTCTCTTTATATTTTATATATAGACTTTTATATAAATTCTTCCTTTATACCTACTAAGCGTTAATATTTTTAATCGGGTATATACTCTAGCGCTATCTAAGTTCTAAATTATTTATTAATTAAAATTATCTTTATATCTCGGTTAGGATCTTCGGTTTTATATTCGTAATTTAACTCTTTATTACTTTATATCGGAATAATATATTTCGAGGATATTTCCTACGAATAGTAATTACTAAAGTTAATAACGGCTTTAAAATAAACCTTATTATTTATAGTAAATTAAAGATCGACCTAGGATAATATATTAATTTATAAATATTATTAGTTAACTTTTAGTCCTTCCTATAAAGTTATCCGTTTATAATAACGTCGTACGAGGAAGGCGAGTAGATAATTTTAAATTTACTAGTCGACCTTTAGAAAGAGTTTACCTTTAAATTTTAACAATTTACTAGGTACGAAAATAGATTTAATTAAAGCGATTTCCATATAATATTATTTACTAGTCCGTATAGGGCCAGCGCTCCTCTAGGGGAATTTAAAAAAGTTTTTATAATTACTTCGGGATTCGGAATAATCGTCTAATTACTATACCTACGATAATTAATCCGAGGCTATAACGATTTTACCTCCCGTATATAGCGAATTTACTTAGTCTAGTAATTAGGAAATATCGGTATATACGTAGATCGTTATTAATAAATTAGCCGTTAATAATAATAGAGGATAAGATACTAGTATAAAAGATTTTGAATTAAACCTTAAAGGAAGATATATTAAATAATAATTATATATATAAACTATAAATATTATCCTGAGATCGATATTATTAACTCGTTTAGATTTTATATATCTTTATCTACTACGCGTCCGAACGTATTAAGTATAACTTTTTAAACTAGGGTTAATACTAGCGAGTCTCTATTTATAAAGAGACGGTAAATCTAGATAATATATTATAAACGGAAGTATTAAGAGAGTATAAATCGAATAAATTAAACGCGATATTTATAACGATAGAAAATAAAGAAGAAGATTAAAATAAAGATATATTTATAAACGAAGTTCCTAGGCCTAGCGAAATAAAATTAATATTTATAAAAAAAATATTAAGTGGGTTTAAGGAAAAGAAGAAGAGTAGTAAAATATTTATTATAAATAAGACTCTTTACCCGGTCGACTATAATAATTTATTAACGAATACCGAAGTATCTAAATATTAGGAAATTCGAGATAATTTACGAAAACTTATACGAGATTATTTAAATAACGAATTAAGTTTATTAGAGATAAATTATTAATTAAATAAATAATACGTAAGTTCTAACCTCCGTTTAGATGAATTCAAAGTATTTTATTTAATTATAAATAGGGTTTTCCTTCGACCTAACGTCTATCTCTAGATAAAGAGAAACCTACTATATCGAGACGAATTTATTATTTAAGAGTCTTAAGTCTTTCCCTTCGCGAGTATATAAAGTTATAATTAATATATTATTATTCTTTAGCCGTTTCTCTATAAGGATTCGGTTTATAACGAGAATATATCGCGGTTTTAATTATACCGTCGACTATCCCGTTTATAACGTCGAAAGCGGCTTTAGTTATTCCCCTCTACTCTATTATAACTATCGGCCTTTCTCTAGATTTCCGGGCTATAGTATAAAGATTCTATTAAAAAAGAATATAACTTTAGACTTTCAAGATATAGAGTATAAAGAAAATCTATATACCGAGTTTATCTAGATAAAGAGGTAGGTATATAGAATACTAAATATCTTAACGAGGATTTAATACACTATATAATAACGTATTAACAATCACGCTAGTTATATTACTATATAACTCATTATATTTTAATCTATACCGAAAACTTTCAAAATATAATATTCTTCTAGAAATTTCTATAAGTAGCTACGTATCTAGTTTAGTCTACCTAGCGGCCTTATTTATCCTTTATACTCGTTCCTATCCTATCTTTATTATTATAATAATTTAATATAAATAACCGCGCTAGTAAAGCCCTTATAGAGGGGTTTCTACTAGGATAAACTCTTTTATAGAACTATTTACCGTACTAACTAGTATCTCTTAAAAATAATATAAAAATTATATAAATAACTAGCTAGCTTACTATTAATTAAATATAAATACTTTTTATTTTAGGATTTAGTTACGTCGCCGGTTATTAGCGATATCTTTAATATATTAGATAAGATAATTAAATTTCTACTAAATTTATTATATCTCTAAATATTCTATTTTAATTTAGAAATAATATCCGAAAATCCTAACCCTAATTCGGACTTAGATCTATATTAAACTCTAATTTTAATATTAAAATAAACTCTATACTTTTCTTACTAGGACGTATCCTCTAATTTTAATCGATATAATGTTTATAAACGGGTTTTATACTATTTAATAAAGTATTAAAAATAAAACTAAAATAGGAATTATAAAAATATTTATAAAAAACTTATTATTTTAAATAAATAGAAGGGATATATACCCTTAGCTAGTAAATATTAAAATAACTACTATAACGAGTAGGTATATTATTTAGTAAAACGAGCGAGTAAATTCTAAAATACTTTATAGGTATTAAAGTTCTTAGGATCTAGTACTCTAAATTCTAATAAATTTAGAAAATTAGTTAAGTATATTTATTCTTTTATTATTAATAAAAACCGATCGCTAATAAGCCTAGGTACTATTATTATATTATATTTATATCGGAGAAATTTTTAAATTAATATTTATAGTTAGCTATAAATTATATTATTATTACTATTATAGAAAAGAGTTTTAATTTAAAGATAAAGTGAACTTAAATATTTATTAATATTATTTTCTTACTTTATTCTATCTCTCCTATTAATAAATATATTTATTAACGAAGTATACTACTTTATAAAATATTATAACCGATAATAAAATTATAATAAATCTCCGCCGGCGAACGAGAAAAAGCTCGACTATTTCTTTTACTAAATTTCCTAGAAAATAATATTTTTTACTCTCTTCCGTAAAGAATTAATATAATTACTATATAAAGTTTTTAAATATAGGTGGCTTTATATCTAAAATAAACCGAGATTTAAAATATTTAATAAACGACCCTAAAGAACGAGAATTCGTCGAATATATAAGATACGGTATTAATATAATAAGAATTTAACTTATTTTAATCGCTACTTTAAAGGCGATAATACTTAATATTAATACTCGGGGTTCGATTAACCTTTATATTATAAATATAACTAGAGTTAAATTTACCTTTATTTTTATATTCGAGGAGTTATTATACTTTCTATTATCGCTAATAACTCTTTAGTTATTATTCGTAGGTCTAAATATACTCGAGGATTTTAAAAACGATATAGAAACCTAGAATCTATATATATTTTAATACTATACTATATATATTAAAATAAAACGGATAATTTCTATTACTACCTAAAGAGGTCTATATTACGTATATATCGATACCGAATTCTATAAGATACTAGATCTAGTAGTAACCTTCTATTTAGGATTTTCAATAATAAATAAATAGACTAGTATCTAATTATTAAATATCTTATATATACTCTATATTTAATACTCTTTACTACGACTAGATATATTAAAATTTAAAGAGATATAGGAGTTTAAAAGAATTTAAAAACTAAATTTATAAAGAATATTAAAATAAATAAATAGAAGGGGATATCTCCTTTATTTATAATTTATAAAGATAAACCGAATAAGGTCGTCTATTAAAATTATTAATAATATATCGTGAAATAAAGGTAATTAGAAATATAAAGGGTTATTATATAAAAGAAACGAGAATAAATTTATTAAAAAAGACTACTACCTAGTAAATTTTAATATAAAATTTAGAGTAGATATATAATATCTTATTAACAGATCCTAATAAACTTATTTTCGCGCCTAATATTATATAAAGTAATTAATTTAATTTTACCGGTACTAGCGCCTAATATCGGATCTTATTAATTAAGAAATTTAAGAAATAACTAATTTAAAAAATTATAAAATAAGAGTTTAAATAGATTAATAAATAATTTTATAAATATTAAAATTACTTTCGAAGATTTATAATTTAAGGTCCCTTCGTAGTTTAATCCGAATATTTAGAGGTATAATAATAATCTAATATTTCCTCCTTAATAATTATATCGTTTATATTTTCTATTACTAGTTTAATAACGTCTTTCTTTTCTTATTTATTTAACCCTACTATCTATTTTATTAAGGTTACGAATCGCTCCTCGTATATAGCCCGAATTATACTCCTCGTCCTTTATTTAAAAATCGCCGTATAAAATATAAAGTATAGTATTATATTAAAGACTTTAATACTATCTTATATCTTATTTTTAAAATCTTTTAAAAGTATTAAATATAATTATTTAAAAACTATATCGCGCGCTTTTAATTTATTACCTTTAATTTCTCGTCTCTCTTCGCGATTATAGTCGCTTTAACTAGATTTTAAATCGCGGAAAATCTCGTTAATAAATTACCCGCCAAGAACGTTAACGCGGAGAAAATTATATATATCGTAAAGAATACGGTACTAGGAAAGGTCGGTAGAGAGGGAGTAGAAATATTAATAATAACTAGATTCGATCCCCTTAAAGACTATATCGAAGAGAGGAATAAAATCGTAAATAAACTTTATTAATTTAAAAGTCGACGAAAAATAATAAATATAGTATTTTAGATATATTAATATTATAGCGTATATCCCCAATTCTAATAATAGTATTTAGAGATAATATTATAGTTATTAATTACTAAAGCTATTAAGTAGAAATATATTAATTTTATTAAACTTCGTTAACTTTTTAGAAACTTATTAACTTTAAATATATTAAATTAATATAATTTATAAATAAGTAGCTCTACCCTATATATAACTCTTTTATAGATAATATTTATAAGAAAAAAGTATAAATTTGAACTATAATAAAATTTATAACTAAATAATTATATATTAAATAGTTCTTTATCGTTCTAGATATATACGAGTAATATATTCTAATAATAAATATAAGTTATATTTACGTAGAGCTCGTTATTATATTTAAATAAATATATTCTTCGTAGCCCCTATACGACTACTTTCCCCGTTATTAATAAGAATTTATACTTCAGCCTTTATAAAAACGCCTTCTTTTATAATATATAATCGTTTCTATCCTCTTTTATATTTTTAGTATTAGTTTTCGATTAAAAACTTCTTATTTTCGTTTATAAATAAAATAATACTATATATTACTAATTTATAGTCTTTGACGAGTTACTTTAAAGATTTTTCGTATAGAGACGGCGGGCTTTGCGTACGACGTTTTAAATATTACGTAATAAATTTAATTTAAAGTTATAATTAGGAGATATCGTACGGTATTTCAACGATCCAAGTTAATTAATTTTATAGACGTAACTACGGCGACGGCGTCTTAAATTGGGTATATATAAACGATAATATACAATCTAGCTAGTACGGTACGAGTCCTATAACTATAAATCTACTTTAAATATTCTTTAGATATAATACCTCCGCGCGAGTTTATTAATAAAGAGGTAGAAACTCTTATTTATTAATATAATTAATATTAAGACTTATAAACTATTCGACGCGTTATTTATATAATTATTTAAATACTAAAAAATAACTAACGTTAAACGGTTATAAAAGATAGGACGAATATACCGGTATATAAAGTATAATAGTTAAATTATTAAAATAATATTGATTAAATTCCGGCGTAATATAACTTCTATAATTATCGAGAATTAATAACCTATATCGACCGATTATACGATCTTTTATATATTTATCGAATACGATTTTTAATTAGATTAAACCGATTTCGTTATTTATCTAACTATTTTCGTTTATAGTAATTAACTAATCGTATAATAAAAGGCCGTTTTCGTATCAAGTCGATTAATATATTACTATATCGAAAATCACGAGCGGCGGAATCGTCTCTCTATATATATTTACAGTTTCGATTACCGTAATTTATTCTCGATTCTCTAGTTATATTATTCTTAGTCTACCTACTCGATTTATTTTTATTACGACTTTTATTATTAAGATCACCCCTATTTGAAAACCCGTTTCGTCGAAATTATAAATATTATCTTTGAAATTAACCTCGAATTAACTCTAGATCTTTATATTTAGCTCGTTAATAATTATATTTACAATTATATTTCGATTTTAATATATTATTATAGTTAATAAAATTTCGTACCTAATTCTAATTAACGGATAATTAAGTTATTAATATTTTATATTAAACGACTAAAAGACTAGTTATCTACCGTACGATCGTAACTTTAGGTAATATACCGCGTCGATCTATTAATAGGATTTATTATACGAGGCTTTCTTCTTCGGTAAGGGTAAAGAGACGATTTCTAGCGATAGAATTTAATTTAGTTTATATACCGGTTAAATAACGAAGTAAAGTTTTATATAGGACGTCGTAGGCCTTTATAGTAGTCGTAGAGGTCCGAAATTAACTCTTTTAATAAATTTAAAAAACTAGATCAAGCCTACCCTCTTTATATAAAACTATTTACTATTATATTATTACTATAAGAGGTAGTTATAAAAAGAACACGACGCGTTTTAATAATTTTAGTAAAGGGGTTATATAGAGGGTAAAGTTATTTATTTATAAATTATATTACTTTATCGGAGTTAAATCTTTATATAATAGTACAAGTAGTAGAAAAGTATAAATATTTTAAATTATACCTTTACTATAAGTAAGATACGGAGAGTATAAATTAAATAATATAATTTATATAGTAGAGTTTAGTTTAGTTTAGTATTAACTATAGTTTTAAAAAATTAATAAACTTAGTAAACGATTATATAAATAAAACTATAGAAGTTACGTTATAATATATAGGAATTATTATTTAGGACCGTACGGAGTTATTTCGTATTAACTAGAATTATTAATTACTTTAATAAAAGGTACCGACCCCCGTAGCGACTTTATATAAATTTATATACTATAATAATTATAAAGTTAATAACGATTTCCTAGTATAATAATAAGGCCTTAAGGCTCGGATAAGACCCGTTTATAAATATTAAAAGTAATAAGAACTCGATAGTAGAGTTATAATAAAGGAATTCTATTATATTATAAAAGGGGACTTTCTATAAATTAGGCGCGAAGGCGACGATACGAATATAGTTTTCTAAATAAAGAGGTCTATATTATTTAGGAGTAACTATAGAATATAACTTATATAAAACTATAGGAAATATCGATATATATATAGAGCCTGAATTATTTAAAGTTAAAATACTTATGATTTTTCTCGGTACGGTGAGTTTCTCGCTACCTAGGGAGGGACGTTACGTAAGATCTTTTAAATAATTAATGAGTCGGCGCTACTACAATTAACTACAAAACTTCTAGTAAATATTATTAATAATATAAATAACTTTTAGTATAAACTATAACTCGTAGTATAAATTACTTTTATTATATATTATAACTAATAGTATAAACTACGCCTCGTAGTATAAACTACTTTGGGTATACTCTACTACTAGTAGTATAGACTACGCCTTGTAGTATAGACTACTTTGGGTATATACTACTACTAATAATATAAACTACTTTGGGTATACGCTACGACTAGTAGTACGGACTATTTTTAGTATATACTATAGCCGCTATTTATAGTTTATATTAACTATCTCTCGTTTAATTATATAATGAAAACTTCTTATTCTCGAAGCTTATTATACGCCTTATCCTTTTATATTAATATTTATATTTTATTTCTAGTATTTACTTCTAACTACTTTATTTAAACTTCGTTCACGTAAGCGCTCTATAAAATAAGTACCGGAATTAGAGTAAAGTACTAGAGGTAGAGCGGGTACTAGTTCTAGAACTAGTAAATTTTTCTAATATAAATAAACTTTATTTAAGAATTTAGATTAAATATCGGATCTACTCTTTTAATTTATTTATATTATAGTCTATATATCTCTTCTATATATATAAAGTGTTAACTAAATAACTATACTTCGACTAGGTAATTTAAACCGTACGGTTTATAAAAAAAAAGTACCGCGAGAAATTATCTAAATACCTCTATACGATCTAGTTATCTAGTAGAGAATATTAATTATTAATAAACTCTTAAAGTAACTAAACTCGGAATATTAATTAAATTAGTAAAAGTATAACTAATTATAAGCGCTAACGATTCGTATATTTAATAAATATTACTAGAGAAATAATACCTCTTTACGAAATATTTAAATAAATATTCGGTCGGGGTTTATAAAGAATTATATTAAAGAGTTAATATATTATTCGAGGCTATTCTAGTATTTTAGTTAAATAATAATATAAAGGGGAAACTACTCGAGTAAAGATAAAGAACTATCGTAAATATATTTACTATTACTTAGTAATAATTAATAGAATAATAGAATTTTTATAGTCTCGAGATTAGCTTTACTATAATAATCGAATAATTAAAATTAAATAAACTCGAACTAACCGCTAAGTTAAATAAGTTAAATAATTAAATAATAAAGGCGATAGAATTATAAACTCTAGCCGAAGAAGAAATAAATTAATTAAAATTAATAATATAAATAACTAAGATAGATAAATAAATATTATAGTAAAAAGTACAAAACCTAATAGGTATAATAAAGTACTTAAAATATATTATAATAAAATCTATTAATAAATTCCTTAATAAACTTAAACTTGACCTGAATCTTTTTATTAATAAATAAATATATCGGTTAGAGGGTTCCACGGGAATAATATAAAATAAATATTAAACCAGATAAAAGACTATATAAATTAACGTAGAGATTATATTAAAGATAATATTCTCGTTAATATATTAAAGTAGTCCTCCTCTAGCGCTTTATCTCTTCCGTTTAATACTCTCTAATATATCTCTTATTAATATATTTAAAAATATTAAATAACTTTATATTTATTAGTTTTCGGTCTAGATAAGGTTCTCCCTATAGTGTTTTAACTATTATTTAATCTTTGTATTTAAATTTACTTTTATTCCTAAGAGAAATTACCTAGGAGAATTTCTTAAATAAATAAATATAATTAAATCCCGTTCGATTTAAAGCCGGTTTATAATACTTAACTTTATTCCTAGGAGAATTCTCTAGGGGGCGGTCTTATATATAGTATTAAATCGAAACTAAATACTAGAATAAGAGTAGGGTACTAGAATAAAAGTAAGATATTAGAATTAAAATTATAATAATTTACTAGAACTAGGAGGTAGCGCCCAAACTACCTTTTTAAAATATAATCGATTCGTTCTTACTTCTATAACCTAATTTATAGTCTTTAATTTATAGAGGAAAATAAACCCTATTAAGATAACTATTAATAAAGATACTAGAAAGGGAGTAGTAATAACTAATCTAGATTAAATTAAAAATACTTTATTATTATAGGTATTTTATAGTTTAAGATATATCGCTAGAGAATAAATTTATCTAGAATATATCTAGTTCGTTTATAACGTGCGAGTAATTAGGTTAATAAGTTTTCGTATAATTAAATAAAGCCCCTAGAGACGAAGAGGGGACTAGAAACGAATAAAAGAATTAAAAATCTATTTTAGGAGGACTAAATATACCCGGGGGGGGGGGGGGAATTAGAAATAGAGCCTAGGGCGCTAGAGTTGAATACTAGGGAGCTAGAATTAGATATTAAAAGATCTAACGAAATCGGAGTTAAAAGTATCTAGAAAAGAGTACGAGGTCTTAGAAATATATTAATATTCTATCGCCGTCTATTTACTCTATCTTATAAAAGGATAATTATAAATTAATTAAAATACTAAACCTTATTATAGAGATTATAACGATTTTAATTATAAAACTCGAAATACCTAGAAGTATCTCTTTACGTAACGACTTTAGAAAGGCTATAAAAACGTTTACTAGGTATATAATTAATTCAATCTTCGTAATATCTAAACTAATTACTTCAAATTTTCTTAATAATTCTAGTTACTCCGATATTACAATCCTCTTTAGGATAACGGGAATAGAATTTCCTATTTATCGAATAATTCTCGTATATCGAAGTCCTTATATTTATAACTCCTTAATAAGAGTCCTAGAGACCGAGGTACTTTAATTTAATTTTAATAATTATAGCGTATATTCGTATTAGAGGGTTTTCTATTATATATATAAAGAAAGGTATTCTATATAGTTTATAGAAATTTTTAATAATATAAATAAATCTTTCCGCTCAAACGCTTCGTATAGAGTTAAGAGTATTTTATAAAAGATAAGTTAGAGTTATTAAAATGTTTAACCGTAGCTCTAATTATATATTATATATAAATCGATTACTTAGAAATACTCGCTCTAAAACGGCTAAGATATTAACTATACTCCTAGTTAATTAACGAACTTATTTATTATATTTAAAATATATATACTATTAAAAATAATTATATAAGATAATTAGTAGTTATAGAGGTAGCGAAATTTTATTTATAAATTCTACTTCTCGCTAAATTCTTTAGAAAGCCACTCGCGAGATTAGAGGTTTTATAGTCGATTTAATAGAGATTTTAAGGAAAGTTTATTAATAATATAAAGACTAAGCGAGCCTATAAACCGCTCGAGGTAATAATTCTCTTAAATTTCTAAAAGCGATAGCGGTAGTATTACTACGATTAATACGAACGCTAAGGCCGAAGGGTATTTCTCGTATATAGTCGAATTTCTATTCTCTAGTTACCGCGCCGTTAAATTTCTTTATTTATTTACGAGGGTATAGGAAGTAGAGGACCTTTTCTTTATTAAATAAGAAAAATCGTATATTATTTTAAATAACTCTCTAACGTAATACTTCTATAATTATTTTATATTCGGGCTATAATCGTATAGCTTAGTAACGATTATATTTCTTTATAATAGTTACTACGGTTCTAGGTTTAACTATACTAACGCTAACTCCCTACTTTAATAATAACTCCTCGATTCTAGTAATATTTCTCTACTCTAAATTAAAAACTTAATACGTTAATAATATATTAGTTATATAAACCGCGACGTATATAACCTCGAATAATACTTTCGTTAAACGAAATTCTTATTAGGTTATTAATTATTAATATCTCTATATTTAAAGCGGAAGAGTTTAAAACGTTTACGATATTATATACCGAAGCTTCTATACCCGGGAGAGAGGATCGAATATATAATATTTAAAGTAAAAAGAATCAGTGGCTACTAGATAAATAAAAATCTTTACGTGACTTTTTATTATAGCGGCCCTATAGAATTTATTACGACTAATAGAATAAATTAAATATAATAATATAAAATGAAAAACATTATAATAATCTTTTATTATTAATAATTACTATATTAACTAGATAAACTAAGACCTTTAGAGATTTCGCTAGGAAGGAGATAAATCTAGGAGAAATATTCAAATAATAATATTATTACTAATTTTCCCGTTATACTAAATTTACGAAAAATCGATTACGATATAGCGATTTATATTACCGGTAGTTTCTAGAAATATCCTCCGTTACGTCTTTAAAATAAATATATCTCTCGTAGTAATAAAATTTAGTATACGTTAATAATAAGTCCTAAATATAACGCCTTTCGGATATACGTAAATTTAAAATATATTAAACTCGGGCCGTAGAGGCGGGTTCTATATAAAGTCTTAATCGGAGTACTATTATAAATAAAATTACTAGTTTATAAAAAACCTACGATCTCTCTAAACCGCTAGTAGAATTACTTAATATAATTTAAATAAGAAATATTTAGGCGAATCTAGACTATATAATATTAAAAGATTCTAGCTTTCTCGTCCTTAAATCGTTAAGATACTCTAGGATTATATAAAAGTTTATAAACTTTAGGATTCTTTAGACAAGCGCTATATTATCTATAATAAAAATATATAAAAAGTATTTAAAACGGATAGAGTTCATATATCTATAATAAATAGAATATTTAATAACTATTTATTTATAAAGAAATAAATATAAACGCGGTTAATATTAATAATAATTTTACTACTTTAGTACTAGTAGAGGACTATTTATATAAACTACTTTTAGTAGATTTATATATTTTAGTAATAATCTTTATAGGTAGATAAAAGCCAGATTAAATACTTATTTCTAATTTAATAAATCGATTTTGGAATTATTACGATACCGTTTCTATCTAGTAAATATAAAGTTCTCCTAGGTCTTAGAATCCTACTTCTTCTATAAATATATTTTCTTTAACTTCCGCCTAATATACTTCCTCCTCGGTTTTATTAATTAATTATAATTAGAGTAATTTATAAGTTATTTTTATCGGGGCTAGGGATATATAAACTATATTATACCTCGTTATATTATATAATATCCCTAGAAGTTATATTCGAGGGAGTATTCGGGTAAAAACTATTCCTATCTATTATTTATTTATATACTATATATTAATAGAAATACTATCTACGTAAATAAATCTCGTTAATACGATTAGAATATTTAGGGCTATTATTATTAGTATTAAAATACTACTCGTAAATAGAAATAAACCTACTATAACCTAGTTTCTATATAGTAATCTTCGATTTACTTTAAAGCCCTCTACTATTCCTCTTTTTCTTTTTCTATTATCTCTATTTATATTATCTTTAATAAAGGCGGCGTTATTCTTTTTATAAATATTATTCGAGTAATAATATTACTATTATATTAAGAGATACTAGTAACGGACTTATTTATATCGGCCTCCGATTTATTTATACTAGTAAATAACTCTATCCCCACGTCTCTATTTATAAAAGTCTTCGATAATCTTAGTTATTTAGTCTCTTTATCTATAGTATTAAATTTAACTTTAAGTTTATTTACTCTCTTATCGATAATCTCTACTATTATCTTTACTATATTTTCTATTATTTAATTATAATTAATAGAATAAATAGATATTTTCTAGTCCCGAAATTAGCTTCGCTATAATAATCGACTAATTAAAGTTAGATAAACTTAAGTTAATAATTAAATTAAATGAAATAATAGTTCACTAACTACTACCCGCACGCGACGGCTAGATTAATTAGAGTTAGTAATCTCTTTATCTAGCCTAGGTAATATAAATAGCCGAGATAAATAAATAAATACTATAGTACGATATATAAAACCTAATAAGTATAATAGAATTCTTGAGGAAAATAATATTAGAGTTTATAGATAAGTTCCTAAATAGGTTTAAATTTAATTTAAATTATTTTACTAATCGTAGACTAGTTAGAAAATTCTACCGGGATAATATAAGATAATTATTTAATATATAGGAAAATAAATAAGAAGACGATAATAAAACTCTTTTAACGTAGAGTAAATATCTATATTAAAATAATAAGAGAGAGAATATAAATTAAAAACTCCTTTTAACTAGCCCGTTTTAGAAATACTCTATTTAAAGAATTATCCTAGGAATGAGTATTAAATAAATAGATACTAGTTTTCTTAAAAACTAGGCCGACCGAGCTCCTAAAAGGTTATACCTAGAATAGTATAAATCCTAGAGATCCTATTCTTAAAAAAGCCTAGTTTAGAATTAAACTATAACTTTTAAAAGTCTAGGCCTAGGAGTATTAATTTAGGAGTATATAGGATAAAATATAACTCCCTCTAATTTAATATACTCTAAGCCTAGAGTTTATTTACGTAATTTACGACTGTGGATAATTCTTGGACCACGTTTACCCCGTTATTTTAAATTATAATATAGGAAATTATTTTATTCGTCTCACCTAATAGCTCCTAATAACGCTTAGAGCGGAAATTATAATTTTAAATTCTTTTAGAACCTCTCTACTTCCCCTAAATAAACCGTAGCGATAATATATCGAAAACTTTTTAGTTTTCTTCTCGCTCTCTCCTATATACTCCCCGCTTCCTCTATTATAATAACTAAGTATATAATAAACTTTTCTAGCGCCTCGTCTTTTCCGTCCTCTTTTTATAAACTCTTAACTATATAATTAATAGTAAAGGCGACGTTACGCTTAAAAGTCTCTTTTATATCTATCGATATCTCGCGGAGGCGATAGTTTCGGGCACCCCCGCTTTTACCGAGTAGGGTACCGACAAAGACTTCGAGCTCGCTAATAAGATACACGGGGTTAGTACTATATTAGTAGATAATATTAAGAAATTACGTTTCGTAGTTAGGATATAGTTAGTTTATTTTCGACTAAACGATTTAGAAAGAAACGAGGAGAGGAGAAAATAAAAAAATATTTATACTTCTTTAATCTCATGCGCCTATTTATAATAATAATCTTATTATATAAAGCGCGTCTAGCTCCGAACGTAAACTCATAATTAATAGATTAAAGTCTAGTCGAAACTATCAGTGGCTTCTAGCTCTCGGGATCGTCTCTATAATTTAATAAAAAAGTTCTTTTTATCGATAGCGCGATAAAGTTTACCTAGAACTTTTTCGCTTTCGGAGTAGCGATAACTTTTAATATCTAAGTCGAGAGTATTTATAAAGTCTTCGTCTTCTTCGGTAAAATTATATAACGACTTCTCTTCGAGGACCTAAATATCTTTCTCGACGATTACTCGAGGACTAGGAGTGTTAAAGTTAGGTCGGTAGTAATCGTATTTTAAATACTTTTTCATATCGATTTATAAACGTCGTTAACGATTATTTTATTAGAATAAATATAGTATATACTAGGATCCTAGTTTTAGAAAAGTTTATTATAGTTAAATATATTTTAATTAAAGTAATATAATTAGGGTATCGGGTTCCTCTATCGCTATAATTTATTAATTATATATAAATAATAGTAATCCTCCCTAGTTAATCGTTCTCTATAAAGTCGATAAAGAAATTAATTATATTCTTTCTCGTAACTAGCCTACCGATATCCTTTAGAGTAACTCTCGGATAATTTATTAACTCGATAACGCGTAGAGATAGTAGACGGGGATTATAAATTATACTATAAATATCCCTATTAAGATTACTACTATTTAATTAACTTAAGAGATCTCGCTATCTATATTAACTAAAAACGATATAGTTATATAGAGTATTAAATAGAGATTCACCGGGAACGTCGACTATATTAATAATTTATATATCTCCTAGATATAATACCGGCGCCCGAGTAATTATAACTTTATTAATAATAATCTCTTTATTAATATAATAATAGATTTTACTCTCGGTAAAAGTATCTATCTCGTTTATAATATTATAAAATATAATACTTTACTCTATAAAGATACAAGAACGATATTTTAACTCCCGAAATTATAATAATATTATTAACTCGATTATTCCTTAAAGAAAAGAGTTCTTTAAGAATTTAAATTCTATATAATAAAGTTTCCGAATAAATTAAAGTATTTAAATAGTTTTATTAACGAGTTCGCGCTCTAAAAAACTTACGATATTAATTATAGAAAACGTAGTACGACGAAGCCGCTCTATAGTAGTATTTTATAATTTTATAAATATATTAAAATCTACCTCTAGGTCTTCTATAATTTTAATATATTAATAATTAAAATATATCGGAAATAGTCGGGAGGCCGATTTATAGATCTCGATATCCGACGCGTTCGAGCCCGTAAACTTAATTATAGATCGGCGAAATAATAAGGCCTCGTTTTTAAATTTTATATCGAGAGAGATTATCCCCTTAACTCCTACGCGACGGAAAGTTAATATTAAATCCTATATTACTATCTTTTAAAAGAAAGGAATTAGGCCGCTTCCTCGGAGGCGATAAATAAATTATACTCGATTATAATAAATTTAATAATTATTTTAAAAATATAGATATAGTTACGTACCTATAAATCTAATTTAATATAATATTAGTTTCGACTTCTTTATAAGAGTATATTCTTTCTAAAGTATAACTAGAGTCTCCGCCGAGATTATTTTTATATTATTAGAAAAAACCCTTTTATTTCTCTCGATATTTAAAATCTCGTCGATAATCACTAAAGATATTTTTACGGCTCCGTCGGTATTAGAAAAAACTTGGCCGATTCTCGTAGTATATTTTACTAGAGATCGAATTATAGAGAAATTACTAAATTTAATAATAATAACTATTATATTTAATAGTATATCGTTATACTTGAAAGGAGTTATAAACTAGTAAGTTTAGTTTTATAATAACGAATACAAAAAGTTAAGAAACGCGAAGCGATAATCTATTATAGAAATAACTCCGTTAAGGACGTTTTTGAACCTCGAATAAAAAATCTCCTCGAGGGATACGAAACGGTCGAAGGTTATCTACTCTCCGTCTTTATCCGAGAAGGTAACGCGGATGAAATAATCTATATAGTCGGAATACGCCTATAATACTCGATTTTTTATCTCCGGTTCTAGTCCTTCGAGGTAGACGCCGGTCGGCGATACTAATACCTTATAAATAAGACCGATATATAGTTGTTACTTCGTAACGCTGAAGTTATGAGATAACTCTCGTGTACTAGCCTTCTCGTTTTCTCTAAGGAGCTTCCCTATACGTTCTATAGTAAATACTTCGCCGTCGATATCGGGGCCCGTAAATGGGAGTTGTCTAGATAGTTTTCGAAGAGCCTCAGCAGCTGTGAAGCCGCCCGAACGATAGAAAATCTGTAAGATACGGGGTAGTAGCTCGAGCACCCGAGCTGGAGTTAGATAACCGTTCTAAGCAAGTCTCTGTACCTGAAACTAGAGACCGAAAGTGAACGAGTTATATCGATTACATAGGGCCGAGATGAGTAGATCCATTTCCGTCGCGTACAACGACCTAGGCGTAACGACAGAAGTAGGCCACAGGATACTTGGCGGCATCTCCTAGCCTTTTCGAAGTAGTAGGCCAATGGGACGGAACTTTCCTGCGACGTACGTGGTATAGGGGCTGAGGATGAGAGAATTAGAGCAAGTCTTTCTCCTTCAACGACGGCTAGCACACCTCTCACCATCAGAACCCCGGACGACACTGGAAGGACCATCAACTCGCCTTCATAAAAACCAAGCAGGGCTAATACGATAGGCGGGCGTATACCGGCTGCTGCGCAAGAAATTACCTTTATCGGGCGAATCGTATAGTGCCTATCGGAGAGCAGATCGAATCAACCAAAAAACGAGCTGAGCTGTTGCGGTCGAAAACAAGGAGATTCGGCGAGGAGAAGATACGGGAGAACTTCCACGGAGGTAAAGCTCGTTGATTGCAACGATCAGCTGTACTTAGACGGTTAATGCTCTAGTCAAAATCGAGTTCGAGAGGCCCTTGCATACAAAGCAAAATCGGATTCTTGGAGGTTAGGACTACACAGTGCGGGCCACGGTTGGGCAAGAAGACTGCATACATGTCACATGAGGCCATTAGCATAGAACAATGGAAGTGAGCATGAGATCGTTGGTGAGCTTGAGATCTGAATCCCGATAAGAGCCCGTCTACCTTCGTTCGCATTATTGTTCAAGGCTCGAGCGCTCCAAATAATTCGCAGCAGTCTATATCTCCCTGCTTTCTACTTTGAACCATGGATCAATGATTTCAACAAGGCCTCAACGTCCGCCTCCGTCTTGCCCTTTACTCCCAGGAGCTCGTTATCGGTTTTAATGAACCGACCACCGTACTCCGGTGGCCCAAAGATGACTCGGAACAGGAAGCCCATCATCACCGGCGGAGTAATTTCACCTTTGGCCAGGCTCTCATAAGAAGAGTTTTCAAGCTCTGCTGTATCGATAAGAATAGGCTCCTCCCATGTCTTTCCGGGGTCGACCTTCTTCGCGATCTCCAAGAGCTGGTTCTGCGAGATGTCGATATCCTTGACGTAGACGAATCGGTTCTTGGTCTCCTCGGGGTGACTGAGGACACCGACGACAGCCTGTCCGATCGAATCCAGCGTGGTGGCGCTGAACACGTTCTTGCCGCTGTCGAAGAGCTTGGGCTTGTTCTCCTTCCAGTTGAGTAGGAAATTCTTCTGAAGACCCCAGTCCAGAAAGGCATTATTGCAAACTAGGGTATACGTAAAATCGGGCTTGGCGGCAGCGGCCTCGCGGAGTGCCTTGTGCGTGGCAGTCTTGAATTTGAACACGGGCAGAACGCCGGTCTTAGGGTTGGCAATGTCACTGCCAAAGTCGGACGGAATAAAGCGCTTCACGTTTGCAGCTACAGCGGCTTCGACGAGGACGCTCTGCCCAGGCAGTCCTGTTGTTCCAACGGTCGAGACTACGGCATCCTGGCCTTCGAAGGCAGCAGTGACAGAGTCTACCGATGAGAGATCGGCTGTCCGGGCTGTTACCAAGTCTGGAAAGCTTGCGGAAGATGATGGGCGCTTGACGACGGTGACGTTGAATTTTCCAGACTTGACGAGTGCATTGAGCACTGGCCCTCCGAGAGATCCAGATGCCTGTGGATATTGGATCAGTGTTATCGTTCTTCACTACAGAGACACTACCTGGGACGGCCACCTACCCCGACAATTACGACGTTCCTGATTGCAGCCATTGGCGACGGGTTTGTTTCTAGGGAGGAGCAGAATTACTTGGGGAGGAAGTTGTCTAAACTGGGGAAATAAAGTGGTGTTGTTTTGAGCTGACAGGAGGTATTTAAGTAGAAAGGAGTTCACTTTATATCGGGAGTAATCCCTTCAGCTGAGTAATACTTTCATATACTAGATGTTATGTAAACTCTAATACTGACTGAGAGCCGGAGGGTTCACGGAGGGTCCGGCCTAGAATAAGGAGCGAGGATATTACTATAGCTTGCTTTACCTCCGCCCCGAACCCGAATTTCAAATCACTATTACGGCGTGTTGATTTCTAATCCCCCAATTACTCGACGTGATTTGAAATCCATTTTGCACTAGTCGTTCTTTTAGGATTCTATAGCGTAAAACGACCTCTACTAACTTAAGCCCGCGGAGAAAATATCTACAGTCGATTATAAAGTCGTTGGCGGCGAAGCTAGTAGAACTAGGCCGTAGAGCTCCGTCGATCTTCTACTAAAAATAGGTATATAGGAGCTAGACGATATACGAACCTCTAAATACGCTATTCTTATATTAAACCGTAAAGTAGAGTATATTAATATCTTAATTAAGAAATAATAAAGTTTAAATTTATTATATATATAGTATTTAGGCCCTCCCCCTACTCCTATAACTATAGACCTCGCTAGCGTATATTTCGCCGTCTTTATAATATTTAATAAACGGGCCTAGAAACCCTCTAAAAAGATCTCCGAGTAATAGATTTTTTTTTAATAAACTCTTAAATAGAGTTTTTATTTAAATTCTAATATTTCTACTACTCTAGAGTATATAGTCCCTCGGAAGCGTCGCTTAAATACTATATTTAAAGATAGTACTTTTACTCTAGAGCCTATTCTAGTATTTATTATAATATTAAATAAAAGTTTTATTAGTTATATTATTATATATTTAGGTATTTTTATAAATATTTAAAACCTAATTAATTACTACCTCTATTTCGTTAGCGTATATTAATAAAACTTTTTCTTAATATTATAGTATAATACCCTCTTTTAAATTAAATATAAGTTTTTTTTTAAAATTAAAAATACCCTCTTTAAAGTTTAAAAGACTAAAAGCGCCTAATATACCTCTCTCGTCTATATCTAGATATAAAGATTTCTAGTCTTTTTTCGTATAAATTATAAGAATTAAAGTATCCGCTCCTACTAGTATATTTAATTATATAAATATACCCTCTACTCTCTCTAAAATCTTTATCTCTTCTATATTACGACCCTAAATTATATTAATTTTATATCGGGTAATATATACTTAAACTATAAATTAATTCTTAATAAAAGAGGAGTATTAAGGATTAGAGGGTTAATAATAAATAAATTATAATTAATATTTAAGTAAATATATTATATTAAATATAAAGAAGATTTATTTAGTTATTTAACGAGCGTAGTTATATATCTAAAAGTACTCGCGCTACTCGCGTATCTCGTTTATATTTTAGGTAAATAGGGCGAGATATACTTATTACTTATATTAAAACTTTATAATATATATAAAATATTATATAATTTTTCGTTTTAGTCTTCTTTATAACTTAGTTTTCGTTAAATTAATATAGTTCCAATATTCTACCGATTAATTATAGCGTCGATAGAAGAAGAGTATAGTAGGAAAGAAAAAGTAATATAAAAGAAAATACGTAAACGTATATTTCGGACTCTTAATATTCTAAACTCGATACTCGTCGCTATAAACTTATTAATAAGGTTTTTAATAATTTTTTTATTAATATTAAAAACGAGTTTAATAAATTATAGTAGGCCTAGGAGAGTTCTTTTATAAAGTTTAATATATTTTTAATCCCTCTAAATCGATTTAAATTAGTTTTATTATTTATTATTAATCCTAGGAGAGACTTCTTAGAAGAAAATTTATAAAATAATTAAAATAAATAATTACGTCGAATCTAGGCGACCGTAGGAAATCTAGTAAAATAATAGAGTAAAGACTAGAAATATATCTTTAGAGGACTAGAAATATATCTTTAGAGACTAGAAACGGAGCGGGGTAACGAACGTTAAAGCGTATTTTAAAAATATACTAAAAACGTAGTTTATAGAGACTAGAAATAGAGCGGGAGAAAACGAGAATTAAAATATAAATTCCGCCGTCAATATAAATTATATGAAATAACTAATAGGATTTTATATAAAGACGTCGCGCTAATATAAATTATATTAATATAATTATATAAATTCGAATACGACTAGTTAAGAGGTTGAAAAGCGATAGAATTTTATAAATAGACGAAATAAAGATTAAAACTCTAGAAGATACTACCGAAAATAATAAATATACGTACGATAGGGGAAGATATCTACTCTATTAATACTAGAGATATAAGAAAGAGGATTAAAAATCTACTCGTTATAGCGGCGAGGGTCAAGTTTATCGAATATATTAATATATATAGACGACGCCGGCGTCTCTATAGTATCCGTAATCTCGTCTATAATAAAAGTATTAAATAGAGACGACCGGTCCGAGCTAATCGAAGGAGGTATTAATATTCTAGTATTATATTAACTATATAACTTCGTTATCTTATCTATAAACTTATATATAAATTCGAGTTATAGGGCGGGCTTTATATTTAAATCGCGATTCTTTATTTATTTAAACCTCTTTCTTCGAGCCGGTATAATTTCTATTTTATTTCTAGATCTACGCCTTTTAGCCCCTTTAATAAACTCGATATAATAAATATTCTTAAAGTAGAATTTTATCTCTAGTATAAATAAAAAGACGTCGACGTATTTTCGTCTCGGATATATATATTTAATTACTTTATAACTATCTAGTATCTCGATATATCTATTAATATATATTTTCTATTTTTCTCGGTCGAGGAATTACTATATCCGTATAGGAGTTAGAAGTACTATATTTCCTAGATAAAAGAGATAATATCTAGGGTAGGCGAGAGTTTAACTATAAACGAAAAAGTTATATTAAATAGGAAGTATTTCCGGCCTCCTTAAATAAATTTTATAATAATTATTCTATATATCTTTACCGATAATTTATTTATTATAGTCGAAGTATAGCTCGGTAAAGCCGTAGCTAGTTACGAGTTTTTTTTTATAATAATTATATATATACCTCTATCTCTCGGCGGCCGGTTTATTATAGGAAAGAGTCTCGTTAACTATTTAATATATATATAGAGGATATAAAGAGTAAAGAGATTATAAATTTATCTAGCTTTAATTTATAATTTATTATTAAATAAATATATTTTTCGGGCTTTAAACCTAGGCGGAAGGGAACCTCGACCTCTTATTAATAAAGCGCGATTATATCGCGGAGGATAAAACGACTCTTATTACTCTAGATAAAAGCGACGAGGAAAAGATTCGATACTAGTCGGTCGCGTTCGGATATAAAATAACGAATATAGTAAAACTAGTTATAATAGTATTTTATTAACTCGGCGTCGTTAAGGTTAACTAGAAATTTATTTAATTAAAACTCTTAATATTTATTAAACTCTTCCGCTACGAGTTTTCGTTTATTTATTATTAATATCTATCGATATTTTTTTATAACTAGGTCCGTCTTTATTTTTAGAGTTAAAGTATTAATTTTAATTTCGATAATAACGAACCTAGAAGTATTCTCTAACTCGTATTATTTCCTAACTAGTAATATTTATTATAATTTTAAATTACGATATAGAGTTAGCCCGCGGAAGTAATTATTTATAATATTATATAATTTTCTATCGAAATAACCCCTTTAAAGATCGGTCCCGGTATTATTAAATATATAGGAATCGTAATAAATATATTTATTCTAGTATTTATTATATTTTATTCTTTAAGTCGCCGAATAGAGTTTATTTACTATTTATATTAATTTAAGAAATCGGGTTAAGAGAGAAAATAATAGAATTTTATTAACGAGGTATAAACCCTCTACCCTAAAATTATAAATAGTAGAGGGTTATAAATATTTAATATATACTCCTAGCTCCTTTAAATACTTATTAAAGATATCGGCTTTTTCTATCTCGCCGGTAAAGACGATATAGAAAAAGAGTTTACCGAGTATATTTTTATTTTATTAGAGATAATATATTTCGTTCTCCGGCGGTTCGATCTCTAGTAATTCCTTTATAGTATTATAATCCCTAAACGTATTATCCGTAATAATTCTAGCTAGTATTATAAATACTAGATTATAAAAAAGTAGTTGTAGCTTTAGACCCTCGTATACGAAATATTCTAACCTATTTATTAATTTAATTATTAGAAAAAATATAGTAATATAGAAACTTTAGATACTATAAAAGCGAATCTTTTCTCTAGTATTAATATTATATTCTTTATATCTCGTATAATTTAAATAGCGATTTCGGCTCTTTTATATTTATTCTAAAAGACTTTAAAGATTATATCCTATATAAAGAATTCTTAATTAGTTTTATTTTTATTTGAATTCGTTTTAATTTACGGAGAATATTTATATAATAATAAAGGCCGCGACCGGAACCGGTATAATAAATAGATTCGATATATTTATTTATTTTAGCCGAAGTAAATATATAGAGCTAGATCTTCGCCTATATATTTATACGGATCCGCGGTTTATTATAAATTTACTAGTCTTTCTCTTAAAGCTATATTCTTAAATAGATAAAATAATTAATTATATTATAACTTTTAATCCTCTTTCTATAAATAAGGTTAAATTTTATTCGTAGAGATTCTTTAATAAATTATAAACTAGTTAACTTTAATATTTAAAATATAAATTACGGAAGTTATAGAGTATTAACGTTTATAACGGACTACGTTATTTCGGGAGGTATAAGGGAAGAATACCTCCGTTAACTAACTATAAAATCTTTCTAGTATTATAGAACGGACTTCTCGCCCGCCTTTAAATCGCTATAGGAGTTATTGATATTATATATTATTATTCTTATAAAATCCTTTAAGGTCTCTAAATCGTACGGGTTAATACTAAAGTAGTTTTATATATATTTATTTAATAAATATTAGTTTCTTTTAGAACGCGCTAGGGTTTAGGGTAATAGATCTACCTATTTTATAATTTTAATATCTATACGTAGTTTTTCTCGATCTTCGGTTCGATATATTTCTTAATTATAGTATTATTAACGATCGTTTTATTAATATTAGAACTCTTTTTACGAGCTCGTTAGAAGAAATCCTCTAGAGATTTCTTCTTCGATATTACCGATAATAAATAAAGTAGTCTCGACGAGGCGAAGAGTATAAATACGAGATTATAAAAGGAAGAGAAATATAAAGAGAGAATATTTAAATATTATAAAGTAATAATTTACGGGGAGTAAAAAAGGCGTATTATAAAATAATTAATATAATAACTAAAGTACGGTAAATAGGTAGAAAGGAAGAAATAAAAAAAACGAGGGTAATAAACTAAACTTTATATAAAAAAATCGGGGGGAGAATATAGCGTAGGCTTTATATCTAGTTTTATATTTTAAGGAGTTAACTCTAGCCCTCTTTATCCTATTAAAGTTCGTTGTCTAAAGTTAACGAATTCGAGTTAATAGGATATATTAAAAGTTACGAGAATAGGACGTTTAAAGAGTAGGAGAGAGTAGTACCTAAATAGTAAATAAATAAAAGTAAATTAGAGTAAATCGAGGGTAACGCGACGGTACGTAGTAAATAAATAGAGCGGCGGGAGTTAATTAACCCGAGTCGGTAAATAATAATATTCTCGTAGGTTATTAAAGAGTCGGATTAGTTATTAACTTTATAAAGTTTATATATTAATAGAATTATATTTAGCTAGAAATATTATCTATAATTTAAATAAAAGTCTCTTCTTTTTATTATATTTCTAAGTCTTTTAAATAGAGGTTGAACTAGGATATACTATTTATTAATAATAATAGAATAGGAAACCGAAACTATCGTAAAAAATATATATATTTTAAAGGATTAAGGCCTATACCCCGTATCGTTAGAAAGAATTAATAGAGTAATAATAATAATAACGGGGACTCGAAGGATAAAGGATTTACTAAGCGACTCGAAGGACTAAATATTAATAATTAATTATTTCTATTTCCTTTTATCGGTTATCGTTTATTCTCGTATTTATTATTTATTATATATCGTTAAATTTCGTATCTTTCTTCTTAAAAAGTACTATAGTAAACCAAGTTAAATTATTAGAGAAGTTATTAGGGAAATTATTAAAGAAACTAGAGCCTAACTCTTTATTCCCTTTTAAATATAGAAAAATTTAATTATTTATTATAAACTCTCTCGAAGTATTCTCGGAAAATATATTTTCTATAGATATTTTATAATTAGTAAGCTTCGAACCTCCCCTAGTTACTATAAAAGCTTTAAATAATATTATAATAATAGGACCTAATTTATTAAAATTTATTACGATATTTAAATTTACTACGATAGTACCTAAACCCTCTTTATTAAATTTACCGAGGTTAATTTTATTATCGAGACCGACGTTACTATCTACGATAAGTTAAATAAAGATTCGAAATTTTAAAAGTCTATATAATAGTAAAAAGAACCTAAACGAGTTCTTTAAAAATATTAATTAAATATATAAATAGGACTATAAAGTTAAAGAGCCTAAGTCTACCGGGGATATAAAAATAAATAATAATACTATCGAAACCTATTAAGATAAAACGTAATATATCCTTTTTTAATAATATATTACGGATATTATATAAGATTAATATAATAATCTCGATACCGAGATTAAAAATAACTAGACCCGTATTAAGGATCTTTTCCTATTAGTATTCGAGGTTACTATTAAGGATTTATAAATTAAAAAGTTCGAGCTCCGAGTTAAACTATATAACCTAGAATAACTAAATATTAAGAATATAATTAAATATTTAAAGAAGGTAGGCGAGTTAATTATAAAGTTACTTATTAATAATATTAACGTAGGTATAATTATATTTAAAAGTATAAACGATATAATAAAGTAAGAGAAAGTCTTATTCGAGTATAATAAAGACCGTAATTATTTATTCGCTACTATATAACGCCTTATTAAAGTAGTATATAGCGAAGTCGGGAAGTTAACCCTATTTAATTTAAAATATAAGAATTCGATAAAGATAATATTATTTAACGGATTAATATTAATATCCTTATTTATTAATAAAGAGTTATTATATTAAGTTTTAATTAATATATAGTAAACCTTCCCTACCCTCCTATATAACTTTAAGAATATTAATATAAATATTAAAACTTAAGAATTACGGCCGCCGAATTAATTATAAAGATAAAAATACTTTAAAAAACTCACTTAAAGTTATTTTAAAAATATAAGTTTAATAAAGTATTTTAAATATAACTAGTTCGGCTACTACGTAAACCGGTACCCGGATTTATTATTAAAGATTATAGTAAACGTTTTCTCTTATAATTATAACTACGACTAAAGTTATAGTTATAAAGAGGAGGAAGACGACGAGTTATAGAAATAGTATTAATATCGGTAAAGCGGGAGACCGCACGAGAAGAGTCGAGGTACTAAATACGCATTTTACCGGCTTTAGGCGGAAAAATAACGAAAAGACAATATTTAAAAAAAAAAACCTAAAAATAGTAACTTCGGATTTAAGATTTTAAATCCGTGATTTTCTACTAGCGCCGGGTAGCTCGCTAAGGCTATATAGAGCGCTATAACTACGCTAATTTAATTTAGATTTTAAATTACGTCGATTTACGAAAATTATATACGCGCGTAATACCCCCTAAACTAGCGCGGTATTATAGACTATATAATTCACTTATAATTATATATCTAATTATCTACCGGTACTACTTAGACTAGTTTATTCCTATTTATTTAAATTTATTTAAAATAAGTCGAGGTATTAAATACGTATTTAGATACTTTAGACGAAAGTAGGTATTAAATCGATCTCTAGGGCTAGTATATAAACTAAATAGATCTAAGCGCCTTTTCCGCCTTTTTTAATAGAATATAAATTTACTACTTTACCGATAAAAGAAATTAACCTCCTATATTAATATAATACCTTATTCCGAATAATAGCGCGAATATTATAATAGTTATAAAAATAGTACCGGAGGGTACTAGTTTAAAGAAATAGATCCTATAATACTCTACTATTATTAAAAAGATAGTATTAAAGAAGGGATTTTTAAATTATAACTCTCTTTCTTTACCCTAGAATATCCTAGATTAAATAAAGATTTATAATAATTAGAATTAAACCGGAAACCTCTTAAATATCGACGATATAAAAGAAGATTTAAAAGAATCTTTAATAATATTTAATTTAAGTTTATAATATTAACTTTTATAATAAATTTAAGGGAATCGAGGACTATTTTAAATTAAAATAATAAAAACGGGTAAGATTTAGGAGTTAATAATTATAAAAGAGTTAAAACTAGTCGACCCTATCCGAGGAATAATAAACCGGTAACCATTTAATATTACCTCGATTATAAATCTTCTAGTATAGTTTAATTTTAGATTATTATTAAACTATTTAAACTAAATAATTAAAGAGCTCGTATATAATATATAATAAATTATACTATATTATTAAATATAAAAAATTATAAAAGTAGGCCCGTTAACTATAGGAGTAGAACTAAATAAAACTATTATAATAATCTCGGTAATAATATCTCTATTAATTACTATTTAAGTTTATAAAGATAATAAGTAAACTAGGCCCGTAATAATTATATTTTAAATATACTCGCTAAAAATATTAAAAACTTTATTTAATAAGGGTTCTTTAATAGAGTTAATTAATTAAAAGAAAATTAACTTTATAAACCTACGACCCGAGATATATACCGACGGATTCCTTAGGGTTAGTCTTACTATAGATAAATTAAATACTTTTACTAACTATATTTTATTACTAATAAATATCGAAGGTATCGAGGTAGTTATTAAAGTATAGATTATATAAATTAAAATTTATAATTTACTACTTAATTTTATATAAATATAAAGAGTATATTATAATCTTTATTATAGTCTAGGGAAAGTTATAATTACCGGAGATAATTTAAAAGAGAGGGAAATTCTAGTATAATTAATTATTATAAAAGTAGGCCTATTTATAATAGAGTTTAAAAATAAAGAGTATAATAACGCGGACTATATTTATTAATAATTATTAAATAAATAAGAAAATATTATACCCTAACTTTCTTTCTAGGGGGGAGTTAAGGCTCGACTAACCCTAATATTATATTAATAAATTAATTTATAATAATAATTATAATTTAACTACCTAGAATAATAAATACCTATTTAGCCGTCGTAGTACTCGTATATTATAGAATATATCGGACTCTCTTTATCGATTTTAAGCCCGCGGTTTTAATAACTTCGGTTATAAAAGTCGTAATACTAGCGCTAAAATATTTATTTAAGAAAAGTAATAACTTTTTACTATAATATAAACCTATATAACGGCCGCTTAGTTTAGAGTTAATAGATATTATCGAAATATAATTCTAAAAAAGTAGTATTATTATTAATTCGATTATAAATACCCCCGAGAAAGTTATTATAAATAAATAAATATTTTATATTTAGAGAGAGTATTTTATAAAATCCGTTAAAGATATTTAATCTATTAATTTAATCGAGTACTCTATCGAATTAAAAATATATATTAAATTAATTAAAACTAGTCTTCCCCGTTATATTTTAATAGAGTAAGAATTTATTAACCGGATCTTCCCTAAATTAGAAGACGTAGGTATAATTATACGGAGGAGTAGTTTTTAAAATTATTAGATTAAATTTCCTCTAAAGAAAAAAGATTCGTTTTTATTTTAAATTATATATAATTTTATCCCCGTTAATTTATTTATAATTAAATCTAGCTACCCTATATATTACCTAGAAGAAATAATAGATATATCTAAGAATAAAATAAGAACTAAAGAATAGTCTTTATATATATATTTAATTTATTAATCTAGTATTTAGACCTCTACCGGTAAACGACGAAGGGGTAAAATATATATTAACCTTTATTAAAAACTATAACGATTATATATTCTAAATATTTATAAATAATTATACCGTAGTAGTTATAAGATTCGATACTTTATTTAAGTTCTTATATAAGGATTATTTTCCCTAAATCGTATTTAGCCCTATTTATCTATTAAAGTATAAAACTTTCGTATTTATAAATAACTTTAAATTACTAGAATTTTAAGGGAGTATTATAGGTTTATAACCTTTTATTAAATATTATAAAAAGATTTAAATATAGTTTATACTAGTTAACCGAGCGGAATTAAATATTTTTCTCTAGTTTATACCCTTCCTAAAAATCTTTATCTCTAGACGAGTAGTATATATTTTATAAATAAAAAAGGCCTACCTCGAGTTTATACTAATAAAGCTAAAAGTTAAAAAAGTATATAATAATAAGGTCGAAGCTTACGACGAGGATTTTACGAAAATATTAATTCATAAACCTAGGTCTAAGAAACTAATAGTTTAACGTAAATATATCGAGAAAGATATATTTAACTAGGGAAATTCTTAATAAGAGTTCTTTAATATAATTAAAGAAATAATTATATTCAACGTTATAATAGGAGTAGATCCGGATTTATAATTCTATCTAGTAGTTAATACTAACTAGGAAGCCGTTAGCGGGTATCTTTTCTAATTATAAAATTAACCGGCCGGTATAAAAACTTCCCCGAAATTCCTACCTAATAAATAAATTATTATATTTTTATTCTTTAGACTTAATGATACGGAATCTCGGTATATTAATTCGGAAAGAGAATATCTAGTTATTATTAAATACCTAGTTAAAATTAAGTAACTCGTTATCGGGTCTAAATATCTAGTTAAAACCTATAGTAATTATAATATATTAATACTAATTTTTACTAAAGGCTAGACGGAGAAAAGTAGAATATTAAATTAAATAAACTAGTTAAGAGAATATAACTTCTAATTAATTTATAAACTTTCGCGAGATTAGTATATTAGGATTACCGACGGTCTTAACTAAATATTAACTCGATTAACGTTTATTAATAGAGTATAAAATCAAGACTATATAATTATAATAACCCTATAACTAGTCCATCTTAAATAGTACTCTAGGTTAAAGTTAATTCGTGAATAAATAAAGGATCGAATAAAGAGGTATATAATTTCGCTAATATATTACTAACTTATTAATTATATATAGAATAAGAAAGTAGTAATAAATTAAATAAAACTATTAAAGAATTAATAGAGACTTTTACGGGAAGTAATAAAATATTATAAACTACTAAAGCCCTACGAATCCTAGATCCTCCGTTACTACGAGAGTATTAGCGCCGAAAGTATTTATTTTATAAAAGCGGAAGTACCTAGATTTTTATATATAGTATATAAGGATTATAGATATTACGCGGTAATTTTAATATTAGATTTCTTTATAAGAAGGGCCTATTAACCTATAAGAGTTAAAGATATATATATATAAATATAGAATTACTACTCCTATTAATTAAGGACGAAGAAATTAATTAAAATTAGTATTTAAATAATATAGTACTTCGCCCTATTATTTATATTAAAGATGGATTAAATCGGCCCGATAAATTCTCCGTATTTAATTACGGGTATAATATATATCTTATTAGTAATAAATTATTTTACGCGATTCGCCTAGGTAAAATTATATATTAAATATATAATTATTAAAATTATTAATATATTCGAGAATTATATTTCCTTAGTCTTCGGATAATTAAAGAGTATATATTTAAATAACGGATCCTATTTCGTTAATAACGATATAAGAAATATATTTATATAGTATAAAATAAGTTATTTTATAGGCCCTATTAGTTATCTTTCTTCGATAAAATTACTAGAGAGGGGAGTCTAGGAAATAATAATCTTTATAAATAAAAAATATATTAATAAGTAGATAAACGTAGAATAATTATTTACTATATAAGAAGGAGTATTAGAGATAAATATTAAAGAAGTAAAAATTTATAACTACTCGCTAAATTAATTAATACTAGGATTTAAGTCTTAATTATATTATTTCGATATTAATTTAATACCTCTCCCCGCGTTTAATAAAGCTAAAGAAGACTTATTATAATATTAATATTAAATCTTCACCGCTTTACGAGAGGAGAATAAACTTTTATCTACCGAGGTAATCTTATATATATATTATAAATATAGGAAGAATTTATATAAATAGCGAATCCTAATATTAAGAGATCTAGTTCTTATTTAAAATTATATTAAAACGAAGAAATATAGAAAGAAACTAGAATAGAAATAATTAGAATTAAAACTATTAACGAGATTAACCCTATATAAATTAAGCGGATATATTAAAGAATTATATAATAACTGAAAAGAAAAAAGATATAGTATTAATAATTTACTATTATACTATAAAAAGAAACCCGTTATTATAGCGGGAGTATAACTTATTTTATTAATATAAGAAACTACGTTAATAGTTATAAGAGGAATAAGGATAATATTAAATAAAATTAATAAGAGAGTTATAATACTCTCTTAATCTAAACTATATTTAATATTCGGAATATATATCTTTAACTTTTATCTTCGGCTCGTTAATTACTAACCTATTATAATTTTATATTATTAGATATTAATTAACTCCGAGGGCGTCGTTATTTTTAAATAAAAAGAGAGTTAGAAATAAATTTCTATTTTATTTATTTCTTCGAACTAGTATTTATAGCGAAACTTCGGCTAAATAACTAAATACCTAATAATATTTATTTATAAACTTTACTCTTCGCTTAATATAATTTGATTTTTAGATTTTTAAACTTTATTTATCGAACCTACTATAATACTATATTACCTCTATTATTAATAGAGGACGACGGTTATATATTATTTATACTATTAAATCTTAACCCTTATTTAGATCTACTTTACTTCGCTTAATAATTAAATTTTATTATAATTTTATTTACCCTACTACCCAAAGTATATTTAGGTATTATAAAGATTAATAGTAATAAACTAAACCCCGAGATATAACGGAGAGGATAGACGAGATAAAAAAGAAAATAAAAGTAGAAATTAAAAAATTAAACTCTTAAGAAAAAGAAATTAGGACTTTAATAATATATTATAATATTTATAAATACTACGGTAGTATTATCCCCTTTTATATAAGAATTTTAAAAATCTATAAAAATAGATTTTTAATCGAAATTAACAATTTCTATAACTAAATTCATTAGAGTAAGAATTAATAGATTAAAAAAACTAGTTATATTAAAAAAGTAATATGGGTTCGAGATTTACGGAAATATGTTTTAATTTCTAATAATAGAGTTTTAACGGATAAACTAGCCTAAATAAGAAATATTTATAAAGTTATTTAAGAATATAATATTATTAGCGAAGAGAGAGTCTAATCCTTTATTATAATATTTTATTTAATTATAGTAGAACCGCCCGCCGTTATTACTATAGTAAAAGTTCTTTAAAGAGACTATAAAAGTAAACCCGAATACTCGGCGAGGTAGGAGGGAGGATTTTCTTTAATTCGACTCTCGCTATTACCCTAATTATTTAAAGGTAATTCCGAGATTTAAGTTTTTTATTAATTTAGTACTCTTATTTAAATAGAGCGGGGAATATAATAATCTTAATATATTAAAAAATATAGAAGAGAACTATATAAACTTAAACTATATAAAATAAAATATATTTATTAAAGAATTAAAATAGGCGAATTAATTAAGATTAAAGGATATTTATATAACGGAAGCCGATAGAATTAATTTAGAAATCTAGCCTAAAGAAGTATAATAATCTTAATAATTATTACTAGAGTAGAATAATCTAGTCTAGGACTTTAATAACTACCCTATACTAAACTATAAGGAATTATACTAGTAACCTATTTTATATTAATAATATATATAATAACTAGCGCTATCTACGGAAGTATAGTAATTATTAATATAATTTTAATATTTAAATATTACTCCCCTTAGAAGGTCGGAGGCTCGAATCTATATTATTTCTAAAATTAATATAGACGATATTAATCCCGTAAAGTATAAGAAGGGAAAAAAAGAGACGAGTATAATTTCTATTAATACGCCGGACCTTAAGTTTAATCTAGATTAAAATAAATAGGTCTATTAAAGTCTATATAAACCTTTCGAAATTATATACGAAAATATTATAGAAATATAGAAAACTACGTTCTAGAACGATTTCTAAAGAAGAGTTAATATTATATATTAGATAATCTATAAAGATATTTTTAACTTTAGTTATTTATAAAAGGAACTTAACCTACTAGACTTAAAAAGCGCTAGTAAACTACTACTAATTTTAATAAAATTAGATAAATTTGTAAAAACTAGGGTAGAAAAATAGAAAGAAGATTTCTTAAATATTATTAAATAGTTAAAAAAGAAAGTTAAGTTATTTTATTAAATAACACTCGCCGTTATTAAATAAAAGAAAATAATTAGAAATACTATTATTAATAAAATAAAGGTAAAAATTAATTAGTAAATTAAAATTATAACCTCGCTAGATAAAATTATAACTAATTTATTAACTTTAATTATTACTTTTCAAGTTAAAGTTTATATTATCCGAGTATATATATATATCCTAGAACTTAATAGATTATATAAATTAAATTTTAAATAAATATCGATAGGAGTTAATACCCGTATTTAAAGCTATATATAAAGATAATAAAATACTAGTAGAAAAGAAATACCGGTTATTATAATTATATTAATATATTATTAAAGCTACGAGACTAGAGGTTAAAAATCTACGAAGGTACTTCTTTTTATAATTTATCGAGTACTTAACTCTAAATATTTATCTTTATTAATATATTAAATATAAAGATATTTATATTTAGGTAAAAGTAATTATAGAAAGAGTAAATAATTTTATATAAATAACCCTATTAAAACTTATACCTATTTTTATATACTATTTTCCGTATATTAAATTTATTAATATTAATAAATACGAGTCTTATAAAGGGCTAAGTAAAGAAATTATTAAATAATTTAACGAGTTCTTTAAAGGACTAGCCTATTTATACGTATAATAACTCTAAAATCTCGAGTAATAATAATAAATTACCCGAGATAGGACTATCGTATTAGAAATAGAGTATAAAACTAATATTAATAATAAATAAAAGAAACTATAAAATAAACGGGATAGAAAGATAATTATATTAAATTAAAAGTTAATATTAAAGATTTATAAACTCTTTATAACGGAAATAAAAATAAACGAGTAACGAAGCCTCGTAGTTTATTAATAGGTTATGAATTTCTACGATACCGAGTTAAATAAATAGGTTACGGGGTTCTATCTAGATAAAAAAATTAAATAAATTTAATTAACTCTAAAAAAAGAGTAAATATTAAAACTCGTAAAAAGAAAGAGGAGGAAGAAACTATATATTAATAAAAATTTCTAAAGATTTATAAGGATTTCCTAGGAGAGTATTTTAAGAATAAATTTATCGAGAATAAAATAATTACTTCTATATTTTAAAATAATAATATATTTAATCTATATTCTTAATACTTGTTATAAAATATAAAGGATAAAGATTACTAGTATAATTAATAATATTAAATTATATTTAATTAGTTTAATAAATTAAAAGTCGATACCTATAAAAAATATCTCCGGGAGATACCGAGAGACTAGCGTCCTATAAAAGTAAATTATACGTTATTAAAAAATAAAACTAGTATTATAAAAGTACTATAAATAATATTATTTAAAGACTCTTTCGTTATAGGACCTAGATAAGAGTATATACCTCCTTTAATATAATAGTAATTTATATTTTAACTCTAATTATTATACCGATAAATTACGTATCTTTAATAATTAGCGCCGTTATTTTAATAATTTATTTATTAATAGAGGTTTTTAATTTAACCGGCTCCGCCTATATAATAATATTAATAATCGATTTAATAATATTAATAGTCTTTATAATACCCCCCGCCTTTATTATTTTACTAGTTTAGTAATTCTTATTTCTAAAATAATAAGAGTTAGTTTTATATATTATATCTACTTCTTTAAAAATATATAATATAACTAGACTAAAACCGATAATAAAGAGTATATATAACTAGCGATATTAAAAATACGAAGATAAATACTATTATAACGCGTTAGTAACTTTAGATAAATACTAGTAATATTTCTCCCTACTAGCGCTATTTATATTAAATTATAGATATTTATAAACTAGATAACCCCGTTATTAATATTAATAAAAATACTAGTTTTAAAAATAATAAGAATTACCGCCTCTATTAATTTATAATTAATAAAGTAATTTATTTCTCTTATTAAGTCCTTACTATAATCGGCGCTAAAATAAATATTATATTTTCTCCTCGATTACGCTATCGAACTCGATTCTTATACTAGTTATTATTTCTAATTTTAAGTAGTATTTTCTTCTTTATATTAACTTTTTAAAATAATTATTAGAATATATAATATAAATAATATTTCGTTATTAATACTGTTACGATCTTGGCGCGGGACCAACTGAACCCACGACAGGAGTAGTTGTGGTCATGATCGCAGCGCTGGGCGAGCGACCATGCTTGGTAGTTCTTGGTAGCCAGGCTACCATGAGCGACCATGCTTGGTAGCTCTTGGTAGCTATGCTACCATGGGAGACCATAGAGGTCTTGGCACGATTTCCTTCTTCTATATAGACAGCGTGCTTTCCCAGTAGATAGGAGCTTCGTGCTCAACTTCCCTTAAGACTTTCAATCATAGATTCTGAATACAGACGTTCATTAAACCATTGATCAAGTTCATTGAACCTGTCCAGCCTTATCTTATACTGACACGAAGCCTGCTATCCTTTGATCCTTGACACTCCTCTCCACGAGTACCAACCTAGGTCCTATCGACGTTACACCGAGGTGTTGAACGGAGAGCCTTAACAAATACCCCCTCGTTATTAACTCTACTTTTTTCTTAATTAATTATCTCGCTACTTTCTTTATATAGGTTAAAACTTATAATTTTAAATAATAAGTTAAGCCTTATATTTACTTTTTAAAATAAGGACTAGAAGTCCTCGTATTAATAACGGATAACTCCGAGGGCGTCGTTATTTTCTAATAAAAAGAGAGTTAAAGAGTCGGATTAGTTATCAGTCTTATAAAGTTTATATATTAGTAGAATTATATTTAGCTAGAAACATCATCCATAGCTTGAATAGAAGTCTCTTCCTCTTGTTGTATTTCTAAGTCTTTCACCACCCTACCTAAGTAAATCGAGTCCCTCCCTCCTCGACCCATGAAAAGTAAACCATGCTCTCCACCAGTCAACATGATCTATCTCAAACGCAGCTTACTACACCAACATCAACGTTTGAGTCGCTGAAGTAAATAAGTTGACCTTTCTATCCAATCTCTCAAAGCATCGCTCGCCCTGCAACATACCATCTCATCCTCTTTCACGTCTCGCTTTTCCTATCACTACTAGCATAAATATCTATAACAAATCCTTACATTCTTGATTTTGCTGTATATAGCATACCCTATTGTATTGATATCTATCGTGTAGCTGTGGATGCGCACTTAGATATTACTCCCTGTTAGCCTCCCGTTCAAAAACGGAGTCATCTATCTAGGCATAACAAGCCCAGTTTGCAGTATGATCTGATTGCAATGTTCTTATGATTTTAGGTTACGTGACTGAACAATTTTAATTGGAAAGCTATCTAAAGTACGTCCCAGTTCGCTTTGGCTGCTAAGCACCGTCTGTGCCGCACTCGTAATCCCTGAATACGATCTTTCGCTTTATCACAATAGCAATGGACTTTACCTCTTCTTTGGATCTTGATTGACTTGGTCATCAATCAATTGAGTTTGCTTGGATGTTGTCTCGTGCGTGAGACCTCCATCCAACCCCTGTTCCTCATCATCAGAAACTGCCATGTCGCTTGTTATTTGTAGAAGTCAAATTTGGTATCCCCAGACTCCCCCCTAATTTGACTTTGGTAAGCAGATTCAAGGTCAGATTGAATAATGTTGTAACGGTTCTTCCTCACAGCCCTCAGTCCCGCTTCTTGCATGATAGCTGCAATAATGGCTCCAGAGAGTGGGTCGTTGCGGATGATGAGCGAGTCCAAATCGACTTCTGGTGACAGCGACATCCCGGACGAGATGGTGGTGAAAATCAGTCTTCGCTCCCTTCTATCTCGTAAAGAAGGAAACTCAATCTTTCGATCCAGACGACCAGGACGTAGTAAGGCAGGATCCAAAGTATCTGCTCGATTCGTAGCCATTATAACCTTGACATTGCTGGTCTGATCGAAACCGTCCATTTGGTTTAGGAGCTCCAGAAGGATTCGCTGCACCTCTCGATCTGCGCCTGTCTGAGCATCGAATCGTTTCGTTGCTATTGCGTCGATCTCGTCGATGAAGATAATTGCTGGCGAATTTTCTCTCGCCATGCGGAATACATCGCGGACCATGCGAGGGCCCTCTCCGAGGTATTTCTGCACGAACTCTGATCCCACAACACGTATGAAGTTCGCTGTTGTGCTGTTGGCTACAGCCTTGACAAGCATGGTCTTGCCTGTTCCAGGTGGTCCGTACAATAGAACACCGCGTGGTGGATCAATACCTAGACGTAGTCAGAAGCGGCTCGGGTCATTCTAGATTTTGCGAGGACTTACCAATTTGCTTGTAGAGGTCGAAATGGGTCAAGGGCAGCTCCACAGCTTCTCTGATCTCCTGCTTTTGCATGTCTAGACCTCCGACATCTGCATATGTTACATCGGGCTTCTCATGAGCGCCCAACATGGCTATTGAAGAATCGGCCTCTGGTGGGAGTATGTCGACAAGTGAATTGGAGTGGCGGTGAAGGGCGACGGAGGATGATGGCTTGAGCTTTTCTCGATCGAGGGTAGAGAGGATACGAACGACATAGTTAGAGCCGGTCGACGACTGTACTATGCCGGTACTAGACAGTTGTCAGCCGTGTGAAGCGCAAAGTATCTGCAATCGGCAGAATACTTTTGGTCGATGGCTTCCATGAATTGTCCGATGACCAGAGGCACGCTCTGTATCCGCTTGATTTCTTCCTGCGCTCGCACCAACTCTCTCTTGAGACTTCTGTTATTCTGTCAGCTCTTGAACCTATAGGCAGCATGGTCTGTAGCTGCCGTACCTCTGCTCATCCTTGATGTACTCTTCCTGTAGATTGATATATCTATTGAAGGCTTAGCTGATATATCTAGTGCTGATTCGGCTTCCAGCTTACTCGAGATGCCTCTGAAGCCTCTTCAGTGTTGAGTACTCATCGCTGTCATCGTTGCCGATACCTTCGATATCAATGTTTGGTATGTTCGAAGGTATTTGCCGCTTGTGAGGAAGAACTACGTTCAGCGGGCTTTCCACTGCGACGTCGCCCATGGTGGTTAGTGCGGTAGGTGAGGTGACAGAGTGGTTTAGATGGTCAAGCTTATCGATGTAGGTAAGATCCTCTTCAAATGGAGCAATGAAGATCTTTCGGAAGTGAAGTTGTTGCACCTGGAACATCAACACTCCAAAAGCCTACTTAGTGCTTGTCTGCTATCTTAGTCATCAATTCCGCCTCGGAGCGGATCTAAGGTAGCACTCTGTAATCCGTCTGCAAATATCTTGCCATGAAAGGCTCCCAATCCATTCCTCTGCCACGATTTACGAAGTACGTGCGGCACCAAGATTGCCCTACAACATACAGAAGTGATGCCCAAGCTCGAAACAAAACGACGCATGCCCCGATCCGCCACGATCTAACGGCGCAAAAGCTTCACCTTCCTTGTATTCAAATATCTAGTTCTACGAAACCCTGTTGGCAACTCATGGCAACACCATCTGGAGATTCTAGGTGCCTCGGCCTCATGTGATTGGCATGGTGACGGATCACAGATCGAAAGTCCAGTGCCAGGTACCTTTCATAGTCCCAAACTTCAGGGTTCGAAGTGTTCAAGCTCAAGCCATGTCAGTCATGCTGTCTCTGCATGATCCGCAATAGACAGGGCAAGCAACAGCTGGCCGCATAGGGCCTGGCTTGTGTGGGACAAGAAGAGATGGTGCAGCTCTTCTTCGTTGATGATTGGACAAGCTCGACAAGCAAGTAACACCGTCGGGAATCCACGCTATTTGCGTGAATTCGTAGCCTAAAAGCACTTGGTCAAAGTCATTCCGAGGAGAGCTGGATCTTCAAGGATCAGGATTCATCTAATTTCAAAACTAAGTAGCTGTTCATGAAGTATAGAAATAACTGGTGTAGAAATTAAGTATCCACAAGTGCGAAGATGTTGCTTTAGAGGTTGCGGGGCTGTTGAGGGACTCGCGCGAAAATTAGGGGGAGGTTGCGCTAAATATGTCGCTCTTTCAACGACCACATATCCATCAATTTAGGGTCCCGCGTGCAAGGTGTCTAGAATTTCGTTTGTTTGGGTGGGAGATTGATGTCCGATAACAGGTATGCATTCATTATCCTTGATTATTTGTTTCGCGTTGTGTCGCCGCTGGCTCAGAAGCACCACGCACGGTAGCCTGCCGTGACCACGCCTCCCATCTCAGGCTCTCCTGTTGGATCCGATCGAACTTGTTTCATCAGTCCACAAGCTCTTCCTCCATCAAATCATTCTATTCGCGTCCCACCTTGAGCCTTGCCTGTGCTGACCCGCGTGATGGAAGAACGTAGGCCTAGGAGTGGTTCATCAGCGTAAGTTTTGACTAAGACTTCATATCTGGATACGGCAGTCACACTAACTATTACGGATAGCAAACCAAAATCCTGCAACTCCAGGTGAACCCTTCCCTGCATGCCCCTCTATATAATACACTTGCCCGATACGTCTCATCATTCACTACTCCACCTTCACCAATGCGCCCTTCACCTCCGTTCAACCTCTACTACTGCCTCTCAACCATTACCCAGACCACGAAAACATCAAAGCTTGGCTTGCCCACGCGCACCAAATCGTGCTCTTTACAACTGGCGCGAGTGCCGTCAATGGTCCAAGATGCTAACCATGTGTCCTACGAGCAGATGGGCCACTGCGAATTCGAGTCGACATGAGTATGCCCACCTGGCTAAACGACGCCCAGCCCTTCCCCAATAATGAACATGGAGCCTTCAATAATGCTGGCGACCCTTCCATGGGCTTCATGCATACCCCCACCGCGACCTCGTTCGAGTTTAACCAAATGCAAAACCAGCAACTACAGCAGCGTATGCAGAATGGAAGTACCCGCAACGGCTCGCCTGCCTACCACAACCCCACCTACCCAACTCAAACACTCGTACCTTCCAAACGACCGCGACCTCGAGAAGATAGTGTAGGAGCATCGCCTCAGCAACATCCCGGCGTGCTCCCAGCCTCCCGGTCTCAAACACCACAAGGGCCATATCCAGGGTTCCAGGGAGCTGTCAATGGCAATCAGCAATTCTCAGCACCAAACCCATACCCCCAGTTCCAGCAAGCTAGCAACAATACAACCCAATCTCCGAACATACCGAATCAGATTTTCAACCCACATGCTCCACAACAGCGGCTCTCAACCATGTCACCTTCTCCATTCTCACCAGCTACGCAGAACTTCGGCGCCCAGACCTCTCCTCCCCATTCAGAACATGGCAGTCGAGTGAACACACCTCAAAATGGTGGTCAACAGTATCCTCAGGGAATGCCATATGGGGGTGGTGCCCCGAATCAGCCATTCACTCCCCCACCTGGCTCGATGACGAATGGCGCTGCCTTGTCTCAATACAATCAACATCTCCAACGTCAGCAACAACAGCAGAGGGTAAACGACGCGCGCATGCGCCAGCTACAACAGCAGTACCAACAACAGGGTGGTGCGCTGAATCCGTCAGCTCAAATGCCAAATCAAATGTCGCCTCAGCAAGTGGCTGCACTACGGGCTCAGCAAGCCCAAATTCGGGGGAACAGTCCAGAGCAGCTCTTACGCACTATCATATCATGGACCCAACAGAATGGCTTGCCTTTCAACCCTCAACCTTTAATTGCAGGCAGGCCAATCAGTGCCGTGCAACTGTTTATGGGGGTCATGAAAATGGGCGGCTCAAAACGATTGACCATGTCACAACAGTGGCCAAATGTTGCTACCTTTCTGCAATTCCCTCCTCCACAAGCTATGGTGGCTGCTCAAGACCTTCAGAACTACTGGCAATCGAACCTCGCCGCCTACGAGCAGTTCTTTACATCACAGCAGCTCCAGCAGCAACAGCAGCGACGTATGGCAGAGTCTATGAGAGCACCGGGCCATCCACAGGGTGCAGATGCAGCCGTCAAGCAAGGAATGTTTTCTCCTACCAAGCAATTGCACAATCAACAGGGCCAGCAGCTCATGCAACCTCCACCTCATATGCATGCTCAGTATCAGACACCAACGAAGACCATGAACGCTCAGCAGCCGGACCCCCAACAAATGCTGCAGAATGGATATATGACGCCTCAACAGGCTCAAGTTCAAGGACGACCATCGAATATGTACAGCATCCCTCAACCCTCTATGCAAGCTCAGCCGCCTGTAGCTCCACGGCAAGAAGTGCAACGGACGCCTGGCGCAGTCAAAGAAGAGAAACGAATTGCATCACAGAAGAGGGATATCTGGCCGTCGAAGAATCCCATTCACGAACCTTTAGAACCTCGAGTGGACAGGCAAGGCACGGGATCTCCCAGAAGCTATGGTGGCCTTGAATTGGATCCACAGGATTCTCAAACGAAATCCCGGGCTTACTTTCTACAGACCGTGGATGTACTTTTGAAATGGAAGCTCAGCGTGCCAAAATTGGAGGAGCTTGGCGTGATTGATATTCGAACCCTGATCCTATCTCTTCGCTCAGGTCTTCATGCAGAAGTCCGATACGCGCTTGACACTCTGTCTTCTTTGTGCGCGGAAAGAGGAACGATTCTCGCTTTGGAAGACTGCGAGGATCTGCTCGAGAGCCTGGTTGACTGCGCAGATGATCAAGTTCAATTGCTTGCCGAGCATTCTGCCGAGGTTTCGGATGCCATGTTAATAAACTCATACGAAGAAACTCTTCGGGGGTGCAAAGTGGAAAATATGACACTTCAAGGCACTCCGGAATTCGGTACGCTTGAATATGATCTCGATCGGGCAGCCGATAGGTTAATCTGTATCACCACCATATTGAGGAATTTATCGTTCTTGGACCGCAATCATCAATTCATGGCAGATCCCATCGTCATAAGGTCAATATCTACCGCCATCCGACATATTGGGACGCGCAGCATGCTCTTACGGACACATCAGAATCTCCTAGACTTCACTAAAGATATACTCATTTTTCTCACCAATGTGTCACACCGCATCGATTTACCAGGAAAGGAGGAGGCCTTGTGCATACTTCATTTCTTGCTGTCATTTGCGCCTACGGCAGCACCGAATGGTGCTGAGGATGGAGAAATTACTTTCTTCCCCTACATTCCTGGTACCCACCGCTACTACCCGCACGCGGTCGACAGCCTTGCGAAATTACTTGCTCGAGATGATCCAAATCGGACAATCTACAGATCTGTCTTCGCTGCAGACAGCGCCTCGACTCCAATTAACGACTTGCTAACTCGGGCTTTTGGTCTGGCCATAGCCGCAATACCTGAGGTGGGAAGCCCACATCTCTTCAGCATTATCAAAACACGAGCACCCAACATGGTACAAGGTCTACTCTCTGCAGAAATACTTGCTAGCCTCATACCTGCCTCGGAACATGAGCTTGCGCGCTCATGGCTAGCTTCCCAAGACGGCTTTGCCATGAGTCTGCTAAGGATTGTAATTGATCTTAGCAAACAGCCGCAACCGCCAGTCCCACCCCAAAGAGACCATCGTGGACGGGCCCCGGATCCTGACCCTTTTGGCATGATGACCATAACGGAACGAGGTTTTGCGGTATTGAGGAAGCTAGCTGAGAAAGCAAAGGACGCAGACGGGAGTGCAATGGGTTTGCCATCTGGCAGACTGCCTGACAAGCGGACTGTGGTGGCCGCTTTGGCTCAGCGACACCTTGATCATGTTCCGAGGGACTTCAATGCTAATGTGGTACGGCAGCTCTGTGCTCTTTCTAGTTTGGATACTTGAACGACATTCGGGCTGTCGGGTAACCTGTGCAATTGTCTGTAGCACATAGTTCTACCTGCATATACCCTTTCCCTGCTGTGCTTGGCTACGACTTCTTGATGGCATTGATGGGCGTTATTTACCCTGCTTAAAAGCGAAGTAAAGCGGTGGCTATGCGATACTGTTACGATGGCGCTGGCTTGGATAGGGTGTGTTGGCAATGTGCATAGCTATCTACATAAATGTTGAAAGAAAACCTATCGGCCATGGGCTTATTTTGTACTCTGCCCACCATGACCGTTTCCTAATTAGGTATACAAGGAAACAGCAGCTGGACCTTTGATAACTCATCCGCCGTCAAAAGTGCCTATCCTGTAAAAACTTCTTGATGTCTTCCCGATACCATCCCTGTGAATTTGCAATGATATTAGCTATCAATCCATTCATGAAACATCTCCGGCTCCTGCCTCGAGTCTCCCGAGCCAGACTTCGCTTCAAATGCTCCATTGACATACCTTAATGATGATGTGTCCCGTCAATCGATTTATAACCACGTGCTCTTGCTTCATCCCTATCACCTTTATAATCTCGTCTCTCAGTTTCTCCACGTCACCTTCTATCTTCCGTATCCGCGTCTGGTGTAAGTTTCCGCCACGCTTGGCGAGGTGATATATTGGCAATTTCTGTGAAGCTGTTCTGTGGACGTGGTACGGTAGCGGTGGAAGCGCATTGGCTGGTAAAGGTTGCGATGACCTTTCGATCGCAGCAGTAGAGGGAGGCGGCGGCGAAGCTAGGGGTTTGGCTGCTGTTACCGTTGCTGTTACGTAGTATCACTGTCAGTACAGTTGTAAAGCTCAGATTGATAGAGGCAAATACCTTGTTGACGGAGACAGGGTTGGCTTGATATTCGTCGTTGTAGTGCGCGAACGGAGGCAAGTCTGGGGAGCGGAAGTGGTCGAAGGAATGGCATGAATGGTGCGGACGGCATTGTCTCGGGGTCTTCTCGTCGTTGTACTCGAACAAATATTTGTAGTCGTTGATACCGAAATATTACCTAGAGGAGTTCACCACCTGCCCGTCCACGCGTAGGGCTGAATCCCGTAGACCCCGAAAGGGTATTGTCTCCGGTGCAGCCTAGGGGGGCTTACTTAGTCGGAATCTTAGCGCCTAAGGGCATTCCTCTACAGGGGGTCTACGCTCGGAACCGGGTAAATCCTAAGAATAAAACTTCTACAGCGTAAATTACGACTATTAATAACTATTAATATTTCTTAATTTAAAAGTATAATAGAATATTATAAACTAAAAAACGATAATTTATATAAATTATAATTAAATACCGATAATTATTTACTTATAATAGAGTTTTAAAATCTAAAATATTTTTATATTCGATATAAAATACCGACGTATTTTAATATTAATAAAAATCAAAATCTAGATTTCTTTATTTATAGTCGAAGTAATAGAGGGGTTTTTAATTCGTTTTTAAAAAAAATCTATTAAAAAATAACTAATTTAAAATATATAATTAAGAATAAATCTACGTCGGGATATTACGGGGTAGACTCTAATATAAATATTACTAAATTAAACCTCGGTACTTTTATAATAAAACTAGTATTTTAACTAGATTCTAGTATATTAGGGCCAAATCCTCTATAGATAATTAATATCTTTTATTAAATTAATAAAATTATATATTCTATATATATATTTTAATAAATAGTAGTAATAGTTTATATCGATTACTTTATCTATTAAAATACTTTTATTTATTTTATTTAACTAGTAATCTAATAGTTCTATTTACTTTAATATAAGAAAATATTTATTTATTTTAGACTAGTACTTATACGGTCTCTCTTTATTTAATAGACTCTATATCTATAAAAGTATAAGCGACTCCGAGAATCCTAATTTATTTAGAGCGCTTAGGCCCGCTTACGAGCGCTAAAAGCGCTCGCGGCCGCTTAAGATTCTTAGACTCGCTTACGAAAATATTTATTATTTACGAGTATTTACTAGCTATATTAATCGCGCTTATAAATTATATCTTTACGATATTAACGTAGCCTAGATTCCTCGTCTTATTTAGGTTATTTAGATATATATTAATCCTTACTATAACGTATATAATATTCGATCCTACGTTATAAATTAATCGCCTATAGTTATTTAATAGAATTAAATATATAAAATCTATTTTAGATTTCTAACCTAGGTTCTAATTTAGGATATTTATTACTTTTATATTATCGTAACCGCTGTTAAGAAACTACTCCCGATCTTAACGCCTCTACTACCTCTTCTATATTATTAATTTAGATATTTATCCTAGCCTAGCTACTAAAGGATTTTATCTAATATATTAATTAGCGCGGTCGGTAAACGTCCGTTATAATACGTAAATATTTTCCCCGCGAGTATTATAACTTTATTAATTTAATAAGCTTTCGTTTATTTATCCCGTAATTATATTTAAATTATTTCTCTTAATCTCGAGCCCGCGCTCTACTTTTAATAGAAAGATATATACCTACGTACTTTTCGCCCTTATTAAAGTCGCGTAGGTATTTATTATATCTATATCGTTATTTTAAGGAACGGCCTTTCCTTCGGTATTAACCGAGAGGCGTATTAATAAAATAGAAACTTATAAGAGCCTATATTTAAATACGGAGGACGGGTTTTAAGAGTTATATATTTAGAGAAGGCTTTATAAAAGTACCCGCTATAAACGGTATTTATTATAATATTATAAAGCCTAATTACGTAGGCGGTCTAGCCGAGGATAACGGGTAGAGTATCGAAAGGCTAATAATACTATACTTTTTATAACTAGGCGGGAGTTTTAGGCTTTACGTAATTAAATATAATTCTATATAACGTAATTATTAGATATAAATAACTACTTTATATTAATAAACTCTTAACGGATCTTAAATACTCTATATAATATAATACTTAGCCTAATTCATCGTTACGTATCGTATTTAATTATACTTTTATTATACTAGTTTATAAATAGAGTTATTTTAAAATTATACTCTTCTTCTTATTAAAATTTAGGTAAGGGGTCTCTACTCCCGCCTTTTATTTCCTAATTTATAATTTATTTATAAATATAATCTAAATTAATTTAGCGTATTTATTACTTTACTTCTAATAAACTTATATCCTATTTTTTTTTATAAACCTACTTCTTATTATATTACGTTATTATATCGTTTATTAGATATTACTTTAATATATTAAATTTTAATTATACTACCGTCTTAACGAATTAAACGAAGAGGAATCTAAAAAAGGGTTTTAACTATATAACTAAAGAGTTTTAACTAGTATTAAATATTATAATTAAATAATTCGTATTATATCTTAAGGTTTTAGACCTTAAAAAGTAGAGTAATAAAGATACTACTTTCGTATTCGTTATAATATTAATAACCGATTTTCCTTCCCTATTTACTAGGGTTCTAGTAAATACTACCTAGGAAATAGAATATATAAAAGGTATTATAAAATTCTACCGGAATAGTATAATCGCCTTTAAAGAAGAGATATTTATACCTCCCTTTAGGCTCGTTTAACTCCTTATACTTAACTACTTTTTAAAATCTCTCTCTTCTTATTTTATAATATTTACTACTCCTATACTAGTCCCTTAATTTATATTTAATAAAAACTTTAATATTATAATTATTAAAGGCGCGGTATTAGGCGGCGAAGTAATTAAATTTATAATTTATAAATTTATTAAAATTAATCCCGCGCGACCTCTAGGTAATAATATTAAATTCGAGTTCGTTAATTATTTAATCTTTATTATAATCTTAATTAAAGAGTAAATTATAAATTTAGAAAATAACCGACTTTATAAAATACGTCTTTATAATAAATTATTACTACTTTTAATTACTCGCCGGTTAATTAAATTTCTTAGGTTTCGGTATAATAAAGAATAAAGCCGAGCTAATTTATATATTAAATTAAATACTTATTCTTCCTCCGAGACTCGTAAATTTTATAATTTACGTTTAATCTTCGTAATAATAAATTCTTTAATATTTATAATACTTGCCCCTCCGCCTTAAAAGCGTACTCCTTCCCCTTTATTATCTTTATTTAATTATATTACTCCCCTTAAATATTTAATTATTACGTTTAAACTATTAAAACGTTCTTAAATAGCGAAACTACCCTACTTTATAAAGTTTAAAATAAATAAACGTCGTCGTAAATCTATTATAATTAAAGGGAAAGGCGATTTATATATAACCCGGAGGCGAAAACGATAAAGGCGACTTCGGAAGGTAGTATTAAATAATAAAGATAATAATTATAAAAACGATTAATTATTAAAGTTATTTATATTTAAAGAGTTAAAGGAAGATAAATAAAAAAAGTAGACTAGTAATAAAGAAGAGCCGATTAATATTAAAACGGATTATTAATTTTAAAATAACAAGGAACTAGGCGAAAATATAAGCTAGTAAGAATTATAAGTTTATATACTTCGCCGCCTTCGTAATAACTTTTATTAACCTCTTTCTTAATATTAAAGCGTAGCTTAATAATAAAGAGTACGAATATATAATTAATCTTAACCTATAAGAATTTTATTACTACTTAATAAATTTTAAAGCTATTAATATAAGAATTAATTAATATATTAAAATACCCGGTATAAGATATAATTTTACCTAGTATTAAGTCTTTAATATTTATATTATATACTTCTAGGCTAGAAACGGCTTTAATAGTAATATTCTCGCTAATAATATAAGCCTCGGAAAGGTATATCCTATTTTAAAATTAAATTAAACTATTAATCGCTAACTTTAAATAACTTCGTAGATAATTTAAGTTATTAATATTATCCTTTTTAAAAATCTTCTCTACGAAATATATATAGTTATTAAATAATATTATTACTCGTTAAACGCTAAAGAGTAGATAAAGTATCGCGCTACCGATAATAATAATTATTACTTAAATCTATTAAAGTTCTTTAAATAATATCCTTATAATTCTTTATCCGATATTATTAAACTAATCCTTAAGAAGGGGTTTTATCTTATATATAAAGTAAAAAGAATTATTCCCGTATAATTTAATTAATAGCCGAAGATATACGCGCCCTATATAAGCGTAAGGTTTCTTTTTCGCGTCCTTTATAATTAATATAATATTAATAATCTCTTAACAGCGGAGGAACTTAATATAATACGACTTAAATATTCTTAAACGCCCGCCTAGTTCGAAAATAAAAGATTTATAAAATCTCTTTCCTCGGATCTTTAAAAGAGAAAAGGAGTAACTATTAAAAAAGCGGAGTAATATATAATCTCGATAACTCCTAGTTCTTATAACGCGTATATCGCTTAGCTTTTTAATATCTTATATAATTAGATTAAAGACGTAATATTACCGTTTAATAGGTTAAATAATAAGGTTATATAAAAGTAATTTAAAGACCTTATCCCTACTATTATATTTATATAAATAATTATCGACGAATTTTATTTATTAAAGTCTATAACTTAAGGATTATAGAGGGCTATTTAAGCTATATAAATATATTATTAAATAAAAGTTTTTTTATTATTTATTATAAACGGTATATTTATTACTATTAAGCCTACCGATATCGAAGGCGTAGTTCGTTATTTTAAAGATCTTAAATTTAATAATAAAGATCTATATAACTTTATTATAAATAAAGTTTTATAGTTTAATCGTAATTTAAGGCCTATACTAAAGACGGTAATAATTATCCTAGTTTATAAAACTTAATTTTAATATTCGGCCGTTAAATAATTAACTTTACGCTACGACGTATTAAGAAAAGTAAATAATTTAGATATGATATTCTTAATCTCGTTAAATACGTATATAAAGATATACCCTTCGACTTTTTACTCGGTCGTTATAAAGTACTCGATAGTTCTACCTCGAAGCTCGTTAATAAACTTTAAGCGTTATTTTAAAAATAAATATAAAATAAGAAGAAAAATATATATTTTATATTAAGAAATTCGTTCCCTAGGATTATAACTCGATAATTTATCTTCGCCGCGATATTCCCTTTACTCTTAAAATATTAAAGAGAATTAAAAAATAATATAAATTAACGGTCGCTCGGTACCGATTTTACTCGCGATATACTCGACTTTAATAATAGGATAAAGGAGGCCATATATTTATTTATAGGGATTAATTTTTTTATTAAAAATATCCTAAGATCTAAAGGACTAGATAAGATTCTTAGGAAAATAAAACGGGAGGAAAAAAAGATTTTAATCTTCTCGAACTATATTATAATTATATTATTTATTTAATACGTAAATATTTTTACTCCCTCTTAACTACCGCTTTTATAATTCCCGTATGAAAATACGCTCGTTTATTATAGAAACCTTTATTAAAAGCCTCTTAATATATCGCTAAATATCCTCTCTATTTTATAATTATTTAGTTATATTATAATAACCTAAATAATCGAATCCGCTAGGGTTTAATAAATAAATTTTAAGAAGAGTATATTAAAAACGAGTCGAATACCCCTTTTAAAATCGCGAATCAAGAGCTCCGCCCGTAGGTACTTATTAGTATATTAAATATTTTAGGCACCGGCTATACTCTATATAAAATAATAATAGTAGTTTTAATTAATTTTATCGGCGCTTCTAGTTATATAAATTAAGTTATTAAGCGATTAAATAGGATAAATAAAAGTAGACTCTCTCTACCTACCGGCTATCGTATATAAATCCTTAAGATAATATCGTAGTAGAGGTAATAGTAACGAAAAAAGTATAAACTCGTAATATATTCGCTACGGGTATTATTAACCTTAAAGGGAAGAGAGCTATATCGTTATAATTTAATTAAATTACTTTAGTCGTAGGCGATTAATTAAGGATAAAAATAACGACGAGGATACGGTATAATTATAGTATATTAATTTAGAAATAAAGGGTCGAGTAGGTTTTATATTAAGTATTTAATTACTTTTATCTTAACTACCTAACCTAGATTCCGTAGAAAAGAACTATATACTATAAGGCGATTCTATACTTAATAGCTAGATCTTAAATTATATTAATTATTTATAAATTATTTTTATTATTATCTTTAATCTACCCTTGAATCTTATTTACCCCCCTTTAAATAATTAATTATAAGAGTCTTATATATTTAAAAGGAAACCTTTCATCCCCTTTTTAATACTTCTCCGCCTAATTCTACTATCGCCCGGCTAGTATTACTACGTTTACCTCTAATTTATACTCCTCCTACTTTTATTATAATAAGGTTACGATTAATATCTATTTAATAAACTAGTATCTAGTTCGAATTCTATCGGTCTTTATTATAAATCTACGTTATTTATTAATTTAGATTTTATTACGAATTTAGAATAACTTAATATCCAAATACTTAAAGTTATATATTAGATTTACGAGATCGTGTATTCATCGTAATTATAGGTAATACCTAATATATTAATACGTTTTAATTAATTAATATACTAGAGTTTATATATATATATAGTTTTATTATTAAAAGTTATTTAGGCCTAACTCGTTATCGCTAGACCGGATATAAAAATAGACGGAAAACTATACGTTTAGATATAGACGAGGATATAGACGAGGAGTTTAATAAGGAGTCTAATAAGGAGTTTAACGAGGAAGGCGAAGCGTGGATCCTACGTATAAAATTACTATATTATATAAATAGTAAATAAAAGTCGATATAACGCGGGCTTTATACTTTAATCTTTACCGATATAAATTTAAATATAAACCTAAATATAGTTAAAGTTAAAGATATAATAATTAAAGTTATTAGCCTACTATATAATACGCCGCTATAGGATATATACGTATCTTACTCTAGTTAACGAAACTATAACTTATATTTATTTATAAGGCCGGCCGATAATAGGATATAAAAACGGTCGAATTATAACGGTTAATAATAAACTTTCCTTTATAAATATAATATCTACGTCTTTATCGCTAAGGACGGAGACCTACCTAAAGGTAATATAAAAGAGCGTTAAGTTACTAGTAGATAACTAATTTAAATAGGATAATTCGGAGCGGTTATCGGTTATATACGATTTATTAACTTCTAAGGATGAACGGATTATTTACCGGTTATTTAGGGGCCGTAAAGATTATAACTTTAACTCTTAGTTCATAAGTAATAAAACTAGTAAATCTTAAATAAATAATTTCTTAAAGAATCCATATACTAACCTTAATCGACGACGTTTCTCTTATATTAATATCGACGAGTAGTATTATTAAGTATATCGTATTCTATATAGTATCCCTAACGATATATAAGGGGTAGAATTAATTTTAATTTATAAAGAGGTTAATAATATTCTAGAAATAAAGTATAATATTTACTATCGCGATATTATTAGAGTTTTATAATTCTTACTAGGTTATCGAGCTTTTTAGTATAATTTAGTCTATACTCCTATTTATATATATAATCTAAACGGGGAAAGAGTCTATACAGAGATATATATAAGAGATTAATAATAATTAAAGTAGGGAGAGGTCGTTAAAGGTAGTATTATTATACCGATTCTACTCGCTTTAAATAAGATATTAATAATGTATTATCGCGGCGACCTTTTATTATAGCTTATCTATATTACGATAAATAATTTAAACTACGTTATATATAAAAGTTAACTACGTCCAAGCCTAATTCTTCTTAGATTAATACCGGTAATTAAAACCGGTAAAGATATAGGCCTCTCTCCGAAAGTTTAACCTAATCTCTATTATACTATAATAAATATAATACTTAAGGGTACGTTCTAATATTCCTAATATATACTATACTTCGGTCGATAATTAATAATTATTAGCGCTCGAATAGTTTATTATACTAAGACTTAATATTCGGTATACTAATGGGTAGATCCGGCGGTATTACCCTATTATAACTAGTATAATAACGGATTATCCGGAGTAAATCCTTATAATAGGAGTTAAAAGTGGCTAGTATTACCTTATTTATTAAGTTCCGCCTTAATAAAGGGAAAATATAACGATATAATAATTACTTCGAATATATAAATATACTTAATAGTATCTTTATAATTAATAAATAAACCCGACTTTAAATAACCCGATGAATATCCGCTATATTCGGAACTTCGCTTAGAATTATATACTCGTTAATATATATTCGACGATAATAGTCGATATCCTTTATTAATTCTTAAAAAATATAATTATAACCCTCTTTAAATAACTCGAATATTTAATCTAAAATATAATTCTTATAACTTAAAAGAGAAAAGATTAAAAGTAGATTATAACCGAAATATTTATAACCCTTTAATTAAATAAACGTTTCCGTTAAATCTTAAGTTTTACTAGTTTTAAAGAGTTCCTACGCTTTAACTCCGTAAATTAATAAATAAAGAACGAATAAAAGGCGATTATTAAATAATTTATTATAATTATAACTCCTCTCCTCTAGAGGGCGCCAGCTATTCTTTATTATACTCGCGCTATACTCGACTTCGTTACGTTAGCGTCGTATATAATATATAATAAAACGACCTTAAACTATATACGCTAGGCTATATATTAGATTAATAAATTAAAATAAATATTTAAAAAATATCGGCCTATTATAATTTTAAACGAGACCGCGGATAATAAGGAGAATTAATATTATTTTAATATACCTAAACTATACGGTATTATTTATTACGAAGACTTTATTCGGCTTTATAAAAGCGTATAAAACTATAATATTTATTATAACGAAATAACTTATAAATTCTTATTAAAAGAATTCTATATTAAGATTAATAAAAATTAAAGAATTGAGACCTAAATCCTAGAATATAATACCCGTCGAACTAATATACTAGTTATATAGGATCTTTTAGATTTTCGCGATAACCGAAGGTGTACTATTATTAAAGTAGTATTAAATACTTATATTATATAACTAACGCGTATAAAGTCTATATAAGACTTATTTAAAGAAGGTCTCGATATCGAATATATAGCCCGGTAGGGCCTTAATCGGCGATAATAACGATAAACTAAATAAATAATAACGACGTAAAAAATTAGGTCCGGCGACTTTATCGATACTCTTATTATATTTATCCGAGAGAATCGTAAAAAGCTGGACGGTATTAAACGCGATTTAATTAATATAATTCGACGTAAACGAGACCTATCCTAGATAGAAGAATATTATATCGGTATATATACTTCGGTAATTTATTAGGCCCTTAATAATAAAGATAAAAGTAATATTAAGTATTTAAAGAAACTTATAGTTCGATATATACTTAATTAACGAGATACGTCTAAAAGCCGTTAAGATTATATATAAATATAATCGGATCCCGTTAACGACGACCGAGTTAAAGAGGAAAACGAGGAATTTAAAAAAGAATTAGGATAGCTTAAGATTATTATTATTATAATTAATACTAAAAAGTATAACGAAAAGGGTAGGCCGGCGACGTATACTAGTACCTTTATCGAGATACTCCGGTAGCGAAATAATAACGAAATCGACCCCGTTTATAATATATTCGAAGTCGAGGCTATTTTTAAAAGTAAAGTAATTAACCTTTAAGTTTTAAATTCTCGGCGGTTTTTTAAAGTATATAATATCCTTTATAATACTTATTTAATACCTATAAATAGGGAGAAGATAATATTCTATATAAATAATTTCGTTAATTAGGACTAATATAATATTATTTATAATTAGGATTTCTTACTTAAAGGGATTCGGGCCGCCGATCGTTTTATAAAAAAGAATTAATAAAGTATAATCGTACCTACCCTCTTTTATCTTATTAATATTAAATAACTTATATTTAATTTAAAATACTTTCGTCGGTATTATAAAAACTTTAAGTTTGGTTTTAATATAATACTTTTATCTAGTTTAAATCTAAAATAAATTAGGCTAGTTTTAATTTAAACGTATATAAATACGTTAAATAATCTTTTATTTTAATTTCCTCCTAAAGTACTCTCTTTTATAAATTATATTATTAAAATCGTTTCTATACCTAGTTATCGCGCCTTAAATCTTAAATATATCCTATAATATCCGTTTCCTAGTTTACTTCTTATAGTATAAAACCGCTAAAAGTCTTAACTATTAAATTAATTATTATCTTATTAATTAGTTATCCTAACTACTAAAAATCGAATTAGGAGTAAATACGTTTAAAAGACGACGGTTATTTATAAATAAAGTTAGGTATAATTATTAAAGACGGAGACGAGGACGAATTTAAAGATAAAGGAGGCGAGATTATCGACCCGTCGCGACCTCGGAAGAGGCTACGAGAGGATCGGACGTACGATTAATGATATAATATTATATTCTTACTATCGCGAGTATATCGGGGGGTAGGTTTATAAATAAATCTAAATTAATACTCTACTAACCTAAGCTAATATAGCCTCCCGTATTTTTTTTACGCGGTTACCGTATCTCGACCTATATAACGCCCTCTTTATATAATAGTAGTTATTTTATATATAAAGGAGCGCGTTTATCTAAAGAGTATATACGCCCTACTAATAATTTTATTCCTTCGTTACTCCGGTCCGAAAGCTCCCGCCCTAGTAATAATTAATTATTCTTATCCGCCTACGAGTCGAGTTAATTAAGATATAAATACCGTAATAAATAAAGATACTCCTAGGAGGTTAAATTTCACGATTTCTATAAAGATAAAATATAGTATCTTTAGGTAGGAATAAAGCGGCGAGATACTTTAATATATAATACCGCGGGCTATAAAGTTATTTTATTAAATATACTTTCGTACCTTTCGGTTACTATTTTTATAAGATAAAAAAATAATAACTACGGACTATAAACGGACCTTAAAATAAAACTTAAACTCGATAATTATATAAGGTAAATATAACTTAAGGTTAGAAATAAAATAATTAAGAAAGGGGAGCCTAACGAAGATATTAATAATATTTTTATATTAAACGAGGTAAGAAAGGTAACGCGTTATTAATTTAATATATTATCGATATATACTAACGACTATATTAATTACTAGACTTAATTAGTAAGAAAAGAATTCGGATAATAAAAAAGATCCGCGAATACGTCTAGAATTATTATATTTTTAGAAAAGATATAACGGAAACCGTATAAGAACTTTTAACTCGGAAGTTATAAATAATTAATTATAATAATAGTTATATATAGGCCTATTATAATTAATATTAATAACTACTATCTTATTAATTATATTTATATAGTAACTAGCCGAGAGGTAAATATAGGTTCCTAAATAAAATTATAATAAAGATATATATTTCTTTATTCTTCTTAAAGGGAGTAGACGTATTAAAGATAAAGAATATAATAAAATATATATTCGAACTAATTCGAGCTAAGACGCTTTATTTAATATATTTAATAATATATATTATAATAAAAGACTACGAATTTAGCTTTAAGAGGACGATAGTATTTTAAAGCGAATAAATTAAGAATATATTATTCCCTTTAATAATTCTGATCCTTTTAATTAACGCTAATATTCTATATATAAAAATATACGAAGATATATAAAGGGGTTAAGAAGGATTTAGACCCGAATACCGTAAATTAATTCTATAAATACTACGGGAGAAGATTAAAATATAAATTAATTATATATTAAAGGAGGATAAATATAATATTAAGACGATCCGGGATTCCTTTAAAGAAGAGAATAATTATAATTTATTTAATAAAGATACGAATAAAAGAGGGCAGGATATAATAAATTTATAAATTTTATTTAATTTTATTTCTTTACTAACTTCTTATAGATACCTAGTAATAACGATAATAAAGGTAGCGTATATTAAGAGAATACTACTAACGAAAATAATAATATATAGGATAATCTAAATAATATAAAATAATAAATAATAAATAAACGAGATATAATAATACTCGTCGACCGTATAATTTATTAATTTACTAATATAAATATTAGGTAAACGTTAGGAGTAGTAACGAGTAAAAGCGACTATCGAATATAATAATATTATTCTCTTCGTATATTATCTAGCCTATTAACGGGAATATTAGGTAAATAAAAACTAAAGTAAAAAAAAGAGAAAACTATTATAAAGAGTAATAATAATCTCTTTTTCGCAGAAATAACTAGTTAAAATAAGATACTAGGTTATAAATAAAAGTTAGACTAGTACTCTAACTAGTCGATTATTATAATCGCCTATAACCGACCGTATAGAAGAAGTACGTAACCGCCTATAACGGAGTTATATTCGCTTATTACTATATTATACTATATATACTAACTTTTATTAAATAAGAGTAATTAATAATAATTTAATAGCGTAAGATAAAGAGCTAAAAGATATATTAAATCTAATAGATTTTATACTTCGATTCGATAAGAGAGAAGATACCCTATATTTAAATATTATATATATTAAATTTAAAGTAAAATATAAGGTGAAAAAGGACGAAAGGATTTAATACTAGTTACTAGCTTAGACTATATTCGATAATAACCAAGATTTTCAGAAATTTTTAAAATATATATTAATAGTTAAGATTATTAAAGTTACCCGGGGTTCTAAACGTAACTAGAAGTTATTATTACTATAATAATATATTTATAATAAGAGATCTAATATATAGACTTATATATCTCTTACGTTAAAGAATATAAATAAAGTAATAATAATAAAAGCCAAAAAAGAGTATAAGTTATTATTAACCCTAATATAGATCTAAGATAAGAATATTATCTGCGTTAAAATTTCGCGTTAACTATAAAGTTATATCTAAGATAAAAAAGTAATATAGGTTAAATTATCCTAAAAAGACCTTTAATCGACCGATAGAATTATATTAAATAAAATATTAAGGAAAGTACTTGAAGTACTTTCCTTCTAGTAATCATTACGTATAAATTAAAAATTAAGTATATAAGTTTTAAATATTCTTATAAACTAAAAGTATTCTTAGAAGCGAGCTAGATTCTTAATTACACTCAAATAAATTAATAGCGCTCGGGAGTTAGGATATAATATCACCCCGCTTAAACCGGCTTAACCGGCTCACGAGCGCTTAAAGTGCTCAAAGCCTACTCTATACTTTTATAAATATAGAAAAGACTCTTTTAATAAATTTATTATTACTATTACTATATTAAATAATACTAGTTATAATACTCGCTCCTAGAAATAACTCGGTAGTAAGAGTTTAAATACTAAATAATAGGAGTTAATACTACTTTAAGAAAATATACCTCCTCTATTTTATATATTTAATCTAGGTCTTATATTAGGCTTCACCGCCGAATAAATTATATTATTATAAATAATAATAACTACTACTATTAACTAAGTTATAAAGTAAATATTAATTAGTTTTATTAATTAATAGTAATACTAACTAGAAGAGTATATTCTAGATAATAACGTCGAGTTTCTTAATCTTTTATAATTTATCGTTAAAACCGATAAATTAAAAATTAAAGATATTAGTTTCTTTAACTTTTAATACGAGCCTAGAAACGACGTTATAAAATAATAATATATTATATATATTTATACCCCGTTAAAAGTATTAATATATTATATATATCTACGCCCCGTTATCTTTATAATATTATTATTTATCGATATAAGGTTCTAGCCTTAATATCGCGGGATTTTAATTTTTAATAATTCTATATCGAGTTAATATTCCCCCGTTTTATTAAAATTTTTAAAAATTATTTTTATTATTAAATCTAGGATTTAAAAACTACCTAATAATAAACTCTATAATTATTTTATATTTTTCATATTATTATTAACCTACTAGCTCTACGCTAGCGGCTTTAAATATTATAATTTTAATTTTTTAAATCTTTTTAGGGAAAAGACCTATTATTATTATAATATCGGGTTTAACCTCGGGACGTTTAAAAGAATTTAATAATAATAATATTAATTAACCCCCCTCCGACGACCCTCGTTATAAAGATAATAATAAATTCGAAGGTATTATTACCCCCGAAGAGACTTTAGATATATAATTTAAAATTATTAAAAAAAATAACTATCGCCTTAAATAATAATAAAAGTTAAGAGTATTATAAATTAAAAATTAAAAATTATATAATCCTACTACTCTTATACCCGCTAGCGGAGTATTAATAAAATTTATTATTTATAATAAAGATCCCCTAATTATTACGCCTATTAGTAGAATAATAATAAATTTAATTATATTTAATAAGGATATTCTTATTAGGGCGAAAATATTATACTTTAATAAAATATATTTTTATAAAGATACGAGCGAAGGTAAATATTTATACTAGTTCCGCGATATAAATATTAAAATTTTAATTAATTTTAAGTATTTTACTACCGATTATTTAAGAATTATATATTATATAAACTCGTTAAAAAGTAACTCTTTAATATAGTAGTATAAATACTATAATTTATATAGTTTAATTAATATTATATTTAGCTTTTTTAAGAAGTTTCTTCTTAATTTAATAATAAATCTAGTTAATTATTATTTCTTTATTTATAAAAAGTAGGAGGAAGCTAAATAATAATTTTATTAAAAAATATTATTATTTAAAATTTATTTTAAAAAAATAAAGACCTAGTTATTTTTATTTTTAAAGAAATATAAAGTAAATTTCTTTTTAATTAAATTTAAACCTAAATTTAAAAATAAAATTCTCAATATTAATAATATATTTATTTAAAGGGAAGAAATTCTTATTTAAATTATTATATAAAAAAAGAATTTAAAATATATATAGTTAATAAACGGTTTTAATTCTAATTTAGATTCCTAGTTAAAGAACCTTAATAAAGGAAAATTTATAATAAACCGAATTATTAAATTTAATACCGGCGATAATATTAAATAAATATATTTAAAGGAGAAAAGTAATAAATATAAAATTAATACTATTAATTTTTTATATAATAAGATTATTTATTATTATTATAAAACGGAAGGTTATATTAAGCCTAAATATCCCGATATTAATAAATTAATTATATACGTCGGCGCGGTATTAATAAAAAACGATTAAGTCTAATTCACGCCTCGGAAGAAAAATAAGAAAAACGATTAATAGAAATATACCCTTTTATTCTTTCTAAGAGTTAGATTACTCTTTAAAATAAAATAAAATAATTTATTATTTTAATTAACTCTAAAGCGTAGATTAATTTAATTTTATAACGGTTTATTATTAAAAATAATTTAGAATTTTATAATATTATTTTATTATTAACTAAAGTAATTAACGGGTAAAGTATATATTATTATAATATATATTAATTAGACTATTAAATAGTCGATAGCTAAAATTAAAAATATAAATATAATATTTTATTCTATATTATAGACCTTAAAGATTTAAACGTTATTCTAGGTATATTTAAATTATATTAATTAAAGATATTAATCGATTTTAAAGCGGACTAATAACGGTTTAAAATTAATTCTAGTAATTTATAAATTAAGGAACCGGTTAAATTCATTAATAGTTTTAAAAATAAACCGAATATATTCGCGGTTATATATATTATAGTAGTATAAGGCGAATAGGAAGAACTTCTTAATCTAAAGATTCCTAAGAAACTTATAGGGTTTTATAATATTTTTTTTAATAAAAAGGCGAATACCCTACCTATTTTTAAATAAAGGAATTATATTATTAAAATAAAAATTAATAAAGAACCGCTTTATAAACCTCTTTATAACCTATTTTAAATTAAATTATCGGAGTTACGACGTTATTTAGAATCTTTATTTTATAAAGATTAGATTTATTATTTAATTTCTTTAACTAAAGTATTTATTCTTTTTATATTAAAAAAGAATAATAAACTATATCTTTATATTAATTACTAGGGCTTAAATACGATAATTATTAAAAATCGATATTTATTACTTTTAATTACCGAGATATTAAACCGTTTATATAGTTTTAAAATCTTTACGAAATTAGATCTTAAAGATATTTATTATAGGATCAGGATTAAAGAAAGCGATAAATAAAAAATTATTTTCTAAACTCGCTATAATTACTTCGAATATTTGGTTATATCTTTTAGGCTCGTTAATATACCGGCGATATTTTAAATTTATATTAACTATACGTTTATAAATTTAGTAGATATAATATATATAATATATTTAAATAATATCCTAATTTATAGTATTAATCCGGCGGAGTATTAATAATATATCGAGTAAATATTTAAACGATTATATTAGTTCTAGTTATTTATTAATTTTAAGAAATATTAATTTAATACCGAAATAGTCGAGTTTTTAAATTTTATTATATTTATTAATAAAATAATTATAAACCCGGAACCCGTTAAAACTATTAAAGAGTAACCTTAATCGAAAACTTATTAAAAAATATAAGTCTTTTTAGGCTTCGTTAATTATTATAGATAATTTATTTATAATTATTCTAATATAGCTACGTCGTTTACTAGCCTATTTAAGAGTAATAAAGTAAATAAGAAAATAAATCCGTTAAAATAAATAAACGACGCTACGGAAATATTTTAGATTTTATAAAATATATTTATAAACACGCCTTTTCTACGTTATTATAATCTAATTAAATAATTATATATAAAGACGGATATTTCTAATTTTAATCTTAACTCTATATTATTATAATAAAATAAAGATAGTTATTAATACTTTATAATATTTTAATTATAAAAATTAAATTCTCTAAAATAAAATTATAAGATTTATAATTAAGAATTACTCGTTATTATAATAGTAATAAAATAATAATAATACTACTTAAAAAGTAGCCCCTATTATATTAAAATCTAAATTAATTATAATAACTTAAAGGATTTTATAAAGTAGAAGGAGTTAAACTTTAAATAAACTCGTTAAGTATTTAAATTAATTATTTATAACTTTAAAATCTTTTATTAAACTAGAAAATTAAATCTTATTAATATACCGTCGCGGTGTTTTAATTATAAAGGAGTATCGCCGTTAAATATTAAATTATTATTAATACTTTAGAATAAATTTACTCTTTAGACTAATAGTTAGTTATTAGAAAAGAATAAAGAAATAAGAGTAATTATAACTTCTACTTTTTAGATTATAAAATTAAAAGTAATAATTTTAAAACGGGATATTATAATAGTATTTAAAACTATATATAATAATCCTAAAAAATTAATTAAAATATTAATTCGGGAATTATAAATTTATAATAATTAGGTAAGCTTTTTTCGAACTAGAGCGAATATATTAAAGAACCGCCGTTATATAAAGAATAAAGTATAAATTATAGACTCCGAGAAATTATTAAAATATAATAATTATTTTTATATATTAAGGGATAAAGCTCTAAGAGAAGAGTTTATAAAAAAGTATTATAATAATTCTCTAATAAACTATTTTAGTGTTATAAAGTTATATAAATTATTTACTCGAAAAATTTTCTAGGAGGGTAATTTAAAATAAATTATAAACTATATTAAAATTTACGATATATATTAACGGACGAAGGCGCCGTAATATTATTTATATAATAAATTAAATTCGCTTCCTATTACTATTTAATCTTAGAAGGAGATTTTTATAGATTTTATAACTAGTTTACCGCCTAATAAATATAGAGGTACTATTTATAATATTATCTTTATTATTATAAATCGATTTATTGAAATAATTAAATATATATTTATAATTATTAAGATTGATATCGTTTAGCTAGCGGAAGTATTTTATTTTAAAATTATTTACTATTATAATATACTTAATAATATCGTTAGCGATAGAGGCTCTATTTTTATAAATATTTTTTAATCGACTATATATTTTTATTTAAAAATTAAACGATACCTAAATATTATTTTTTACTCTTAAATAAATAGGTAAATAAAGCGCTAAAATTAAATACTAAAATATTATTTATATATATTTATTAATAATAAATTAATTAATTAGGCTAGATTATTATTTATAATAAAATTCTTAATAAATAATAATTAGAGTACCGTCGTCGGAACGATATTATTTTTCTATATATATAATTATTATCTTAAAATCCGTTAAGAGGTCGAGGACGACTTTAAAAAAGAAAAAATATTAATTATAGATAATAAAATATAATAGTTATAAACTCTAAAGAATAAAGTTATAGAGTATTTATAAAGCGCTACCGAATATTAAATTAAATAGTATAATAAAATATATAAACTATAAAGTTATAAAGTTAGTAATTTAGTTATATTAATAATAAAGAATTTAAAGTAAAAGCGCCTAAATAAAAAATTATCCTATAAGTTTATAAAGTTCTTTAAGATTATTAATAAAATTAAAATTAAAATTTACCGCCTATTACTATTTTTTATATATAGAATTTATAATATCTTTTATATATCGTTACTTAAGTTATATTATCTTCGCGACTATATTAATACGACGGAATCTTTTATATAAGCCCCCGAATTTATTAATAATAATAAATTATAGGAGGTAGAAGAAGTAATCGATAAAATTAAGAATAAAAAAAATATTTAATATAAAATTAAATAAACTAGTTAAGGCGAAGAATATAATTAATAGTTATTAGACGAAGAGTTTATTAATATTAATAAACTAATTAAAGTCTTTAAATAGGCGGGTAGTAAATATAAATATATAAATATAATTAAAGAGATTACCTAGTTATATAAAATAATAAAGCGGAGTAAATAAAACCGATATTAAAAGTAAATATTACTACTTTTATATTAATATTTATATAACGAATATTCTCCTCTATATTTATAACTTTATTATATAGTTTTAAAGTATAATTAAATTAAATTTATTATTAAACTAATTATATACGATAGCGATAAGATATTATATTTATAAAAATACTTTTATTTTAAATATAGTTTATATAAATATTTAGAATATATTATTAAATAATATATCTAGGTAAGTTTAATTAGCGCCGATTTAAGAAAAAAAAAGAATTCGATATTATTATTATATTATATAAAAAATTTAATTATTATCGGAATTATTGAAAGAAGATATAATCTCTTTAATATAATTCTTAAAGATATTATTTTCCTTAGGACTCTTTAGGTCCCGTTTATATTAATAGAAACTCTCGGTCTTTTTTTCGAGAATTTTATTTATCGCTTTTAATTCCTTAATATACTAGTTCGTTATTATTAATTAATTTTATAGATTAATAATTATAGTAGAGGTTTACCTATTAATTATTATTATTTTATTATATATTTTACACTATTAAATAATTTCTTTATTTATTAAATTATATTTATATTCTTCTTTAAGAGTTTTATTATTAATACGGGTATATTAATATATAGACCTCTTTACCTTCCTTCGGAAAGATTTAAAGATTTATTATTATTAATATATATTACTCTAAAGTTTATAGTTATAATTTATCTTTATATAATAGTCGATTCCGTAGTAATTAATATAATAAAGCGTATAAGGAGGGGATATACCTCGAATATAATTATTATTAAATTAATAGAAATAGACCTAGTAAAGGAGTTACGAAGCGTAGTAAATTATTATTATAATTAATATTATATAGTCGCGCTAATAGCGGATTAATTATATTTACTAGTATATTTATAATTAAACTATATTAATATAAATAAATTAATATTATTAATAAATAGGAGTTATTTATAAAGTTAAAAGAAAGTTATATATAACGAGAGTATTATTTATATATTAATTATATTACTAGAATACTATTATAGAGCTAGAGTAATAATATATATAAAAAATTAAAGAAGTTACGAAAAGAGAAAATAAATAGGCGGGCGAGTTTATTTTAATAATAAACCGTCGCGCTAAATACTTTATTATTATAATATATTAATACGCGCCTCCGCTCCGCTACCTCGCTTTTATTAATATATATAATTATTATTATAATAGTTATATTATTACTAATCTCCCGGTATAATATTAAGACTATACCGTTTATATATAATATTTTACTACTAGTATTTTTATAATATAATAGAAGTATATAGTAAAAGTAGTTACTGTTATTCCGTTACTAGTATTATAAATACTATAAAAATGATCTAATATACTATATTTACTATAAGTATTATAAGCGTTATAAGAACGATAGTATATACTATTTCGCTCCGTTACTATTATATATAATAGTATTATAAAGACGAAAGAAATATTATTTATTTAATTATTATTACTATATATTAGCGCTATAGAGATAGCTTTATAAATATATTATTTATTTACTATTAATACTACTATATAGTAGAGGTAGTTTAGTAGTATTAGTTTTCTATTATTAATATTATATAATAATACTATAGGAAATAGTTTCGTATTATTCCGCGACTAATATTATATATTAATATTATAGGACCGATAGTATAAATTTAAAGACTCTTTTCTCTTATTTCTTTTAGGGGGTTTAAAGATTTTTTAATAAACTTCGTAATTTAACTAAATATTATTCCGTAACTAGTACTATAAATATTAAAGAATTAAATATATAATCTTATATTTAGGTTACTATATAATAATACTATTATATTAAATAACTTTTTCCCCTTATTTCCTTTAGGGGGTTTAAAAGTTTTTTAATAAATATCTTTTAATTAAAATATTTGGGTATTTAGAGACTAGGGCCTAAAAGGGGAGGTAATTATAAAATAATAATATATTATATACGCCTACGCCCCGTTAAAGGCGCTAGTATATTATATATATCTATACTCTATTACCTCTATAATATTATTATTTATTAATATAAGGTTCTAGTCTTAATATCGCGGGGTTCTAACTTTTAATAATTTTATATCGAGTTAATATTCCCCCGTTTTATTAGAATCTTTAGAGATTAATTCTATTATTAAATCTAGGATTTAAAAACTATTTAATAATAAACCCCGTAACTATTTTACGTCTTTTATATTATTACTAAGTTACTAGCTCTACGCTAGCGGCTTTAGGTATTATAGAGGACGACTCTAGAGAAAAAAGAGTACTAGTTATAAATCTTAAAAAATAAAGTTATAAAGCGCCTATAAAGCGCTACCGAATACTAAATTAAATAGTATAATAAAATATATAAACTATAAAGTTATAAGGTGTTACGGTTTCGTTATATTTCTATATAATTAAACTTAATTAGGCTAGCGTACCTTGGCCCTAGTTTAATCTCTAATTTATAAATACTTTTATAGAACTCCTATAATTAGAATTCTATTCAAACTACGGTTACTATATAATTCCTATATTTACTAAGTCTTTAATATAATTCTAATTATCTTTCTTTATTAGTAAATAAAGAAAGTTATATTAAAAAGTAGTTATAATTTTATTAACGCGAAAGGTAAAGTATATTATAATACCTATTAATAGTAGCCTATAGAGAGAGAGCGCCGTTAACGAAGAGGATAATTATAATTAATATATACTCTTTATACTCTAAACTCTTATTTTAATAAAATTTAATAAAGTTATAGAAAATATAATATAAAGAGTAGGCCCGAAGGGCCTAGATTTTAAATCCGCCTTAATATATTAATAAAATAATATTTAAAGTTAGATTATTCGAGATAATAATATAGGTTAGTAAAAATAATTTATTCTTCCTTTATAAAACTCCGATAAGAATAAATAAAAAGAAGACGGTTAAAGTCCTAACCAACGCGCTAAAGAACGAAATACTAGAATAATACGAAAATATATTATCGAGCCTAGTAAATACGATAATAAGTTTATTATCTATAATAATAATAAAAAAGAACTCGTATAGATGACGAGCGATATAAAGCTCGCCGAGAGTTTTAATATTAATTAAAATCTATAATATAATACTATTTAAAGTATAATTAATAATATAGTTATTCTTAATAAATAGAATAATAAAATTAATTACGATTATATAGAGAGTAAATTAAATAAATTAGATTTAAAGAGGTAGTTTAAACTAGTTATAATTTAACTATTAAACGAGTAAATAAAAAATACTCGGATACGAGGTTTAAGAGACTAATATTAATAAAAAGAATAAAACTTTAAAAAGGAGGTTTAGAAATTAAAAAAGCGTCTTTATAGAGAGACTCGATTTATAAATAACTCTAATAATAGTGATAATAACTTAAGAGTCGATAATAGTCGACGATATACGACTTTTAATTTAGCTCGGTTTTCTATACTTCTCGATAATAATAAAAGATACCCGGAAATCTCTATATTCTTTAGAACGTATAATAGAATTTAATAAAATAATTAGAAAATATACCTAAATTTAAAATTCCGTTAAAGTACTATCCTATTCCTATAAAAGGAATATAAAATAAATTACGTTCGAGACTATTATAAATTAATAGCCTTCGACGTTATTAAAGCTCGCGTAGACTTTATTTCTATTAATTTTTATTTAACGGCGAAAGAGATAGTAGAAAAACTAGATAATATATTCGGTAAATATAATTAAATTAGAAAAATAGATATAGATCTTTATTACCCCTTATTCGGAATAAGTATAAAGAGACGTAACGAATTATTTAATAAATTCTTTATACGGTTCTTAATAGCGATCGCCCTATTATAGTTTTCGGATATTTATAAAATATCTAATTTAAAGCGACTAGTAACCGAGTATTTAAAATTAAAAATATTCGATAGATCCGTATATACCTCCTTCCGCGAGCTCGTAAAATATCTTCGATAATATAATATAAACCTAAGGTAAAATAACGACTTTATTATTTATACTATTAAAACTACTACTAGCTTTACTAGGTATATTATTAAACTAATAACTTTTATCGCTTAAGGCTCCGTTAGTATTATAAATATTTTTAAATTAAAAGAAAATAACGGTAAGAGTAACCGTTAAAATAATAATCGCGGTAATAATTATATATTATTCGGTATATATCGTTACTTATAAAAGACGTAAAATTATTTTAAATAAAAGAATCGTTACTTTAAATACCTAAAGTAAAGATACCGAGTTAATAATAAAAACGCCCTCTATAAAAACTAAATAGTTATAAGGCTAGTTATAATAGGATTAGAGATTATTAATAAAGAAGTTATAAATACTAATAATTCCGACTCGGAAAACTAGTTATCTCTAATAAAGTCGCTACTAGGGATAAATATATTTAAATACGTAAAAGAATTAAATAATTAGAATAATAAACTAAGGAGAACCTAGTATCGGTTTTATTATCTTTATATAATACCTCTAAAAAGTTTTAAAAGGGGAGATAACTAGATTTTCTAAAGAAAATCTATACTAAACGGGGGTTATTTAAAGTAAAATATTTTATAAATATAAAAGTGTCGGTAAAAGTCTTTATCGATATTAAATTTACGATATTCTATAAACTCTTAATTATTCTACTAGTTAAACCTTACCGTTTAAAACTAGTTAATAATAAATTAATATTAACGATTACTTATATAACCTAAATGAAATTAGTTATTAATAATTATATTAAAGAATACTAGTATCTAGTTACGGATCTAGGCCGTTTCGATTTTATACTAGGAATATTATAACTAGAATTATATAACCCTTATATCTCCTTTAAAGATAGGTCTATACTATTTAATTTAAACTATTATATATCGAATTATCTACGATATACTAAACCCGCTCTTATTTATAGCGATCTAAAGTAATAAGAGAAACGAGTAATATTTATAAATAAAAAAGATATTATTAAAATCTTAATATATATTTATATAAGAATAGTAGAAAGGGAAGAGAACTAGGCCTTAACTATATAACTAGAAGACTTTAAGCGATTAATATAAAAAGAGTATATATATGAACCTAGATTTATTATAGACGTAGTAATTATATCGCCCGAAAACTATAAAAGATTCTTCGAAAGAATAAGAGAAATCCCCGTTATTATTATTAAATTAAAGTAAAAAATTCCTAAGATATATTATAAATAAATTAAAATTTAGAATTTTATAGAAGTAAATAAGCTTCCTCCTTATAGAGTAATTAATTATAAAATATATTTATAGAAGGGAGTTACTCTACCTATAAAGATAATTTATAATATATTAAAAGATTAAGCCGTAGTAGTTAAAGAATATATCGATAAAATACTAGGTAAAGGGTATAATAAAAAGAGTATATTTTTATATATAATACTAGTATTTATTATTAAGAAACTTAATAGAGGACTATATATATATATTAACTACCGAGTATTAAATACTTTTATAATTAAAAATAAAAATACCCCGCTACTTATAAAAGAGATCTTTACTAGATTATATACGATTAAGATCTATAATAAATTTAATAGTATTACCGCTTTTAATAAGGTCCGGATAACATTAAATAATAAAGAAAAAACTACTTTCTTTACTAAATATAAATTATTCGAATATATAGTAATATCTTTCGGGCTTTATAATATATTAAATATATTTTAAACCTTAATTAATAAAGCTCTTTAAAAAGATTTTAATATCTTTTATTTAATATACCTCGATAATATCCTTATATATAGTAATAATAAAACCGAATATATTAAATATATTAGAAAGGTTCTTAAAATACTCCGCTAAACTAGGCTTTACTTTAATATTAATAAATATAACTTCTATATTAAAGAGGTGAAATATCTCGGGTTAATTATTATTATTAACGGGTTGAAAAAAGATCCTAAAAAAATAAATACTATTTTATAATAGAAAACTCCTAGGTATATTAAAGACGTTTAAATATTCCTAGGATTTATTAATTTCTATCGACGGTTTATCGACGGTTACTTTAGAATAACGGTACCGTTATCGAATTTAATATAAATAGTTAAAAAAAAGGACTTCGTATATCCCTAGGTACTTAATAATACTAAATAAAAAATACTTGATATTTTAAAAAAAGTATTTATATCTACCTCGATCCTAATATACTTTAACCCTAATAAAGAGATATAGGTAAAAACCGACGCCTCCGACTATATTATAATAATAATATTATTATAAAAGGATACTTAAGGATTATTATAACTAGTAGTCTTTATATTAAAAAAGATATTACTCTAAGAATATAACTATAAAATCTACGATAAAGAACTATTAACTATTATATAAATATTCAAAGAATAATATTTTAAACTAGTCGGTATATTTATTAAAGATTTAATTAAAATAATAATAAATTATAAAAATCTAGAATATTTTATAACTATAAAGTAGTTTAACCGCTAGTAAGCGCGGTAGGCGGAGTTTTTATCGGAATTTAATTTCCGTATTATATACCGGCCTAGTATATAGGGGATAAAATTTAATAATTTTATTTATAAAATAGGCGATTTACTAGAAATAAAAGATAATAATAAAAGGAAGTTCTAATATTAAACCTTATTTAAATATAAATACCTAGATTAGGAAGTTTATTTTATAATCTCTTTTATTTTTATACTCCTCGACGAAAGCGAGTAAAATACCCTATATCTAGCGGTATTAATCTACGATTTAAATAAATAGGGTGGTAGTATCGATAATAATAAATTATTATTAAGGATTTGAAATAAACCTAAAGTTAAAATTAAAGACCTCGTTACTAAATCGGATATTATATAACGGATAAAGGGATTTTATAGAGACGATAATATAATTTAATATATTATAAATACGAAGTAGTTTAATTTAAAGAAAACACTTTAGGACTTAATAAAAAGTAGTATTAAATTAAAACTAGGAGACTATAAAGTTTTAAATAGAATACTATATATAGGTAAATATCTATATATATTAAATAATCTAGAATTACGTACTAGTATTATTAAAGAACTATATAATAGTCCCTCTAGAAATTACGACGGATATTTGATTATATATAACCGATTTAGTAGTTATTACTATTAACTAAGAATAATTAATAGCGTCGCTCGATATATAAGGAGTTACTATATATATAAAAGAACGAAGGTATACTAGCAAAGTAAATAGAGTTTATTAAAACTTCTATTAATATTAAACTACTATTTCTAGGATATTTTAATAGATTTTATTATATCTCTACTAATTTACTCCCGGTATAAACGAGTATATAAATATATTATAATTATAATTAATAGATTATCGAAGAAGAAAAAAATTTATATTATTAAACTTTATAGAGGTTAAAGTTATAATATAAGTATTTATCGAGTAAATATAGCGAGAGGAAAGATACTCTAGGACTATTATATCCGATAGAGGATTTTAATTCATATCCTATTTCTAGTAAAAACTATATTAACGAATTAATATTAAGTTTAAACTATCTACGACTTTCTACCCCGAAATAAATAATTAAATTAAAAATATAAATACCGTATTTAAATAATACCTTCGCGCGTATATTAATTATAATTAAAATAACTAGGTAGACTTCCTACCGTTAACCGAATTCGAAGTTAATTTTAATAATACTTTATTAGGTATCGAGTTATTTTTAATTATAAAGAGGTATTTACTTTATTCGGGAACCGAATTATTAATATTTTAAAATTTAGAAGTTTTTTAAAAAATAAAAAGGGAAATAAAGCTAGTTAATAACTTTATCGAAAAAATAAATAAACTAAAGTAGTATTTATAAAAATAATTAAAATAATTATAAATACTATAAACTAAATAAGTAAATAGAAACCGCCGCTTAATATTAAAATTTAAGGAAGGGGATTTAATAATACTAGATTATAAAAATATTAAAATAATATAACCGGCTAAGTTTTTAGACTATAAAAATCTAAAGTTATTTAAAATTATTCGCGTAATTAATAATTTAGTATACGAGCTAGAATTATTTAAATCGATGAATAATATCTTCTCTATATTTTATTTATAGTTATTATATATAAACGGGAGTAATCTTCTATTTAGATAATTTAACTTACTATTACCTCTAATATATATCGATATTAAAGGAGGCGACTACGAGGTAGATAAAATCTTAGAAATAAAACTAAATAATAGGAGGAAGAACTTTATAACGGGTAAAAAAAAATACCTTATATATAAAATTAAATATAAGGGATAGGACGATATATTTAAATAATAATTATATTAGGAAGTAACGGGCTACCCTAACTTAATTACTAATTTTTATTATTAATATATTAATAAGCCGGTACTCTATATATTTTTCTAGATACTAAATAACTAAGAACCCCTACTAGCTCTATTACTAATAAATTAACTTTATTATATTAAATTAAGACTATTTACTAGGATAAATATTATTATTAATAAACTAAATCTATTCGACTAAAGAGGCGGATTTATATAATAGTTATAATATTATTAATTACGTCTTTAACGAAGACTAAAAAGGGTTAGCGCTTAGTACTAGTATATACTTTTCGTAAAAATACTTATAAACGATAAGAATTAGTCGTAGGAGCTCCCATTTAAAAAGGGGGGTAATATCACGATTTCGCTATACTTTTATATAATTAAATTTACTTAGGCTAGCGTGTCTTAGCCCTAGTCTAATCTCTAGTTTATAAATATTTCTATAGAACTCCCATAGTTAGAATTCTATTTAAACTATAATTACTATATAATTCTTATATTTACTAAGTCCCTAATATAAGATTAACGATTTAATTATATTAATAATAAAGAATTTAAAGTAAAAGCGCCTAAATAAAAAATTATCCTATAAGTTTATAAAGCCCTTTAGGATTATTAATAAAATAAAAATATAAATTTACCGCCTACTACTATTTTTTATATATAGAATCTATAATACCTTTATATATTATTATTTAAATTATATTATCTTCGCGATTATATTAATATAGCGAAATTTTTTATATAAGCCCCCGAATTTATTAATAATTATAAATTATAAAAAATAGAAGAGGTAATTAATAAAATTAAAAATAAGGAAAATATTTAATATAAAGTTAAATAAACTAGTTAGGGCGAAGAATATAATTAATAATTATTAGACGAAGAGTTTATTAATATTAATATACTAACTAAAGTCTTTAAATAAACGGGTAGTAAATATAAATATATAAATATAATTAAAAAGGTTATTTAGTTATATAAAGTAATAAAACGGACTAAACGGAGTTAATATTAAAAATAAATATTACTACTTTTATATTAATATTTATATAACGGATATTCTCTTTTATATTTATAATCTTATTATATAATTTTAGAGTATAATTAAATTCGATTTATTATTAAACTATTTATATATAATAGCGATAAGATATCGTATTTATATAAATATTTTTATTTTAAATATAGTTTATATAAATACCTAAAATATATTATTAAATAATATATTTAGGTAAGTTTAACTAGCGCCGATTTAAGAAAAAAAAGAATTCGATATCGTTATTATATTATACGAAAGATTTAATTATTATCGGAATTATTAAAAGAAGACATAGTTTCTTTAGTATAATTCTTAAAGATATTATCTTCCTTAAGACTCTTTAGGTCCCGTTTATATTAACGGAAACTCTTAATTTCTTTTTCGAGAATTTTATTTATCGCCTTTAATTCCTTAATATATTAATTCGCCGCTATTAATTAATTTTATAGGTTAATAATTATAGTAGAGGTTTACCTATTAATTATTATTATTTTACTATATATTTTATACTATTAAATAATTTCTTTATTTATTAATTTATATTTACGTTCTTCTTTAAGAGTCTTATTATCGATATAAATATATTAATATATAAATCTTTTTACCTTCCTTCGGAAAAGCTTAAAGATTTATTATTAATATAGATTATTTTAAAGTTTACGGTTATAGTTTATCTTTACGTAATAGTAGATTCCGTAATAATTAATATAATAAAGTATATAAGGAGGGGACGTATCTTAAATATAATTATTATTAAATTAATAAAAATAGACCCGGTAAAGGAGTTATAAAGTATAATAAACTATTATTATAATTAATATTACGTAGTCGCGCTAATAACGGACTAGTTATATTTACTAGTATATTTATAACTAGAATAAATTAATATAAATAAACTAATACTATCGGTAAATAGAATTATTTATAGAGTTAGAAGAAAACTATATATAACGATAGTATTATCTATATATTAGTTATAATACTAGAATACTATTATAGAGCTAGAATAATAATATATAAGAAAAACTAAAGAAGTTACGAAGAGAGAAAATAAATAAACGAGCGAGTTTATTTTAATAATAAACCGTCGCGCTAAATATCTTATTATTATAATATATTAATATATACCTCCGCTCCGCTACCTCGCTTTTATTAATAGATATAACTATTACTATAGTAGTTATATTATTATTAATCTCCGGGTATAATATTAGGGCTATACTATTTATATATAGTATTTTACTATTAATATTTTTATAGTATAATAAAAGTATATAATAAGGGTAGCTATTATTATTCCGTTACTAATATTATAAATACTATAGGAATAATCTAATATACTATATTTACTATAAATACTATAAGTGTTATAAGAATAATAGTATATACTATTTTACTCCGTTATTATTATATATAATAATATTATAGAGACGAAAGAAATATTATTTAATTAATTATTATTATTATATATTAGCGCTATAGGGATAACTTTATAAATATATTATTTATTTACTACTAGTACTATTATATAATAGAGGTAGTATTACGGGAATAAATACATTAGGGTTAAGAGTTTAAATAATAATATATTATTCTATAGAGAGGTAATTATAGACTAGTTAGGATTATTAAATAATAAATAGTATTAAACCCCGCGCGCTAAGCTCTTTAATACTCCTATAATAATATACTCCCTCTCTATAGTACTCGCCGCGAGTATATTTAATTTATAGTATAGTAGTTAGGTTAGGGTTAGAGTAGTATTAATAGAATATAAATAATAATAGTATTAGAATATAGTATAATATTTATTTTAAGCGGAGTTAATAGTTTTCGCCGTTATCGATAGAGCCGAGTTTTACCTTTTTAGTTTTATCGTTAATTTTATTCGCTTTTAATCTTTTAAGATTCTTTATAATTAATAGAGTAGTATTTAACTAGGGTAGTTAAAAAAGTAATTTAATCGAGAAACTATTATCGGTATTAAAAATCTTAGTTAGGGGTAGGGTAGTAGATTCTATTTAAATTATTAATATAGTAGGGTAACTAAATTCTATCTTATATTAAAAAACTCGCTTCGACGTAGTAAAGAATTTATTAATCTCTTTTTATATTACCGCTCTACGGTCCTAGGTTTTATATATTATTATTTTTATACGGAGTCTTTTCTTTTTAAATACTTCGACTATAATATCTACCGTAGCGTCGTTATCTTTAAATAAATAAATTATATTTTTTAATTTATTTATTATAGCCGTTATTTCTACCTCGTAATATTAGATTATATAATCGAGGCTTTCATTAGTTAGTATTAGGTATATTATCTTCTCTTTTACCGTTAGTATTATATCCTAATATATTAGGCTAGAGGGGTACGTAGGTTTTTTTTTTATAATTTCTACGACTTCTTCTTTATTATTAGATAGCTCCTAGCGCTAGATAAAATTTATAATTAATATAATAAGGTCGGCGGGGTCTTCTAGTATAATAGTATTTTTTATAATAATATTTTATATATTCTTTATAACGGTATCCTTTTAGGTTAATACGGATATCTTTTTCTTTTTATTTATTAAGGAGAGTTAAAGTAATAAGATATATTATAAAGAGATATTTTCTATTATATATTATAAAGAGATAGTTTCTAACTATAAAATATATTATAAAGAGGTAGCTCCCGTTATTAATATAATACCTTTAATTAAAGAGGCTTTATTAATAGTATTTAGATTAACGCGTATATTTATTTTTACTTCGAAAGAGAAGGTACCTCTACTTTATATTAATTCGGGGAAGTTTCCGTAAAAAACTTACTCTTTATAATTAATAACGCGATTATTAATTAACTAGGCGTTTTTATAGTTTATATAATTTAGGCTACTTTTATAGGGTTCTTTATTAATATTAAAGTCTAGTAACTAGTTTACGGACCGAAATCGTTTAGAAAAACTAAACTTTATAACTAATCCGAGCGCTACGTCGTATAATTTAATTTAGTATAAAAGAATAATACTCTTTATCTCTACGTTAAAGGCGACTAAATCCGCGTTAAACGTATTAATATTCTAGTATATTTTAGTTATTATTACCTTATTAGGGTTCTAGTAAAATTAATCTTTATAATTATTACTAACTATTACGCCGGGCTATTATTTATATTTATCCTTATTAATATTTATAGTTATTTAATTATTAATCTTTCCACTATTCTTATTTACTATTTTCTAGTATATTATAAGAATCTAGATCTTTATATCTTTTACGCTAGCGAGGAGCTCGAGGTCCGAGTTAGTATTAATTAAAAGGGTAAAGTAGTAGTATAGTATATAAAGGAATCTTTAATTAAAATAGTCGAAAACCGCGTTATAAGGGTTAGCGAGATAGAAAGGGTAAATATAATAAAGAATTATTCTAAATTAGAGATTAAAGAATTAATAAAGTAAATAAGTAATTTAGAAAAGATATATACCTAAAATTAAATTCTAGATTCGTTTCGTTATAATTATAACTAGTTAATTTATAGTTATTTTATATTCGTATAAATAACGCCTTTAGATTTATTTTAAAAGAATATTGATTTTAGTCTATAGTAACGGCGCCTTAGTATTTAATATAAAGGAATTATTAATATTTATTATATAAGTTAATATTAAATAGAGAGGGTATTAAAAAATAAAGTAAAAATAAATAGAAATAAAAGTAGAAATAGGAACGGTACGATTTAATCTACACTAGTAGTGAATGTTTTTTATTTATATTATTGACTTTACTCTTTAATATCTTAATATAAATTTAGAGGGCTCGAGGAGGTAGATATAGAAAACTAAATAGATTTTATAAATATTAGGGAGCTTTAGGCGGTATATTTATAAATTTATATAGAAAATAATTTTAAACGGACCTAATTTCTTATTATCGAGTTTTTTATTAAAACGGTCTATTTTTAGATTTATAGTCTTAAATATAATAAAGTCGCCTACCTCGAACTCGATTCTTTTATAATTTTAATTATAGTATTTAATTTATTTATTTTAGGCTTTAGAAATTCGTACTAAAATTTTATATTATAATATTACGATTTCTTATATAATTTCTTTTATATTAATTAAGAAGTACTTCTTTATATAGAAATATAGTTAGAATAATATAAAGTCGTAGCCGCTATTTATTTTAAATAAGGAGTATTTAATTATTAAATAATAAAATATATTATATATATATTCTATTAAAGGGAGGTAATCTACTTAATTATTTTATAAATAATTAATAAAGTATCTTAAATATTATTCTAGTATTTAATTCTAGTATTTAATTTATTTATCCGTTTAGGGGTAGAAGTTAATAAAGAATTTATAATTAATCTCTAATTTAGTAAAGAGTATTCTTTAGAAACTAGAGGTAAATAGTACTCTACGGTTATTATAAATTCTCTCTAGTATATTATAATAACTAATTACTATTTTAATAAAGAGGTATACGAATTATCTAGAGTCTATATCTTTAAATATATAATATATAATAAGTTATTTTTATTAGTTTATTAATTATAATTATAATATAATCCGATTTATCGTTATTTCTATATACCGAAGACCGTAGTAAATCGGTAACGAAGTTAACGGTAATATTTAATTATATTTTAATCAATACTAGTAATAATAATAATTCTCTATACTCGGCGTAATAATTAGGTTTAATTCGGTTATATATTTCGTAGGTTTTAATATAATTTATTATTTAGTTAAGTAGTCCGGGCTAGAAAAACTAGCGAGTTATAATTATTATAATTTTATCCCTAGCGAAGTATCCCGCGATCGGGTTATTATAGAAGGTTTAAAGAATTTAAAATCGGAGACTTTTTAGAATATATAAACGCGATTCTTTATAATAAAAAAGCCCGTTTTTTTAAAAGAAATATTTATTATCTTTAATATTATTATTCTTTAATATCTTTTTAATATCGTCGATTAAGATATAAAATAAAATATTTTCCTCTCCTTCTATTATATATATTTATAGGTCGGTATAAATATTAAATACTATTTTACGGACTTCGCCTAGGGTTATTATTACGAGTTTAAAAAACGAGGTTATTATATAACTCTCGCCGGGTAGGTAATCCTAGTAATTTAGGTATTTATTAAAGCCGTTTACGGGGTTCTTTTTTCTTATATAATATTTTATTATAAAGTTAAACCCTATAAGGAATTCTATGTAACAAATTTAATATTATATAAATAGTTTAGTTCCTAGGAAATAACGGAGGTTATTATAATTTATAATAATTTTAACGATTTTTTAAGATTCTTTAAAGTAATACTTTTATATATAGAATCTTTCTAAAATAACTAGGAGTTCTTTATTATATATAGTATAATTCCTTTTTAATAATTTTAACTTTCTAGAGTAGAAAGCGATTAGGTATTAATAAAAATCGTTATACTTTTATAAAAAAATCGCTACGATAACGAATTTATTAGTATTTATCTCTATACGAATTTTTTTAGAGTAGTCGAACTAGACTAGGAGTAGTATACCTAGGAATATTTTTCGGAGTTCGTCGAAATTATTCTAGGCGTTTTTATTCTACTCGAAGGAGGTATATTTAATAAAATCCGTTATAAAGATTATAATCTTATTATAATTTTAAATAAAATATCTATAAAAGTTATAAAATCCTAGGAAGGATTATATATTTTTAATATAATATAATATAGGTTAATCTTGGATTATAGTAATTTTATTAATATCTATTATTATACTATCTTAGGATATAATAAATCCGAGGTATTTAACGATTATTTATTCGAATATATACTTTTTTAATTTAGTATATAACCCTATACTACGGAGGTTTTTAAGGATTTATTTAACGTAGTTTTTATACTCTACGAGGTCCTCCGAATAAACGAGGATATTATCGAGATAAACGATAATAAATTTATCTAATAGGTCCGATATAACTTTATTAATATAAAACTAGAAGGTTAAGGGTAAATTCGTTATATTAAAGAATATAACTTAATATTCGAATAATCCGTATTTAGTACGGAAAGCGGTTATTTATTCGTCTCTCTTCTAGATATAAAGGAGGTATTACGATCCTTAGGTCGTAATAGATACTACGCCTACTATAGTATTAATAAATATACTTACTATATTTATACTAATAAGTATCGCGAGTAAAGTATACTTACTATATTTATAATCGCGAGTATATAGAGTATATTACTCTTAATATAATTTCCTTTTATTATATAAACTATATATTTCTCTAGTAGATAGGAGCTTTATATTTAACTTCCTTTAAGACTTTTAATTATAGATTCTAAATATAAACGTTTATTTAAATTATTAATTAAGTTTATTAAATTTATTTAATCTTATTTTATATTAATATAAAGCCTATTATTCTTTAATCCTTAATACTCTTTTTTACGAGTACTAACCTAGGTCCTATTAACGTTATATTATAGTATAGAACGGAGAGCCTTAATACTTTAAGTACTTTTAGGATAAATATCTTAAGATTAATAAAAACCCTAGCCCTAAATACTTAAAACGGTATTAAAAGACGTAATATTATAGAAGAAAGGGACCGTATTAAAGTTACCCGATTAAATTATTACTATAGAGAGCGCGAGAAGTTTAACGACTAGTTATTATAACTTTAACTATTCTTCGTATTTAATAAGAATATTATACTAGTTATTAAATAAATAATCTTTATTATAATTTATATAAGAGGTAATATTTAGAAATAGGTTAAACTATTCTTAAAGCGCTATATAAAAGTAGTATATAATACCGATAATTTATTAATAAAGCTTTAGATAAAGAACTTCTTTAAATTTAAAACCGAGATTTATTATATATTTAGATTATCTAACGAAAGTAGTATAATAATTCGTATTATTTAATACTTAATATAACGAAGGTCTACGTCCGATTACTCGGTATAATTTTAATATTATATAATATTTACGGACTAGGACGATACTACTTTTATAATAATATATCGACGAGGATTAAAAGATAATATAAAAAATAAATTTATATAAGTAGGAGCCGCTATAGAGGACCTCGATATATTTATAAAATAAGTAATTAAAATTAATAATAAACTATATAAACGTATAATAAAGAAATATTATAACGGAGGGGTTAACGGATAAAAATATTTAAGAGTTTATAATAATAAATATAATTCGGCTAGCCGTTACCACTATAAGAAATTTAACCCGTATAATTATATATTAATAAAACTCGATTTTATTAAGAGGGGACCTATAAAAGAATTCTAGAAAAGAGATAAATAGTAATAAAGGGGTAAAAAAATAATAAATTACTATAACTATAATAAACCGGGCCATATTACTAGGAATTATTATTCGAAAAATATAATAAATCGATAATAATTAAATATATTTAAGAAAGAGATATTAAATAGCGTAGCCGGGTCCCCTAAAGATTTAATATAAAATAATTCTACTTTTAATAATTTATTTAAAAAGTAAAGGGAGATTAAAGAAAAAATCGCCTAAAGAATTCGAGAGCTCGAAAAACTAAATAATAATAATAATAAAACTCTAGAGGAAGATTTAGAGGAAAGATAAGAATAAAAATAAAGTATAATAGATTCTAAAGGATAACTTTAGGTAATAAGTTACCTCGATAACTCTAAAACCTAATTTATCGTATTAAAAGAAGAACCCGAAGATAAGAAGAAAGAGAAAAGATAAACCTCTAAAATTAATTATACCTATAATAAATATTACCCGCGATATAAAGAGATATATTAGTTAGTATATATAAACGAATATTATAAATATTATTATAATAGTTTAGGAGAGCGAAAGTATATCGTAAAACTAGGATATAATTATAGTTAATAGAATAACTACGCTAAAGATAATTACCCGTAGTATTTAATTAAGAAAAGGGAGAACTAAGTTTTCTTAGGCTATAATAAAAAATAGTAGTTATAGTTATAAAACTAGATAGGATATAGTAAAAAGACGGAATATTATAATTAGGACGAATAATACTATTATTTAGCCGAAGATTATAAAAGGTATTTTAAGTCTAAAGAGTACTACGGATTTCTATTTTCGTCGGGAAAAGATTAGTCCCTTATATTAAAGAGAAATATAAAGAGATTAATATATTAATTTTAAAATAATATTTATATTTAGCTTAATACGATATATATATATAAATACCGGTAAGAGTTAACGGATATAAAATCGTTATAATAATAGATTTAGGAGTAATTAATAACTTTATATCTCGAATAATAATTTAGGTAACTAACCTATTAACTTAAGAAAAAAAGAAATAATATAAACTTTAGTTAACCGACGGGTCGAAGTTATTAATAAGGAGAGTAAATAAAGAAATATTCTTATTATTAATTATTATTTAACGCTACTATAAGGAAATTACCTTCGATATAATAAGAATAACTATTTATTATATTATTCTAGGAATACCTTAGTTAAAGAAATATAATCTAATAATAAATTAAATAAGAGGAGTACTTATATTTCCGTATACTAAAGATATTATTAATATAATACTTATATACTTATAGAGGATAGTTATAAATAAAAAGTTAAACCGTAGCCCGGTCGAAACCTATAGTACTTTATCTTTATATAAGGATAACCTCGTATAAAGATCCGATTCGATATATATTAATTAAAGAGGTTAGTAGGGCGAATAAATTAAAATTTCTAAAGATAAAAATAAACCTCTTAATATCCCTCAAGAGTATTAATAATAAAAGTACCTTTTTTAAAAAAAGATAACTATAAAAGTATTACCTAAATATTAGTTATAGGATTATAAAATCGAACTCGAATTTAATAAAACGCCGATATTTAGACCTATTTATACTTTATTAGAAAAAAAACTCGGAGTATTTTACGGGTATATTAATAAAAAAATTTAAAAAGAATTTATTCGAGAATTTAAATTACTAGTAGGTTATTTAATCCTCTTTATAATAAAGAAAGATAAAAGTCTACGACTTTATATAAATTATCGGAAGTTAAATAATATTATAGTAAAGAATCGGTACCCTTTATTAAATATTAGCGAGTTATAAGATCGGTTTATAATAATAAAAATCTTTATATAACTAGATCTTCGAGGCGCGTATAACCTAATTCGAATAAAAAAAGGCGAGGAGTAGAAGATTATTTTCAGAATTAAATATAGTTATTACGAATACCTAGTAATACCCTTTGGATTTATTAATATACTAATAACCTATTAAGTATTAATTAATAATATTATATAAATATACCTAAATATAACGGTAATTATATATTTTAATAATATCTTGATTTACTCTACTAATAAAGAAGAATATATTTAATATATATAAGATATCCTAATTTATTTATTACTAACTAGACTTCTTTTTAAACTAGAGAAATATAAGTTTTATAAAGAATTAATTAAATTCCTTAGATTTATAGTTAATATTAAAGGTATTTATATAAGCCCTAAAAAGATTAAGAGTATTAAGGAATAACTTATATTATATAATATTAAGATAGTATAAAGTTTCTTAGGATTTACGAACTTTAATAGAAGGTTTATTAAAAACTACTCTAAAAAGACCTTACTACTAACGGATATTATAAAGAAAAACATTACTTTCTAATAAAAGAAAGAATAATAACGATTTTTTAAAATATTTAAAAAGACTTATAAGAAACCGCCGGTATTATATTCCTTTTAAAATAACGAACTAGCTCGAATCGAAACCGACGCTTTAGATTTAATAATAAATACTTATATACTCTAATAAAGAGATAATAAATAATACCCTATTATATATTATTCTAGAAAAATATTATTAATAGAATAGAACTACGATATCTATAATAAGGAATTACTAGTAGTAGTATCCGTACTAGAATAATAACGGGTATATATAGAAAGTTACTTAGACCTTACTATTTTTATAAACTATAAGAATCTTCTTAACTTTATAATAATAAAATAATTAAACCGGAGATAAATTAGATAATTAGAATTATTAGGATAATATAAATTTAAGATCTTCTATACTCTAGGAAAGAATAATAATCGCGCCGATATACTTAATAGGCGAGAGGACTATATAGAAGATAAAGACGTAGTAATATAACTAGTCCTTACTTAGTAATAAAATAGATCGCTAGTTCTAATATAATAAATAATAACGACGTTTTATATCTTTATTCCCGGAATTATAAATAGTATCCGGAAGGAATACGAAAACGATATTTTAACTACTACGCTAAGAAATTAATAACTATAAACTAAACTATTAGAGTATAATAAAAAAACATACCTTCCTAAAAGATATCTTAAAGAAATTATTCGTAATTATTATAATAATTTAGTTTAAGGATACCCTAGAGTTATTAAAATTATAGAATTTATCTATAAAGAATATAACGCGCTAGGACTAAAGTCGCACGTCGAGAAATATATTAAAGAATATATCGAATACTAATAAAATAAATCTATAAAATATATTAAATATAGTTAAATCTAATTCGCCCTAGTACTAGAAATATTATAAGACGATGTTATAATAGATTTCGTTATTAAATTACTAAAATTAAAGGACTTAATTACTTTAGAAATCTTTAACTTAATAATAATAATTTATAATAAACTTAATAAATACACTATAATAATATTTATTAAAAAAATTTATAAGGCCGAATAAATCGTCTTTATACTACTAGATCGATTTATTAGAGATTATAAAATACCTAGGTCGATTACCTCTAACCGAGATAAATAGTTTATATCTAATTATTAGAAGATACTAATTAATACTATCGGAATTAAATTACGAATATCGACCGTATATTACCTATAGACGGATAGGTAGATAAAGCGGATAAATTAAATAATAAAGATATATTTATAATATTACGTAAATAAGAAATAAAATAATTAGGTAAAACTTCTACCTATAACGTAACTAGCGTTTAATAACGGGTAGTTTAATATAATAAAACTTATACTATTCTTCATAAACTATAATAGATATATTAATATATTTCTAGACCCGAAATAGGGACCTAACGTATATAGGGCGCTAGTTTATATAATTAATATAAAGATATTATATAAGGAAATATAAACCTAAATCGAATCGACGAATACTCGAATAAAATTAATAGTAGATAAATATCGAAAAGAGTATCTTTAATTAAAAGAGGGGGATAAAGTATACTTTTTAATAAAAATATAATAAATAAAAGATTAAATAAGAAACTAGACTATATTAAAATCGGATTATTTTCGATTAAGAAGAGTAAAGGATTAATTAATTATAAACTAAATCTTCTAACCGACGTTAAAATATATTTAATATTTTATATCTTTTAATTAAAGCTAGCGGACTTTAAAATACTTTTATAAAATACTTTTTATTTCTAAATTAAAGAAGAAATAAAGTTCGAGGTAAAAAGGATTTTAGATAAAGAAAATTAAAACTACCTCGTTAAATAAAAAGGATATAATAAAATAAAGAATATATAGGAGCCTAGTATTAATTTTATAAATTATTAATAACTCCTCCGGGAGTTCTATTAAAGTTATAAAGAGAATAAATAATACCTAACTAATTAAAGCTAGCGGGTATTTAAAACTACTTAAAAGAAATATTAAACGGGAGGTCGCTAAACGATATCTTTATAACCTTAATAACTTATTACTCGTCCTCTTCTAGTTCTATAATATTCCTTTACTCGGTAATTACTAGTCCTTCCTCTTTATCTTCTAGGTATTTAAATTATTATTTAAAATAATTTATTTAAGTATACTACTCGGTTAATTAAATATAAACTTCGCGGACTTTCTTTTATATTTATAAATATTTATTACGAATTCTCCTTAATATTAATAAAGAAATAACGAGATCGTAATCTCGTCTTAAGTAAATATATTTTATATATTTCTCCGATAACTCCCCGATAAGGTACGCCTTCGATCCTTTTATATAATTTTAATACGGATATATTACGGCGTTAATATCTCTTAAATTATTTAATATTTCCTTTTAACGGGATATTAAATTACGAAGGTTAACTTTATAAAATAATATAATAACGAAATTAGGAAGTTTTTAGGACTAAAGCTTAATAGGAGAAAGAATAATATTATAATCTTTAAATTATAATAAATACTACGCCTACTACGGTACTAGTAGGTATATTTACTATATTTATACTAGTAAATATCGCGAGTAAAGTATACTTATTATATTTATAATCGCGAGTATATAGAGTATATTACTCTTAGTATAATTTCCTTCTATTATATAAATTATATATTTCCTTAATAGATAAAAGCTTCGTATTTAATTTCCCTTAAAACTTTTAATTATAAATTTTAAATATAAATATTTATTAAACTATTAATTAAGTTTATTAAATTTATCTAGTTTTATTTTATATTAATACGAAGCCTATTATCCTTTAATCCTTAATACTCCTCTCTACGAGTACTAACCTAGGTCCTATCGACGTTATACTACGGTATAAAACGGAGAGCCTTAATAGGAGGTTATAAGCGCCTTTAAAGTTAATTTTTATAAATTATTATATCTTTCCTAAGCGGTCTAGGATAAGGTTAATAAAGAGAATAAAGTATTTATCTTTAATAATAATAATATTAAGGCCTCGGTAGTTTATATAAAATTATAGTCCGTTATCTTTTTTCTTAACGAATAATATAGGTACCCTAGTTAGGGATTTAAACTATTTAATAAACCTATTTTATAAATTCTAATCGATATAGTCTTTAAATATTTTAAATTTAGTCTTTATTAAATTATATTATAGTTTAAAAGAGGGCGTCTTATTTAATTCTAAATTAATTATATAATCTAACTCTTTATAATATAGAACTAGTATTTCTCTAATAGTTTTATTAAAGACGTCCGCGTAATCTTTATAAATTTATAGGAGTATAACGATTATAGAGATATTATTCTTTTTAGGGTCTAGAAAATATATTTAAATAAATTAATAATTTATTTTTATTTCGTTAGCGAAGTCTAAGGGCTAGAGTATTTTAATATTTTTAAAGATCTTTATTTTTTTTATCTTCTAGTTAATAAAAGGGTTAATTATTTATAATTATAATAAACTTAAAATAATCCGATCTTTTATATTAATAACTCTAAAAAGGTACTTTATAGGTATATTATTATTAATTTTAATATATAATATTAAGTCATAGTACCTAGGGTATTTATAATAATATGAAAGTAAATATAAAGCCTTAGTAGGAAAATGATCTTTATATTCAAATAATAGAATTAATCTCTAAAGAGTTAAAGCGAGGGCTCCGAGCCTCCTATTTCTAAAAGGGCTCCGGAGTAACGGAAACTATAATATAATACTATAATATAAATAGTATAACTACGCCGTATACTCCCTCCTAGGGATTTATATATTATATTTAATAATTATTATAAAGTTAGTTTTAATATAATATAATAATTACCTCCCCTTCTAGGGGTTTCGCCCTCGAAACTAATAAATATTAATTTAACGCTTCGATATTTTCTATAAAAGAGTATAATAGGGGAGAGTCTAAACTAAATAAAACGTATATATAATACCTACGCCTCCTATCTAATTTTATTAATCTTTTAGTTTTATAATAATAATATATTAAAGAAAAACCTTTAAACCTAATAGGAAAAAGGGAGGGAAATAAATTATATTTTAAAATTAATAATACGTCGCGTATAGTTTATAATCGGCGTAGTTATATAGTTATAAATCGTAATAAATATTCGATAAAAACTTTAAAACCTTAAAGGAAAAATAAGAGAAAGAATATTATAATCGCCGTTAAAAATTATAAACCTTTATTATTAGTAGGGCTTTAACGATATCGGCGGTAAAATAAATTATTTTACCTTATTATTTAAGAAGAACTCTAGTTATAGGAGTAAATATATACGGGTAATAATCTTAACGTAGGTATAAAGCCTTCGTTAATCTTTAAGTTTTTCTTCTTTTATAATATCCTATTATCTTCTATATATATAAACTCCTATATATTATTACCGAAAGTTATATTATATTTAAACTTTTATTAATTTATAATAATCTCGGCCGTATCTTTAAGCTCTTTTTTTAAGATTATAAATATTATATATATATTCCGTAGGTAAGACTAGAGTTAATATATTATAATTTAAATAAATCTTTCTTTTCTTCTTTTAAATTCTTTCTTTAATTTTATAATTATTAAAATAAATAAATAACTTATTTTATCTTTAAATAAAGTATTTATTTATATTTCGAAAGAATTAATATTATTATAATATTTATTTTATTTTTAAATTATTAATTTTAAACTTTATTTTATTAACGATATATATATAACTAGATTACTTTAATATTTAATATATTAGTTTAATCTCTACGGTATATAATATTAATAATAATATTTAAATATTTAATATATCCTTAACTCTCGCTCCTTATAAAATAACCGCCCGCTCTATTTTTACCCCGCCTTTATCCGTATTTTTATACCTACGTTACTTTAAGCGGATAAGCCTAAATAATTATATCCTATATAATAAAATATTATATATAAAATATATTTATTATATAAAGAATAAGTATTTATATAATCCTATATATCGCTAGTATTCCGAAACTAGATTATATTAATATATCTAGATTCCGTTTAAATTTCATATCTTTATAAAAAAAAAATTTAACTATCTAGAACGCCGAGGCCCTAATAAATATCTTCGCGAGTATATTATTGAGTATATAAAAGATATCGTAGTTTTCCTTCGGGAGATTAAGTCTAAAAGTAACGATATTAAAAAGAGGAAAAATATATTATAATTAATATCTCGGTTTATTATAAATATCGAGGGTATAGATAATATCTTTTATACTTTTATAAATTAATATAGTTTAGATATAATTTATATATTAATAATTTTTTAGGGAGGGATTATTACCCGGGATACGGGTATATTTTAAAATAAGATTATATAATATTAACCTAATAATTTTCTCGAATCGACGGATAAAGATAAAGCCGATAATAAAGACGAAGACGAAACTTATATATATTATATATAAGATACCTCCGAATACGACTTTTCTCCCGGCCCTAATCTTATTACCGATTAATTTAATATATTTATTATTAATAATCTCGGTATTATTAATCCTACTTTATTCTTTAACGGTATATAAAGAGTTATAATATTTAGTCGTAAAGTTTTTTTAATTAAAAATATTATAAAGCCTCGTCTTTAATATAGCGGTATAAAGGGTACGAGTCGTTATATTTTAAATAAATTAATATCTTCTCGCGAGGCTTTTAAGGAAGAAGTTAAAAATAAAATTAATAATCTTAATTTTAATTCTATTTCTACCCTTTATTTTTTAATTCGAATTCCCGGCCCCGGCCCTATTCGTAAACGGCCGAGTTTTAATATTAAGAAAGCTAGCCGCCTTAAATATAAACCTACCTATAAATACCCTATTAATCGTAAAGATATATCTCGCTCGAAGTCTATTAATAAGAAATAGTTAATAATAATTAATAATTAATAATATTTCTTTTTTTTATTCTTTACTTTCTATACCTTCTTTATTTTCGTATTCTCTTCGAATATTTTTTATAGTTCTAGCGCGTTATCTAAAGTATTTATATTAACCTATTTATTAAAGGTCTTTAATTATCTTAATTATTTTATAAGATAAAATACCTCGCTCTTTATTTTCTTTTTTTTTAATACCTCTTTTACTTTTTATTTATTCGTATTATTTATTAATTCCGGTAGAGGTATATTAAGAATCGAAATATTACCCTACCGTTAATAATACGACTTTAATAACAATATATAGAAAATATTATAAATATAATAACTAGTTAATAATCCTAGGCGGTATACTTATATTCCGACGGTATTTAAAATCTTAAATAATTTAATTACTTTATAAAAGAGCTTTTTATTTAATTATTTTTATATTAAATTTTTAATTAATAATAATATAAGGTTATTTATATTAAATAATTTCGGTTTATATCTTTTATTATAGTTATATTTTTACGCCTCGACCGCGATAACCTACGCTTTTATTAAATACTCTCTCGAAATATTTAATTTTTTAATTCTTTTTTATACCGATAATATTTCTCCTTTATATATCTCGCCCTCGAGATATAGTTCTAAAGATGAATTATAATTATATATAATTATAAATAATATTTATTTTATTATCGTATACTACGTATTATAGTATATTTATTTTATTATAAGTAATAATACTACCTAGTTATTTTACTCCCTTAAATAGAAGGTTTTTAAATAATATTCTAAAGTTTAATTCTAGTATTTTATTTAGTTATTCGTTTATGGATAAAATACGGTATTTAGGTACTTTTTAATTTTTATTAAATAATATACCTTTAATTAAAATGTATTTATAAAGATAAAACCTCTATTAGAAATAATCCTATTAAGAACTTTAAACTTTAAGATAATTTCTTCGAATATTAACTCTATTAACCCCGTAGAGTCGATTATTTTAATAGTTAAAATATATCGTAATATCTTTATATATTTATTTATAACTATAAGGACCGTATTATAAATATACCTATATTATTTATTTAGAGGTAAACGCGAGATTCATCAACATGTCCAAAATCAGAGGATGATCCCTCCCCAACACTTCCTCTTTTATTTTCAACATTCGCGACATATGTCCTTCCAATACTTCCCTCCCTTCCTGCTTTCCCTGAAAATGTGCCAGCGAATCGAATTTTGGTATGATTAGAGTAGTGCTAGATTGCTCATTCTGCTTTAAGATTAGTCGACATTCTTGCCCGGCCATCAGCTTGTGATCGTTACCTGCACTGCCGTTGTTTCCTGCCTTTTCCAGAAAACTCGTTCTTCGTTGAAATAAGTCAAAGTTTCCGAACTGTGGATGGTGTCTGGGTTTCCTAAGCCTAATGCGTTTTTCCTGATTTCTAGCACTTGCTTTCCCAGTCGTTCAGCCCTCCCCCATTTTCCTTGATCTTGAAATATTGATGCTAGAATGTTCATGCTGGTCAGTGTGACTCGGCCGACTTCATATCTGTCTTAGCCAATGCCCGAGAGCTAAAAATCGACTTTCTCCCAATAATCTGGCAGCCAGCACTAGGAAAGATGGGAGAGGGTGGTACAGCAGAAGTGCGACAGTCATTGATAAACGTGCAAAAAAGGTTTGCTTTTAATGCTTTATTCTCCACAGAAAGACTTGCCTGATCCCACCGAATCGAACGAGTTTCAGAGCCCCATTGCTGAGATCAACGTGCTTGGTCATCCTTCTATACGTCATCATTCCAATGTGATAAGCCGCGAAGGCATATGTTTGTACCTTTCATCTGACGGCAAAGATATTGCCCCAATGCTGGTCTTTGAGGAAACCCAGCGCGGGAACTTGTTGGAGTGGTCTAAGTCAAGCGAGGGCGTAGAGGCTGGGTTTTACAGCAAGTTAAAAGCTTGTGTTGATGTTGCGAATGCCATAGCAAGTCTCCATTCGCAAGGTCAGCACCTTGTCGTAGAATTTTGGCTTCAACTAGATGATGTATGAAACAGGTATCATTCATGGCGATGTCAAAGCCCATACAATATTGTATCTTCAAGGATAGCTCCGACTGGTGGGTTGCCAAGGTAGCCGATTTTGGGTATTCCACCAATTCGATTGGCCACGATAAAATTTTCATCTCTAGATCTGGACACTGGACTGCCCCCGAGTGGCATCATCGGGCTCTCACATTTTCAAGTGCCAAGAAGAAGATGGATGTTTGTTCCTTTGCTGTCCTTTGTTTGGGGCTCCTTTTCTACAGAGATTGCAACCACCAAAGGCATGGCTTTCCCCAATACATCGATTCGAGAAGTCGCTCTTCATCCTATTTTTCGGATATCGTCCTTGAGAGCACCGATATAAGTGAACAACAGAGGAAAAATTTCGTAAAATTCTTCACCACAACCGTAGCTTTGGACCCGGAGGATCGAACCGCAGATTAGGCCGAATGCATAACGCTTCTTACCCAAGAGCAGTGAGTCCCTTTCTTCGGTTCTCAAACTCGACTCTTACATATAGCAGAATCACGGAGAAAGCTCTTCCCGCCGTAGGTATGGAGCAATCGTCTTTGAAGCGATGTGCCCTCCACGTAAGTTATCCTGTTCTAATCCTTCGATTGGCTAAAGAAAACTTTCCGAATAACGCTAGATCACGCCCTCGATCCTACAGCTGTACCACATGAATCCCAGCGTCCGCTTTCACATTGGGGCTTGCCTTAGTCAAAAGGTCTCTGTGCCTCCTCGAATTGCCTCAGTCAGCGAGGAGCGTCGGAATAGCACTTTTCAATGAGGCCTTTGTTATGCGCTGGGCTTCGGGGTTGCCAAAGATGACACGCAGAGCCTCATGCTCCTGGAACAAAGCGAGAGAGAATTACATGACCTCGAGAATGAGATCAGCAAAATCAGAATGATGCGCAATCCACCTTTTGAGGAGGGTGTCTTCGCAAGCTTGATTTTGCAGGACACGTCACTTGGGATAGCTCTTTCAGTCTAGGTAGCATAGAACATGATCAAGTGGGCGCAGTCGCAAGTGAGTATAGAAGGGAGCTGATGGGGCTCGAGGACGTGATTGGGGACTCCCACACCATCATAAATCTGCTAAGACTCATACTATCCACAGTTCTGTTGAACCATGGAGGTGGAACGAGGCTGAGGCGCTAGCGAAGAAGGTCCTGGGAATTCGGTTGGAGACACTGGGAGAAGACCATTCGGACAATTTGTTGAGCTCCGCGAATCTTTCCTCGACTCTGCAACACCAGGGTCGCTGGGCGGAGGCCGAGACCTTGCAGGCTCAGGTACTGGAGATCAGACTAAGAGTACAGGCGAATATGCATCGGCAGACGCTTTCCAATCAAGGCAATCTCGCATTGAGTCTCGCGGAGTTGGGACGGTGGAAAGTAGCAGAAGAGCTACAGATGAAAGTTCTCCATGGTCATACAGTTAAAACTAGATCCGTCGGGGCTTGCTGCTTCAGATGATGAGGGTTGGTGCTCGGATAGGTCCGACGATGATGAACGAGTATCTTGTTTAGCTTCGAAGAGAAGCTGGTCCTGGCCGTAGATGCGTGTCAGACTTTATACAGAAACAACCTTCTGCTTGGGTCAACTACGCTGTTAGTTTTCTGCAGGTGGTTGCGATTGGTCATTATCTTCCTTCACAAGTGCACATCAACTTTCTAGTATGGCTTAGTAAAGACCATTAATACTGAACATGATGAGAGTAGATTGGAATCAGAGTCGGTAGGTGTGAAAAAAAAAAATCGACGTTTGAAGTCGTTCCGCGCATCACACTGCTAATTAGTACGAGTAGTCGCAGATAATTTGCACAGAATTCTGCTCTCATCTTCCTCCCAATCCCAATGCGCCTCGGACATAGATAGTACGCCGCTCGTTACAGAATGGCCCGCACGCCATGGACAAAGCCTTCATTGACAAAGTATTTTGTCCATGGCGAGGCCCGCAAAACGCAGTGTGAGATCGACGCAGATCCAAGAAATCTTGGCGCCAAGACCGCACTCCAAACGGCTTTCGAACTTCCACTCAACAGCTCACTCTGCCACTCCGCAACCATGACAGATAACACGCCCACATCGGCAGATGCCATCCTGAATGGTAGACTCCAAACAGCGCCCACGGAAATATCACAAGGGAATGACCTGCTACCAAAGCTGATCCCATTCTTCGACCGACATCTAATATTCCCTCTTCTCCAGTTTCTCGAAGAGTCGGAGGAAGATGAGAGCGATGCGCGCAGCGAAATCACGAACACGAAATATGAACTTCTCAAAGAAACCAACATGACCGACTACGTGGCACAGCTTTGGCAGGAGATCAACGATAGTGATGAGGTGCCCGAACGTTTCACCAAGAGGAGAGAAGAGGTCCTAGAAAGACTGTCACTCTTTACACAAGAGACCAGCCAGATAGATGAGCTGCTCAGTGACGATAGTGTCGTCTCCAACCTCCGTAGCGACAAAGTTGCCAACCTCAAATTTCTCGAGACCAACCACGGCGTAACGATAAAAATGGTGGACATGCTCTACGACTACGGCCGGTTCCAATACAGCTGCGGCAGTTACGCCAACGCTGCTCAACTCCTTGACCAGTTCCGTATCCTCTCCACCGACAACGACAAAGCCACCTCCGCTACATGGGGGAAGTTAGCCTCAGACATCCTCACCACGCAGTGGGACATCGTGATGGAGGAAGTCAATAAAGTGAAAGACAGCATCGATACCAAACTCTTCAACAACCCTCTCGCGCAACTGCAACACCGAACCTGGCTCATCCACTGGACCCTCTTCCCGTTCTTCAACCACGAGCCAGCACGAGACCAAATCACCGAACTTCTCTTCTCGCCAGCCTTCATCAACACCATACAAACCAACTGCCCCTGGATCCTTCGCTACCTCGCAGCCGCCGTAATCACCAACCGCAGCCGTACGCGAAACACTGGTCAGTACCAGAAACAACTCAAAGACCTGGTGCGCGTTGTGCGACAAGAAGGCTACGAATACCACGACCCAGTCACCGACTTCATAAAAGCTCTCTATATCGATTTCGACTTCGAAGAAGCGCAGAAGAAGCTCATTGAAGCGGAGGAAGTGCTCAAGAGCGATTTCTTCTTATCAGCGGCTACCGATGCTTTCGTGGAGGCTGCAAGACATTTGATCAGTGAGAGCTACTGCAAGATTCACCAGAGGATCGATATCAAGGATCTGAGTGCAAGGTTGGGGCTGGAGATGGAGGAGGGTGAGAAGTGGATTGTCAACCTGATCAGAGACACGAGGATGGATGGGAAATTAGATTATAAGGAGGGTACGGTGCTGATGAATCATCCGGCCAATTCGGTGTATCAGCAGGTATGCACACACTCTCATACACTTGGAAAATTCTGCTAATCCATTTCCAGGTCATCGAACGCACCAAGGGCAGCTTCTTTCGGACGTCTGTTCTGAGTGCCGCTGTTGCGAAATGATGTCCATGAAGTGTAGTCTTCGCACGGCGTTGGGGTCTCATCCGGCTCTTACGAGAGGCAAATCATGTGGTTACAGCATAGCATTGCAATTATGTTAGATATGATAGTCATAGAAGAAACGAAAACAAAAGCTTGTAACAGGAATTTTTCCACCCACAGCTGTTAACACAGTGCACATTTATAGGCATGAAATCACCATAGGTTTGTTTTCCTGTAATTGCGAACTAGAGTCATGCACTCGAGTCGTCAAATGGCAATAATTCTCAGCACGTTCGTACCTGAAGCGCAGTTTACTCACTTCTTTCAATTGTAAGGCTTTCGACAGAAGGATGACTTGTTGATATATCCATCTTGGGGAAGTTTGGCAGAGCAGCGTTGCCCTTTGAAGCTCAAGCCCGGAGGTTTCTGGTCCAAATCTTTTCCAAACACGCTGCTATTGAATATTCCCGAAGTACCAGACCCTCCATCCATGCTAGTCTACACTCAAGATCGAGAAGAAGCATTCTCTGCTCTTTATTTACATAGCGGTATACGCCTCCCTTTGCGAACGCTCAAACGCTAATATTGTTTACCTTCCTGGCTTCTCTTCGGACTTGGATTTGCTATCTGACGCCGGATCTCCATTTTCACCCAGCGACGTCTCCTGCGCATGCCAGAGCTCGCCATAGACTCCACCTGCATCAATAAGCTGGTTATGCGTCCCACTCTCGGCCACGTGCCCATCTCGCAGAACAATGATCTTTTCACTGTCAAAGATAGTTCGCAGCCTATGGGCCACGAAGACGCTCGTCCTTGCTTTCTCCTTGAGGATGCTGTTGATGTTCAGGAGCAGCGATTGCTCAGTGTACGTATCCAATGCTGATGTCGCTTCGTCGAAGAAAAGTAATGGTGGATCTTTCAAGATCAGTCTCGACACCGCGAGTCGTTGCTTCTCTCCACCACTGATCATCATCCCTCGCTCGCCGACCATGGTGTCATAACCGTCGGGAAGACCCTCGATGATATCGTGGACTCTTGCTCGCTTTGCGGCGCTTCTGACTTCTTCCGCAGAGGCACTCATGTTGCCATAACGGATGTTATGTTCAATGGTGTTGTTAAACAGCGGTGTATCCTGAGGCACAACTCCTATTGCTTCACGCAAGCTCTGCAAGCTGACATCGCGAATGTCCTGGTCATCGATCAAAATTCTTCCGGAGTCAACGTCGTAGAACCGGAACAGCAGGCGCAGAATGGTAGATTTTCCGCAACCGCTTGGCCCAACGATAGCGATCTTCTGACCCGCTGGGATAGTGAGATTCAGGTTGCGTAGAATGGGTCTGTCCCTATGGTAGCCAAATGTCACGTCCTCGAATCTGATCTCTCCACCTCTCGTCAATTGCAGAGCTTTGGGCTTCTCGGGTTCTTTGACGGCAATATTCACTTTCTGCAAGTTGAACAGTGTCTCCATATCGAGCAGGGACTGTCGCATCTCACGGTAAACGGAGCCAAGGAAATTCAGAGGGACGGAAAGTTGAAACACCAACTGATTGATCAGGACCAAGTCTCCAATGGTGAGGCTTCCAGTGGCGATGCCATCGGCAGCTAGATACATCATGCCGGACAGAGCGCTTGTGAAAATGAGATTTTGTCCTGCGTTCAAAAAGGCAAGTGATGTAGTGACTTTGATCGAAGCTTTCTCATAGTTGCTCAAAGCTGTATCGTATCTTCCTACCTCATATTTCTCATTGTTGAAATACTTGACAGCTTCGAAGTTGATGAGAGAATCTACGGCGACCGTAGCGCCAGCGTTGTCTGCGGCATTGGCTTGCTTTCGAAATTTTGTCCGCCAGGATGTAGTGATCACTGTAAAAGCAGTGTAGCCAACCATTGTCGCTGCGGTAATACCTGCAAACTTCGGTCCATACTGATATGCTAATATTCCACATACCATTGATATTTCCAGGGCTGTAGGTATGATGTGGAAGACCATTGAGGTTAATAAAAAGCTAATACCTTTAGTTCCTCTATCAATAGCTCGTGTGAGGCCACCGGTCTGCCGCGATAGATGGAAGTTCAGATCGAGACGGAGCAGATGATCAAAGACGTTGCAGGCAACTCGACGAATGGCTTTTTGGGCAACACTCGCAAAGATTGCATTCCTCATTTCTTGAAAGACGACTGCACCGATACGAGCTGCACCATCTGGAGAATTATGAGTGACGAGATAACCGATAAATGAGTGTAGATTTCGTACATGCCACGATCATAGCCCCTCCCACAGTCCAAGCGGCGCCACCAAGAGCAGCAAAGTCCACGTTCATTGAATCAACGATGCTTTTGAAGTAAAAAGGGACTTGGACATTCAAGATCTATGTAGGCCTGAGTCCTATACACGTATTTATACCAGAGAAAATGTCCTACCTTAGAGCCTATGAGCAGACTCAAGGCCGTCACTACTCGTGTCCTTGCTCCCAGATCATCCTGTAGGTACCATTAGGCGTTTGCCTATTTCCAATACATATGCCTACCATACCTTCGGCCATAGATATCTAGACATCTCTTTCATGATAGCCCAATCAGCCTTCCTCTGCTCTTTGTTCGAAACGGTCTGCTCAGACAGCAGACCGTCCGTCTTTGGTGCCTCATTCAGCTTCGCGTTGTTTGGCTCTTCGTATGACTCAGGCGTGATGTTCTCTGGCTGCTCTGTCCGCAGCTGGACCCGTGCCTGAGCCTCTTGTTGCCTTGGTCTGTCATTTCGCCGCAGATGGTTCGTGTGTGAGAACTGTCGGAGTAACAGGAGCGCCGATGGCCTGTGCACCGGACAGCATTTTGAGGCGTTGAGTGAAGACCTCAGGAGTGCTCTATGCAGGGGACGAGCCCTGGGAGATCCAACCCACATCATATGATTGCGCTTAAAAGGCCTTGGTCATTGGCATGAGCATCTGGCAATGACGCCCATGCCTTCACTCCGAAAACTCGGCCTCCTATGTACAATCAGCAAACTTGGTGACAGGCTCGTGTGCCTGCAGATCCTTTTGTTTTGTTAGAGCTGCAGGTGAGGTGAAAAGTTGAGGAGCACCTCACGACCAAGTCAATCTTCACGCTACACCTACCCGGCGCTCAGCCTGCCAATCCGCGTTTCGTTCTCGCGACTTCATATGTAGCTCCCAAACAGCCATGCGGACCCCATTGAGAGGACCAAATAGCTTGTCTTCGAGCTGTTCGAGGGCTCGAAGGATACAGCCTTGGTCACCAGCAACATGGCGAAGAAATTTGCAGATATTTTCCCAGTCGGCTGACACCCTTGACATCAACCCTTCTGAACCCGCCCCAAGCTCCACAGGTGCCACTCCAGGTGCGTAAAAGACCCACCAACAATTGCAGATACTGATTAATTGTCAGATGCCAGATTCGAAGTTCTTGGTTCCCCATTCTCCCTCCTCTCCGTTTCCCTCTCCGCATCCCAGAATCTCTACACCCGAAAAGGAACATTAGTTGGCGTAGGAGGAAAAGCGGAAAATGTAGGTGGTCTACTCTAGTAGCAAATTACGTGCTAAGCCCCCACTTGTTAGGCCATCTCAACGCTCTCGATGTTGGAGCCTTTTCGTAGAGCTGTGCTCAGAATCCCTTTCCTCTATCAAAGGATATCCTCTACGAGCCCAGTCACAGCGCTCATCTCAACTAAGGCCGCCAACACATCCATGACCACTATAAATCTAGATGGTAGTACAGACTGGATGCTGGTTGGCAAGTCTCTTCTGGCTTTCGCTGGGCACACTCTTTCTGTCTCACCCTCTATAAACCGCACAATGGTATGCCATGAGGCCAATTGAACGATCCAGGCTAATTGTTCAAGAGTCTTGCGCATTGGGGTAATTCCGAGGTCACTGGTAGGGGACTTCTGGCTCTGGTAGGTCAAGGGTCTATCTCGCAGATAATCCTTGGGGCAGGAGAGTCCTATGTCGTTCATCCAAGGTACGCTTGCAGCAATATTTGGTGACTATCTTTCCTAAGACTTGGTGCAGTAATGTGCTTGCGTATACCATCAATCGCAATCCACCTCTACCGTATCGTTTAAAATCTTTCCAGCTTCAGATACCTACTTTCAATATCTCCAGCCTTCTACCAGATTCAAGATTTATTCGAGCAATGCGGGATAGCCGAACATGGCAAACCATCACGCGAGTGCTTTTCACAGTACGAACGTGGGCAAGAAGAACAATATGGGGAGACAGAGTGAGTGTGTGTGTGTTCCCTGCTCAATCGTGCCACATCCTTACTTTGGCAGCTCTTCCTGCAATTCTACGGTCCGACGACAATCTTACTACAGACTCGAGCTTCCAGGATCAGCGATGTACTGACAACCCAAGATGTCAACGAAATTGCGGACGCACAACCAGGAATAGTACAATCTGTTGTTACGCTCTCAGAGGCAAAGAGCGAGCCTACAGGCCAAAGAAAAGCTAAAATGCCCGTCACAATCAAAGCTCCTACGATGAGCACGGCGAGTATTGGCAGCGATGGAAATGTGACTTTCGATCCAATAGGAAGATAAAGCATCGATTGAGATGATGATGCGGGCTGTAGTTGTACCTTCCTCATCTCAGCTTTGCTGTAAATAATGTAGAAACATGCAAAAGCTTGGTCATGTCCCCTTCAAAACTGCTCAGGCGGTGGGCGTTGACTGAATGCCTCGACATGCTGGAGGATTGCGATGAACCGCATTGCTCTAATAAGGCAGAAAGATTAACTTGTTCGACTCTTCAATGCTAGATCGATTTGCTGCTTCTGTTCGAGACAATGAATGTCAAGCAGCAGCGGCCTCATCTGCCAGGCCCCTCTTCTTTTTCAACCGCAAACATTACAAGATAAAGAATAAAAGGCCTCGCTCTTCATGAAGGCCGTCATTATTCTCTTCGGCGTGGTAATGGCTGACTGTGATCCCTTCAATTGCGGGACAGAGTAAAGTCCAAGGCTCAAGCTGAGCATAAGTAGCGCAGTGTCTCGGCTCTGGCGCAGTACCAGCCCACCGTCCCCTCGGTCTCGCATCAAGGATCTGTATGTTCTGACCAACGTCTTTTGTCCCAAAGCTCCACTGTGAACATCACCCTCTTCCACATATATATTACCATCTCTTTAAAGGTACTCCCGTAGGTAGCATAACCTCCGATACCAGCCCTCAAGCCACACCAATGCACCCCAGGTATCAAGCCAAATGCCACACAAATAGATCCACCAGCGCCATCGCTCCTAGGAAATGCCAACAGTATTCCACAATCTCCCTCCCACATTTTTCCGCCACAGATTTTCCTCCTCCCATCGCCCTATCGTTATCGTTTCTTCTCGCCCCCCACCTCCCTCACTTGCGGTACAACAGCCTTCGCGCCCTTGGCTCGCACATATTCCCCATCTCGGTATTCGGCATTACCTCTGTATGCAGCGCGGTGAGTACGTTTCGCGTAGCGTTTTTCGAGGCGGAGGACTTCGAGTTCTGTGGGAGAGATTGTTAGGATGGAAGCGTGGGAGAGAAGGGGGTGGAGTGGGAAACGTTGGGATTTGGGGGGGGGGGGGAGATGTGGGGAATATGCAGGGTCAATTGGGGGGGTGATGGGGGGACGTACTGTCCTTTACTCGGGTGATGAGACTGTCCATGTTGGATGTGATGTCGAGTACCAAATCTCCTATTATGCCAAAAGATGAGGAGTCGCGAATAGGTGGATGTAAGATCAGATAGAGTGGGTGTCTGAAAAGACTGTCGGGACAAAGATGCGGGAAAGTGGAGATGAAAAGACGCTACTGTCTTTGTGATAGTCTGCGACAATTCGTGAGTGGTGAAAGGGGCACGACCAGAGCGAAGGATTTACAGAACGGTAGCTGGAAGCCCCTGATCTACGTGGAAGTGGAACTACCCGAGCCACGAGGCAATCCGGCCGAGGCCCGCTATATAGACCCTTTTCTTGGCAGGTGCGTCAGCTACTTTACTGTATGCCTGGCACGCTATCGCCGAAATGATTGGCAATTAGGCTAAGGTGATTACGGGGCGCAGCTTAGGGACAGCTTAGGGACAGCTTAGGGACAGCTTAGGGGCTCGCTTTAGGGCCCCCCACCTTGCAAATCATTTTGGCGATAGCGTGCCTGAGTGTCGAAATATGCAGAACAATGCAGCAATAGCTGTCGTTGTATTAGACTCGAGGTCGAATCGAATAACGTGACTAGCAATTTGTCGAGCAAAGAGCATCATTTTTCCTCATATGCACAACTCTTACGCCAACCTCTCATATGACAATTGTACAATGACCGAGTATAAAGTATGTGCTACAAATCTATCCAGAAGAATATGTTTCTAGTGGGTATCGAAACTCGTGAGATACCAATCGCCGGCCGCTGTGCTATACCCTTGCCCCAATGCTTCCCTCCCAAATACGCCGATGTCGAGTTCCTAACCAATATCCCTCTAAATCTTAGTCGCAACTTTCAATCCCCCTTTCAGACTTGCTCTAGCCGCTATGAAGATACAGCTTCCCGCAAGCATCGTCACCTGTTTGTCACAGTCAGTATCTGTTCCAAAATACCATGGGTCATTGCAGATTCACAACACGTCTTGAAATTCGTTCTCGTAACGATTGGGAACGAGACACTTACTCCGCCGAATATTTGTAGATGCGTGTAGCTGCCCCCTTCCGCAACAACAAGAGCTCCGCCTATCGGGTTTCCAACCAAGACCGCGAACGATATCACCATGAACATCGATCCAGAACGCACCCCAATTTGGCGAATATCGCTGATTTGAGCAATCAACGCTGGTGCCAAGGACACAAAAGCTCCCGAGGTGAAGCCATAGAAAGCTGCGAACAAAATATATGGCACATTGCCTCGGGCTGGTAGCCATAATGCTAGCACGAGGATCGTAGACAGAAATGTTGTGACAATCATCGTGTTGTATCTTCCCACCTTGTCGGCGATGAAACCAGGCAAAGTACGGCCAAATACCGAGACAGCGTTAAGGATCGCTAAGAGGTATCCCGCCAAACTGACGCTCATACCATCGTGCTCGGCTGAGAGGATGATGAAGGTGAACGGCAAGAACATGCCGAAGAAGAACAGGAAAGAGGCGAAAACGGTGAGGAAGAATGGTAACTCTTTGAACGGGGTTACGAAATCCAGGAGCCGCCAGGGCTTTGGCATTGGTGGAAGTCGAGACTTTATGGTGAAGTTGGCGTAGATGAGCAAGCCGAGAATCAGGAACGCTGATGCTCTCATTGCCCATCCAAATCCACTCCGCGCAATGATACGTTCCACCATTATGGGAAAAATGACTCCTCCTAGCGAACTACCAGCCGCCATGACGCCCAATGCAAAGGCACGTTTCTTGAAAAACCAAGTCGTGGTTGATGTCATTGCAGGATAGAAGATCATAGACGCGCCGATGGGGGAACATATGCCTAGAAATCTATCAGATGGAATGAACTATTTAGGGTTTTCTTCGTAGCTTGCATACCTTGCGATAGGAGGAATTGATAATACTCGGTAGATATCGACGCCATCATCAAACCGAAGACGTGGAAGAATGTCCCCACGAGTAGTAGGTATCGTGGGCCATAGTTATCGTACATTTTGCCCCAGATAGGCCCACCACTGAACATCATAAAAACCTCAAGGGCAGGAACTATACGTCGTTTCTGAGTCAGCATTGCGATCACAGCATGCGCAATGGGTCGAGAAACATGTTTGTAGAGTACACCACGTGCCGGGGCTCCCAAACCATGTCTCTGGACTCAACAAACGGTATAGTAAGGAAGATAGAGCTCCAAAAGAACGTACTCCATGAGATCGTACTTGGGGAATAGTTTGATAATGGGCCAGTTTCGTAATAGGCTTGGAATTCCCCAATGGCATTGATCCAGCCGAAGCTGCAGAACAAGCAGCAGAATGCGCCAGAGACAACGAGCCATGCTTCGGCGCCTCCATCGGGGAAGCTTGCCGGGTCCATTGGCCCCAGTGGCCTCGGCTCCTCCTCAGCCTCGAGAGCTTTCTCGACGTCCAGCTCTTGCGGTTCGTCTGTCGTTTCAGGCATTATGTGTGCATCTGTTTGCTGTGGACCTCTGGGTACGCTATCATTATGGATGGAGCGGTCCATTTCGACAGACTTCTGCTCGTCCTTGATTGAGACTGAGGAGCCTGAAGAGTCGTCCATGGCGGTGTCCAAGTCTGAAAATGACGTGCGTGTAGTATTGAACGTTTGCGGGACGGTGTACGCGAATGCTTTTGTGGGGAGAGGATGGCTGGCGACAGGGTATTTATAACAGTGTACGTCTTGCGCTCAGGTACGAATCACATTTTCCATGACTCTTAGCCGTTCGCTTTCTCGCTCTCTCGCTTTCTCGCTTTCTCGCTTTCTCGCTTTCTCGGGAAGGGAAAGGGGAAGGGAAAGGGGAAGGGGATGGCGAAGAATGTACCTAAGTATACTCGTACATACCTTACTATGCGGAAACAACTTAGAACCGAAAGAGCGAGCATCTAAACCTTAAAGGTACGGGTCGGCGTTCAGCAGTCTCGGCCGGTAGCAGCCCCTTCATTTGCCTATCCATTTACAAGAGTCTATTCAACTTTGGACAGCTTCAAGCTCTTTGTGAATGTACCTTACTTCAGGATGGACAAATTTGGAAAGGGAGATCCTCACTTCATGGATCAGTCACGATTAGCCCCACAAGGTTCCATGTCATCGGGCCGAAGAGCTACCCGATTAAGTAGTAAGCACACATAGACGCTGCTTAGAATCAGGCTTGGTGTCAGAATACTTCAAGTGGTAGTTACGAGGGCTGTACAGCCCGGAATCTGCAGCGTGAAGTCCCCCTAGAGCGAAGAGTCACCCTATAAACGCTCAAGATGAGTTGAGGGTGCAGAATATAGGCTCTGGAATAGGCTTAAATGACCACTTCCTGCTTTATTCGACAGTGTTTTGTGCTCAAGTCCATTGCACTGGCGTCTAAGACTGCCATTTGTTTGGACACTAAGCCTGGAGTCTTGCCGTGGATTCTGAAGGATTTGATCTCAAGAGCTAGCTGGCTAAGTGTCATCCATTCCCGACGCATCAGACCCAACACCTAAAGAAGTATGCAACTCCCAAGCTATGCATGATCATGCAGTACAATTCCCTTCTTACACCTCCGCCGTCAGAGTATTGTCGAGTCCGAGCCGCATATTCTCAACCGTCTTTGCTCCAACGCCACGCAGCCTTCCAAGCTGCCCTAGATTCTGTACCACCTTCAGCTCATCTTCGTCCTCTTCGCCAGCACAAAGCGCCTCGATGATGACTTCTGCCTTCTTCGCGCCTACTCCTTTGAGCAGCCGTATTTGACTAACGTCTCTTGTGTTTATAATCTCTAACAGCTGCTTTGTGCGAGGTGTTTGTAAGCCATCGATCCTCGTCTCGGCCGAGGTAATCTGGACCGCCCTTGATCTTGGCCTTTTTGTCTTTGCCTTATCGTGGAAGCTTACGTCTGAACCATAATCCTGATCGTCAGCTGCTTCAGCTTGATAATCGTCATCTTCTTCGCTAACTCTGTGTTCTTCCCTTCTGACGTCGGAACCAGAATGCTTGGTGAGACGTTGGTCATCGACCGCCTCTTTCGACGCTCCCTCCTGCTTCTTCTTCTGTAGCTTCTCGCGTAATTTCTCGATCTTCATGTCGAGTTTTTTGTTGTCAGGGAAGTAGTCCTTGGCCAAGTTGTACATCCTTAGAGCACTCGTATCTTCTCTTCGCACGGCGTGCTGTTTTGCCATTAGTAGAAATGTCAGCCCTTGCTCCCTGCCATCGTCTTTGCCGTCAATCTTCTGCTCCAGCATTTCCAGGCGTCTCTGGACTCCATCGCTAATCTCTAGCTGAGGGGCAATGGAGTGTTGGTCAAGGGCACGTGCTGCAAGAATATCGGTTACCTTCCTTTCGATAATATCTTCGATGGCCTGCTTTGACATCGCGGGCTGGGGGTTTGATATCAATTTATTTGGAGTCCGCCTCTTTGGAGGGCGGGAAGCCGAAGTTACGAAAGGATCCGAGGTTGACGGCCGCTTCAACGGCGACGACCGCCGGGGTGGTTCACCTCGAGTTGGACGAGTTGCTGCATTCGAATGCCGCTCTTTATCTGCGTAAACAAAGAAAGACTTCGCCTGCTTATCGCCTTGCCTCTGAGCAGGTTTCGAAACATGGAGAGTAGAAGCGTTGTGCACCGTGCTCGTCAATGGTCGAAGGGGCTGCCTCCGTAACGATGATCCGGTGAAGTTAGGTATCGTCCTTGGGCACGCCTTGAATACAGGATCATTCTCAATTTCTCTAATCTCGATTCGTTTTGTCCGATTAGCAAAATTTAAAGAGCTTATGGTATCGAGGTGGTAGGATCTCGTAGGAGCTAGGTTTAAGATCATGACCGTCAAGCCATTGTTTTGACCAAGGGAAAGGATGCGAGTCATCTTGCTTTCTCGGTAGGGTATGCGTGACGAGTTTGTGCTGACAGCCTCCACACATTTGGCCAATGTGAAAAGTGATTTATTGATACTGGCAGACTCCACCATTCTCTCCTTTCCGTTTTCAGTTCTGCGATTGTCTTCGGAGCCTGCCAGATCAATCGCAGATGCTGTGCTGATCCTCACTTCATCGCCTGTGAATACTGACAGTTTGATACCGAGAATGGCGTGCGACCTTGAGGAAGCGGCGTTTAGCTAAACGTCTTTTAGTACGCTCCTTGGCATTGTGCCCAAGTGGCAATGCTCACCTTCGTTGCACTAGTCGAACGGTTGATGTTTGCCTGGTCATAAAGCCTCTCGAAGTCTTTCAGACTGTCGCAGGGTCTTTCGGTCAATCCGACAACCACCGTCTTGCCTCCGTTATCCCGCAAAGGTAGTCCCGCCAATGTTCGCTTCTCCAGCGCTTCGAAGAGATCGAAGACTTTGTCGTTGTAAATTTCGTAATATGAGAGGGAAATCTCCGCTATCGTCTTCCCACCAGAGTCTTTGTCGATTTTCCGAGCCCTTCGATAGATTCCTGACAACAGACGCGGAATAACTCCCCGCTCTGCCAGGCTCTTCCCGCCTCGCATTGTATGAGTCTTTCCCGTGCCTGTACTGCCATACGCAAATATTGTGACATCGAATCCACTGAATAGGTGCTTGATTGTAGGCGATACTGTAGCGGATCAACACCATTTCCTATACGCTCCCTGTTGCTGCGCGCTCGCTTACCTTCATTGTCAAAGATTTGTTGCTGAGTCGCGGCATGATTGTAAACACTGCTGAATTGAAAAGTGAAGTCCTCGCCTTCATTCTTCGGGTTCGGTATCTTGACCAGCGTAGGTTGATCTGAGGATTCATTGCCGGCCGCCGAGACAATCACGTCCTTCTCCAACTCACTAGGCTGCTGAGGCCTTATCCTAGCGACCACTCGTATAGCCATTGCGGCTACTGTCCCGTCCTTGGAGAATTATTCACTCAAAGTGAGCTTGTCACCATGACGCTCCCTCGATTCTGCAAACATTGACCTCGGGTAAGGCGGTCACTGCAGAAACGTACGGCAGATCATTAGGATAAAGTAGCAAATGGATGGCATCTTACCGGCTGCCGTATAGATCGGGTGGAATTGGCTGGTGCTGCCAAGACAATCAGGTCGCGTCGCACATTTCTAAGTGTTCGCGTCGGTCTCTGGCTCCACAATTTTGTCCAGCTCCACCAAATCATGGCGCCCGAAAAGCGACGGCGTGTGCTCGAAGACGATGAGGAGCTTGAGGTTTTCGAGGTAGAGAGCCCATCGTCAAGTCTACAGCAGGCCTCAGTGAGTCCGTAGAGACTGACTACTAAGGCTAGACTGACCGCTTCAACAGAGAAAGAAATTCCGAATGTCTTATGATGAGCCAGACACAGAGGATGCCGACGCCTCGTCAGATGAAGAGCGCTTCCAGGAGGTAGCCTCGCAATATGCTACACAACAGCGAAGCAAACAGAGGGTGGAAAACCTCCCCGCAAACAACGGCATTATTGAGACTGTCACATGTACCAACTTCATGTGTCATAGCTTTCTGGAGATCGGCTTGGGACCGCTCATCAATTTCATCATTGGGCACAACGGAAGCGGAAAGAGTGCGGTCTTGACAGCCATTACTATATGTCTAGGGGGAAAAGCAACAGCGACAAATCGTGGGCAAAGTTTAAAAAGCTTCATCAAAGAGGGCGAAGAGTTAGTTGAAAATTATACCTTGGTTTGGGCGATGCTAAAAGGCGTAGGACCTCAATGCTCAGTGTCAAGATCAAGAACACTGGAGACAGTGCATATCAGAACGATGTGTACGGCGACTCAATCATAGTCGAACGTCACTTCTCACGCTCGGGTAGTAGCAGCTTCAAGTTGAAGAGCTCGACCGGAAGGATGATCTCTACCAGGAAAGGCGACCTTGACGACATCTGCGACTACTTCGCCCTCCAGATTGACAATCCAATGAATGTCCTAACTCAGGACATGGCGCGTCAGTTCCTGAATAATTCAACCCCACACGAAAAGTACAAATTTTTTATGAAAGGAACACAGCTTGAGCATCTTGATGGGGACTATATAATTGTTGAGAACAACCTTGAAACGATCGACCAAGACTTGTGGAAAAAGATGGAGGACGTCAAGGTCTTCGAAGAGCGCGCAGAAAAAGCGAGGCATCTACTATCGCTCTCTGAGAAGCAAGATAGGCTTCGGGAGAGGATCGATCACCTGGGGCACATGATAGCCTGGTCTCAAGTAGAGGAACAAGAGCAAGAACTGTCAGACTGCAACAGGAAAGTGAGCATGACGGATGAGAAGATTGAACTCGCGGAGTTGAAGGCTGAGAGTTTGGGCGAAGCTCTCCGCCAGACTGAGCAAACATCAGAACATGCCAAAGGAGGTCTAGAGGAAGCAACGAGCGCTCTGGCTCCGTTGGTGGAGGAGAAGGACGTCGTGAAAAGAGAGCACGACCGGCATAAAGCCGAACAACTGGCATTACATGTAATACCGCCCTTACTGATGTCAAACTTTTCACTAATATTGTGTCACAGACGGAGCAGCGCGAAATTTCTGGAGAGATCAAAGCCGCAAAAGATAGAATCAAGAAGGTTGAAAGGGCCATCGAGAATGAACATCAGCTACTTAGCGACGCAGATGGCGGGACCCATGCCTTGCGACGCGCAGAAATCGAAGAGAAGAGAGAAGAGTCTGAAGCTGCAAAGACTCTACTCCGAGAGCATGAGGACGGACTTCCTGCTCTGGAGGACAACAGAAATCGAGCTTTTGAGGGTCATAAGGTGTCTCAAGACCCCACCAGGCGCAAACGACTGGATATCCAGTCAGCTGAAGAGCGTTTGAGTTCATTAATAAAAGATCGAGGACAGCAGCAGCAAGCCTATTCTGGGAACATGAAACATCTACTCAGCGCCATTCGGCAAGACGACGCTTTCAGGCAGAAGCCAGTGGGACCGCTCGGCTCCCATGTGAGACTGCTGAAACCCCTCTGGTCAAGTATCCTTGAAAAGTCCTTTGGTGGAGCTTTGGAAGCCTTCGTTGTTACGAGCAAGGATGACCAGCTCAGGCTATCAGCTCTGATGCAGAGAGTTGGATGGTAAAGTTCCAAATATCAATTTCCTGCTTAGCCTGGCTAACGTACGCAGTCCGTGTCAGATACTGATAACAAACAACAATCCGATAGACGTTACAGGGAAAGAACCAGACGAACGCTTCGACACGGCCCTGAAAGCCCTTGAGGTACTTCCTTTTCATATCCTGTGTATATACGTGCTAAGTCATAACTAGATTGATAATCCCCTCGGTCGAAAACAGTTGATCATCAATCAAGGCATTGATCAGACGATATTGATCGAGGATCGGAGGACTGCCATTGATGAAATGAATAGTCAAAGACTGCAAAACGTGAGGCAATGCTTTTCGCTCAACACCAAACCTGGAGAAGGTCTCAGAATGGCCTATGGATATGGGGGTGGTCTCTCGCAGTCACATCTTCAAGCCTGGCATGGGTCGCCGCGTATGAAGACTGACATTGAATATCAAATCAAGTAAGTCATCTATCCATGCTGACTCACAGCCTCTGCTCTGCTGACCTTCTCAGTGCTCAGCGAGAAGTTGTCCAGGCTCTGAAGTCAGAGCTCAATCAGTCGGAGCAATTTTCAAAGGAAAAGCAAAGGCATCTTACTAGATGTGAGCAAGCAATCAAGAAGCACCAGCAAGATGCAATACAGCTCCGCATCGAGCTGCAGCAAGCCGAGACCGTTGTAGATGAGCTTCAAGATGCCTTGGACAATGACCGTATCGAGGAGGGTCGTTTGGACGCCCTGAAGGAGCAGCTTGCCGAGGCGAAAGAGGAGCAGAGCACTCATGAAGGCTCTTATGGAGATATGGTCGTTGCGAAGGATAAAAACAACGAGCTTGTCAAGAGCACGAGGGACCAGATGGCAGCCATGGATGTGAACATAAGAGAAGCCGAAGCCAGAGTTCTTAAGGCAGAGCAAAAAGCGACAAGATGCGCAAATGACAGATCGGCAGCCCTTCGCGAGAAGAACGCCGCGATCGAGTCAGTCGATAGACTGAAACGCGAGAGGGAGCGAGAGCAGAAATTACGCGAGGATAAACGTGCTTACGTCGAGAATTTCACAGCCCAAGCAGCTCTAATCTGCGCACGTGTTGCCGTGGACGAAGGCGAGACCTACACGACATTGACTCGGAAACACGAGAAGCTACGGAAGGATCTAGCGGAGGCGCACAAGCGGTATACATTCAAGAGAAGTGATATCCTTATTGAAACATCGCTAACATCAACATAGTGCTGGAGGTACTAGAGACGACTTCGCTTTGGCTGCAAGGAAAGCAATTGTAGAGCTCAATCACGCATCCGAGGAGGTCCAAAGCATTGAAGAGCTCTCGCAGATCCTGAAACGAACGCTCGTGGACCGTAAGAACCGATGGAGAATGTTCCAGAAGCATATCACAGCACGCGCTCGGATCCAGTTCATGTACCTTCTGAGCGAGCGCGGTTTCCGGGGTCAGCTGCTTGCGAACCACAAGGAGAAGAAGCTTGATCTGAAGGTCGAGCCCGATGTGACCTTGAAACAGTACAAGGGGCGCAAGACTATGACACTATCTGGCGGAGAAAAGTCTTTCTCGACCATCTGCTTGCTGCTTTCTCTTTGGGATGCCATGGGAGCACCAATCCGATGCCTGGACGAGTTCGACGTTTTCATGGACTCCGTCAACCGAGAGATCAGTATGGGGATGATGATCAAAGCGGCAAGAGGCTCGATGGGGAAGCAGTTCATCTTGATTACGCCCCAATCGATGGGTGGTGTCGATTCGGCGGTGGACGTCAAGGTCGTCAAGTAAGCATGATCCTTCTCTGGTCGGTGTGGACTCCAGCTAATCAATGCCACAGGATGCCTGACCCAAAACGCGGTGATAAGCAGGCCAGGCTGAACTTCGCCCCTGCTACGCCTACATGATGAACTTATTAAGTGTTGCCTATTCTGATATTCTTTTCTTGTAGATACATGCAGCGAACGACAGTGGTGCTGCAGCCATCTCACCACCTTGATTTTTGGCTTTGTGCATAGAGGAATCCTACGTCGTATCTTACTCTTACAACTTCGACTAGCCATGCTTTCTTCCTCGCGTGAACCTGCTTCATCCAACCGGTGCTTGAGCAGCGGCAGCCAGTGCTCGCTCAGCCTTTGCCCTCAAATCTGCAGCATCTTCAAGACCCACGCTGATCCTAACCAAATCGGCCTCAACACCAAAATGTCCTGCCCACTCAAGCTCTCCATAATGCGCCAATATCACATATGGTGAGCTGAGTGTAAAGTTCGTACCAAGACTGGGCCCTTTCGCGGTCTCTAGCTTATCAAAGAACGTGACTGCTTGGGCTGTGTTCTTGAAGGTGACGCTGAGAAGACCACCGTAGCCACCGTTGGCATTACGGCAGTGGTCGTAGTTTGCTCGTGTCGGGCTGTGTTTTGGATAGTAAACCTCCTTGACAATTGGTGAAGTTTTCAGTGTCTCGCAGATTGCTTCCGCATTCTGATTTATCCTGGCGATGCGTGAGATGAAGTCCCGGCTGTTGCGTTCCATGAAAATGGCATCCTCGTGCCAGTAGTTATCCTCGTAGTCTCTTGCCACGAAGTCTTTGAGTTGAGAATAGTACCGGCTTTGTGGGTTGAGCACTGAGCCTCCACCCATAACGTTGCATTCGCCTGTGAAAACCTTGGTCAGACTACTGACGACCACATCCGCGTAAGGTAGGACATGCACGTTGACAAAGTTTCCGATCGTTTCGTCTACCACGACGGCAAAGTCGTATCGATCGGCGAGTGTTCGTATCCGGCGTAGGTCCGGTGTTTTTAAAAGAGGGTTCCCAGGAAATTCACAAAATAGAGCAAGATACTTCTCGCCCGCCTTACAGCGTCGTTCTAGGTCGTCAAGGTCTGCCGATTCTCCGTGGCCGTAAAATAGGCACCCAGGACCCCATCTTTCCAGTATCTTGAGTGTATCAATGTATGGGAACCCGAAGCTGATACTCTTCAATTCTCCTCTAACAGCCATCATGCTTCTGTGAGTATTGAAAATCGAGCTCATACCGCATGGGTACAGGTAGACATCGTTCTCTGAGAAACCTGCAACATGTTCCGTCCTTCTTGGTGGATCCTGTAGTTCCAAGGCCTCTTTCAGGTCTACATTTGCGGTTAAAGCACCAGCAATACGCCTCCTGATGGCCAGCTTGGCGCTAGCGGCAAGAGATACATCGAGGTTTCGTCCGAAGCGCTCTTCAACAAATAGAACATGGTCCTTGCCATCAACAGCGTCCGCTTGATGGACCTTGTTTTTTCCAGTCAGATCTAGTGAGCCTTTCTTCTGATACCTTCGAGGTCCCTTGCTTGGTGACTTGAACTGGACACTGTTTATTCTTTCGGTGAGATGACCGTCGTTGAAAGCCTTATGGCAGTACTCGGCCCGCCGACTAGACACGCCGTCGCCCGAATGCTGCCAGAAGGTTTTCGCGATCTTCGAGTGGCTTCGTGGAAAGATGACGGCTGAGACGATCGGCCTAATACACGATTCTGTACTGCCTCCGCCATTGGTCTGATCGTCATTTGGATGCAGATCAAGTATTCTGACAAGATTTTCCACGTCAAGAGATGGCGTTTGTTTTCGGAAGAATTCCACACATCGTAGCGCGACAGCATGAGAGGGAAAGAGAAATGCGTTCTCTGTCGTTGAAGAGCCATACTGCTTGATAATGGCATCTGCAAACGCTTGGATGGTCTTATGTACAAAGAAACTATATTTGTTTTCTCAGAATGATGTACTCGAACGCGGAATGAGTCACAAACCGTGGATAGCCAGTCTTCATCTTGCTCAAGACCCAGTCCTCCCCTTCTTCGTAGCCAACGTTGGCCTTCCAAGTCGGTAGTGACACGGACACAGCCTTGCCGTAGTCGCTTAGAGAAATTCCAACGGATGAGTGGGGGGGGGCAAGTCTTACATGGGCGGTATCTGGAGGAATTGACTCCCCAACCTCATGAGACAGCATCGTTGCCGTCTCTGTAAGGGCCATGTTGTGATAATTCAATGGATAAGACACCTAATAGGTCGCACGTTCAGACCGACGCGGAACGACTTCTCTTAAGCGCTACCTTCTTATGGCTAAGCGTGGAAGAGGAATTATGTTCTAACGTGACTGCAGCTGACTCCAGAGTCCGGCCAGGTCCCTTTCTTGTAGGAAGGGGGTTGAGGGAATACTGAAACCCTCTCTTAAGCACGGCAGGTGCTCCTGACAAGGCGTGAAATGTAGTGAATTGCGACTTCACTAAAGTAAGGCTCAAAAGGTCATAAACAAAGCTTGCTCGTGTGCAGGGTAAAATCTGCTGCCGGATAGCGAGAAGAGGAAGGTAACGGCTTGCTCGTGCTTGAAGTCTGTTTGTTACGAGTACCAAAGGTCAAGCAATAGATACCTTACATACGGTAAGTAACCATACACAAAAAAGGGCGCCGAAATACCTTACCGATTGTCGGGCACGAAAATGTTACAGCAAAAAAACGTGATTCACTCCGCAATCGGCTGCAGGAACAGTGTGGTGGTCCTTCGGGTGGCGTGATCTACCCGGAGGCTTGGAACTCTAGATTACCCGACGCCTTGGTTACTTTAGGCTAAAGAGACTTCGCGAAAAGTTGAACCGTCTTCAAATTTAAGCTCAAGACTCAAAGCTCGTGAAGGAAACCCTCAGCTCCCGCTTTGAGGTACCAACGCTCTACAATTTGCGATGGATCCTCCCGCACACAAGAAGAGAAGATTGTCTCCCCAGCCTACTGTCGATCTTGAGAATGAAGCATCGGACGAGGAAATATCGGTGCAATCATCCCAGGAAAGCCATGCGGTGGGAAAAAGCATCCATCGAAGCAAACCGAATCCCCCAAGAGCAGAAAACGGGCCAGCGCTATCTAATTACGGCGTATACCACACGAACCTGTTCCAGCTTCAGCTCAATGAATTGCTGTCCACGGTGCGACCCGACTACGGTAGACGAATGGTCAAGGCAGAAAATGCACTTCGCAAGCTCAAGACTATCATAGAGCGCATTCCCAATCGCGGAGCAAAGTTAGTACGCTAGCCCGCTCCCCAATTCAACTGGACCTATCTCCTGACCTTCTGACGCCTACCAGATTCCCCAAGCAGAGCGGGAGCAGACCAAGTCCCACCATGTTCGCATACCCTTCCCCGCTCCTCGACCAGATAAAAAGGCAAAATATACATTGGCATACTCTAAGCCAGCAAATATCAACGTCGTGGGAAGCTATGCGCGAAAGACGGCAATTCAGGTGGGAGACCGATTGGGGATTGACCTCGCCGTTACTATGCCAACGTCATTGTTCCAAGAGAAGGACTATCTGAATTACAGATACTTCCACAAACGAGCATACTATCTAGCTTGCATCGCAACTGGGATTGCGGAGGACGAAGACAACCATTTTGCGATCACCTTTGCCTACCAAAATGACAGTAAATTACAGCCAATCATTCTCGTCAGTCCCGGTCAAGGTGCCGATGACTTCTCAAAATTGAATTGTCAGATTCGAATCATACTAGGCGTTGATGGAGCCCTATTTCCCGTCTCAAGGACTTTTCCTGACAAAAATTGTATCCGAGCGAAGGCGGATAGAGCCTCGTCCCAGGGAAATCTTGGAGCGCCTACCTCCTTCTACAATGCTTCTTTGAGGTCAGAGTGTTCTTCGCTGGCGTATCTGAAGTATTTGCATGGCGCCTCTCTGCAATCGGACGCTTTCACTGACGCATGTGTTCTTGGAAGCGTATGGCTGCGACAGCGCGGTCTGGGGACGGGTCTCAGCAATGGCGGCTTTGGATCATTCGAGTGGAGCTGTACTGTGGCATTGCTCATGCAAGGTGGCGGTCTCAAAGGAAAGCCTGTGTTATCAAGAGGATACAATAGCTACCAGCTCTTCAAAGCTACACTACAATATATATCGACCAAGGATCTAATAGCGAGCCCAGTATTCGTCCACTCTGACGGCACAAGCGCCATTATTAAAAATGAACCGGCTCTGTTTGATGGCGGGAGAGGCATGAATGTCCTGTTCAAGATGACGCCCTGGTCATATGCTATGCTAAGGCACGAAGCTTGCCATACTCTGAAGCTTCTCAGTGACCCGCTTTCGGACCAGTTCGATGCTTGCTTCATCACAAGGATCAACGATCCTTTGCAGAGATTTGACTGCGTAGTCAGTCTACCAATTAGCCGACTACGTTCATCGTCGACAGACGCTATTGACAACGACATCGAATTTTGTCATCAGACCTACCAAGCATTGAAAGCAGGTCTGAATGATCGTATCAACCTTTTATACTTGAAACCTCCGAAGAAAAACGCTTTACCACTTGCCGAGTCAATAAAATCTACGAAAGAAACCCAGGTAGTCCAGATAGGACTACTACTCAATCCTGAGCATATCAACCGAAGCGTCGATCGAGGTCCCTCTGCTGAAGATAAGGAAGCTGCCGCTGAGTTCCGCAAATTTTGGGGAGGGAAAGCAGAATTGCGCCGCTTCAAAGATGGTAGTATTCAAGAGAGCTTGATATGGTCGGCTTCAGATGCACAAAATTCTGTTTTGATACAAATAGTCACATATGTCATACGGCGGCACATTGGCGACGAAGCAGCTGGTGCTATTGAGTTTGTTGGGCAATCATTTGACCATCTACTACCTAACCAGAAATCGGCGACTTCAGATCCTCTGGCTATTTATCAGCCCGCACTGGATGCCTTTGGAGCCTTGGAGAAAGAGATACGAAGTTTGGAAGGGCTGCCACTCCAGGCTCGACAGATCTCCGCTGCGAATGCCCAATTACGATCCGCCTCCACCAAAGCACCTATCCTTAATCCAACACTGTGCCAGATGGAGCCGGCAGACATATGCATCCAATTCGAAGGCTCCGCCCGCTGGCCAGATGACCTTATAGCCGTGCAAAGAACCAAGATAGCTTTCCTCCTCAAAATGGGCGAATTGCTAGAAGAATCGACCACAGGTCTATCGGCCCGGCTAGGCCTTGAGAACGCCAATCACAAGCTTCTCAACGCCGCCTTTCTCGACATCATCTACCCCTCAGGTGCGTTCTTCCGCCTACGAATCCACCACGAGCGCGAACTCAACCTCCTCGAACGTGTTTTGAAAGATAAGTCACACACCGCAGCGAGTCGGGAAGAGACGGCCACAGCGCTCTCGACTTACAAGCGCAACTTCATCCAAGCACCACTCCACACCCAAGCCGTTCGCACACTAAGCACACGCTTCCCCCTGCTCTCACCCTCCATGCGGCTGATGAAAAAATGGCGAGACTCCCATCTGCTCTGCGGCCACATCAGCGATGAACTGATCGAGCTCCTCATAATCCGTACCTTCGTGCATCCATATCCTTGGTCCGTACCCGGTAGCGTCATGACTGGCTTCTTGCGAACTCTCACATTCATCTCCAATTGGGACTGGCGATCCGCACCCCTTATTGTAGACTTCAACGGCGAAATGAATACCACAGACATCGATGCCATCAATCTCCGTTTCGAAGCATGGAGGAAGATTGACCCAGCCATGAATCGTGTAGCCATGTTCGCTGCATCCAACATCGATCCTGGTGGGATTACATGGACTGAATTGGGTCCGTCAAAAGTCGTGGCGGCACGATTCACGAGTCTGGCGAAGATTGCTTGCGCGCTGATAAAAGAGCAGGGCTTGCGCGTTGAGCCGCAAGCGCTGTTTGCAGCTGCAATGTCGGACTATGACTTTGTGATCCATCTGAGTAAGAAGTTTGTTGGCGACAAGCAGGGACGGGAGACGGCTGGGCAGCCTGTGTTCAAGAATATGCAGGTCCAGGGGCAGGAGGATAAGAGTCTTGTTGGCTTCAATCCTGTGCAGTCTTACTTGGAAGAATTAAGGACTCGGTATAACAGCAACGTGGTTTTTTTCTATGATGAGCAAGGAGGCTCAGCCATTGCTGGATTGTGGAATCCGCAGACTGGGCCGCGGCCGTGGAAAGTCAATCTGCAATATTCTACGATGCCGATTGTGCAGCCAGGAGACGAGGAAGCCCAGGTGAGCATCAATAAGAGTGCAACGCTGCATGATATTGCAAGGCTGGGAGCGGACATGGTCTCACGGGTTGAAGTCAAACGGTAGACGTAGCATTTGATCAAGAGGAACCAAAGCTTACGATTGGTTGTTCTTCTCTGCTATTCCAGTGCACGCAAGTGTTCCTGGTATCGTTCTCCAACGCCCGCTATGCTCACAGATACGCCTGCAATGACTTCCAGATCAAGCCCTCTTCATCTGTTTGTTAACAGCTTCTGGCCCGACTTCCCCTGTGCCTTCTGAGTAGAGAATGCGCAGTATCTATCTCGTATAGATACCACTTCATACATTCCTTCGTCCGATGCCCGAATCGTCTTGCTGTATTCATGCGAGATCTCGTTCTTAGTCTCAAGGACCTCTGGCTTCTTTCCTTTGGGAGGAGTCGTACTACGCGTGTAACTAGTTCCGTTGTTAGCATACATGGCAGAAGATCCACACTGGATGAGCGACTTACGTGAAATGAAACGGTGGAGTCCCCCCGAACTCGAACAGAATCTCGGCTTCACCGCCCTCATGGATGTCTACCGTCGCTGTCCTCCCTTTGCTTACTCTAACGCTAGGCATCTCGTGGATCACCTTAGTGATGTGCATTTTCGCTTTGCAGGCATCAGTGCTTCTTTGATCGCTGAGAGCTGTAATAACAAAATCTCCAGGCTTTTCGGCTATACGTCTGAAATTCGTTGACGGCACAGAAGCCTTGCGTTCAAGGTTCTCGAAGGTGTAGAAGACATTGAAAGGAGGTGTGCCCGATAAAGCATACGAGATACGGTCGCCAACGCAGTAGTCGGTTTGCTCCTCGAGTGGTGCGATGCTTGGGATGTCAGCGACACTGATCTGTATATGGGGCGCATTGTAATCCATGTTACGCTGGCAGCCACGTGAGTCCTGGACTTTACGGATCGTGACAGAATGAGTCCCAAGAGCAAGCACACTGTGGGGAACATGTAAATTATACTTGTTCGAGACCACGTTAGGAACATTGATGAGTTCAGGCTTTGTGGTAGTGTGATGTTTGATCTCGAGTTCGAGGTGAAATGGCTGTTCACCAACTAGGTTTATTGGGACCACCTCACCGCCAGCTTCCTCCTCTTGGCAATACTTGTAGGTTTTGCCAGCTTGCGCGAAGTACGCCGAAGGCCTCGGACGTACTCGCTGCTGTACTAGCAGAGGAGAGAATCTTCGGTGGTCATGGGTGTAAGAGGTGTCTCCCAACTTCGAAAATTTGTACTCGTATAGACCGGCTTCCGAGGTCTCCATTCTCAATGAAGCCATATGCAAGCCCGCACTGAATTTCTTTGGACTCATCGATTGTGAGCCATGGTCAGGTCTGTGGCGCTGCTCGTACTCAACGTTAAAAGGAGCGGTGCCAGTGAAGGAAACCTCTGTGACATCTTCGTCTCCTTCGCAGACCTCCTTTTTCACGTATCGATCTCTATTAAACTCAATCATGGGGCTCTCCGTGACCCGGATAGAAGGTCTAGGAATCCAGCGCACTGTGAATTGATTTGCAGTCGGGTCTACTGAGCCAGGGCATGTTGCATCGTGGACATCGAGAATCTGGTAGGTACCCTCAGCAACCACCTCGATTTGATCGTTGCTGCTACGTAATGTCTTTTGGATCGGGCGCTCATTAGCATCTTTCATGTTTTGATAGACGACAGTCCATGGTGGTTGGCCTTGAAGTCTTAGGGGTAGAGCGATTTTCTTAGCCTCTAGAGCTAAGATGCTCCGCTTGCCTTCCAGGTGACCAAACGTAACCCGCGGTCTCTGTAGGCTAACATCGACTTTGGCCTCTTCTTTCAAGTAAATCTTGCATCCCGATCGGTCCGTAACGCTGGTCAAGGCCACGGTATACTCGCCACCCTCCTTTAGAGGTTCTGTGGTAAGTCTATGAATGTTATCTTCAATCTCGGTGATGGTATGCTTCTTTCTTCGACCACGGTGGACAAGCTCATAGTCAATAGTATAGGGACGCTCGCCCATGATTTGTATTGCAAATGTCACGGGTTCCTGGATGCAAGCTTTTCGCATGGGGTGTGCATCCATAATACGAGCCGCCGCTGGCGGTTTGACATCCTGTTCGAGCGAACGCTTTTGCGCTAACGGTCGAAGGTTACGATACACAGCGTCACTAACGCTGTGAAACTCGTAGGTGTAATGGCCTGCCTGCGTAGGCTTAAGCTCTATCTGCGAGTGGAGGCGATCAATCTTTTCGATCATTGGCGTCACACTTCCGCCCTTCTGTCTTATATCGTAGAAGATCTGGAATGGCGGAGTCCCAAACAGGTCGAGATCGACCAGGAGACCTATAGAGCTGCCGGCACACTTGTCTGGGATGACTTCTGCGCTGATAGCAAGATCTGGCTCAGGCGGATTGAGCAGTAGACACGACGATGGTTCCATGATTTCGCCTCCACAAAAAGCCGTGCTTATCGATTGGAGGGTATAGAGTCCTGGCTCACGGACTTCGAGTCCATGCGTGGTATCTTTAATGGTCACTTCCTTGAGCGCTGCTCTGCTAGAATGTTTCTGATCTGAAATGATTTCTTCTTGTGGGGTAAATAGATAGGAAAGTGTATACGGAGCATCTTTGAGCTTGCCAGGTCCCGTCGAGCTTATATGAATTGGGAGTGTTTTGGATTTGCCCTTCTCGACTTTAATCGGATGCTGAGAGTCATATTCACGTAGTGCAACCCTTGGTCGCTCATGTACGTAGAAGTGTTGCTCCAATTGACGACCTTTCAATGGCTTCTGCTGCGCGGGCTCGAGTGACCGCATATATGTGTAATTTGCAATATTGCCGCAGGCATCGTGTACTTCATCAATTGTGTACTGCCAGCCGCCGCTGACGCCAAGTGACTCATTCAGAGGGATTTCTATAGTTTGAGCACGTGCCCAGGAAACATCCATGGCGGCCGATTGTTCCAAGGGAATCAATGCACCTGAGGTCCGTTGTCGAGCCAAAGGCGAAACAAGATGCTCAGGATGTATGCTCAGTACAACATGTCCATGATCATCTCTATTCACTGTCTTGCTGTATTTAATCTTCAATGGTGGCGTTGCATCGACTTGCAGATAGAAGTCTGATAGGGCACCTTTGCATTTGTCCTGAGGAGCAGCCTTCACCATCGCCGTGGGGCAGTCGACTACCAAGGTATCTGAAATTTTCCTTTGAACCTCCAACTTAGATTCGTCGATTACTTTCTGAAGTCGATACAGGCCGGTTTCCTTGGCCGTGTACTGAAGAAAGCGTGGACTTGAAAGATCATTCTTGTGAAAATGTTTATCTGCCTGTCTCTTCAGCCTGCCGACTTCCTTGGCAGACACGGTAATGGTCTCATTCGTGTTCGTGTCAAGGTCAACCCTTAGTAGCTCCATGAGTATGGGATTTGTTTGGTTGATGCGGATCGGGAGATTGACGAATGTCTTCGATCCGCCAATGCAGAAAGGGCTTTGATCTGGATTGAGCATGGCGGATCTGCATGTGTTAGCCATTGTAGCCTACAATAGTGCATTTACACGAACATACCCTTCTGGGAGAATGTGGATGATTTGCTTGCCCAGGATCAATGACGAGTTGTGTAGGATAGAAGCTGGCTTCACGCTTCTTTCTGAAACAGCAAGCTCTCTATCATACAAGACTCTGAAAATTGCACCTAGCCACGATATGACAGGTATCTGCCTCTTTGTCAGCGCTTCCTTTCCTCAAGTAGCAGGGCAAGGATGGAGGCACACAGGTATCCGAAACATAAGGAAAGCATTAAGAAACGTATGTAATAGGACCAGCATCGCAGTGGTTGAGGACGAGAATTGAAGCCATGGTATCTGGAACTCTGGCAGTCCATACAGGAAGACCGAATCAATTGCGAGCCACTTCATGAAGAGCCATAGAGATTCCGTTTCGTCGTTGAGGAGTCCCAGGTAGTCTGACAATCTCCATACGTTCAATCCAGCGTAGAATATTGAGACGTATAGTCTTTGTGACGGAGCGTCGACTACGCTAAAAGGTATCATGGGCGCGGAGGTATTTGGGCTCCGGGGTGCCGCTGGGGGTGGCTGAGAGCGAGGGCTCTGCGGCCCCGCAGGAGAAGCTTTCTGGTCATGGCTCCTTTGACCAGATCCAGGGCTCGTCGGAAAGGCCGAACGAAGGCGAGGAGTGCCGTTCATGGCATCGTCGAGAAGATCAGAGCGCCTCAGAATGACATCTTGGGGTGTTTACTTGGTCAGGTCCGCTGTGATCACGCCTCGAGAATAGCAGAACGACTGGGCGTAAGGACAGGGTTATTACTCATGTCTCCCTGCATCGTAAAACGCGTCGATAGCTTTGTCCCGTCTGATGGAAAAGTCGGTTCTAACACCTCGTTTTGGGGGGATTCTGTTTTGGGATAGTGCTTGCGGAGCGGAGCGGAGCGCGAAAATCAGCCGCGAAGTCTTGGCAATGGAGTAGCACAAGGCCACCTCCATTGCAAAAACTTGCATCTCGTGCATCATGGTTCCAAATCCCAATCACGGGCTTTTCCCAATATTCACTAAGCACGGTAAGCCCATACTAGCCTTACACTAACTTAGCCGGCATATCTTGTGACTTTTGACACACGATGGAATTTCCTTTTATTTCCTTAGGTACATTTACTGGAGGGAAGCCTTCTGTTGTCTCGCCCCTCCAGACCCCTTCACAGGGCTGAGCTTTTCAGTATGGGAGGACATACAAGACGACGCCATTCGAGTGATTTATCGAGTGATGCGAACGGCTTTTCCACCCAAAAGGTCTTTACCCAGGAGCCCTCGGCCCCAGCCAGTAGCGAAGACAAACGTCGATGGAAAGGGTTTTGTGAGATTGAATCAGAACCGGTAGGTATCTCTATCCGACATGAGCTTCCATGCATCACGGCTTCTCTTACATATATTACAGGCATTCTTCAACGTGATGCTCAAGCGCTTCGGAGTGAATGGAGTCAAAGTTCGCGAGGTAGTTTCTTTGGACGAAGAGCTTCTTTCCTTTCTGCCGTAAATATCTACGCTATCAGTAATTCAAAGTCAGGACTTTATCTGATGGGAAATCTAGCCGGCCAATCTATGGGCTTATCTTCCTATTCAAATGGATTGAAGAGGACCCGGACAAGCAAGAGCAGAGCTGCCCAGAAGGAGTTTGGTTTGCCAACCAGGTCATTTGCTCAATCTCGCTGTTTGTTTCTTGTTTCTAACCTAAGGTAGACAGTGAACAATGCTTGCGCAAGTGTTGCGCTACTGAACATCGTCAATAACATTCCCAACATCGATTTAGGAGACAATCTCCAGCAATTCAAGGATTTCACTGCAAAGTTCAGCCCAGCTTTACGCGGAGATGCGATTGGCAATTTCGAGTTCGTAAAGGAGGTTCACAATTCGTTTGCCAGGTATGTGCTTATGCAACCATGTCCAGTTCAATTGTACTTCGCATGAGCATATATCTATGTTCCGCAACCCCATCTCCAGTTGTGAAGGTTGGCACTGAACCCCTACAAGGAAAATGGACATGCTCAATGCGGACCTTTTGCTTGAGAACGAGGTTACTTCAGCGAAGGGAAAAGGTAAAAATCGAAGCGGGGGTGAGGATGAAAACGAGGCCGGTTTCCACTTCATTGCATTCATGCCTATTGAAGGCCAACTTTGGAAATTGGATGGCTTGGAGCGTCAACCCATGTGTCTCGGTAGGGAATCCTTAGGCTCTGTTTCGTCTTTGCAGGAATTAATCCTCTTTGACATAGGTGCTTCTAATGAAGATTGGTTAAGCCAAGCAAAGCCAGACATTGAAGCTAGAATGGCTCAATATGAAGAGGGTCAAATCGAATTCGCCATTCTAAGCCTGGTCCGAGATCCTTTAATCAGACTCATTCCTGCATGGGCCGAGAACGTGAAAGGGGTAGCCGCGCTGTCAGCCAAGCTAGACGCTATCAAATCCGACTGGCGAGACTTCACAGCTCCGGTGACCAACGGCGAATCCGCTGGACATCTGAATGCTCCTGATCCAGGTTTTGGTCTCACCCAAGAATTGTTCGATCATACGTCAATACCCGAAGAAGTGGTGAACCTTTGTAATTTGGAGGTAGTAACAGACATTGTCGAACATCGTCAAGAACTCATCACAGCGGAGGCCGAGTTACGAATGTCAATCAGAGAAGAGATGCAGGCTGACCAGACCGACGAGGAGAGGGCTACCGCAAGAAGTCGGGATTATGGAGCAATGATCCAGAAGGTTTTGCGGAAAGTGAGGACGAAAAAGGCTGCTACAAGTGCTCCAGATCTCATTACTTGACTTGATAACCATAGAATTCAATAGCTGAGAAAAAAGTGAATACCCAGTCAAAATTCTCAACGAGTCACATCACGTGACTTCGCGTTTCGCACTCTGAGCCTGACCTGTTCCCGCAGATCACCCACTTTTCAAAAACATGTGTAACCCAAATGCACTGACCGACCCTTATTGTGCCCTCAACTCTACGCCATTTCGAACGCAGAAAATCGTGACATGTGCCAACCCGAGATCTTAGCCGTGTCCCAACGGGTGCTATTTATGAGACTTGGAGCCCAATCTCTTCGACAAGACCAGTTATGCCAACCAACGCAGATCCGAATTTTCAGCTCGAGATCGATGAGTGGATATTGGACTACCTCATATACATCGCGATCAAGGATATCCTAGAATGCTACCAGAGCTTGCGAAGTAAACTTGATTATAACTACGACGAGGAAAAGAGTGATCTGCCTTTACAGCTGGTAGTCTGTGAGCGACCCAGCCTTCAATCCAAATTGTGTGGCCTTAGCTGACGTCTGCACAGCTTACCTGACCATGTTTCGCGTGATGCACCCAGGCCACCCCGACAGTGAAGGCCTGCGGTTCCGTCTACGCCTACTGAAGTTCACCGTCATGTTCACGAAACGGGCCAACCCCACAGAGACCACTCCCCCCGTCCTAGAATTGCTCAAGCTGAGAGATCGGCGAGCAGAGCATGCCCAAGCATTCCGGTCAAAAGAGGAAGTCTCAGTGAAGCTGGATCTTCCAGACCTGACCGAACACCTCGCCCCTCCAGACAATATGCAAATCAAAAAGGAGCGTTCTACACAAGATGCGACGCTCTTCGATCCCGGGTTTGGTGCCCAGCGCCCTCCCCCACCAGCAATATCTTTACTCGACACACTTCCATACTTCATGGCACTGTCCGCCGCACATAATGCCACCATGGATGACGCAAGGGTAACGAATGTATGGATGTTACTAGCGGCAGGCTATATGGCACAAGCTGCGATGGAACAGTACCTTACATACGAAGCGCAGCGTAATGAGGTACTACGGGAAGCTTTTGCGTGGGGCTTTGACGCCGAATGTGGAGCCGAGCCCGAGAGTGACGAATGGCGAATCAATGCTATGTTTTGGGGAGACGACGAGAAGATCCCTGGGTGGGACACGATTCGAGACGAGCATTGGCAGGCTGTAAGCTCTCTAACCCCCGTACAGATCGTGCGTGTGCTGAACACTTCCAGCTTATTCCACCTGAGGGGATTAAGCTACAGGACCATTTTTGGCATCTAATGGCAAATAATCTCTCAATCACCAAATTCGAGGAGAGTGTTATGAGTTTCCTTGGAGGTTTGCTTGACAGCCAGCCAAGACCATTGCTTGCGCAGCTGGAGTCCGGGAAGATCGATGGACTTTCGAGAAAAGAGACGCGAGCTTTGCAGAAAAGGATTGGCATAGTATAGTTGAGCAAGGACATATTCATGAAGATCTCCGAGATACCCCTTTCCGCGTTGTATTCAGCTTCCACAGCTCAACATGCTTCAATCTAATGCTATTGCCGCGTTGGCATGCTACTGAGTGTACATTTCCGTGTCATCAATCTTGAAATCTTTTGACATTTTCAGCATCCATGCAGAATCCAGCGTTGTTCAATTTGAAGCACAGCCTACCTCAAGTCGCATCGGGAGTCCGAACTGCAAGGGTATTGACATAAGACAGCAGAAGAGCTAGTCGTCTGGATACTCATCCTTGATGTTACTGACGAAGACGCGCGTTGTCTTATCCCAACGTTTGAAATGCTGACCCGCCATAGCCACTAAATCAGCGCCAACCTCCTGCTGCACAATTGAGACGTTCTCTTCTGCAACATATCGTACACTGCCATCTTCGACCCTGGAAAACGTTCAGCAGACAATCAACTCAGCGAAACACACGACTTACAGCACATGGTAAAAACTCTGATGCTGGCCTCTTGACAAAGCATGAACATTCATATGGGTCATCCAGTCTGCGCCCGCTGCACATTCCACGTCCCATCCCGTGATCACTGCTGTGTAATGGTATCGCTTATGGTGAAAGACCTGACCAACCTTATATTGGACGCTCTTTCGTGTCTCCGGAGTGCGGTCTTTGACCTGTTTAGGATTACGATCAGCAGTACGTATAACCCTGATTGTATCGAGCAGGCCTCTGTATTGACTAGCGTCCTCGATCAGAGGGAGGATCTGCTCCTCCATCAGGCCGACGTCCATGAGCGTCTGTTTTTCCAGACGCTCTACTATAAAGTGTAAATAGCGTGCGCGTTGGACGCCAGCCTGGTGCCGATTGCCGTCTGGGAGAAGTATCAAAGCCCATAGCGCAGCATAAAATGCACTCTCCGTCTCGGGGAAGGAAAGTGGTGACGAAATCGGGCGTCCACCATTGTGGCGGGGAAGCGTCTGTACAGAAGTAATGATATTTTTGGCGGACCGACGCACTATCTCTTCTACGGGTGATGCACTCAATAGCTCTGCATGGACTGAAGGTGCGATTCCTAGTGAATGGAGCTGCGCCTTGAGGTCTCTTACGCCGGTCTCGAGGCTGGATCTGAAAGGATCCATATACATCGGCAACGTTTCCATCCCAGCTTCGACAACTTGTCCATCAAGGTCAAGACCTGCAGCTGGTTTGATGATAGCCTGGACATGAAACGGGAAGCCACAAGGCTGCGCATCAAGACCAAGTCTCTTCGCAACGCAACAATATATTGCCACGGTGATGAGGGGTAGCGATGGGTGGTTCTCGTCCTGTAAAGCTATGCCAATGAAGTTATTTTGGAGATCGTGGTAGTCGGCGTTTGCGTGTGTGATTCCCATCAGATGGTGTTTTCTCAAGTATTCCGCAACCGCGATAGCCTGTCGCCGTGGCGAACGGTCCACAAATTCTGAATCCTCAGCACGAACACCTTCTGCGAGCTTGTCAAGATGCGCCGAGACTTCATTGAAGTCCCCTTTCCGTCCATGTAGAACGAACATATCAAAAGCCGCAAGTGCTCTCTCCAATGACACCGGCTTCCCGTCCTTGAGCTTCACCCATTCGTTGATCGCCATGGTTCGATGTAGCGTGCCAAGTACAGCGTCGCTGTAGAAGCGCCTGGCAAGCACATCTTGGGCATCATCTTCCACGTTAAGATGTCGAAGTAATGTGTCCTTGGCATCGTAGCCTCGTCCAGTGATCCTTTCAGTCTTCTCAATGCGACTCGCTTGACTGGCAAGGATGCTACCGATTTCTTCGCTCGTAGTTCGGTCAACGCAATGGCGCCTTGCGAACACTATCTTCCAGTCCACCTTAGCAACCGGTCCGTTGAATTTCTCTTGCATTCCATGCTCTGGGCTCCAATATCGATATTGTGTTTGGCAATGGTGACGCCACAGTATAGGCTGCGTGAGGTCATTGAATTGGTGGGAAACTTGCTGCAATGTGGGAATTGATGATGGAGGAATACATAGAAGTATCTGGTAAATAATCTCGTTTGGCAACTCGCTCAAAAGGACCGCCATTGTTGTGATAGATTGAGATCCGATTGTGAGATTATAAGGAACGATAGCCATCAATGACGCCGTTTGTTTTCGATCAAACGGAGCTTAGGGCGCCCGAGTGCCGAGGAATAACCGCTCAAGCCGCTAAAGATAAATAATGTGTGATGTTTCCCAATATTGTTAATCAAGAATACCACTTCGCTATACAACACTCAAGACTCAGATGATAGCGCATTATGATATACGCTGTAACTCTAATCCACTATGGGTGCAAATCAGTCCTACGATACGGGCGGTAGCAATGACTCTAGACGGAGTGGACAAAGCAGCGGTGCTGTGAAAACATGCTATTATGAAGTATTAGGCGTGGATCGTCAAGCGACTGAGGATGAGTAAGAAAATCCAACCCCCGGAGTATCCAGAAGTCGCAGACTAATCTTACGTAGAATCAAGAAGGCGTACCGCAAGAAAGCCTTGGAGCTCCATCCAGATCGAAATTATGGCAATGTTGTAGAAGCTACCAAGCTATTTGCAGATGTGCAATCGGCATATGAGATATTGTCGGATCCTCAAGAGAGAGCCTGGTACGATTCGCATAGGGACGCGATCTTGAGAAACGAGGACGATGTATCTGGCGAACATTATGAACATAATGTTCGCATTACGACAGCAACTGATATCATGAAGATGTTTACACACTTTCGCGGAAAAGTGGACTTTTCCGATTCCTCCACAGGCTTCTATGGAATGCTCGGAGGGGTTTTTTCTACAGTTGCAAGGGAGGAAGAGCTAGCCTGCGAATGGGAGAATCTTGATCCAGTCGCTTATCCTTCCTTTGGCCATGCAAATGATGAGTACGAAGATGTCGTCAGGCCTTTTTACGCTGCTTGGAACGGCTTCGCAACCAAGAAGACTTTTGCCTGGGAGGATGTCTACCGCTTTTCAGACGCACCAGACCGACGAGTAAGACGTATGATGGAGAAGGAAAACAAGCGCTTCCGAGATGAAGGTATCCGCGAGTTTAATGACGCAGTTCGATCACTTGTAGCCTTCGTCAAAAAGCGTGACCCTCGATACAAGCCTAATTTCCAGACGGAAGCTGAAAGACAGAAATTGACGAGGGACAAAGCTGCTGCCCAAGCGGCTCGATCAAGAGCAGCTAATCAAGCCAAACAGGCGCAACAGGAGGTAGTGCCAGAATGGATGAAGTCAAGCAAGATTCCGGAAACTGAGATTTCAGACGATAATGAAGAGGCAGTCAAGGAACAATTTGAGTGTGTTGTGTGCAAAAAGAGCTTCAAGAGTGAGAAGCAGTACGAAGTGCATGAGAAAAGTAGAAAGCATGATCGAGCGGTGCAACATATCCAGCGACAGATGCAACAGGAGGACAAGGACTTGGACCTTGACAAGCCTGATGATGGAAGCGCCGAGCATCAGGAAGAGACTAATGGCGTTACTGAAATCGATGAATCTGACAAGGTACTTAACGAAGCAACCTCTGGTGACCAAACGCAAGATCACAGCGAAAGGGGATACTCGTACCAAATGCAAGATGCTCCTTCGATTGTGGAGAATCTAAACAGCTCCGAAGGCGAGCTCGAGGAAGCGGTGAATGGAGACGAGAAGCCAATTCCACGCGATGAATCATATGCAATGTCCTCGGATGACGAGTATACCACACGGGAGAAAGTAGAAGAGCGCATTCTAGGTGGGCAGGACGGGTCTAATGGCTCGTCAGCCGAATTAAAGACGATCCCACCAGAAGTGGACCGTATATCAGAGACGCTTGCTTCCGAGTCATTGCAGGGAGAAAGCGATTTCAATCCGCAGCCGAGATTGGGAAAAGCCAAAGAGAAGCGAGCAAAAAAAGCTGCTCAAAAGCAGACAGCAACCACTAGGCTGGACTCAGAATTCAAATGTGCTGCTTGTCAGACTAGCTTTCTCTCGAAAACGAGGCTTTTCAACCACATCAAGGACTTCGGTCACGCACAGCCGGTTACTAAACCTGTAAAGGGCGGCAAGGGAAAGAAGAAATGATTAATGACTGGAAGTGGGTGTATGTGATGAGCATTGATGAGTACCAAAACCATATGAAAGGGTCTTACTAATCGACTCGCATAGTGAAGGCGTTGCATTGAAGATAGATACCCACATAGATTCATGAATAGACTACTCTTTCCAATTGACAGCAAGTCGAATATTTAGTGACAGCGAACTTATTTTTGGGTAGTACACGGTTGAAAATGCATTATAACCCAAACCCTGAACGGAGGGCGGATCTGAATGGCTTCAAATACGCTTCATGATGTGCTTTCTCGACGAAGTCTTCCGGGCTGTATCTACTGGCCTTGATAAAACATCCGCATATGTTCTTGCCATACATGACACGCAAAACGTCGATAATCGTTAGAGGATCAATACCTTAGTTATGTAGATACTTTATCTAGCGTGGTTCATACCACCATTTACAAAATCGCATCATAGTAATACAAACCAAACCCTATCCAAGGGTATGCACATGCAGGAATCATGCAACATTAACGGATCATGGCTAGAGGTGGGACCGTGAGAAAATCATCCCTACGTCAATAATTAGCTATTCTATGATACATGACTATGTCTACCTTCCACTGCGGTTCTTCCATAACGATACACGCCCTTGAGCTATTGCGGTTCTGATCATCATCTTCAAAGCTTCCATGGAGTTGCGTACTTCCTCCTCTTCTAGCTAGAACTTAGCAACAATACACCCGAACCTGGCGAGTCAGGACCATGTAGAACACACTACAAACAGGAAAATATTTGGAATCAGCCCAGTCCAGCTTTGGTAGTCTTGACCACCTGTGCAACAGGCTGTACGATCCCCCTATCATTGTTCAGTGCGCCGAGAGCCTTTCCGGTGCTCCAGCCCATCTTCTCTAGCATAGCTCGTCCCCTGTTTTCTTGCCCTAACTCTGGTGCCGTGGCTCCTACAACCTCACCATCTCTGTAAGATACGCTAGCGCTTTCGAAACCTCCACCAAGCGTCTTGCTGGACGCCGCGGATCTCTTCTTACCTTTCTCCAATCTTGGCAAGAATCGCTTCGAACATAGCATAGAGTCGAGGGCACTCAATGCGTCTTCGTCATACTGGGTTGTTCTAGAAGTCTTGTATAGAACCGGAAAGCGCGATTTCCCACCACCAACAGATTTCGATTTCATCTTGAAGACATTGGCAATTTCGTGAACTATTTTGCGTTCTGCGTGGCCCATTGGTGGCAAAGGCAGACTGATTGAACTTTAGTGGAGACAGAAGAAATGGACGCAATGAATCTGTACCTTTCGAGGGACGAAGATAGGAAATTTCGGATCTCTTTCTTCGCCTCTGCTACCGTCATGCCCTCAGAGTACTTGGCCTTCATGTCAAGCTTACCTTTCTTACCCAAGAGGCCCTGCGCTCGTAGCTCCTCACGCTCTTGCTTGCGAACCTTCTTCTTTGAGCGATCGTTCTCCCAAGCTGACTTTAAGGTCTGCTCAAGCTCGGAGTCAGAAAGCTCAATCGGAAGTTTCCCGCGACGGCCTTTTGGTAATTTGCGTAGACTTGGCCGCTCTTGGTCCATAATATCAAAGCCGTTGTAAGGATCTTGGTCAAGCACGGCGGCAAAGGCGATGGCTGATGGGAAGCTGGGCTGCGTAACCCTTGAACCCATTTCCCCTCTGGCTCTTGGTACGGATTGGCGGCTGGTAGTCAGTGTTCCGTCCAGTTGTGGTACTTCATCCCCTTCATTACTAAAGCTGGTCGCATTGAAGAGCATCAGGTTATCCGATCCCAGCCCAAGTTCTTCCTGCTTCGACAATAGTCGCGCGATCTGCTCGTCTGTCATCTTGGCAAGCCGTCGCTCTTCAAGATCTCGCTCATCTTCTATGTCATCTATTTTCTCCTGAAGATCATGGGCTAATTGCTCGTCTTTAGTGAGATCTTCATCGGAGTTATCGCTATCGCCCAGAAGCCGCTCGAACTCAGCGTGCTCCTCCTCAAATTCTCGAATCATCTCGCTGGCGTCAGGCGCGTCTAAGGCGTTCACGGGAAGCCAGCACGCATCGTCTGTGGTTAAGCCTTGGCCGATAACAAGATATTGCTTCCCGGAGGGCCTCTCTCGCTTGAAGAGTATTTCAGCAATCGCATCTGGCGCCTCACTTGAAGTACTCAACCCATCGAAGTCTTGTAAGTCTGCGCTGTCCCAGTCCTCAGCGCGGTTCATTGCGACGTCTACCTGTTCTTCCTTGTCCTGCCATTCAATGGTATCAGAGCCGCCAAGATCACGGTGTTTAAGCCCTGAGACTTTGGCTAAGGCATTGAGATCGTCACTATCATAAGTGTTTGCGATATAATCGGCCACGATCTCAGCCTCCTCCACCGCTCTGGCCGAGGCTTTTCCGCGTTTCCCTCGCCTACGTTTCTTTGTAATCGGGTTCTCTTTGCCGCTAGGAATGACGAGTAGGGGCCCAGTATCTGTTTCCTTGGTGAGTGGTGGTGTCTGGCTTGTGCGAGCGTTTTGCGTTGGTGCGAAATACTGCAAACCCCTATCTATTGGGTCATCAATCACGACTCTACCGGTCTTTTTGGCTGATGGCGATAACTCAGTGGAGGCTTGTCTGAACCTTTGTTCGCGATTGGTTTTCGACGCTTGTCCTTCGCTAGCTTTAATCTGAGAGGCATGTCTACCAGCAAAGATAATGATTTCTTCACTTGATTCTGAACGGGCAGGAGACGGCAAACGCTGTATATTGGGTGGTGGAAGACCAGTATATACGGGGGTATTTGAGCCGTTCACATCAGTAAAGAAGATTTTGTTGCTTGCGATTGGGCTATCCATCTCATGTTGGGCTCCGTTAGACATTGCATGGCGGACTTGCATGGATTCCTTCCCCGCAGCAGGCATGGAGGTCTTGACAGGCTCGCTCTCGTCGAGAGACATCTTAGACATTGATAATTCAGGTGAAGCAATGCTCGTATTGGCTTGTCTCACTGAGGGTTCAGTATCGGCATTTGCCTTTTCTTGAGCAGATTCCGTTGTTACTTCACTCGCGTTGTTCGTCTTTCCTAAAGGAGCGGCTTCACCGGTCTCTCTCTTCCCTTGAGGCGCCTGGGTTAGTTCTTCCGCACTGGAAGTGCCCGCACTGACGAAGGCAACGCGAGAATGCCGAAGCTTTAGATCTGAGTTCCAGCCGTGATGACGTTCCGTATTTCGGGCTTCTTGACTGAGAGAGAAGTGGGCTTGAGTAGCTCCTTTCGAACGAACAGAGTCAAAAAGTGTCCTTGAGTACTACTAGAAGTCCTCACTGACCATTGCTCTGCCACGCATCAGGATAGGTGTTGTCTGCAGCTGATCGTTTGAAACCACCACGTCGCGAACCAGCTCCGCCTCGACCACCTCCCCTTCCCCTTGGCCCCATTGAATTCACTGTTGCGCTCCGCTCGTGGAGTAACCATATAAACGACGAAATAGAGAGTAGGATGAACGAACAACAGCGTGTTTGTGTAAAACAAACCAAATATTGAGAAAAGTGCTCTCATTGTCTTATCTTATCTTAGCGTTGCAGGGGTCGTTGCTCTGTCCAGTGTCCAGGCATCGACTGTGACAGCTGGACATGATGAGTCGAATAGCCTATGCCTTTACTGCAAAACCGGATATCACATGCTCCTTCAGGCGTAGGTGCTTGTTGTGTTACTGCGCGCCTCCAGCCGTTCCTTGATTATGCTGACGCAAATCCCAGATGGAGCTGTAAGGGAACACCGCATCATGTAACCGACCCATCCTACGAAGCACCTCACTTACAGAAGCCATCAATCGACCGGCTACATGATAATCACCTGAAGTACCAGTCTTAGCCTAGTTCCCAGCCTACACCTTCAATGCCGTGAACCTTCCTCTGCAAAGCCGCTCAGAAATCGCCGAGCTCGTGTATCCGAACAGCAGGGCCTCCGTCCTCTGTCACCTGGATCAGACCATGTCCAACGTTGATTTTGGACGCTACAAGCGAATGGTGCAGGCATTTTGGGACCCTGAGCCAACGAACGATGACCTGTCCGGAACTTGCATATGGTGTTTGGGAAAGGAATATGCATCTCAACCTCTGGTGAATGGAGAGCCAGAAGCAAAAGCTCAGACTGAGGAAGTTCCGGTCTCTAATGATCCACATAGCTCCAGGCAAGTCCCCGAGAAGATAAAGCCTTCGGCCCCAAACGGCATCACCCCGAGAGAACCAGAAGCAAAACCGCCAGAATCTGACCCAGAAAGGGGGTGGCCGCCAGAGTTCCTGGACGACTGCGAGTCACGCATATGGCTTACCTACCGCTCAAACTTCCCTGGGATCAAAAAATCATCAGAGGCCTCGATGACACTTTCGGTTCGCTTACGAAGTCTAGGTGACCAGGCTGGCTTCACCTCTGATACTGGTTGGGGGTGCATGATACGGTCTGGACAAAGTCTTCTTGCGAATGCGTTGGTGATAGTACGACTGGGAAGAGGTGTGCTCCCCATGCTTCAAGTTCAGAGGGTCTTGACTTAATGTTTTGTAGACTGGCGACGAGGCAGTCGAGAGGGCGAAGAGCGACAGCTTCTCTCTTTGTTCGCTGATGACCCAAAGGCTCCTTTTTCGATACACAAATTCGTTGAGCATGGCGCATCTGCCTGTGGGAAGCATCCCGGCGAATGGTTTGGCCCTTCAGCCACCGCAAGATGCATACAGTATGTACTTCTATCTTGATAAAGCATGTTCTACCCTAACACAATACAGAGCATTGTCACATAAGTACGAAAGTACTGGACTCAAGGTCTACATGAACGGCGATGGTGCTGATGTCTATGAGGACAGCTTCTTCAAGCTCGCCAAAGCCAGCGACGGTACCTTGACCCCAACGCTCATCCTTGTAGGTATTCGATTGGGCATTGACCGAGTTACGCCGGCATATTGGGAGGCCCTCAAAGTGACTTTGCAGCTGCCTCAATCTGTTGGCATAGCAGGCGGACGTCCATCATCATCGCATTACTTTTTTGGCATCCAAGGAGATCAATTCTTTTACCTAGACCCCCATGTTACACGTCCCGCTCTACGATTTCATGCGGATCATGCAGCATTCTCCGAAGAGGAGGTAGATTCTTGTCATACCCGGCGATTACGCAGGCTACCACTGAAGGATATGGATCCAAGCATGCTCTTAGGGTTTCTCATCAGAGATGGGAAAGATTGGAAGAGCTGGCGCCGAGCAGTGGGCACTGCATCCGGCAAACCAGTTGTCCATGTCGCGGATACAAAGCCATCATTGCATGGGCATGGAAGTGTGAGACAGAGCGCAGTCGACGAGGTGGAGACTTTTGATGATGAAGACGAAGGTGATGAAGGTGATGGGGAATTGGTCGAGCGTTTTCATAATTAAGTAGACAACGCCTACAATGGATAATGCATCAGATGACCTCGTGGATATTCCTCGCAATGCCAAATCACAACTTTGCGACTTTTCGTTTCCAGAGCTGTAAATGGCAAATCTGATGTCAAACGGCTTCTGCTAGTATTTGACGGATGCAAGAGGAATTATGTTTTGGCATTTGACGCTCGCACTTGGTAATGTTAAGGAATTGAAGTGAAGAACAGATTGCGACGCTCCTAATTTCAAGCTGCAAAAGACAAGCGAGGAGGAAAAGTCAACAGTGGGAAGCTTCAAAAGGCAGATTTGGAACAGGCATGTTGCTGTCAGCAAAAAGGATGTAGTTGCACAAAATCATCATTTGCTCTTTGGTTATGGTATTGTACAGCCAAGTCTCAACCCCCCGATGCAGACCTAGCAGCATTTGGCTCCAGATGCAGCCATCCCGTAACGCATTATTGAAACCCGAAGAACACCGAAAGCACGCGCCACCTGCTCGACCACTAGATATCATGACCAATAAAGCTCGACGACTGCAGGAGAAGGCGTCTATTTGGTGGATGAAGAGTACTTGGTGACGGCCTTTGTGCCCTCCGACACGGCGTGCTTGGCAAGCTCACCAGGGAGAATTAGTCGGACTGAGGTCTGGATTTCGCGGGAAGAGATCGTGGACTTCTTGTTGTAGGCGGCGAGCTTGGAGGCCTCAGTGGCGACGCGCTCGAAGATGTCTGAAAAACGGGGTTAGAGTTTCGAAAATGGAAGAGAGTTAACGAGTGAACATACCGTTGACGAAGGAGTTGAGGATGGACATGGCACGGTTTGAGATACCGGTATCTGGATGGACTTGCTTCAGGACTAAACAAGACGCGTTAGTAAGATTCGAGCAATGGATGAGCGACCAGGCAAAATTCCGCGCCAATAGGCCAAGATGGCTCAAGGGGTGTTGTTATTGTAAAGTGGACGCGACAACACGCAAAACAAACGAGGGAATTATACCTTTGTAAATGTATGAGGAGTAGGTTTCCTTCCTCGTCTTGTTGCGCTTCTTCTTTTCTCCTGGGGGCGCTGCGGTCTTCTTGCCGGCTTCCTTCTTCTCAGCTGGTGCTTTTCCGCCTGCTGGGGCCTTGCCGCCAGTGGAGGGCTTCTTCTCTGCTGCTTTGGGAGGCATATTTGATGGAATTGGAGTCTAATTCGAAAATTGAGGTAAGTTGGATAAGTGTGGATGATGTGGATGCGCGAGATAGTTTCGGTGTTGTATGAGATGGATGAGAGAAGATGAAGAACCTACGGGGCGGCGAGAGAACTTATACTCGTTGGCGGCAGTGATGATTCCCTTGGCGCGTTCAGTCCCGCTTCCAAAACATTACTAGCATCAGATTAAGCGAGACCCCAATGGTCACTTCTGGTTGGCTCCTTTTTGCATGGATCCATAAGCTAGTGATATAATTGACCGTTTCACCTATCAAAAATTGCTGGTAATTGCTGGTTTTTTGGTGGTATATGACTAAGCAACTACAAACGCCTTCCGGGCCATCACATCAACCCACTTGTGCTGCTACTACTTAATCCCCATCTGCCCCCAAAACCTCTTCTTTCCATCCATCCATCGACAACTCACATACCAGACCTTACGCACCAGCGCAACTTCAACACTTCATCACCAAACGGTATTCAATTTCCGAATTCCAATCCAACATCTTTCAACATGACTGGAGGTAAATCTGGAGGCAAGGCCAGCGGTAGCAAGACCGCCCAATCGTGAGTCTCTCAACCTACGCTGAGCTTGTTTCGATGTTTTGACGCGTCTTGAATCGAAGCCATTTCGCTTTCGCTTTCAAAGGCTGCTCTCGGAGCCATTCCTTGCATTGGATCTCTACTGATAGATCTTGCACAGTCGCTCATCCAAAGCTGGTCTTGCATTCCCAGTCGGTCGTGTCCACCGTCTGTTGAGGAAAGGCAACTACGCTCAGCGTGTCGGTGCTGGTATGTTCAAAGTTCAGATTTTGACGCGTCTTCCCAGACTAACACAACACCCAGGTGCCCCGGTCTACCTCGCCGCTGTCCTCGAATACCTAGCTGCTGAGATTCTTGAGCTGGCCGGTAACGCCGCTCGTGACAACAAAAAGACCCGTATCATCCCCCGTCATCTCCAGCTCGCCATCCGCAACGATGAAGAATTGAACAAGCTCCTCGGACACGTCACCATCGCCCAGGGCGGTGTCCTCCCCAATATTCACCAAAGTGAGTTTCCTCAGCTTGCTCCTCCGCCTTTGATCATCATACTAATTCACTTTTTCCAGACCTCCTCCCCAAGAAGACGACCAAGGGTGGCAAGACAGCATCACAAGAGCTGTAGATGGTGTTCATTGTTTTGGCGCGCGGGTTCACGGTCTCTTGCTTTACGCGATAATGGGGCTTCGGGGAAGCCAGGTGCATTGGCTTTGAGGTCTAGGGATGTACATTATGTCCACGGCAGCGACATGGTTCCAAGCAGACGAGAGTCAATCGGATCATATCCATGCAATCATCATCATGACTTCTCACAAATGAATCCAGTGACTGACTTTTCGTTTGCCTTTTGAATTTCGGTCATTTCAGATCTTTGACAACAAGACACTGCTCGTTTCACAGCATAACATTTACCTTGCAGCCTAACAGGATTACGAGACAGCGATCCTAGCAAAGGTCTTCCCGCAAAGCCTTTGATTAGACTAGAGCAGCAAAGCCCCGAATTACATGACAATTTGTGAAACACCTTTCGTTCATGCGCGAATACATGCTCGCAAAAAGCAGATGGCCAGGGTGATTGATCGAAGCAGATAAAGTCCAACATTTGGTCACTAGATGTACGTTGAAGCATTTAAAGCGTGATGGATATAATTACGTCCTGGCTTTCTGGCGCTGGTCACTACAAAGTTTGCAACATCTCGACTTTCCTAATGCCAATCTATGTACATTTGACAGCCCCTAGTAGATGTCATCTCGCAATGTCCAGTGGAAGCAAGAAGGGTGATCTACAGCGTCATGTGCGGAGGGGCTACACATTGTAAGCTTGCAACTCCTAAAACACTAGAGACAGAGGTACGTACGGTCCAATATCGGTGCCGGAATATTCCTTTCGTATTTCGAGCCTGCAAGAATTGTGAGCGTAATTCTACACATGTAGAATGTAGTAGACAGTCATACCTCCTGGAGCCGTGGGTGGTCTGTATGGGTCTGGATGCTTCCATTTCTCCAGCAATGCTTCTGCCTCCTGGAAGAGCGCCTGAAAACGCTCAGCAATTAGCCCCTCGAACTGCAAAGCCATGCTCGCTCAGCTCACCTTCTGCTGTCGGGGTTCTCGGACGTTCTTGTTTGCCTCAAAGAGAGATCGTATGTATAGAGCTTGACCACGCCAGATGTATCGATGGACAGCCCAGTCGAGGGCGAGCTTGAGGCTCCGGCGGTAGAGCGAGCTGAGACATACATTAGTAAGGGTCATCAAGGTATGAGCGAAGCCCTCAAATACCAAACTGCCTGCTTGCTGGTCATTGTGATTGTAGTGGAGGTGGGTGCTCTGGCGCGCAAGGCCTTCCTTGTTCAAGGGCGAAAGGACCTGGGGCGAATGTTTGGCACAACCAATAGGTTTTTGTGCCTCAGCTACTCATCGAATTGCTGCGTTGTGGGTCATGAAACGTCGCTGACCTGGGTCATTCAATGATCTATACGTAGAGCGGAGTTATGAGGTCTTTTACCAAGCAATTGGCGCTCGCAAGGTTGCAGCTGCCCTAGCGTCACGAGCTCTCCGCAAAAGTCCAACGAACAAACAAGGCTTTTTCAATGGCTGTGAGCCATTGACCGCTGATCCTCTTTTCAACCTTCATCTACCTCCCTCTCTTTTGCCTGGTGCTCGTATTTCGCGTTCATCCTTCGGGATAACTTCCCTACAACATGGCAAGCAGGCAGTGTCTGAGACGGTCGATTTCCTCCTCGTCTTCACCATGGCAAACCTCATTACATTCACGGAACGCGCTCGAGCTACGAAAGGGCTTTCGAATGCTACCGTGTATGGGCCAGCATTACCATGCTCACACTCGGCTTGGGCCCGCTTTCGCTTCAGAAGCAAGGTCGAGGTGTTTCTCACTTCACCATGGGAGGTCTGCTTTATTTGCTTACACTTTCCTAGGCGGAGGACGGAGAAGATATGCATACCAGTCATCCAAAGCAGACATTATGGTGCGTACATCTTGTCTCTAGGGGACCTGGTCTAATATTCCATTAGCGGACAAGATTGTCAAAGTTCCTGAGATGGCAGAATCGATATCAGAAGGCACATTGAAGCAGTGGTCAAAACGTTCGTTCATATTGAATCTATATGGATGGGAAAGACAAATCAATGGTACTAAGATGTTGCACAGAGATTGGGGATTACGTCGAGCAGGATGAAGAGATCGCAACCATCGAAACGGACAAGGTGCGGGAATAGACTCATGGCGCGCACACACTTTCAGTCCACTGACAATATCATCTCGTACAGATTGATGTCGCCGTCAATGCTCCCGAGCCAGGAACCATAAAGGAATTCCTCGCCAAGGAGGAAGACACGGTCACAGTCGGGCAAGATCTTCTAAAGCTGGAACTCGGTGGCCCACCAGCGGGTGGTGAGAAGCAAAAGGGCGGCTCGGAGCCAAAAGCGCCAGCGTCTGAAGAACAACCTTCTTCCTCTGATCCTGAGCCCAAGAAAGATGAGGGCCAGTCGAAGCAGGAATCCGTACCCCCTCCTCCACCGCCTGAGAAGAAGCCAGAACTTACAAAGCAAGAAATCAAGCCTAGCCCACCACCAAAAGAACCATCCCCAAAAACTCAAGAACAGAATAAGCCAGAGCCAAAGCCTAAGGATGCAGCGCCCTTAGGTAACCGTGAAGAACGCCGGGTACGTTTCAGAGACTGCGATAATCTTATCTTACTAAGTCATCACAGGTCAAGATGAACCGTATGCGACTACGTATTTCGGAACGCCTGAAGCAGTCTCAGAACACCGCAGCTTCTCTAACTACATTCAATGAGGTCGACATGTCGAACATAATGCAATTCCGAAAGCTGTACAAGGACGACGTACTCAAGAAAACGGGCGTCAAGCTTGGGTTTATGAGCGCCTTTTCGCGCGCATGCATCCTGGCGATGAGGGATGTTCCTGCGGTGAATGCATCGATTGAGGGTCCAGGTGGAGGGGACACGATAGTATACAGGGACTACGTTGATATCAGCGTGGCTGTAGCTACAGAGAAAGGTCTTGTCACGCCCGTGGTTCGTAATACAGAGACTCTGGACTTGGTTGGAATTGAGAAGGCAATTGCGGACTTGGGAAAGAAGGTAAAATTGGTTGCTTCTACTCAGAGACTACCACTAAGATCATTGCCAGGCCCGGGACAACAAGCTCACTATCGAGGATATGGCTGGAGGGACATTCACGATAAGTAACGTTAGTAATCTCATTAATTTGAAATATCCATAGTCAACTCTAATATGGGTTCAGGGTGGCGTTTTTGGGTCGTTGATGGGCACGCCCATCATCAACCTACCACAAACAGGTAAGATTTCTACCTTCTTAGGTGTATTCAGATGCTGATGTGAGTTCTAGCTGTTCTCGGTTTGCATGCCATCAAAGAGAAGCCTGTCGCTATCGACGGCAAGGTTGAAATCCGCCCGGTATGGTACATCTCTTTCGTATTCATGGAGCACAGTTGACAAGGCGACAGATGATGTATCTTGCGCTCACATATGACCACCGTCTGCTTGATGGCAGAGAAGCGGTGATATTCCTTGTCAGGGTAAGCTTAATGGTTCCTATCTCGCGTACGAAGACTGACCGTCGTATAGGTAAAAGAATATATTGAAGACCCCAGGAGGATGTTGCTGGGTTGATGATCTGAAGCATGGTTCATATTGTGAATCAATACTCAGTACCCTCATAGGCGCCTTGCAACTTGTACATGAAAGCATCGTTGCCCCCATTTCAGCTTTCGGACGCAATTTTGGATGGCGTGTCCGTTCCATGAAATATTCGTCGTAATAATTCCATGCATGTCCTGCTCACTGCTAATTGCGCTGTCCGCACTCATGATTTCCTCGTACCATAGGGAACGCTACCAATAACAGGAAAACATGTGCCATGCTTCACCATAGTTTTGGTCCCCAGTTTGTCAAAGACTTTCTCTCATTTAACCACCCACTACTACTCTGATTCGTATAAACCCCACGATGAACGTGGAATATCTCAATAGATATGTTATAGCTCCTTGCGTCTGGACAGCACGAATGATCCTCGCGTGTAGTTGAGAGGCTTCAAATTTGTTGGGCGAATTCTCCGATAGGATGTTGCAAGTTTACTCATACGACTTTTTGAGATTTGAAGAAGGGATTTTTCCATCAAATGTGCCTACGATACTCGTAGCTCATATGCACCGGACAAAGTTCAGATAAATAGTGAAGAAGTGGTCTGAAATCCTGCTCTGTCACGCAGGCACATAAGAGTTAGTTACCTTAGCGAAGAAACCCCTTCGGCAGGCTGCAGGTTGCAGATTCTTTTCAGTGTCTTCAAGCAACTCGCAGATGGGGCATACCTTACAATCACTATGTTTCTATTTCGACTAAGTAGGTCTTCGATCAAGGGTGCATTGATATATATCCAGTGACTATTCGGCCGGCTCCAAGAGGCAACATGGAAGCTTAGGAGGCTGTTTATACCCGTAGGGTGATTGATATTGAGCCATAAGACCCCACGAGACCCCACAAGCACCTCCGCCAAGGTACCTAAATAACACAACTCCTCCTCATCGGACTTGCATCTTCCAATGAAGCGGCCTTAACAGTGCTATATGCCATATGTAGTTATTGCGTTCCGCTTCATCCTTCGATGGAAGTTAGCTGCGCCACGTGGGGCTCATGAATGGAATAGCAGGGAGGAAGAGGAAAACTCTGTATATCACAGCTTTTTGCGATTGTCGGCCAACCGGCTGAGCCAGGAAGGTGCTGCATTACACATCTCACATAATAACAGAGTGATAGTCACTCAGTCATCGCTTTCCACTATAACCTGTCAGCGCTCACTCGTCTACTGGATCAGTTTGCAATATGCGTTACGCTCCGCTGATCTTGGGTTTTCTCCCAGTGCTCGCGCGAGGACCAAATGTCGTCCTTTCCAACGATGATGGCTGGGCAGAGACAAACATCAGAGTCTTCCACCATGCCCTGGCGAGTGCTGGGGACTCTGTGGTTCTGTCTGCGCCGGCGGAAAATGAGTCTGAAACGGGTGTGCAAGAATCAAAGAATATCTACCGGAACACCTTCTAACCCTTGTTCAACAGATGCGCCTGCAGCCCCCCTTACATCTCCCTGTGAATTCAATTCGTGCCCGTCCGGCTCTCCAGCCGAAGGGAACAATGCTTCCATGCCGCGCTTCAACTATGTCAACTCGGACCCGGGAGATGCGATGCGCCATGGCATCCAGGCTCTTTCGCCCAAGTTGTTCGGAGGTAAAGCTAACATAGTCGTGGCCGGTTTCAACGTTGGAGGTAAGCCTTAGCTACGAGTACCCTCCCTCAATGATTATCATTGACATCCACGGCAGCAAATCTTGGTAGCACTGTTCTTATGAGTATTTGCCAAACTTTTCCCATTTACATCGAAGCACATAATACATCTGTAATCTATCGTTCGACGCATAATTACGTGCTTGGGCGAATTTTTGCGATCAAATTCTGTCGAATGGACGCTTATAACCGGCAATTCCAGGTCTCAGGCACCGTAGGTGCAGCAACCGAGGCTTCGAAGAAAGGTATCCCGGGCACTGCTTTCAGTGGCACCACTGGATCACAAATAGCGTGGACAGCAGCACTCCGAACCTACATGACTGTTTATGCCCACCTCTCGACCAATGTCACTCAAACTCTCGTTGCATCGGGCAAGCCGCGGGAAGTCCTGGGAGCGCACATTTGGGGGGAGCGTACAGTTCGCTTAGATGGGAGCGCACGTTTCGGTACTTAGATTTGTATGGGGTTCACACCTAAATCTAAGTACCTCACTATATACTGCGTTACCGTCACCACCATAAATATTTATACGCGGTATATTGCTCCTATATATATCGCTGTCGCTTATCCACCCTATTTACGCCTTATATACGTCGCTGTCGCTCTTCTACCCTAGTATTCCGCCCTATACTACTAGCTGAACTCATTCAAAAACGCCGCGTTAATAATCGCTTACTCCTGCGACTCCGGCTCCTTAAATTATATGGCGGCGATGATATCATTTTAAGAACACTTCTTTATAGGGGTAGACGATCTAGCTTCCGCTTCTAGTATAGGCCCTTTTACTAGACGAGGTTAAGACTCGCCCTTAATTTACTCCTATACCTAGTATATTTACAAAAGTAGTCATAGTCGACTATATAGTCGACTATATTCCGACTATATTCCGGAATACGATTACGAGAAAGAAATAGTCGACTATGACTATATAGAATATATAGTCCGACTATAGTCGGATTATTTCCTAAAAATAGTAGAAATACGCGTTTTTCGCGTTTTTTCGTATTTTTAAATAATATTACGCGTTTTAAATAAAAATTATTATTATAATAATATAAAAACCTAATAATATTATATGAAATCTATTATTTTATTTATAATTAAATAGAATTATAGATATATAAATAAAAAATTAATTTTCGTCCTTGTTTTTAATATTTTCCTCCTCGATATTACTAATAACCCCCTAGTTCTTTGATAATATAATTATTTTAAACGTATCTTTAGATAGTCGATTACGTTTTTTAGTAATTATATTAGAGGCCTATAAGAAAATTCGTTCCGAAGGCGCCAAAGTAGTAGGAATAACTAGATGTTACCTAGCTAGTATAAATAATATCGGAAATTTATCTTTATTTAATTTCTAATATTCGGATAATTTTTACTATTAATATTAGTATATATTCTATATTTAGAATAAGATTTAATAATGTACCGTTCGATAAGATAACGGTTCTCGAAGATATATCTTAAATTCTTCTTCGTTAGATATATTATTATCTAAATTTCCAAATAATATATCGTCGTCCGAATTATTATTCTCGTTTGTATTCGTAAAACTTTAAGAATCGGGCTGAGATATAGTTGTTAAGATATTAATATCTCTTTTATATTTATAATATTATTAGGTTATAGTACCTAGGGTATTTATAATAATATGAAAGTAAATATAAAGCCTTAATAGGAAAATAATCTTTATATTTAAATAATAGAATTAATTTTTAAAGAGTTAGAGCGAGGGCTCTAAACCTCCTATTTCTAAAAAGACTCCGGAGTAATGGAAACTATAATATAATACTATAATATAAATAACGTAACTACGTTATATACTCTCTTTAGGGGATTTATATATTATATTTAATAACTATTATAAAGCTAGTTTTAATATAGTATAATAATTACCTCCCCTTCTAGGGGTTTCGCCCTCGAAACTAATAAATATTAATTTAATATTTCGATATTTTCTATAAAAGAGTATAATAGGGAAGAGTTTAAATTAAATAAAATATACGCGTAATACCTACGCCTCCTACCTAATTTTATTAATCTCCTAGTTTTATTATAATAATATATTAAGAAAAAACCTTTAAACCTAGTAGGAAAAGGGAAGGGAAATAAATTATATTTTAAAATTAATAATATATCGCGTATAGTTTGTAATCGGCGTAGTTATATAGTCGTAGATTATACTAGGTATTCGATAAAAATCTTAAAACCCTAAGGGAAAAGTAAAGAAAAGAATATTATAATTATTATTAAAAACTATAAATCTTTATTATTAATAGAGTTTTAGCGATATCGGTAATAAAATAAATTATTCTACCCTATTATTTAAGAAGAACTTTAATTATAGGAGTAAATATATACGGGTAACGGTTTTAGCGTAGATATAAAACCTTTATTAACTTTTAAGTTTTTTTCTTCTTTTATAATATCTTATTATCTTTTATATATATAAACTCCTATATACTACTATCGAAAGCTATACTATATTTAGACTTTTATTAATTTATAATAATCTCGGCCGTATCTTTAAACTCTTTCTTTAAGATCGTAAATATTATATATATATTCCGTAGGTAAGGCTAGAGTTAATATATTATAATTTAAATAAATCTTTCTTTTCTTCTTTTAAATTCTTTCTTTAACTTTATAATTATTAAAATAAATAAATAATTTATTCTATCTTTAAATAAAGTATTTATTTATATTTCGAAAAAATTAATATTATTATAATATTTATTTTATTTTTAAATTATTAGTTTTAAACCTTATTTTATTAGCGATACGTATATAGCTAGATTATTTTAATATTTAATATATTAATTTAATCTCTACGGTATACGATATTAACGATAATATTTAAATATTTAATATATCTTTAACCCTCGCTCCCCGTAAAATAACCGCCCGCTTTATTCCTACTCTACCTTTATCCGTATTTTTATACCTCCGTTACTTTAAATAAATAGGCCTAGATAATTATATCTTATATAATAAAATATTATATATAAAGTATATTTATTATATAAAGAATAAGTACCTATATAATCCTATATATCGCTAGTATTCCGAAATTAAATTATATTAATATATCTAGATTCCGTCTAAGTTTTATATCTTTATAAATTTTCTTCTTAATTATCTAGAACGCCGAGGCCCTAATAAATATCTTCGCGAGTATATTATTAGGTATATAAAAGATATCGTAGTCTTTCTTCGGGAGATTAAATTTAGAAATAATAATATTAAAAGGGGGAAGGATATATTATAATTAATATCTCGGTTTATTATAAATATCGAGGGTATAAATAATACCTTTTATACTCTTATAAATTAATATAGTTTAGATATAATTTATATATTAATAATTTTTTAGGGAGAGATTATTACCCGGGATATAAATACGCCCTAAAATAAAACTATATAATATTAATTTAACGATCTTCTCGAATCGACGGACGAAGATAAAGTCGATAATAGAAATAAAGACGAAGTTTATATACGTTATATATAAGATACCTCCGAATATAATTTTTCTCCCGGCCTAATCCCGTTACCGATTAATTTAATATACTTATTATTAATAATCTCGGTATTATCGATCTTATTTTATTCTCTAACGGTATATAAAGAGTTATAATATCTAGTTATAAAATTCTTTTAATTAAAAATATTATAAAGCCTCGCCTTTAATACGGCGGTATAAAGGGTATAAATCGTTATATTTTAAATAAATTAATATCTTCTCGCGAGGCTTTTAAAAAAGAAGTTAAAGATAAAGTTAATAATCCTAGTCTTAATTTTATTTTTATCTTTTATTTTTTAATTCGAATTCCCGGCCCCGACTTTATTTATAAACGGCCGAGTTTTAATATTAAGAAAATTAACCGCCCTAAATATAAATCTACCTATAAGCGCCCCGCTAGCCGTAAAGATATATCTCGCTTAAAATTTATTAATAAAAAGTAGTAATTAATAATACTTTCTTTTTTTCTTTTTTATTTTCTATACTTTCTTTATCTTCGTATTCTCTTCGAATACTTTTTATAGTTTTAGCGCGTTATCTAAAATATTTATATTAACTTATTTATTAAAGGTCTTTAGTTATCCTAATTATTTTATAAAATAAAATACCTCGCCCTTTATTTTCTTCTTTTTTAGTACCTCTTCTATTTTTTATTCGTTTATATTATTTATTAATTCCGGTAGAGGTATATTAAGAATCGAAATATCGCTCTACCGTTAATAATACGGCTCTAGAAGCGATATATAAAAAATATTATAAATATAATAACTAGTTAATAATCCTAGGTAGTATATTTATATTCCGATAATATCTAAAATCTTAAATAATCTAATTACTTTATAAAAGAGCTTCTTATTTAGTTATTTTTATATTAAATTTTTAATTAATAATAATATAAGGTTATTTATATTAAATAATTTCGGCTTATACCTTTTATTATAACTACGCTTTTACGCCTCGACCGCGATAACCTATACTTTTATTAAATACTCTCTCGAAATATTTAATTTTTTAATTCTTTATTATACCGACGGTATTTCTCCTTTATACGTCTCGCCCTCGAGACGCGGTTCTAGAGATAAATTATAACTATATATAATTATAAATAATATCCATTTTATTATTATATACTATATACTATAATATATTTATTTTATTATAGGTAATAATACTATTTAATTATTTTACTCGCTTAAATAGAAGGTTTTTAAATAGTATTTTAAAGTTTAATTCTAGTATTTTATCTAATTATCCGTTTACGGATAAAATACGGTATTTAGGCGCTTTTTAATTTTTATTAAATAGTATACCTTTAATTAAAATATATTTATAAAGATAGAACCTTTATTAGAAATAATCCTATTAAGAACTCTAAACTTTAGGATAATTTCTTCGAATATTAATTTTATTAACCCCGTAGAGTCGATTATTTTAGTAGTTAAAATATATCGTAATATCTTTATATACTTATTTATAACTACGAGGACTATATTATAAACGCGCCCGTATCGCTTATTTAAAAGTAAATTAATAATAAAATTTATTATAATTTCCTTCTACGGTCCCGTAGGATATAGTAGAGAATTAATCTCGTTATAAAAGCGGTATCGATATACCTTAACCCATTAATATATATTATATATATCGATATATTCTTATATATCGGCCTTAAGAGTATTTTAGAAATATTTTTTAATAAATAACTTTATTATCTTTTTAATACTAAAGTACCCCGTTAATATATTATTATAATATTATTCTAATAGCTCTTCGCGGACTAATCTCTTTTTAAATATATAAATTTTATTATTATATTTAAGAATTAATATAGAATCTAAAGTCTATACTCCGGCGGAATACTAGTAATTCGTTTATATAATTTCGGTGATTTTTATTTACGAGAAGGAATTATCCTTTTATAAAACGCGAATTATTTTAATTATTAATAAATTTTTAGTATTATAAATCGTTTCGTAAAATACTATTAATTTAGTAATAATATATAGAATAAATAATCTATAGCCTATAGTTCTAGCGATAAAGTTAAATAATTCCTCTACTATATTATAATCGATTTAAATAAACGTTTTATTTAAACTCTTTAGAATTTCTTATTTAGGTATTAACTCCTTAAGCCTAAATAAATTTACTACCGAAAGATATATCTTTTTTATAGTAAACCTTAAAGACCCTAGTAACGTAAATTTTATATATATTAGATTTTATATAATATTTACGGATATATTATTTAACGCCGGCGAAATATTATTTATATCTAGATCTTTTATATTTACGAACGTATC
>JAABUK010000112.1_pt1 | contig 192505 bp, 161 predicted proteins | sample 5559141 | NCBI WGS metagenome assembly JAABUK01 (sample SAMN10711869, study PRJNA513367) | rock metagenome | isolation source: Antarctica rocks | place: Antarctica: Victoria Land, Pudding Butte nord | collected 2016-01-03 | reverse complement strand
TGAATGGAATGCGCCATGGCCATGAATGGAATGCGCCATGGCCATGAATGGAATAGGGCCATGGCCATAAGTGGGGCCATGCATGGGGGCCATGTTAGTGGCGCATTCTAAATTTAGGCATTCTCACGAGCCAAAAACATTCTCAGGAGCGCGTTAGATTCTCAGGGGCGCTCATATCGCTCTAGAGTTAAGACATAGTATTACCCCGCTCAAACCAGCTCAACCGGCTCACGAGCGCTCATAGCGCTCAGAGCCTGCCCTACACTTTTGTAGATGTTTTATATCGAATCCTATATTTCGTTACTCCGCTTAAGTATCTATTATAATAGGAAGACGATTAAGACTATTATTTATTATTAAATAAACTTTAATATAACGGAAATAATAATTAAAATAGAATTATATATCTATGGATCCGGGATCTTTATTATACTCGTTATTAATCGAGTAATCGGGATAGTTTAAGCGCTAGACGTTATACCTAAAAAGAATACTCGTTATATCTTTATAAATAACTTTATTAACGCCGAGTAGGGTAATATATAGTTAATCCGCTATATAAATAACCCCCCCGAGCGTTTCGGGGTCTCCGATTAGGATATTATAATCTTTATTTATATTATATTTTATTAATTTATAAAAGTCTTCTTTAAATATTAACCTCTCGTTCTTTATTAAATAAAGGATGATTTCTTCGGCGTAAATAAAATAATACCCGTAGATCTAGTTACGGGTCTCTTTTAGAAGCGTTTCGAATATTATTATAATATAATAATAATCCGATAGGTTTTAACTATAAGGTGAATTAATTAATATATATATTATATTATAATAGGTATTAGGAAAAGAGGGTATTAACGATTTAGATAATAATTTCGATATTATAAATTAATAATCGAAAGGGGATTAATAATTAAAAGGGATTATCTAAAATTTTATTAAAACTAAACTCTAGTCTAGGAAATAATTTTAAAAGTTTAAAAGTTTTAAGCGGGGGGCTAGCCTTCTAATATTAAGCTCTTAAGGATAATTAATAATAAATATATTTTAGGGTCGAGCCTAAGGTTATTTAAACCTAAGAGTTTAGTTATCTAAAATTAAAACTTTAATTATTTAGTATTAAGATTTTAGATTCATTATTATTATAATTATAATCTTATTATTATTATACGTAAACTTTAATTATTATTATTATCTAGAAGTCTAGGACGTTAGTATTAATATATTTATAATTATAAAAAATAGAGTTAATATATTTACGGTCTTAAACTCTAGTAGTAAATTCGAAATTTCAATTTTATTATAATTATTCGTAGGCTTAGTATTATTATCTAGAGGACTATTATAAGCGACGCGGTAAAATTATACCGCGCGGATTTACTAGCTTTCTAACCGTTATTAAGAATTATTATAATTATATTTAAAAATACTTTATTAGATTACTATTATTACCTTATTAATCTCGGTTTATATAATATTATTTGCGATTAAGGAGAAGGGTTCCTAGGCGGCCCCCTTTATAAATAATAATAATTTAATATATAATAGTAGAGTTAGGAAGGTCGGGTCGTTAGAGTATCTAAATACGAGTTAAACGATCGTTTTATAAAATCGTTTTTATACTAGTTTTTAGTAGCGGATCTTCTCCCTAACTAGATACTTAAAGTATAGGTTAATATTAAGCGCTTTTTATTTATTTAATATATATAGGCCCTTCGTTTATATATAGTATTATCCCTCCTCCCTCGTTATTAATATATTCCCGTCGATATTTATATCCCCTACCGTTTTTTATTATTTAGCGGTATAACCGAGAGGGTATTTTAGGCTATATATTATTCTAGCTAGATTAAATTCGTTTAATTAATTTATAAAGATTCTAGCCGGGTACTAGTTAATTATAAATAAAATAATCTAATTATCTAAGCGGATACTAGATTTAGGGATCTAATTAACTTTTAAAATTCCTAGATTTATAAATAAAGTAAAGTAGTTATAGGTTATAAAGATTATATATCGGCGCTCGGCGGGTTTATTAAATCTCTTTCTAACTAGGTTATAAAGGTCGTAATAAATAATATTATATATTATTATTCCTTAGGTTAGGGGTTTAGCGGTTTTAATATCGCGCTTCTTTTTTATAGATCTACTAGAGTCCTCGTCTCCCTTAATCTTAAGGTTTATTCTCTTTTTTCTTTATTTTATAGGTATTCCCTTAATAGACCTTATAACCTTATTCTTTCTAGATTTAATAGGTATTTTCTATTTATATTTAGTAGGTATCTCCTCGTTATTAGGTTAATTTTTAATATTTTTATAATTATAGTTAACGTCGTTATCGATTAATATAGCGTTATTATCGATTAATATATTATTATCGTCGTTTTTATTTACCTTTTCCTTCTTCTTTTTATTACGAGTCGATTATTCCTTTTTAATTATTTAAGCCTTAGATACCGCCGGTTTAATTTTCGGGATTAACGCGTTACTCTTATTTAATTTATATTTTATACCTAGCTTCGGGGCAGGCTCTTTATACTTTAATTTAATATTATTATCTTCGAAGGCTAGTTTATAGTCCTCCGTAAAATAATTCTAGTTATAATATTAATATAATAAATGGTAGAGGTTAACGAGTAGGATTTATTAAGGTTCCGTCCTTAAATATCTCGCCTAAAATTATCCTTATATTTATATTATTGGAGGACGGTTTATTTAATAGATCCCCTTCGTTATTATTATCGTTAAAGTAAACTATATTATTTAAGAGATCGTTAATCTCCGTGATTAATATTAAATTATAAATATTATTATCCTTTATTATAATTAATATTAAAGTATAAAGATTAGATAAAGAGATTAAGAAAATTAATTTAAAGAGGAGAAAGAAGAAGTAAAAATTAAAATAGGAGTTAGTTTAAGAAATAATTTTAAAGTTTAAAGATTTTTAGGCGGGGCTAGGGGCGCCTAAATATTATTATTAATAATTATATTACTTAAAAGTGAATTTTTATTATTCGAAAATGAATTTTAAATTTTTATTTAGTTTAAAGATATTTAAGATTCAGTTATTACTAGTATTAAATAGAGAGATTAGATTAGAACGTTATTATTTAATATTAAATACTTATTTGAGCTTTACCTCCTAGCCAAAAATATTCAAATTTCAAAATAATCTTCTAGAGTAATGACTTCGTATATTAATTAATAATAAATACTTATTTGAGCTTTACCTCCTAGCCAAAACTATTCAAATTTCAAAATAATTTTCTAAAGTACTAACTTCGTATATTAATTAATATTAAATATTTATTTGAGCTTTACCTCCTAGCCAAAACTATTTAAATTTTAAAATAATCTTCTAGAGTATTAACTTCGTATATTAATTAATATTAAATACTTATTTGAACTTTACCTCCTAGCCAAAAATATTTAAATTTTAAAATAATCTTCTAGAGTAATAACTTCGTATATTAAGATTTAGTACGTAAGATTTACTAACGATTATTATTATTAATATTATTATTAGTGTTTACCGTACTAACTCTATTATTATTATCGTCGGTAGTATAATAATTCATTTTATTTATTAATTTTATTTAAACCTCTATTACTTTTATTCGTTAAAGCTCTTTACCTCTCTTTATTTTTTATCGACTTATTATTTAATTATTTATAATATTATCCTCGTTAATATCTCGTAAAGATTCTCCTTCCTTAGCGGTCGCTAGAGCCTCGATCCTCGCGTTTATATTTAGAGTCTTTAATAGATTACTAGTAAATATATACTAGAAGATTAACGAAATAATATATTAGGCCGGAGAACTAAAGGTATAAATTAATCTAATCTAGGATATACTAGAAAAGTTCGTTAATAGTACGGAGATCGTTAACGAGATTATTACGGAGGTATAGGGTATATTAATAAACGATAAATTTTAAACGGTAAAATTCGGGAGTAAATAAAAAGTATATAAAACGTTAGACTCGACGATTCTATAAGATATCCGAAAACGGGCGATAGTTAATTATAGACGAAAAGAGAAATACGCTAAAAGTATACGAAATATATAGGGGACCGTAGTATAAAATTAGTAGTTCGATATTATAGAGGAAAATCACCTCGGCTACGTAAATTAAATCGTTAAGAAATTTATCTATAACGATATTTATTCTATAATTACTTAATTAACGGTTAACTATTTAAAACGGAACGATTATAGACGAGGATCTACGCGTAAAAGTATCCCGAAAGATTAATAGATATTGAGTAATTTAAATAAGATTAACGCTCGTACTCTTTTAATTAAATCGGGCTTAACGGATAAATAATTAATAAAACTAAAAATTAATCGATAATATCTAGTAAGGTTAAGGATAGATAATAACGAGGGACCTTTATTACGAGGAAAACGTAGGAGATATAACCGTCGAATTATTAATAATAAGGAGATTAAGCCTAAGTCGGTAGATTATAAAGTTAATAATAGCGATTTAAACGGTACCTCGGAGAATAAAGATATAGTACCTTACCGTTTTAATAAGGACGATAATAGCGACGATAATAACGACGACGATGATAACGACGACGATAATAGCGACGACGATAATAGCGACGACGATAGCGGCGATAAAGATTAAGGAATAAATAATCGGGTTAAATATTTCGGTTATAATTATACGGGCCTATCGGCTAATTCCTTTAAACGGGTAGTAAAGAAAAATCTAAAGACTACTAATATAAATAATAAGGCTAGTTAAATCGGTACCCTCCGGGTATTTATAAAAGCTGGGTCCGATTTACGATATATTTATTATATATATTTATACGTTATAACTAGATATTTCGGCCTATAAATTAAATTATTATTAAACGAAGAGAGTATCCGTTTACGATTAGTTAAATACTAGCGTTATCGAAATAATATAAATACTTTTAAGATTAGTATAGTTATTAAGAATTAATAGCGGATAATAACCCGATTATAAATAAACGATAATAAATATAAGGTCTATAGATACCGAATAATTAAAGCGAGTATTAGAGTATTCCTAACTAATTAAATATCGCGGTCTATCGTTCGTAAAATAGGAGGGCCAGAAGTATAGGATACCTAGAAAAAGACGGGTAACGTTATTATTAAAGGTATATTTAATTAATTATAAACGGGGGTAAACTTAAAGGGTAACTCCGAGATTAAAGTTAAAAATATTATAGCGGAGGAGTTCGATATATATTTTTACTATTAAATAAAGCGGAACGGATAACCTAATAAAGAGTAGCTACGGATAATATTTTATTTATTAATATAATAAATTATCCGGTAAAATCCGATATATTAGGCTTTATATATATACCTATAACCTAATCGTAATTACCGATTAGTTTTATATCTTTATTATATTAAATATACTCGGCCTAGAGACTCGACCTTCTTTTAATATATCGATATAAACGTATTTAAGTATCTCGCCTATAGGTATAAAATTAATATTATATAAAAATTAATATCTCTTAACGACGAGACCATTAATAATTATACGGAGATTATTCTAGGTTTTTATAAAAATATAGCCGAATAATAGGAGAGGGTAAAGAGGCCGGGGAAAATAATAAATAATTATATATACGGGATAAATAAGATCTAGGAGCTAATAAATACGGTTAATTATAATTAATTCGTTCTAGTATTATATACGCGTAGAGATATAAGAATTACTCGGCCTAAAATATTATATAATTTAATATTAGGCCGCCTAGATACTACTCTTTAAAGAATTATTCTTTTATAGTTCGTAGAGGTAAAGGAAGATAACGAGACCCTAAATAATAAAGAGTCCGATAAATAATTAGACCTCGCCTTTATTTATTTAAAATAAACGGCGGTAAATCTTATACTATCGGGGTTATCGAATAAATTTAATTTAATTCTTTATCGATTTCCGGCCGGTACCTAACTCGTTTTAATATTATTTATTAATTAAATATTAATATATAAAGTAACTTAGGAGGACCTAGTCGTTTAAAGTTATATTAATTTATTATTAAAAATTAACCGAGGGCGCGTATAAAAGGCTATTTAAGAATACCGTTTAAAGATATTAAAATTATTTAAAATAACCTAAAGTAAGATAAAATAAATAGAGAAGAGATTTTATAGCGAGAGTAGTTTTTTTCGGTAAACGAATAATAAGATTAAAGGGCGCTAATATTAAATTATATAAATAGCGTAGAATATTATTAGTTATAAGGTAAAACCGCGCGGCGCGGTTTTACCTAACTCCGTTATTTTAATCTTAATTATAATAATCCTATACTAGTTATTAATATTAATCCTTAATATTAATAATCCGCGTTATGAATTATATTAAAATAAAAACTACGTTATTATTTATTAATTTATCGTTTAGCCCTTTAATATTACCTCCCCGTTTATCTCTATTATATATAAAGACCGTAAGCCGCCCGTTTAAACGAGCGCGCTATACCCCTACCCTAAACCTCCGCCCTTATATAGTCTTAAATAGGTTAGTCTTTACCTCCTCCCCTTTAAGTTCTTCCTCCGCCTCTACCTCTACCTCTACCGGTAGTAATAATTTATCGGAAGAGACGGCCGGGAAGCGGGTAATAAAAAACGTCGTCGACGGTGGACGGAGGGCGAAAAGATTACTAGTATATTAATAGTAATAGCCGATATATAATAAGATATAAAGAGATTTTTAAGAGCGCTTTATAAACTACGTAAGGTTTATACTTTCCGTTTAATATAAAAGTAATTTTTTAATTTCGCTTATAACGAGCTACCTAGCGATTCTTAATTCGAAAAGTAGTTAATACCTAAACGGCGCGATTCGCTAGTTAAGAGGTAAGACTAGCTGGTCGTTAATATATTTTAATAAGAAATTAAAGTCCTAAAGGAGTACGAAGTGTTTAATATTTTTTATTTATTTATAAAAGGGCTTAAAGGCGGTACTTTATAACTATTTAAAGATATTATTCTAGTTATATTACGACTGGCCTTATAGTGGCTTAATATCTTCTACCGAGTTTATTACGAGAATAGATTAAATAGTTTATTATTATTATTAATAAATCTTACTATTTAATAGCCCGCTATTTTTATATTATTAATACTCTACTATTTAATACGGCCTTATAGGTCGACTAACTTTTAGACGATTCTAAGGCTTTATTTATATTTAAGGGGGGTACGACGACGAGTTCTCGATACTTTATACTAGTTTGGTTTAATTATTTTATATTTAATATTATAACGACGTATAATAACCTTAAGAAAGAACGCCGAAATAAAGGTTTAATTAATAGAGTAGGCCGTAAGTACTATTTTAACCTATAATAACTTTAAATATATAGAAGGAAAGTATAGAGAAAGAATAAATAACTACCGAGAATTCTAATTAATTATTATTATATTAATTTTAGAAGGGCGTCTCTTTAATAAAGAGGCCCTTCGGTAGGATATATAACGCCCGATAATTATACTATTATTAACCGAGATAATCGCTCGTTAGTTAATACCTACCGATATAAATATAGAGGTACGTTTTTTATTTTTAATTTTATTACTCTTCCTTTTACGCCTTAATATTAATTAATATATACTAACGAAACCGAGTTCTAGATTCGGCTATATTATATCGAATCGGTAATCTCGGCGGTATATATACCTTATTTAGGTAATATAAAGTCTTTATAAATAAAAGCGATACCGGTCTTAAAGAAATTAAACTCGGTAACGACGAGATACTTCCCGATAATACTAGTATTTAAAGATAAGAGTACGACGGCTAATAATATCTATATATTAAAGAATATATTTAAACATTAACTTAGATTAGACGATAAGAGCCTTATTTTTAATATTAATATTCGATTAATATACGGTAACCTTAAGATATAGTTATATATATAATTTATTAAGGCTTTACGTAGCGATATTTCCGAGCTCCTATTTAATACTTTTAACTAGCTACTACCGGGCTTAGGTCTTTAATACCTTCGTTTTAATATATTATAATTACTCTATAAGATTTATTAAGGCCCTAGTAACTTTATAGATCTATTTATTTTATAGTATACAGCCGATCGTTAGGATCGCTTTAGGGTTATTTATTTAACGGACTTTTAAATATTAAAGAACCTGATTATTTATAGTTACTAGGTATATATAATGGGAACCTAGGTTAAAATCCTAAGGTAATAATCTATAGACTTTTAATATATAAAGGATATTATATTTTAACTCGCGGTATAAAGTACTTTTAATACCTAGCCTCGCGTATTAAAAAAGATTTCTAAAATTATATATACCTAACCTCTATCTACTCGCGATTAATAGTTCTAAAATCATTAATATTTCTATATATACGTCGAAATCTATTTAACCCTACGATATATTATTAAATATATTAATATTAGCCTACTCCGCTACGCTTTATATTATATTATAATTCTTTTTTAGGCCGACGCTACTAGTACCCTAAAATATATATAGGCCCTACTTTATATACTTTATATAGTAGATTCACCGGTAGTAATAATAAGGTTATAAAAGTATATATTAACGAATAGTCTTATGAATTTACGGGGAATAACGGATATAAATTTCGAGCTCGACCGCCTTCTTAAACTATTTAATAATAATCTTAAAGTATTCTAATACGACCGGTCCTACTATTCTAAGTATAGTAATATATTATTTAAGAATTAGGTCTTTAATAGCCTATATTTTCTAAAGTTAAGGAGGATAATAAAGTTTATATTTAAAAAACCCTCCTCGGTTATATATCTAGTTAAAAGCGCGGCCGAGGATATCTAGAGTATAGCCCTTAACCTCGTATATAAGTTATTTATTCGTTATACCGAGTAAGATAAATTCTCTTTAAGTCTAATTATTAACCTTTTTAATACCGGACTTAAGCGATTAGGTAGGAATATACTAAAGTATAACGAGCGGTATATTTAAGAGTATATATTATTAGCGGATAATAAATATAAGGATACTTTAGCGGCTAGGCTAGAGGTTAAATATAATTTTATATTAAGAAGTTTTATAATTCTAACTTCTACCCTAAAGCCTTCGAGTACGATATTTATCGATTAATTTAATAATAAATCCGCGCGGCGCGGGTTTATTAACTAGTCTTAAAATCGTATAAGGCGTTATTTATATTAATAGGATCGAAAGGGGGTTAGTTTTACTAGTTAATTCGCCGATATCTTTTATAATAACTAACGTAATTATTATAATATTATTAATTCCCCCTTTAATTTACCCGCCTTACTACGAGGGCTAGATTACGAGGTATAACTTTTATTACTATACTACTTCTTAATAATATAATATTTACTATCTTTATATTAGGTTTTCTTCGGCTCCGTATTCTAAGGCTTATTAAATTAACTCTCTACCGTATTAATTTTAATACGAGATTTACTCTTTATAACGGGTATATTTAATCGTTTAACTTTTACCTTATTAATTACGGTTTTACTCTTAATACGCGCTTTTTTAATTATTAATTTATATTCTACCTTAATTAGCTAGTTATCCCTCCGCTTTTTAAATTTAGTTTACTCCTTATTAAATAACGGATCTAGCCGCCGTTTTCTTTTAATATCGTTATATATTACCTACGTATCGAATACTTTACCCCGATTTAACTCTTTTTATCGTCTCTACTTTAGGATATTTAATATTTTAATATAATATAGGTAGAGGCTAGACCACGTATTATTAATCTATTAATATATAATTCGTTTATCGCGAATACTCTTTACCTACGTCGCTAAATCTCTTAAGATTTTATCTAGTATTATTAAGAACGTAGAGAAATATTAAAACGAGTCGACGAATTTCTTATTTAATTTTTAATATCGTTAAGCTCGAAGCTTAGATATATACTACGGACGTTTAAATAAATTCTTGTCTACCGATTTATTTAACCCCGCGTAAATAATAATAGGCGCCTATAACTCTAAATTATAAACCGAGTAATAAGGGAATAGCTTCGTATAATTCGATATTTTATATTCTATATTATTAAAAAAGGCGAGGCCGATATCGCGAATATAACCGCTCCCGGGTATATTAAAGAGATTGTATAAACTAGGTACTATTCGAGCTCGTCGGTTAATATTTATATAATTTATATAAACTCTTTTAAACCCCGATAAAGATCTCGTTATTATATTATTAAGCGAAGCCGGCTCCGTTAGAGATATACCGCTTCTAAGACCTATATATTAGGGTAGATATAATAAAATAAAATATACCTACTCTTAATTATAATATATCGCGCGACCTATATATTAATATATCTTTTAAATAGACGAAGGGAGTAATTATTAAATAACTCTTTTTATATCTAGATTATTAACCCCTAGCCTATAGGTATCCGTTATAATAATAATATATAAAGATAAACCTTAAGCGGATAGTAGACCGAAATATATTACGATATTTTATTTATCTCGAGTAGTTATCGCCGCGAAAAAAGATACGACTAACTTTATACCCTCGATCGGATACGATAATCGTTTTATTTATACGCGTATTAATTAGTATATATCCCTAACCTAGATTACGGAATTTATAAAAATAATCGTCTTCGGAATATCCTAGGCGGTAGTAATCTACGACGGTAAAATATATTATAAGTTAAATATATCGTTAATAGGATTATAGGTAGTATTAATTTAAATATATATCTTTAACCGATTAAGCGGAGTCTTTATAATAATAGTATCTTCTATAAAAGTATATTACTCTTATATAATCTTAAATATTTCGATATCGAGTATTATAAAGACCCTTAAAAGAGGGATATTAGGCGGTAATCATTTTCGGAGGATACCTAGATTAAAGTATATTAATCGAAACTCCTTCTACTCGGTTACTAGATAAAGCTCGTCGATTATTAATAAATATAACCGTAACGTAAAGCTAGTATACCGTAGTACGTCGATATTAAAATTATTCGAACTAGTAATTTTAGGACTCGTAAAGATTATTATTATTAATTACTTATCTATAAATCGTGTTTAGTTATTATACCGTAGGTAAAATGGCCGGAGCGTATCGTTATAATATTAACGGGCTTATTATTATCGCCGTTTAGAACGAAAAATCGGTAATTAAATATACGATTTAATTTCTCGTATTACTCTTCTAATAAAATATTTAAAAATATAATAATTAATACCGCTTTAATAGGTAAAAATATTAATAGTAAAATCTAAAAAACGATATTTTTATTAAATCTAGTTTTCGTAATTAAGATTAAATTCGTTCTTTAGTTTAATAATATATTTAAAATATTATACTACTTCTCCTTAAGCTCGACCCCGAAGTAATATATCGCGGCGCCTTTTATATACTCTCGATCCAGAGTCTTATATAAATTATTTATCTTTATTATAATAGGCGTAGACGCGAAATCGCCTATTATATATAATATTATTATAATAAATATTAGTTTTAACCCTAAATATATTTCGCGGAGGGTTCTATAACGAAGTGGACCTACCGATAATAAAGAATAAAAACTAGCGATAAATAATTATCGTTATAATAATAATCGAAACTCGAGTTATAATTAAGGATTTTTAGATAACCTATATTTATTTCGTTATATATACGATAGATAGTATTATAAATAACTATATTCGAAAGAGTATATATAAAAGTATTAGCGCGCGATTAATTTAAATCTTATTCTAAAATAATTAAATAACGATCGCGTCGTAAAGTTAGTTATTAATAAAGAAAAAAGTTAACGGAAAAATTTATATAGGCGGCCCGCGAAAATAATACGAATTAATAAAAATATAGGGTTTTGCGCTTAGACCTACCGCCGTTTAATTACGAAGTTAGTATTTCTAACTCGAAGGGGTTTAATAAACGGGAGCTAACCCGAAGAGGCTTAGCGGTGGCTCGGTAGGTCTAAGGGACTAAGGCAAGGTAGTTATTGTTATTACTTAGCCACTCACGCCATGTTAAAAAAAAATCCAATGAGAGGCCCCCTACGAAACGAGAGTGGTTCTAGGCGCTCGTAGGAGGATCTCCTCGGTAGAACTAGGCTGTGCCATTGCTTTAGTCTCTTAGACCTACCGAGTCACCGCTAAGCCCCTTCGGGTTAGCTCCCGTTTACTAAGCCCCTTCGGGTTAGAAATACTAACTTCGTAATTAAACGGCGGCAGGTTTAAATATAAAACCCTATATTTTTATTAGGTTCGTATTATTTTCGTAGGCCGTTTATATAAATTTTTCCGTTAATTTTTTTCTTTATTAATAATTAATTTTACGACGCGATCGTTATTTAATTATTTTAGAATAAGATTTAAATTAATCGCGCGCTAATACTTTTATATATACTCTTTCGAATATAATTATTTATAATACTATTTATTATATATATAACGAAATAAATATAGGTTATCTAAAAATCCTTAATTATAACTCGAGTTTCGATTATTATCATAACGATAATTATTTATTATTAATTTTTATTCTTTATTATCGGTAGGTCCTCTTTATTATAAAACCCTCCGCGAAATATATTTAAAATTAAAACTAATATTTATTATAATAATATTATATATAATAGGCGATTTCGCGTTTACGCTTATTATAATAAAGATAAATAATTTATATAAAACTCTAGATCGAGAGTATATAAAAGATATTATAATATATTACTTCGGAGTCGAGCTTAAAGAGAAGTAATATAATATTTTAAATATATTATTAAACTAGAGAACGGATTTAATTTTAATTATAAAAACTAGATTTAATAAAAATATCGTCTTTTAGGCTTTATTATTAATATTTTTACTTATTAAAATAATATTAATTATTATACTTTTAAATACTTTATTAGAAGAATAATATAAGAAATTAAATTATATATTTGATTATTAACCCTTCGTTTTAAACGGCGATAATAATAAACCCGTTAATATTATAGTAATATACTCCGGCTACTTTACCTATAATATAATAATTAAACGCGATTTATAGATAAATAATTAATAATAATAATCTTTATAAATTCTAAAATTACTAGTTCGAGTAATTTTAATACCGACGTACTACGGTATACTAGCTTTATATTACGGTTATATTTATTAATAATTAACGAGCTTTATTTAATAACCGAGTAGAAAGAGTTTCGATTAGTATACTTTAATCTAGGTATCCTCCGAAAATAATTACTATTTAATATCCCTCTTTTAGGAGTCTTTATAACACTCGATATTAAAATATTTAAGATTATATAAAAGCGATATACTTTCTCGAAAGATATTATTATTATAAAGACTCCGTTTAATTAGTTAAAGATATATATTTAAATTAATACTACCTATAATCCTATTAACGGTATATTTAACCTATAGTATATTTTACCGTCGTAGATTACTACCGCCTAGGATATTCCGAAGACGATTATTTTTATAGATTCTATAACCTAGGTTAGGGATATATATTAATTAATATATATATAAATAAAACGATTATCGTATCCGATCGAGGGTACGAAGTTAATTATACCTTTTTTTACGGCGATGACTATTTAAAATAAATAAGATATCGCGATATATTTCGGTCTATTATCTACCTAAGGTTTATCTTTATATATTATAATTATAACCGATACCTATAAACTAGGGGTTAATAATCTAGATATAAAGAGGGTTATTTAATAATTACTCCCTTCGTTTATTTAAAAAGTATATTAATATATAAATCGCGCGATACGTTATAATCGGGGGTAAATATATTTTATTTTATTATATCTACCTTAGTATATAGGTTTTAGAAGCGGGGCGTCTCTAGCGGAGCCGGCTTCGCTCGATAATATAATAATAAAATCTTTATCGGGGCCGAGAAAAGTTTATATAAATTATATAGATATTAACCGATAAACTCGAATAGTACCTAGTTTATATAATCTCTTTAATATACCCGGGAGCGGTTATATTCGCGATATCGGCCTCGCCTTTTTTAATAATACGGAATATAATACGCCGAATTATATAAAGTTATTCCCCTATTATTTAATTTATAATCTAGAATTATAAGCGCCTATTATTATTTACGCGGAGTTAAATAAATCGGTAGATAAGAATTTATTTAAATATTTATAATATATATTTAAACTTCGAGTTTAATAATATTAAAAATTAAATAAAAAATTCGTCGATTTATATTAATATTTCTTTATATCTTTAATAATATTTAATAAAATCTTAAGAGATTTAGCGATATAGGTAGAGAGTATTCGTAATAAACGAACTATATATTAATAGATTAATAGCGCGTAGTCTAGCCTTTATTTATATTATATTAAAATATTAAATATCTTAAAGTAGGGACGATAAAAAGAGTTAAATTAAAATAAAGTATTCGATATATAAGTAATATATAACGATATTAAAAGAAAGCGGCGGTTAGATTCGTTATTTAATAAGGAGTAAATTAAATTTAAAGAGCGAAGGGATAACTAGTTAATTAAAGTAAAGTATAAATTAATAATTAAAAATACGTATATTAAGGGTAGAATTATAATTAATAAGGTAAGAGTTAAACGATTAAATATACCCGTTATAAAGAGTAAATCTCGTATTAAAATTAATACGATAGAGAGTTAATTTAATAAACCTTAGAATATAAAGCCGAAGATAACTTAATATAAAGGAAATAAATATTATATTATTAAAAAGTAATATAGTAGTAAAAGTTACGCCTCGTAATCTAGTCTTTATAATAAGGCGAGTAAATTAAAAAGGGAATTAATAATATTATAATAATTATACTAGTTATTATAAGAGGTATCGGCGAATAAACCGGTAAAATTAACCCCCTTTCGATCTCGTTAATATAAATAACGCCCTACGCGATTTTAAAATTAATTAATAAACCCGCGCCGTACGGATTTATTATTAAATTAATTAATAAATATAATATTTAAAAGCTTTAAGGTAGAAGTTAGGATTATAAAACTCCTTAATATAAAATTATATTTAATCTTTAGCCTAGCCGTTAGAGTATCCTCGTATTTATTATCCGTTAATAATATATACTCCTAGGTATACTACTCGTTATATTTTAATACATTCCTATTTAACCGTTTAAACTCGGTATTAAAAAGGTTAATAATTAGGTTTAAAGAGAATTTATCTTATTCGATATAACGAATAAATAACCTATAGGCGAGGTTAAGGGTTATACTCTAAATATCCTCGGTAGCGCTTTTAACCGGATATATAACCGAGGAGGGTTTTCCGAATATAAATTTTATTATCCTCTTTAACTTTAGAAAATATAAATTATTAAAGACCTAATTCTTAAATAATATATTATTATATTTAAAATAATAGGACCGGTTATATTAAAATACTTTAAGATTATTATTAAGTAGTTTAAAAAGGCGATCGAGCTCGAAATTTATATCCGTTATTCCCCGTAGGTTTATAAAACTATTTATTAATATATATTTTTATAACTTTATTATTACTACCGGTAAATCTACTATATAAAGTATATAAAGTAGAGCCTATATATATTTTAGGGTACCGGTAGCGTCGGCCTAGAAAAGAATTATAACGTAGCGTAAAGCGTAGCGGAGTAGGTTAATATTAATATATTTAATAATATATCGTAGGGTTAAATAGATTTCGATATATATATAGAAATTTTAATAATTCTAAAATTATTAATCGCGAGTAGATAGAGGTTAGGTGTATATAATTTTAGAAATCTTTTTTAATACGCGAGGCTAGGTATTAATATTTAAAATATTTTACGCCGCGAGCTAGGATACGATATTCTTTATATATTAAAAATCTATAAATTATTACTTTAAGATTCTAATTTACGTTTTTATTATACGTATTTAATAATTATAAATAATTAGGTTCTTTAACGCTTAAAAGTTTATTAATTAAATAACCTTAAAGCGATCTTAACGATCGGCCGCGTATTATAATATAAATAAATCCATAAAATTACTAGGGCCTTAATAAATCTTATAAAATAATTATAATATATTAAAGCGAAGGTACTAGAGACCTAAGCCCGGTAATAATTAGTTAAAAGTATTAAATAGGAGCTCGGAAATATCGCTACGTAAAGCCTTAATAAATTATATATATAACTATATCTTAAAATTACCGTATATTAATCGAAAATTAATATTAAAAATAGGGCTCTTATTATCTAATTTAAGTTAATATTTAAATATATTCTTTAATATATAGATATTATTAACCGTTATACTCTTATCTTTAAATACTAGTATTATCGGTTTAATCGTTCGGTATCTATAAACTTTATATTTATTATTATTTATTTATAATCGGGTTATTATCCGTTATTAATTCTTAGTAACTACGTTAATCTTAAAAGTATTTATATTACTTCGATAATATTAATACTTAATTAATTATAAGCGGATACTCTCTTCGTTTAATAATTTAGTTTATAGGCCGAAATATCTAGTTATAGTATATAAATATATATAATAAATATATTATAAATCGGACCCAGCTTTTATAAATACTCGGAGGGTACCGATTTAACTAGCCTTATTATTTATACTAGTAATTTTTGGATTTTTCTTTACTATTTATTTAAGGGAATTAGCCGATAAGCCCGTATAATTATAACCGAAATACTTAACCCGATTATTTATTCCTTAATCCTTATCGCCGTTATCGTCGTCGTTATTATTATCTTTATTAAAGTTACCGCTCGAAGATACTATATCTTTATTCTCCGAGGTATTATTTAAATTATTATTATTAACTTTATAATCTATCGATTTAGGCTTAATCTCCTTATTATTAATAACTCGACGATTATATCTTTTATATTTTCCTCGTAATAAAGGTCCCTTATTATTATTTATCTTTAACTTTATTAAATATTTTCGATTAATCTTTAATTTTATTAATTATTTATTTATTAAACCCGACTTAATTAAAAGAGTATAAGTATTAGTCTTACTTAAGTTATTTAACATTTATTAATTTTTCGGGATACTTTTACGCGTAGATCCTCGTTTATAATTATTCCGTTTTAAATAATTAATTGTTAATTAAATAATTATAGAATAAACGTCGTTATAGATAAATTTTTTAGCGATTTAATTTACGTAACCGAGGTAATTTTCCTTTATAATATCGAATTATTAATCCTATATTATAATCCTCTATATATTTTATATACTTTTAATATATTTCTCCTTTCGTCTATAATTAATTATCGCCCGTTTTTATATATTTTATAAAATCGTCGAGTCTAACGCTTTATACGCCTTTTATTTACTCGCGAATCTTATTATTTAAAATTTATCGTTTATTAATATACCCTATACCTTAATAATAATCTTATTAATAATCTCCGTATTATTAACGAACTTTTCTAATATATCTTAGATTAAATCGATTTATACCTTTAATTCTCCGGCCTAACGTATTATTTCGTTAATCTTCTAGTATATATCTACTAGTAATTTATTCGTCGCTCTAATTATAAATACGAGGATCGAGGCTTTAGCGACCGTTAAAGAAGAAGAATCTTTATAAAATATTAATAAAGATAATATAATAAATAATTAAATAATAAATCGATAAAAAGTAAAGAGAGGTAAGAAGCTTTAACGAATAAAAGTAATAAAAGTTTAAATAAAACTAATAAATAAAGTGAATTATTATACTACCGACGATAATAATAATAGGGTTAATACGGTAAATACTAATAATAATACTAGTAATAATAATCGTTAGTAAGCTTTACGTACTAAATCTTAATATACGAAGTTATTACTTTAGAAGATTATTTTAAAATTTAAATATTTTTAACTAGGAGGTAAAGCTTAAATAAGTATTTAATACTAATTAATATACGAAGTTAATACTCTAGAAGATTATTTTAAAATTTAAATAGTTTTAACTAGGAGGTAAAGCTCAAATAAGTATTTAATATTAATTAATATACGAAGTTATTACTTTAGAAGATTATTTTAAAATTTAAATATTTTTAGCTAGGAGGTAAAGCTTAAATAAGTATTTAATACTAAATAATAATGTTCTAATTTAATCTCTTTATTTAATACTAGTAACGGCTAAATCTTAAATGTCTTTAAATTAAATAAAAACTTAAAGTTTACTTTTAAATAATAAAAATTTATTTTTAAATAATATAATTATTAATAATAATATTTAGGCGCCTCTAGCCCCGCTTAAAAGTCTTTAAATTTTAAAATTATTTCTTAAACTAGCTTTTATTTTAATTTTTACTTCTTCTTTCTTCTTTTTAAATTAATTTTCTTAATCTCTTTATCTAATCTTTATACTTTAATATTAATTATAATAAAGGATAATAATATTTATAATTTAATATTAATTACGGAGATTAACGATCTCTTAAATAATATAATTTACTTTAACGATAGTAATAACGAAGGGGATTTATTAAATAAATCGTTTTCCGATAATATAAATATAAGGATAACCTTAGGCGAGATATTTAAGAATAAAACTTTAATAAATCCTACTCGTTAACCTCTACCGTTTATTATATTAATATTATAATTAGAATTACTTTACGAAGGACTATAAATTAACCTTCGAAGATAATAATATTAAACCGAAGTATAAAGAGCCTACCCCGAAACTAGGTATAAAATATAAATTAAGTAAAAGTAATATATTAATTTTAAAAACTAAACCGGCGGTATTTAAAATTTAAAAAGTTAAAAAGGAATAATTAATTTATAGTAAAAAAGAGAAGGAAAAAATAGATAAAAGCGACGACGACGGTATATTAATCGATAACGACGCTATATTAATTAATAATAATATTAACTATAATTATAAGAATATAAAGAACTAACCTAATAACGAGGAGATACCTATTAAATATAAATAAAAAATATTTATTAAATTTAGAAAGGATAAGATTATAAGGTTTATTAAAGGAATATTTATAAAGTAAAAGAAGAAAAGAATAAACTTTAAAATTAAAGGAGATAAAGATTCTAATAAATTTATAAAGAAGAAGCGCGATATTAAAGCCGTTAAATCTTTAACCTAAGGAATAACGATATATAATATTATTTATTACGATCTTTATAACCTAACTAGAAAGAATATTAATAGACCCGTTAAACGCCTATATATAATCTTTATAACTTATAATTACTTTACTTTATTTATAAATCTAGGAATTTTAAAAGTCGACTAAATCCCTAAATCTAGTATCCATTTAAATAATTAGACTATTTTATTTATAATTAATTAGTACCCGGCTAGAATCCTTATAAATTAATTAAGCGAATTCGATTTAGCCGGAATAATATATAATTTAAAATACTCTCTCGGTTATATCGCTAAATAATAAAAAACGGTAGGGGATATAAATATCGACGGGAATATATTAATAATAGGGGAGGAGGGATAATATTATATATAAACGAAGAGCCTATATATATTAAGTAGATAAAAGGTATTTAATATTAATTTATACTTTAAATATCCGGTTAAAGAGAAGATCCGTTATTAAAAATTAATATAAAAACGATTTTATAAAGTATATATTTAGTTTATACCTAAATACCTTAAGGACCCGACCTTCTTAACTTTATTATTATATATTAAATTATTATTATTTATAAAGAGGGCCACCTAAGAACCCTCCTTTTTAATCGCGAATAATATTATATAAACCGAGATTAATAAAATAATAGTAATAATTTAATAAAGTATTTTTAAATATAATTATAATAATTCTTAATAACGGTTAGAAAACTAGTAAATCCGCGTAGTATAGTTTTACTACGTCGTTTATAATAATTCTCTATATCGGTAAATTCGGAAAAATAGTTCTATAAAATCGCTACTTAATCGGTATAAAATACGTATTTTACGTATTTCGTAGGTTATTAATAAGCGAAATATAGCGTAGTAGAATATAATCAAATCTAATTTATCTTAGCTATATCTAAATTATATAAATAATAACGTATTACTGTATAAATAGTAGTAGGGATAATCGAAGTATTAAGAGCGCGCTTCCTTAGATCTAGGCTAGATCTAGGCTAGATTTAGGTTAAAGCTAGGTCTAGATTTAAACGATATCTCTAACTTCCTTATAAATATTATAGGTATACTCGGTAATATATTCGTAAACTAATATTCCTTTTCCGTTATTATTTTAAAGGTTTTTACTAGTAGTCTTTAATTCCCGGGGCCCCGTATCGATCGTAAATTTAAAAGGAGATTAAGGAATATATAATTAAATACCGCGTTAGATAGTAGTAGATATAATTAAAGTATTAAGAGCGTAGGCCTTTAATAGCGAGTTTAGGGATTAAATAAAATCTAGGTTAGGCTTAAAGAATATTTAGGCTAGATCTAGGCCCAGATCTAGGCTAGATATAATACTCGGTTTTTCATTATTATATTAAATATAATAGAATAAAGGATTAGAATCGTAAGCGATAATAACGTATTATAATAAATATTATTATATATAAAATCACGTAGAGGAGTAATAGGTTTCCTAGCTCCTACTCGAGCCTAAATATCTAACGGTTTAAAAACGTAAAAACGCTTTACTAAAATAATTAAATACTATATCCGTAATTACTCTAACCGCGCTTTTATTTAACGTATATACTATTTTTTTAAATCGCCTCTATATCTTCCCTAGTATTATTACTAGCCGTAGTATTATTAATATTCTAAGTATTATTATTATATCTAGGATTATTACCTCCGTTAGCGCCTTTTATACCCTCCGCGTTCGCCGTATTTATAGTCTTAAATATATTTACTTTAAAATCCGCCTTCGATTTCCGCTTCCCCTCTATATACTCCTTGATTCCGGTATTAATATATAATATATACTAAAATATTTCCTTTAACTAGGCTATTTAATACGCTCTCTTCGGTATTTACTTATATAACCCGATAGAGTAAAGGGGCTTATAGAATAACTATAGTCGCACGTATAAAATTTAAGCCTACGCCTATCTACCGCGTAAATTTAATTAAAAAATTAGGTATATTATTCTCTACTAGCTTACGATTATAATTAACCTTTCGTATTAACGCGTATATAGCTACGACCCTCGTCTTATCGGTCCCGAAGAATATTCGTATTTTAGGTTTAAACTCCTCTCGGATATACTATAATAAAGAAAAGTTAGTATTAAATACTATATTTAGAAAAGAGAACGCTATATTTAATATATTAGAAGAAGCGAGTTTAGGCTCTTTTATACTAGAGATTTTAAAGAAAGAAAGGACTTACCTATTTTATTATTAAAACTATCTCGATAAATAAGGATATAATTAATATATTTACCCCTTTATATTTCTTGAAAATAAAGGCGATAATCTTAAGTTTAAAGGATATCTTTTTAAATATTATATAGTCCCTACCTAGGATATAATCTTCTTATATCCGACTATTATCTTTATTTATACTAGAGGCCGCGGTCGTATTATTAATCTACTTCTTATTAAGAGTTTTAGAGGAGATAACGAGGGTAGGTAGAAATCTATATAGTCGGAGAACCCGTAGTATAGTAGGTATTATATTAAAATGAACTAAAATTAAATACTAAGGACGTTAGTATAGGAAAGAGGTATTATAGTCCTAATATTCCTCCGGTAGTCTTACCGTTATTAGAGTCTTTCTAGTATAATAGTCTTCTAATTAATAATAATAGACCTGAATCGCGGCTAGAGTCCTAGTAGGTAAATAACCGTAAAGTCTTTTTGATAAAACTTTTTAAGTGTTATAAAATATATCTAATTTAATTACTCTTCTTATATCGTAGTATCGAGGTATAAAAGAGTATATTAATAAGGATATTTATTACCTTAATAAGTCTCTCCTATACCCTAGTTTTCTTATATATCGGGTAGTAGTACTCGTAGACTTTTCTAGATTAGTAGGTCCGAAGCGTTAATAACCGAATTAATAATTATTCTAGTAAATATCTTCTATAGTAGTCCGAGGGGCTATAATATCCTTTAGGTTTTAGTTAATAATCGTTCTAGATATAATTATAAAATAGAAGTTATATTTAGGGCGAGTCTTCTTTATCTTCTAAAGAGGATAATATAGACCTTTATTTAAGTTTCTTACCCTATTATATTCGCCTACGATTACGAAGTCGTATTAAAAATAATAGATTATTTCCTCTTTAGTCTCTTTTTTCGCTTACTTTATATAAGGATATTTATATTCTTCGTTAAAGACCTTATTAAAGGCTAACTATATCTACTATATAATAATTATATATAGCGATATATTTACTGCGCTCGGGGAATTATACTACGTAGGGTTAATACTTTTTTACTTCTAAATTATATTATCTTAAGGTCCTTCTTATTATATATTATCGCTAAACTCTTCGTCGCCCTTTTATTTATAGTATAGCCGTATTTCTATTATTATATTAATAATTATAAACTATACCTTTAGGTCTTTAAAGTCGATTACCGATTTTAATTTACTAGCCTAAATACCGAGATCGGGCGGCGGGATAAAGAATAGTTTAAACTCGTTAACTAGTATAATATAAGTAGCCTCTAAGCCCGGTAAATATAGATATTCGTAGAATCATCGATTTATAGGATATTTGGAGCCCGTAGGAGCGTTTTTATAATAGTATTAAGACTTTACTAGCTACTCCTTCTATTTATATTAGATCTCTATTTATTTCCGGTATAAATAGCGATAGAATACGGTAGCGCCTATAACTTTATAGGTCTTTATATAATTAGAATTAATTAGGGAGCTTAATAGATAAAATTATAAACTTTATATTTTCTATATCTATTTATATAGTCTAGACGAATATTATAATATCTTAAATTTTCTTCGTTATTTAGTATAACTATAAATATATAGAGCCACTACTAGTAATAGCTTAACTTTAGTATTCTAGGAATCGTTATTATATTATTACCGCGAGAATTATTAAGGTAAACGATTTTCGCGAATATAATAACGCGTTCCTATATACTATCGTAAATATATTCGTATAAATAGTTATTACTAAGTTTTTTAAAGTTAGGAAAATAGTTAATAAATATAATACTACTAAAAGAGATATCGATTAATTATTATTTATATTTTATAATTAACTTTACCTTCTCTTCTCTAACCCCGTTATTATCTTTATTATTATTAATAACTAATTCGGAGGATTCTTTAAATACGAATTTATCTTTTTAATTTAATTACTCGGAGGACTCCTCTAAAGGCTCGGGGGATTCGCGAGGTTTCTTAAATAAAAGCTTCTTCGGAGGCTATTTCTATAATAACGGTAATAAATCGTCTTTATTATTATTAGAGCCTAAGAGCTTCGTCCGGCTCTTTAACCTTTTTATTATTAGTAAACGAATTAAATTTTAATAAGAGGTATTAAAAGAAGGGCGATATTTTAAAATTATAAAGAAAAAAAATTAATCTTAAAGTAAAGAAAACGGGAAGTAGTAAATAAATACGAATATATTTTCGGTATTAATTTCTATAGTAGCTCCTTTTTTTCGAGCTCCTTCGGGCGCGATAATAGGCTTTTATTTATAATATACTAAATACCTAGAAGAAAAAAGAACGGAGGAGGAAAGGAATAAATTTAAAATCTTAATAAAAGTAAGTTTATCTTTTAAATTAAATTTATATTAAAGGATAAGGGATATAATTAATTAAAATTATCGTTTATAATAAATTTACCTTTTATTAAATTTATACCCCGGTCCTAGAAATATTAAATACTATTCTATAGGTCCCTATCTTCTAAGATATCTATATAATACGCGTCCTCCTCCGTTATATAAAAGAGATAATCGAGTATTAAATCCGCTATAAAATAACGAGTTATCTAATATCCTTAGAGTAGCGCGAATCGTAAATAAACTATACTAAATTCTTCGTCCGGTAGATACGCGGAGATTATTAAAAACCGGATCTCGTATATAAAATTCCGTAATATAAGCTGGCTTAATATATAGTTAATCTTAAAGATTTAAAAAGGCCGAAAAGAGGAAAGATTATAAACGGTATTAGTTTTTTATTTAAGAAGAGTATCGTTCGAGCCGGTTATTATTATTATTTAACTTTATAGGTTAAGAGGTAGTATATTATTAAAGTTATCTTTAATCTTAATTACCTAACTAGAGTCCCCCTAGTATATAATAATATTAATATATATTTATTCGCCGAAGCCTAGATAGTCTTAGACCTCGATTTACTCTTTAAAATTAGATATTAAATATTTACCTTATTAGGTTCTTTCTACTCTAAACGCGTCTTTATAATTCCGTTAGTATTTAAATATATCCTTTAAATAACGATATTTATTAATAAACTCTTTAGCTCGTAGTAGTATATTATTAATATTCGTATTATGAGTTAATACGGGTATTCTTCTAATATCCCGGATAATCTAGTTAATTTTAAATAACTTCGTATCGTATTTAAATAATACGCGCCGGGGCCGTAGCGCGATAATAGTAATAAATAAATAAATTTAATAATGATTATAAAGTAAAGAGGGTATAATAATTCGCGTAATTTAGATAGCTAGTTATAGTAAGGTATAATAGATTTTATAGTAAATTAAATTAAATCTAGCCTAATATATCGTAAATATCGGGCGATATTTAAATAAGATTATTAAAAGGATAAGACGATAAGTAAAGAGGTCTTTAGGTTACTATATACGAGTATATTTAAAAAAGTCGTCTTTAGAAGGACGGTTAATATTTAATATTTAAACCTATATACTAACCGCCTATACTACTATAATTTTACGTAATATAATTATTAAACCGTACTAGAAATAGCCTAGAGTACGGTTTATAGTATAATTAATATCGTAACTAACGGACTTCTAGATCTTATATAACGGGTTTAAATAAGGGTAAATATTAAAAGATAGTAAAGAAAAGCGTTTATATATATAATATATTAATATTAAGCTAGCCTTCTAGCGCCTTAAATCTGGCCTAGATTTTATCTAGATTTAGTCTAGATTTAGTTTAGGTTTAGGCTAGATCTAGGCTAAAGTCTTTATATATTATTAAACGAGGATAATTTCTTATAGATTAAGGGTAGACTACGTAAAGCTTTCGACGTTATTTTCGCGCTCTCGATAACTAAAACTATATCCGATAATAGTAGATTATTCTCCGTCCGCGGCCTTAATTATAATAAAGTACCGGAGACGGTAATAATTAAAGCGGAAGATTTAATTAACCTTTTAACTTTTAACGAAGACGTTAGAGAAACGAAATATTCGGAGGAGGATATAATTTTACTCGATAATAATTATAATAATTTATCTAACTTTAAAGGATTACTAAAGAATATTTAACCAGTATTAAATATAATTAACTTATTCTTATTAGACTCTATAGAGGACTCGGCCTATATTCGCTATTTTATTAATAATAATAGTAGTAAGAAATTAAATAAGGCTACTAAAATAATTAGGACGATAGTAGTATTAATTATTAAAAATATCCGTATACCCTCCTTAGAATATAATGACTCTTCGGAGTAGTATTCGTTATCGCCTAGTAAACTAGTCTCGGCGTCGATATCTTTCTCGTCTAATAGTTAGGATAAAATTATTACTATTAGTATATAGAAGGAGGCTACGTTTAACGCCGAGGTAGATAACGTAGTTTTATTATTTTAGAAGTAGAACGTAGATAAAGTACTAGAGGTAATAAAGGCGTTGAATTATTTATTACCTTTAATAGATATTATTAAAGAAGCGGGAATAGTCTCTAAGGCTTTAAAGAAAACTACCGATATACTAGTTTTATTAAGCCACGCTACTCTAAGGAGAATTAAATCCTTTACTTTAATTTCTCGCCGGTTAATCTTCATAACCTAGTGACGCTCCTCTAGGTCGAAGAAGTCCGTACTACTCCCTAGATTAACCGGCGAGAAGTTAGAGTAAAGGATTTACGATTCCCTAACCTCTTTAGATATAGAGTACACTTTATCCCTAATAGTAATAAGTATAATATTTATTATACCGTTCGTATCTTAGGTCTCCCCTCCGATACTACTATAATAAAGTTCTTAGAGAAAGTTCGAGGTAATATAATATTTAATACGAAATTATTAAATACTAAAAGTATTACTAATAATATAACTAGGCTCGTTATATTCCTTTATAAATACGTAGTTATAATTTATAAAGAGTACGCTTAATAGTATCCGATTTCCTTTAACGGTCTTATAGCCCGAATCGAAATTATATTAACTCCGATTTAACTTATCCCGATTAATTAACGAAAGGTTATTAACGATAGAACCACGCGCTACTTTAAGGTATATAATTTTCCTCGTATTATTATACTAGTAACGTTAAATAAAGAACTAACGGTCTCTTAAATAATTAAATTTAACGCGGTCGAGAGTATAAATATAAGTAGTAATAACGTTTTAGGTTTATACTTTTCTTCCGTCTATACTACTAGATAAACTTCTATATTATTTAATTATACCCGTCGATATAAGGGCTATATCGTTATATTTATACTAGATTTATATACTCAGCCTCTAAAAACCCTTCTCGATAATAGTAGTAATTAACTCGCGGTCGTTAATTATCGGTAAAATATTCCGTTTATTTTAAAATAACTAGGAGGGTAAACCCTCTCCTACGCTTCCGTAATTTAGAGCGGCGATATAATTTAAAGTTTAGGCGGGGGTTACGCTAGCGATAACTTTTAGGGTAGCGAGGATAATAATAATTAAAAAGGGGGTATAAATAGGGGCGAGGATAATAATAAATAAAATAAAAGTAAAGACGGCGGTAACGATAATAATATTTATTCGGGTAGTAGGGAATCGTTATTTATATCGCTTATAATCGTAGCTTATAAGGGCCGGACGGCTTTAACCGGTAATAATCTCTAATTATCCGCTCCGATACCTATAATATAAATATTAATTATAAATTTTTTCGGTATTAACCGCGGGGGGAAAGTAAAAGGGTTAAAAATAAAAACGTATATTATAAGCTCGTAGAGAGGTTTAATAGAGGTATCGTTAATTTTAATATAAATAAAGTTAAGATATAAAGAGCCTAAAGAGTTTAAGAGTTCTATTAATAATAAAGCCGCCGTTATTACCTACCCGCTTTAAGGTATAGATAATATCTTACTATTAATAGCTACCCTATTCGAATATTAAAAATATTATATATTAACTATTTAATAGAGGAGCTCGAAAGGTAGGTCTTATATTAATACCGCCTTAAATATTATTCGCCCCGTTATTATCTTCCCTTTTATCGTCCTCGGAATTAAAGATCTCTAGTATTATTTATTTTTAATTAATAATATAATTTATATATTTATATCCTTAAGTCGAGGGTAGTATATCCTTTAACGACTAGGAGGACGATATTTCTTTCTTCTTTATAAAAATTATAAATATATTAAATAATATATTCGTAGATTAATATTCCTTTTCCGTTATTATTCTAAAGATCTTCGTTAGTAATCTTTAACTTCCAGGGTCTTATATCGATCGTAAATCCGAGAGGAGGCTAAAGAATATATAGTTAAATACTACGTTAAATAGCGGTAAATATAATTAAAATATTAAAAGCGTAGGCCCTTAATAACGAGTTTAGGGATTAAATAAAATCTAGGTTAAATTTAGAGGGTATCTAAAGAATATTTAGGCTAGATCTAGGCCTAGATTTAGGCTAAATATAGTACTCGGTTTTTTATTATCATTCCTAAATATAATAAAGTAGAGGATTAAAATCGTAAGCGATAATAACGTACTATAGTAAATATTATTATATAGAAAATAAGTATTATTATATAGAAAAGCGCGTAGAGGGGTAATAGGCTTCCTAACTCCTACTCGAGTCTAAATATCTAATAATTTAGAAATATAAAAAGGTTTAACCTAATTAACGGCGGTTTATTTTTATATTTATTTACTTTAACCGCTTTTCCTCCCTATATATATAATACTATCTTAAATAATATTTTCTATATTAATAATAAACGCCGCGATATTATTAATATTCTTAGTATTATTACTCCTTCTAGTATTATTACCTCCGTCGGCGCCTCCTATACCTCCTATATTCGTTATACCGATAGTCTTAAACGCGTCCTCTCTAAAATCTATCTTCGATTTATATTTTACGTTTATATACTCCTCGATTTCGGTATTAATATTTAATATATAATAGAATACTTCCTCTTTCTACCCTATCCGATACGCTCTCTTCGGTATTTATTTATATATTTTAATAAAGTAGAGGGGCTTATATAGAATAACTATAGTCGTATAAATTAGATTTAAGCCTACGGCTATCTAACGTATAAATCTAATTAGAATATTAGGTTTATCCTTCTTTAGTAATATATTATTATAATTAATCTTATATATAAATACGTATTTAACCGCGTCCCTCTTCTTATTAATCCCGAAGAATATTCGTATTTTAGATTTAATCTCTTCTCGGACGTATTATAATAAATGAATATTAATATAAAAGGGTTAATTAAAAAAGAGAAGGCTAAGTTTAATAAAGTAGAAGAAACGAGTTCGGGCTCTTTTATATCGGAGATTTTAAAGAAAAAAAGGATTTACCCGTTCTACTATTAAAATCATCTCGGTAAATAAGAATATAATTAATATATTTACCCCTTTATATTTCTTAAAAAGGGAGGCGATAATTTTAAGTTTAAGAGATATCTTTTTAAATATTATATAGTCCCTACCTAGGATATAGTCTTCTAGTATCCGACTATTATCTCTATTTATATACCGGTTCTCGATCTCTTTATTAATCTACTTTTAATTATACGTAGTTAAAGAGACGGAGAGATAAGGTAAATAATTATATAAACGGAGGAGCCGTACTACTATAAATACCTAATTAGCGTTAACGTTAGTCGGGCGGTCGGGACGATTCCGTATAAATATAGTATTATATTAATTATCGTCTTAGTAAGTTTACCGTTCTACGAGCTTCTCTATTATTAAATCTTTCTAGCGGGCGACGAGGGTTATATAATATACTTTATAATTATAAAGAAAACTAGTTTTAAAGATACTTCGGTAGAGCTTTTTAAACTCGATAAGATCGTAACCTTTTTAATTACTCTTTTCGTACCGTTATATTAAGAATTTAAGAAGTAAGTTCCCGAATATATTTATTATATTATCGAATTCTTATAATCGATCGCTTAAACCTTAATATTTAGTAATAATATTAATAAGAATCTTTAGGCCGGCTAGTTTAAAGGGGTAATATTTATATTTAGGATCGTTTTAGGAAGTATTATATATAATATTTATTAAAGCTATAATATCTAGTAGATCGGAGTTAATAATCGTTCCGGATATAGTTATAAACTAGAAACGATATTTAGGGCGAGTCTTCCTTATTATTTAAAAAAGATTTTATAAACCTTTATTTAGATTCCTTACCCTATTATATTTATCTATAATCGCGAACCCGTACTAGAAACGGTAGATAATTTTCTCTTTAATTACTTTTTTTTTATTCTTTATAAAGGAGTATCTATATATTTTATTAAAGATTTTATTAATAGTTACCTATAATTACTATAAAGTAAATATGAATATAAAAGTATTTACTTCGCTCGGGAGATTATATTATACGGCGTTAATAAATTTTATACCTTTTAGTAATTTTACGTCGGAGTCGTTCGGGTTATATACTATCTATAATTCTTTAATCGTTTATACGTTTATTTAATAACTAGACTCGGTATTATTATAATAAATAATTATAAATCGTACCTTTAAAGCCTCGAAGTCGATTATTAATAATATTTTAATACTTTAAATACTAAAGTTAACCGGCGGGATAAAGAATAGTATATATTTATTAATTAGCCTAATATAAAAAGCTTCCGAGTCTAGTTAATATAAATACTCGTAGAATTATTAATTCGTAGGATATTTAGAGCCCGCGGGAGCGTTTTCGCGGTAGTATTAAAACTTTATTAATTACTCCTTCTACTCTCGTTAAATCTCTATTTATTTTTAATATAACTAAAAATAGAATACCGCGGAACTTATAACTTTAAAGGTCTATAGGTAAATAGAGTTAATTACGAAATTTAAAAGATATATTAAAAGGCTTTATTTTACCTAAACTTATTTCGTCTCCGATAATAATATTAAATTATCCGAAGTCCCCTTTATAGAATAGTATAACTATAAATATACAGAGTTACTACTAGTAATAAATTAACTTTAATATTCTAAGAATCGTTATCTTATTATTACCGCGAGAATTATTAAGGTAGGCGATTTTCGCGAATATAATAACGCGATCCTATATATTATCGTAAATATATTTATATAGATAATTATTACTAATTTTTTTAAAGCTAGGAGGAAGGTAATTAATAAATATAATATTACTAAAGAAGATATTAATTAATCGTTATATTATAATTAACTTTACTTTCTCTTCTCTAGCCGCGTTATTATCTTTATTATTATTAATAATTAATTCCGAGGATTCTTTAATTATAAATTTATCTTTTTAATTTAATTACTCGGAGGACTTCTTTAAAGACTTAAAAGATTCGTAAAGCTTTTTAGGTAACGATTTCTTTAAAGTCTATTTCGGCGGTAATAATAATAAATAATCTTTATTATTACTAGGGCCTAAAAGCTTCGATAAGCGCTTAAATCTTTTCGTTATTAATAAAAAGATTAAATCCTCGTTAGAGATATTAGGAGAATAGGTATATTTCGAAGTTATAAAGAAAAGAGGTTAATCTCGAAATAAAGAAAACGGGAAGTAGTAAATAGATACGAATATACTTTTAGTATTAATTTTGGTAGTAGCTCGTCTATTTCGGGCTCCCTCCGGCGCGATAATAGGCTTTTATTTATAGTATATTAAATACCTAAAAAAGACTAGAACGGAGGAGGAAAAAGATAAATTTAAAATCCTAATAAAAGTAAATTTATTTTTTAAATTAAATTAAATATTAGAGGATAAAGGATATAATTAATTAAAGTTATTATTTATTATAACCTCGATTTTCATCGAGTTTATATCTTTATTTAAGAAATATTAAATAATACTCTATAAGTTATTATTTTTTAAGATATTAATATAATACCCCTTTATAATATAATAAATAAAGTAATCGAAGCTCGGGTTTATTACTAAATTATAAAATACTAAATAATCCTAAAGTAGTAAGAATCGTAAATAAATTATATTAAATTCTTTAAATAATAGATATAAGGAGATTTTAGAAAACTAGGTCTTATATACGAACTTCCCTAGCGTATACTAGTTTAGTATATAATCGATCTCGAAGTCTTTAAGCGAGCGAAGTAGAAGAGGATTAAAAATAATTCTCGGTTCCTATTTAATACGAAGATTACTCGAACTAGCTACTACTACCGCTTAATTTTAGAAATCCAGAGGCGGTACGCTACTAGGCTTCTATTTAATCTTTAACGGCTTATTAGAGTTTCCTTAATAAATAATAATATTAATATATATTTTTTCGCCGAAATTTATATAGCCTTAGATTTAGATTTGGTCGCTAAATTTAATTACTAAATATTAACCTTATCGGACTCTCTTATCTTTAAGCGCGATTTTAGGGTTCGGTTAATTCTTAAATATATTATTTATAAAGTAATACTACTCTACGAGCTCTTTGGCTTATTAAAATATAATATTAATAATATAATAATAAATCGGCGTATATATACCTTTTATATACGTAATAGTCTAGTTATTTTTAAATAGCTTTCCGTTATAGTTAAATAATAAAAGGGGTTACTATAATATTATAATAATAATAAATAAATAGATTTAATAATAATTATATAGCTAGAAGGGTATAATAGTATATATAATAATTATAATAATTAATTCTAGTAAAGTATAATAGATTAAATAATAAATATACCTAGATCTAGGCCTAGATCTAGTTAAAATATACGAGTTAAAAGCTCGGGCGTTAGTTTTTATAGGTATAATACCCGAGATTTCGTCTCCTAGTATAAGGCCACGCGAATATTAAATTATCCGAGGTTTACCCGGCCTACTTAAGGCTCTACTTTAAGAAATAATATTTATATATTATTTAATAAAAAAGAAGTAAAAGAGTATTAGAAGAGATTAATATTAAATAATATAATACCTATATAATAAGGCCTTTAATCTAGTCGAGTTTTAAGAGATATATATACCTTCGTATTATTAAATCCACGAATATCGTTTTTAATAATTTAAATTCCGTGAAAATTATTTTAAAATAAATATTTCGAATATTAATATCTTATACCGTTTATAATTTTACGCTAAAATTAATAATCTATTTAATTATTATCTTTAACGTCGGTTATATATATTTCCCTAGCCCTTTCTACCCGTAGAACGAATATTATTTATATTAAAACTATTAAAATTATATATAAATCTATTATAGTAAAATCTTTTAATACCGTCTATTTAAATTAAATAATTTTATTATAATATATATCGAGTCTATAGCCCGAATACTATCGCTAGCGTAACTATCTTAACTAAATAGGAGTTAATATTATAAACCTACGGAGTAAGAGACGTTAATATTTATAAAATATAAATTTTAATATTAATTTCCTATTTAGGTAATCTAGGGTTAAGGTTTACCGAGATTTAACCTAGATCTAACCTAAATCTAGCCTAGATTTAGGTAAACTTTAATAATTTAGTTTAAACGCGTCCGAGTTTAAAATAATAATTTTATTTATAAATATATAAAACCGTATTCTTAATAGATATTCTTTTCTTAAACTTTCTACTTCTAATACTAAATAACGCGAAGTACGTAATAAAACGATTATAATATAGTTAATATAACTTCTTTTAAGCGAAGAATTACTCGGGCCTATTACGATACCTAAATACGTATAAAGGGCCTTAATTTAAACGTAAGAAATTAATAAATATCTTTAACCCTACTAAGGATTAAACGGGCTTTATATTCGTTTAATACGAAATCTCTTAATTCTAGGAGCTACCCGCGCCTAGCGGTAGTAGGTTAAATACGGATTAACTAGTAGAATTCTATACTATTTATTATAATATAAATAAACCGCTTCTTAAGTATCTAGGGATTAATAAAGATAATAATAAGGATATTATTACTTAGGAGTTTATATAAATATATTAATAATTTATCTAGGCCCTCGTTTACTTCGATAAATATATTAGAACCGGCTATAGTACTTTCCTCCGCGATTATACCGTTTATCTCCTCTAAAAACCTTCTATCTATATTTAATTCTCTTTATATAGAATTTTTCACCGATTTTATAAGGCGAGACGCCGGCTCTATTATAATAATATATATAAAATTAAATCGCGCGTAATACTAAAAACGTCGACGAAATACTTTATAGTTAATAGTAGTGAAAGATATATACTACCTATTCGGTAATAAAGTTAATTAGATTATTACCTATTTATTTTCCGAATATTATATAATTAAAACGAGTATTAACGTATACTTTAAATCTATAGAAATTAAGGTAAATTAGAAGGAGGAGGTAATTTTTCGTAATATAGAATAATATCGGTAACTGGCAGAATATAATATTTAGTAGAGTATATATAATAATAGCTAGATAATCAATAATCTCCGCGTACCTAACGAGATTAACTATTTTAATAATTTATATTTCAAATTATATTACTATAATATTATTAAAGTTATCCACTTTTTCCTCGGCTATAAACCGTTTAAAGATAATCTAGTATATATATTTATAAAGATTACGAACGATAATAATAATAGGGTAGTTAATAAAATATATACTAGTACTTAATAATAGGAAATATAACTATAGATCTTTATTAAAGGTACTATTATCCCTCTTATATTATCGTCCGACGAGATAGTAATAATTTAATATTATAGCGACCTTTCCCTTTAGCTAGTATATATAATTATTAGGAATTTTAATTATACGATACGTAAGGCCTAGAAGCGACCTAGCCTAGTTCTCCTAGATTTAATCCCTCGTATTAAAAACGGAAAGAAATTCGGTAACTATATATAATTAGATATCTACTATCTCGCGCTAGGGCGTATACTCTAGTGTATATATAACTATTATTATTTATTTAAATAATATACTAAAGTAACTAAAATAATTAAAGACCTAGTAATATAAGAGATCGATATTATATATATAGATAATTAACCCCGAAGATACTATTTAATAATTATATTATTTATAGCCGATTACTTAAAGTAAGTCTTAATAATAGAGGTAAAATAAAATCGTTAATATTTAATATACTTAATCCCGCCTAATAAACGAGGGGAGTTAACTAGGACGTAGGAGCCGCGGACCTACGAATATATACATCGAAGGATAAAGGTATAGAGGAGAGATCCCGACCTCGTTAAAAATTTAATAGTTATCTACGACGTTAAAAATTTCGCTTAGCGTTATTATCTAGTTAATATTTATATTATTCTTATTATTAATATATTATACTAGCTTTTAAAAGGAATTATTATAAGATTAATTAACTAGATTCGGGATTTAATTAAAGATTACGTAGTTTTTATAATTACTAAATAGATAAAGAAAAGAGTAACTAGGCCGAAGAAATCTTTAGAGTAATTAATAGTAGAGATTAAATTAAATTACCGTTTTCGTTAGGTACTAGGTTTCGTAGGGTTAAAATTATTTAAAAACTTTAATAAAATAAAATAATAGAGTAGTAACGAATAGAAAGCGATATTATAATAATTAATAACCGTCGTTACCCCTTTATTTATTAAGCGCGTACCGGCTACCCTATATTACGTACGGGCTATATTTAACTTTATTATATTTACCTAATATATATCTTATAACGGCGATACTTTATAATATATATAGTACGCGCTCTATTATATTTATAAATTAAAGGTAGTCTTCCGTAAATACCGGCCGAGTAATAATTCGGACCTAGACTTAAAAGACCCTACCGATCGGTATTTTAATATACTAAAATTATACGTAATAATATATTATATTAAATATATTCGAAGATATAGGAGTACCTAGAACTTCGATATTTATTATAGGGAGGCGGTTTATAAATTTCTCTTTAAAGAACCCTTTTTACGGATAAATAAAATTAATAAATTCGAGACGTAATTACTACGGTATAATATTATATATTATAATATAAAGGTTATATAAGAAGTTATAGTAATACTTTCCGCTAAATCTACTATTATTCCTAATAATAAAATAGAATAATAGAATACCCGGTCGTATCGAGAGAAATTAGATTTAAATAAGTATATACTTATTCCTAATAAGGATACACCGTTATACTACGGTATATAAATACTAGATATTAATTATTATTACCTAGTAGTTACGGTAGCGAGGGCTTTTTATTTTAATATTAAAGATCTTATTAACGCTATAACGGTATTCGTACGGGAGAGCCGTAAGAAATAAAATAAAAATCCGGGCTCTATTAAAGATTAACGGAGATAGGAGACGGATCCTAGTTAGGCGGGAGATATATATATTTCTATATATCGATTATTAATATATTAGGTTCGTAATAATAAGGAGAGCCGGAACTTAAAGCGGTTTATAAAGAGATTAATCTATTATACTCCTAACTTTCATTCTACCGGTAAATCTTATAATAATTATATCTAAATTAATAACGAAGCGACTCGTTTATAAAGTTAAGGCGAGACCGAGTAAAAGGCTCTTTATATAATAATTGGCCGGCTTAAATTAATTATTAATATTTATAACTACAAGCGACTAAACGATAAGGGTAAATATAAGGTATATACTAGCGCGTTAATTACTCTATATCGACTAAAGAATAACGGGAGAATCGACGATATATATAGAATATTTAAAATAGAGTATATCCTAGCTAGTAGAACGAAAAGACTTTAAAAACTATATAGTTATCGCCTCTTCGAAATATAGGATATTATCCGGAGTACGTATATAGTACCTATTAAACGGGAAGGATATTATTATATAAATAATTTTATCGACTAGGATTAATATAATATTATTTATAATCCTAACTTTATAACGAAAGATACTAGGGTAGTAGATTAATTTATAGAGTAGATATAATAGCTATATATCCATAAAAAATCACCGTCCGCGATAATACATTTACTATACCGCCTAATAATACGTATACCCCGGGCTCTTATTTAATAGTAGTACTATAACCGTATAGCGGTTAATAATAATAACGAGAGTAACGGGTATAGTATAGAGATAGATTATAATTAAGGTATAAACTCGATCGATAATAATTAATAGAAAGAGAATTAAAGGGTTTAAACTAGGTAGGAGATTTATTAAATAAAAATTCTTAAAATACTATTTTTATAGAATTAAATAAGAAAAGGAGTAAACTCCTAAATTAACCCTTATTATTTAGCGCTCCTTCGGTATATATTTCGCTAGTAGAAATAAAAGTATTTAGTTTATAAATAGAGATATTATAATTTATCTTTTATAAGATCTATCTCGATCTACTCTCTATTAAACTCGTTTTAATAAACGGCCGCCGTTTCTAATTATATTTATAACGCCTTTACGCTCTTATAATTTATAATATTATATAACCCGAATTCGATATTCGGATTAACCCTAGCCTAGATCTAGGCTAGATTTAACCTAAACCTAACCTAGATCTAGATTAGGGCTAATCTAATACGTATTTATTTATTATTATCGCGTATATAATTCTACCCTTTTTCCTATATATTAAAATAAACCTATTCTATATCTCGACTAGTTAGTATACTCTATATTACCGAATAATATTTAAATCTATATATATACGACGTAGTAGTATACTAAACGGTAAAATTAAACTAAATTATACCTCCTATATATCGTAATACGGCCTTAATTAATTAAAGAATTTATAGTAATAACTCCTTCGATAAGGCTAAAGATTAATTTTAATAATAAACTATATTAATACTCTTAAAGTAAATCTCGGCTATAAATAATTTACCTATTCCGATATACGAGTAATAATATATATTAAGAACGCGTTAATTATAAGTCCTTCTAGTATATATTAATTAATATTAATTATTAATAAGGACGAAGAAAGTATATACGGAGGTAAAGAAGTCGATACCGAGGCCGATAATAATAATATTAGGCTTCCTACCCCGAAGCGACGGAAAACGGATAACGTATCTCGGTTAAACGGATCAAGTAGGGCTACGCTATATATATATATATATATTTCATATAGGAGTTAATAATATAACTAACCTTTCTATAATCCTTATTATTTATCGGCCGTTATATATCTTTATTCTTATCCTACCCTAACTTTTATATATATAAACTAGGAGATATAAGGTCTTCTAGTAACGCGTTATATAAATCTTTAACGAAATATTATTATAATTACGACGCGTTATAGTTAAAAAACGAGTCGTTATTACTATAGGCGGGCGTAGGACGTTATATTAAATCGGCGTTATATATTTAAAGCTACGAGGCCGTTCTTTAATATATAAAATAAGTAATATTAATAACCCTTATTATAGGATATAAGGACTCGGGATATAGTCTATAAATAAACTTTAATAAAAAAAACGAAGTTAGCGCTTTAATCTAAAAGCTTTAACGAAATATTACCGATAAATATAGTAAAGCCCTCGGGTTAAAGGATAGGGTAATAAAAAAGATTTTAAATCCGACGGAGGCTTAAAAGGTATTAATCTACCGAGTTTAAACTAAAGATATATTAATCGAAATTAATTACTCGATTATATCGGTAATTACCGCGCCTTAATAATAATAAGGGTTCGATAGGTCGTAGTAGTATATTATATCTTTTTTATAATAAAACGAAGTATTAAAGAGATAATTACTATTAAAATAAAGAATAGAAGATAAATATATAATTATAATAACGATATAAGTCTTAATATTTCCTTATTAAGATTTAATATTAATTATCGATAAATTTAAATTACTTTACCGCTTCCTTAAAGATCTAGTAGTAAAAGTTATAATCTTATTATTCTTTTAATCGGACCTAGGTTAACTAGGAACTCGTAATAATATTAAATATATATTTAGGCCCTTAACGGGAATTATAATAATTATAGTTTATATTATAATTCATTATACTATTAAAGAATATAAAATAAGGAAGTAGATACGGATTAAATTCGAAGGCGAATATATTAAAAATAAATTAAACTCGACCCTTTTCTTTATATCTTTTAATATTAATATAAAGTAATATAAAGTTATAAACTTAAATAGGGGAGACGTAAAAGGAATAAATATTTATATAATAAAGTATAATAATAGAGGCCCTATCGGGTAGGATTAATTAAGAAATAGGAAAAGAAAAAATACCGGTAGATAATATAAACGATTTCGTCTATAGATAGAAAGATAAAATCGATAATTTAATCGGTTATAAAGGCTTTCGTATTATATTTAATTATCTCTTAATTACTAATAAGACTACTATAAATTCGCCGGCTCCTCGATAATATAATATATAAAAGGACGAGATAAATATTATAAAAAGAGATAATACGAAAGAAAAGAGTATTAGTAGATCTTAGAAAAACGAGTTATCTATCTTTATAAGAGTAAATATTTCTCTTATTCTAATAAAGCTAAACTAGTGGACGAGGTATTAATAAAAACTCTAATTTATTAAATAATATTTAATAAGGTATAAAAGGAGGTAGAGCCTTTATATAATCTATTATTAATCCTCGAATACTAATATAACTATCTAGGCGGATACTTAAGTAACTTCGTTTAGTAAATCGGTAGAAAACCGGGGTAATAATATACGTAGCGTAGAGAGCCTTATAAATCGCGAAATAGTATAGTATTATAATATTATACTTATTATAAATATATATTAATACTATATATTAAATAATAACTACCGGTTTTTATCGTATAAAAATTTAAAGATATTAAACCTAATAAATAAATTAGTTCCTTTAATATTAATAAGGATCCTACCGAGCCTATATTATATATATTTAAACTCTCTATTATATATAAAGGCTTCTAAAAAAGGTTAAAGCTTAAGAAAAAGAAAAAGAAAACGATATAATAAAAAGAATAAGGTTAAGATTATATAGTAGACGATACGCGTATATAGAATATAATACTCGAGACTACGAGGAAGGAGAGGTACGTTATTCTAATATAAACTACCTAGGTTAATAACCTAAACGATAAATAAGAGATAAATTATATATATAATAAACTATTTTTATAACTAAAGATAATAGCGGCCTAGATCTAATCTAGATTTAACCTATATTTAGGCTAGATCTAGGTTAGATCTAAATATAAGTTAATTTACGAGAATAAATAATAACGGTTTCTTAATAAACGAATTTTAGGATATTTATAACTCCCCTATAATATAACGAGTAGATAAAGTAGAATATATATTAATTAATTAATATATATATAAAGATCTAAATACGATAACGATATTAAAGGCGCTAACGGTAATAATTATAATAATAATACTATTATTACCTAAAGTATAAATAGTATATTTAAAGTACTATAGAATAATATTAAGGATTATCCATTTATTATTATTTGCCCGTTAAGTATTAATTATACTAGAATTAGCTATATAAGTATATTTTAGGTACTAAATATACTAAAATTAACTATATAACTATATTTTAATTATATAATATATTTAGAATACGGGATATAAATAGATACGCATTTCTAGTATTTTATATAATTTTAGTATAAAATATACAAAAATCGGGGTTTCCGGACTTACCGATATAGATAATAATATTAAATCTACGAATAATTATAATAAAACTAAAATTTCGAATTTACTATTAGAGTTTAAAACTATAAATATATTAACTCTATCTTCTATAACTACGAGTATATTAATATTAATATTCTAGATTTTTAAATAATAATAATAATAAAAGCTTATATATAATAACAATAAAACTACGATTATAATAATAGTAAATCCGAAACCTTAATATTAAATAATTAAAGCTTTAATTTTAAATAATTAAACTCTTAAGTTTAAATAACTTTAGGCTCGACCCTAAAATATATTTATTATTAATTATCCTTAAAGATTTAATATTAGAAGGCTAGCCCCCCGCCTAAAACTTTTAAACTTTTAAAATTATTTCCTAGACTAAAGTTTAATTTTAATAAAATTTTAGATAATCTCTTTTAATCTTTAATCTCTTTTTAATTATTAATCCCCTTTTAATTATTAATCCCCTTTTAATTATTAATCCCCTTTTAATTATTAATCCCCTTTTAATTATTAATCCCCTTTTAATTATTAATCTATAATATTAAAATTATTATTTAAATCGTTAATACCCTCTCTTCCTAATACTTATTATAATATAATATATATATTAATTAATTTACCTTATATTTAAAACCTATCGGATTATTACCGTATTATAATAATATTCGAAATACTTCTAAAAGAGACCCGTAACTAGATTTATAAGTATTATTTTATTTACGCCGAAGAAATTATCCTTTATTTAATAAAGGACGAGAGGTTAATATTTAAAAAAGACTTTTATAAACTAGTAAAGTATAATATAAATAAAGATTATAATATCCCGATCGGAGACCCCGAAATACTCGGGGGGGTTATTTATATAGCGGATTAATTATATATTATTTTACTCGGTATTAATAAAGTTATTTATAAAGATATAACGAGTATTCTTTTTAGGTATAACGTCTAGCGCTTAAGTTATCCCGATTACTCGATTAATAACGAGTATAATAAAGATCCCGGATCTATAAATATATAGTTTTATTTTAATTATTATTTCCGTTATATTAAAGTCTATTTAATAATAAATAATAGTCTTAATCGTCTTTTTATTATAATAAATACTTGAATAAAATAACGAAATATAGAATTTAATATAGGAGATAAAGTTTACGGAGCTTTAATAACGAATTTAATAAACTCTTTTAAATAAAAGAACGAGCGTTTAATATAAATAATTTAACTACGATCTTTAATTTTTAATATAAAGAATTTATTTTATTTAAATAATTACTATCGTAGAGAGATTTTATATAATTTATATTATTATATAATTTAAAAGGGCCCTTAATATAGAAAGGAGTTTAAACTAACGAAACTTTATAATTATATTAAAATTAATAATATAATCCTTAATAATAAGAATATATTAAATATTAAAATAAAATCTAAAACGGACGTAAAAATAATCGCGTCGGTAAATCGAAAACCGGCTCTAGCGGCTCGGGGCCATTAGGTAAGCTGCCTCGGGCGCCCGAGGTAGGCTCGGGGCGCCCGAACGGCCTCGAGCGCCCGAGGCCGCTATAAGATACGCGTCGGGCTCCTAACGAGCGTAATTTAAGCCCGGAGCTTCAGGGGCCCTGGCCTTAGAAAATCATATGATTTACCACCTAAAATTTTAATGTTCTGTAATCGCCCTTATCGACGGTAGCGACCCCCCGGAACCACCCCTAACGCCAGTAAGTTTTGATCCCCGGAATCGATCGATTCAGGCGAAATCCTCGCGGGGGTGATGCGCAGGCCATACGCCAGGGCATACGTCAGGGGTTTATGGGTGCGACAGTAACAGTTAGGGGGTAGCGACAGCGACAGGACCATAGAATACGCCATGGCCATGAATGGAATGGGGCCATAGCCATGAATAGAATAGGGCCATGGCCATGAATAGGGGCCATAGACGGGGGTCCAAAGTTAGTGGCGCACCCCTAATTTAGTGCCCGTTAGTGGCGGTTTTAGGCTTGCTCGGTATACGCCCGAGTGGCCCTAGGCCCCTTGGCTGTATACCTCGGGCGCCTGTCGAGTCGGTAGATAGGTGTCGCGTTTAAGGCTCCCGGGGCGCCCGTCGAGCGCCCTAAGCTACGATCGACCCACTTTTCGTTTTACCGACGCGGCCTCGATATAAATTAAGATAAACCGACGGAAAGAGAAAAAGGAGAAAACGGGGTAATAAATAATAACGGGGATAATAAAAACGTAATCTTTATAAAATTTTAGGGTTTAAACGCGTTATATTTTATTAAAGGGGTTAGGTAAAGAATAATCTTTAATCTCTAATAATAAATATATACTTTTTAATACTTAATAAATAACGATAATTAATTAATTAATAAATACTTTTAATAAGATTTTTATTACGTCGGTATTATAATTTTATAAATAATAATAAGAAAGTCTATAAATAGTCGTTTATAATTTAAATTCTATTAATATTAAAATAATTATTAATTATAATATTTCTATACGCGGCTATATTAATATATAATAAATTTAGATTTTATTATTAAGATTACGGTATTAATCTAAAAGTAGAATAATATAGGTATTTTAATAATCGATAATTAAAATAAGGCGAACTAGACGTAATATTCGGATTTTACGCTTAGACGTACTACCTAGAGGTTCCGTAGTAAGTAGAAGGCGCTAACCCGAAGGGGCTTAGCGAGCGGAAGCTAACCCGAAGGGGCTTAGCGGAGCTTGGCACATCTGAGGGACTGAGGCAACTGTGCCACTGCAGAGCCACGTTGCTGACAAAGCGAACTTCTCACGACCAGGCATGAACGCGCCTGAAACTTTACAAGTTCCTCTTTTGCACAAGAGTTAAAAGGAAGATGGACAGACTGATCGTACACCAGGCTCCAGTGGTTTACCTTCTTAGGCCAGAGTTTCGGACAGATCGTTGAGAGTTGGGTCACAGGACCAACGAAACGCTTGGAGCCAGAGTGGTCAAAGAAATCATGCATTCCTGAGTGAAGACGTCCATGGCAGCGTTCATAATGCCAGGAGAACTTTATTCACTGGCATTTGTTGAGCTTGACCTTCTGTCTTCGCAAGACATCAGGGCAACCACTGCTCGTGTTATATCACCTATCAGGCTTTTACCCGAGTACGGAGACCCGTGTAACCACATATCCAGGCTTATGGTCGCCATCAAGATGGCAATTGACTCCGTACTTCTCAGTTGCGAGCATGTATGCTGTTTGAGTGTCTTCTACATGTACGAGAGGCCAAGCTCTTGGCCATTGCGTCTTCTTGCTGTGTCTACAGCCGCATTACTGATGAATTCTGATGTGAAGTGGTGGACTCACAAAGCCACTCGGTATCAACAATATGTTGACTACCTCCCCTTCAAATGCGTCCAATGCTACGTACCAAGCTCCATAAATCCGTCCATAGAAAGTGCTTTGAGCAAAAAGTGCAGTAATCTTAAGGCTCACAGCCACATATATTGTGGCATCCCTTCATCGAGTGACTTGTGTAACAGATTCAGGATTAGCGTCGGTAAAAACAAGCGCCCAGATTTCGATGCCTTCATTGCACCGCAACTCCATGCCAAACACCCATCCACCAGCTACAACCTGTGGTAATCTAACATGGAGTCCTCTCAAAATGAGGCAACAGCCCAGCACCAGCGTGACTCCTGGGCTCAGTCCGCCGAGGAAGCTCGCCTAGCTCGACTCAAGCAGCTCGAAGTGATGCATGGCTACGACTCCGATCCCGGTAAGCTACCACATCTCGTAACAGCAACGAAGACTTACACCTATAGGATTGCCATCATCATCACCTCCAAGATACGCTACCACGGGGACCAATGCCATTGGCCTCGCAAATCCAAGATTCAAGCGTGAGCTTTCGGACGAGTATCCAAGGATCAAGCGTGAACCTTCTGAAGACGATATCCTAGGCCCTCTCGAGGCTTCTTTGCCGTGAGTCCAGCTGTTCCTGTTCATTGCAGTGGTTTGGGACCACTTATACCCTTTCTAGACAGACACCTTGTCCATCTCAACGAGCACATCACAATCGCACCACTACACCGAATGGCACCCTCCGAGCGTCCTCTCAACCGCCCAACAATGCCAATGTTAGCCTCTCACCAGCCGCAGACGCCACCCTCCCACCCTACCAAGCCCAAACCCAGCACGCAGACTACCGGCACCTAACCTATCCAATCCCCTCAAAACCCCCCATCCGTCGTCGTCGACAGAAGAAAGCCCAGGGTAAGAAACCTGAACTGACCAACCAACCCCCGGTCCGCGACTCCGCGATAATGGTCCGCAAAAAGCTCGCAGCATCTCGAGCCAAGCGGGAAAAACGACAAGCCAGCCCTCTACTAGCCCCAAAAAAGCTCACAAAAGCAGAGAAGAAAGCCACAAGAAAGGCGAAGGAAGAACAGGAAGCTACTCCCGCTCCGGTCGCCTCCGACAACGAGACATTCGACGAAGAAGTACCACATCGTGGTAACAGACCGCGACCAATACCTTCACGTCAAGGAAGAGGCCAATGGAATGCAGCCATTTATGCCTATCCCGCGATTTCATTCAACGCACCATCAGGGTATACTACCGCTCATTATGCTCCTCAACAAGCGTTCGTCCCCCAACAAGGCTTCATGCCCCAACAGGGCTTCCTCCTTCAATACGGCTACCAGCCTTACCCAACATACACGCACACCACTCCCTTCGCCCTCGCTGCCCAATCCTTTGCCCAACCTTTTACCTGGCAGTTTCCCGCCCCACCAGTCGCAATGCCAGTGGCCTACCATATGGTAGCTAGCGTACTAACTGCTCGTTGCCAGTACTGCGATGTCGATATTAGGGAGATTGAACGGTCGACTGTGTGGGGACTTGCAGTTGTGTGTCCTGTGTGTCAGACGCCGAGGGTTTCTTACCCCCAGATGGTGCGAGGGCAGGGGTTCGGAGGATGGTTCTGAACAAACAGTGTCACAATAGAGGGGGAAAGTACGGGCGTGATATGTTTTCCAGCGTGACTTGAGCGATGGCAGTGGAGATGCAATAGAAGTGTACGCATATTTAAAGGCAGAGCTGCGAGAAAGAAGATAGTGGATACCTACGTACAAAGATTTAATCCCCTCAAATGTGCCCGATGGAAGATAATGACCCTCACTCCTCCCACCCCAATATTATTCATCACATCTAGTAACCCGGCTCATCTTTCCTCCACAACTCCAATCAGCGCACCAAAATCCTCCCCTCTATCCTCCACCACTCGTCCAATTGTCTCCTTCAGCGTCTCCCCATTATTTTCAAACCACTCGCCCAACCCAGCCGCAAACTGCTCCACCAGTCCTTTCGCCCCAACCAACCCGTCATGGCCAGCCCCAAAGCTCGCATGATGAGACCCAATCTGCCCGTTCACACCGGCAAGAAGATACATCAACTGCCCCGGATTCAACTTCAGCATATCCTCCACAACATAGTACTGACTGATCTCATCGCCCCATCCCTCCACAACCGCGCTCCGCTGGTGTTTGTTCCTCGAAATCTGGGGGGTGTGGTAGACATACCCCTGCTGCATACCCCCGCACTCATCTCGCGCCCTCACGAAACCAGTTGTAATGACAAAAGGGATTGTATCATCGGGATAGCGCTGCTTGTGACGCCGTAGTACGGTGCCGTTGGAAGGGCAGATCTGCGAGTGCAGTACCTGGCGGAATATGGCATGGAGATCGAGCATTTCTGCTAGTTGCTGAGAGGGCCAGGGGCGGAGAAGGAGAGCGCGTGTCCGGATGATTTGTGGCGTGAGGCGTGAGGTGCGTGAGTGGGTGGGGTTGTGGAAGGCGAGGGTGTAGAGCCAGATGCGATAGCATCCTCGTCGCAATCTGTATTTTTCTTCATTGGATAGCAGGCGCCTCGAGGCGCTGTCTCCGCCTTTCCATTTCTGGCTTGGGTATACGACAGCCCATTGATTCGCCGGTTTTCCGATCTCGATTATTTGCTTGAGCAGAGCAAGCGATTGTGGTGGAGCTGGGCGCGGGAGATGCGCGATTTGGCTTTCGTTGTGGGTGACGACGCGGATGGCGTCAGAGAGAGGGCCGTATTGCGCTTCGGCGGCTTGGTAGAGGGTGGGCAGGTAGGCTCGGGCGAGGATGGAGTGAAAGTGCTTGCAGGTCGAGGCAAGGGCTAGGAGGGAGGGAATGTCGTTGGAAAATTGGAAGATGTGGAGGAGGATCTCGTTGGCTGAATCGTTCATATGCATTTTGGTAGACGGATCTAAACGTTTTCGTGATGGGATTTTTTTGGGTTTGTGGCTTTTTTCCTGTTCTTATATTTTGATATGAAATGCGCAATCTTTTCTTCTTCTCTGCATATCCATGAGCATGATTCGACTCAGCGCCAAGGTAGCACACACCTCTTCAGTAGTCTTTATATCGATTTGATATTTGGCGCGGTCTCGTGCAGCTTCTCCTACACTCCTCCGCAAAACAGCTCAGGGGGATCAACCTGCGAACACCCCAGCGCTGGGGCTATATATGGGTTGAGAAACATCATAAGATGTTCTCACGAGCACCATTTGCAATAGCATTGCCAGCCCTTGAAGGCTGGGGGTGTTGGGGTGTATCATGATTGCTGTGTAGAGGAAAGGGGAAACTTGTAAGTTTCCTTTAAATATGAGTCTTGCTAGCTCGATGCTAGCTTAGTCATCACGAATCTCGACTTCTACTCTTGGAGACGGTTTCACACGCGATGTGCATAGTATTGGTCGCTTGTATTAGGCTAGGCTCCCTAGGCTGTCTGAATCAATCAGTCACATCTATCCTCGACTGCAGCAACAATGCCTCCGGAACGACTCATTAAGAGGTCTCCTTCCACCGTCGAAAAGAATCCAAAGTCCAAACGCCCTTCGCTCGTGCAGCTCCAGAACATGTAGCCAAACGGAGATGCGGAAGACCCTGCACACGTCCCAATGTATTACAGCATCCATTCTCACGATGTCTTCCAAATCCAGTCCTCTATTCCTCTTGCGCCGCCTGCACTGTTCGCTTGCCTCTCGCCAGCGCCTCACTCCTCCCTAAGATGAACTCCTGCACCTGCTCCTTATGATGAACCAACATGTTGTTCAAGTACATCTTCGGCGAGCGAACCAAATTACCAAAACGCTTCGATGGCTTTTTACCGCCTTCGATTTTCCAGACGAGATGTTCATTCGAGACCAAATTCATGGAGAGCTGCGTCGGATGATTAGACTCCAGGTTTGTAGAGTAGGGAGTGGCGGAGGGGTACTGACCGATCTATACCACTTAGAAAGCGTTTGGTACTTGGTGAGCGTCCACATGGCGCCTTGGTCCGAGACTGGGACTAGCGGACCCTCAGAGATGAAGTTGACCATGCCGAAGACGCGTTGGATGAAGTCAATTTCTGAGCAGCATGCATTTCTCAGCCTCCCAATCCCAGCTCGGGCGGAGAAATACGAAAACATGATCCGACTTACCGCGGCTCTGCAAAAGATGGATGATGGCCGAGTAGGCGGTCCCAACACCGAGGAAGTAGATCTCCTCGCCTTCATTGCAACTAGATGGACATTAGCGATGGTAGCTTGGCTGCTTCCTCAGGATAAGACCTACTCAATGTAATTTTCCCAGAGGTAGACAGCGAGCTCGTTCATAGCCTTGCTTCGCCCAGCTTTATCCTCGTTCGAGTAGTCGCCGTCACCGTCGAATGCAGTGATGAATTTGGGTATATTGACATCCATGATTCCAAAGCCTTCCTTAGCTGCCCAATCGACGTAATGCTTTATGCCATCAGCCTTCCATCCGTCAGCAAAGTCATTGCTGAATGGAGTTTGTAACATACAAGCCAAGACTGATTCAAATCCAGCTTTTTTGATATAGGATCGGGATTGTTCCCAAACATCTCGGAGCTGCGATAGGTATCAGCTCGCGGACATGGCCGATAAGGATAAATTGACTCACGGGTCATGAAAGATGACGACCAGTTTCGCGGCATCCTCGAAGTTCTCGCTGTGCACTTGTCACTCATTGGTCCTTATCGCGGTGCAGGAGTCTTACGTTATCATTACCTGATCCTTGAAAGACTTCATGCTATCTCGAAATATTCCGACGCTTTTCATACCGTGATCTTCTTTCATCTGGGTGGCTTTGTACTTCTCCACCACATCTATTCGAATTCAGCATTGTTGCACTCTATGTAGTAGACAGCGTAGCATACTGCGCATGCTCTCACCAGTACCGTCTCTGACTGAAGGATCTGCCATGGTGATAATTAGTGCAGAAAAGAAGCGAACGGGGCGAACGTAAAACCTTGTCCCGCATCTTTCGGGTAAATAGAGGGCCAAAAACGTGACTGATACATGGCAACCATCTGCACAGTCTCTATGCCAGTTTCTGTTGCTACCATATTTGGCATACGATCCGGAATTTCCCCAACCAGGGTTCTGGTGACCGCCACAGCTGATTTCGAAATTGAATCAAGATTGTATCCGCCCTTTCAAAACATTAGCAGTAATGCCAGGTCATCAGGGGACGCGACGCAAACGCGTACCTCAAGACAGACAACGAGCTTTCCCTTTGCCAGTCCCATGAGCATGTGGGTCATATGAGCATAACAAGCTGGCGTGACGAAGCAACCGCCGAGTTGGTCACCATCAGCAGCGTCGAATCCTGCAGCGACTGATTGGCGTTAGCAAATACACCGATTTTGTCTTGGCTAGCCTTACTAATGACGAGGTCAGGATCGAATTCGTATGCGACTGGCATCACCACTTGCTGGAAGGCAAGCAAGTAGTCAGCGTCTCCCATGCCTTTTGTGGGCCAAGGAATGTTAATGTTCCTGCAAGCATCAGCTGTGTCCCTCGCTCGTGCTTTCATGTCCACGTACTTTCCAAGCCCAGCTTCAGCACCGCAGTGAACATGGTCACCGTAGGGCCCTGATGGGTAGAACATCCCATTTTCGTGTACGTGAAGAGAGATGTATAGCACATTTGGATCCTGGTAAAAAGCTTGCTGAACTCCATTGCCTGAATGTGTGAGCCGCATAGTCGCCTTAAGGCAGTATATTGAGACACCTACCATGGTGCACATCCCTTTTACGGCATTATATGTTAGCAAAAAGCTTCAGTGAGGGAAGGTCAGAATATACCAATCAAGAATCAAAACCTTCCGACAAGTATCCGAATATTCCAACTGGCACACCTTCGCGGCAATGCTAACATTATCGAATATGCAAAATCCCATAGGGCGATTGCATTCAGCGTGGTGTCCAGGAGGCCGGATTACAGCAATAGCGTTCTTGACCTCCCCAGCCGCAACAGCTTTGCAAGTTTCTATCGCACCGCCTGCTGACAAAAGAGCACACGAGAAGGTCATCTGATTGAAGTAAATGGAGTCAAATTCTTTCTCCAGGATGACGAGGTCTTCGGAGGTCAGACCTGCGCGAATAGTGAGCTTAGGCTTTTAGTTGTAACGGGATAGTAGACATACTTGGCGTGCTCTTCATGAAGTCCCAGTGCTTTTTGTCGTGCACCAAGCACACTTCCGCCTCCGTAACATCTCGAACTTTCAGACTGACAAGCGGGTTCGGTATCACTGGTCCCACATTAAGCAAGTGGTTTTTTACGAGACCAGCAATGCACAGCTCCCTATAGATCTTAAAAATCCTTCTAGGGTCTTCAGGATGGTAGTCAAGCCTCAACTTCGGCGGATCTAGCTCACAATGATACCGCATTCTCACATCGTAACAGAGTCCTGTAGGCAGCGACGAAAGATATGGTGCTGGAGGTATGCGGTCTTCATCAGTCTCGTCTAAAAAGTCGAACTCCGCTCTGTCGTCCATCCCATCGCTGGGCGCTTCGATGCTGAGCATATTGGCCACACTGGTAGCCAGGACCGAATTCTCTCGAGACCCATCTCGACGTCGCTTCTTCGATGGATTGAGTGAGTCGGTTTCGCTATTTGGGGTTGTATGTCCTCGATAATCAGGGCTGAGCACTCGGTTCACTGAGCGAGGCGTGCGCGCTCGGAAGAAAGTTTCATGTGAAGGTCTCTCATCTGGCTCGACTGTACTGCGAGGACCTCTTAAGTAGCTCTCTGTCTCCCGGACATCAAGCATCTTGGCGTCGTTGACGGTTGGCTCCATGCTGGTGATGTCTCATTGGTTGGTTTTGGAAGGAGGGATAGGGCGTGATGGTATTCTTATACTCTGACGCGCTTGACGAATGTGAAACGAATGTCCGCAGTGTGCTGTTTATATGTAATCTAACAGACCCGGTCCCTTATATAAAAGACCAAAGTTAGCACTTGATACTTAGCTTCCGGCAGGTTGCATTACATAAGCTCAAACTTTGTAGAGGTTTTTTCTTGATAGCAGGAAATCAAAGAGGTAATCTAACTTCAAACTCGTCTGCCAACAAAGCGGCATATTGCTATGATTATTCTGTCCTGGAGGATTTAAAATTTAGCAGACGCAAATACAGAGTGGGCGTTCATGACAAGAACTAGACTTACATTCTTCTGATTAATAGCAGAGACAACAGCCCAGCCAACAAGAAGTTATATGAGCAAAAGCACACGCAATGACTAGATTTAAAGAGTCTAGAGAGCATGGATAAACAGCGGTAAAGCGACCCTACTAGAGCGAATCCGGCCAAATCTTGAAGCTATTCTATACTCAGCCCTATCCGCAGATTCTTGCCAAGCAAAGGACAATGCAAGCCTCGAGAACACAATACCGGAGCTCATGCCATGGATTTTCCTTCACAAGAGTCCCACATAGTAGGTTGGTCTTCTCCTTAAACCATTGAAGCGAAGAAATCGCGTAAAAGCTTTGTGGGCAAAATCGTATGTTCATTTTCATATATCTGGCCTAAGCAACGCATGCATTGACATTCGCGCCACTAAGCATTCAAAGACCCTCCAATTCATCAGTCCGTTGAGCCAAAGAATCATCATAATCTGCGAGCTCTATAGATGACTTTGCACTTTTGAACTCCATCCTGATTCCTACTTCGATCCGTGGTCGACCTTAGAAATGTAGGCTAAGAAAGTCGGTCAGCGAATGCAGGAACTGCCTCTGAAAAAGTTGGCACATACCCAAGAGATCCAGCACACGACGGGAGTAGCCCCACTCGTTGTCGTACCATGCAACGAGCTTGACGAAGTGCTCGTTGAGAGAGATACCGGCGGTCGCATCAAAGATGCAGGAGTGGTTGTCTCCGTTCAAGTCAGTGGAGACAAGAGCATCCTCGGAGTAGGCCATGATGCCTGTCATGTGTCAGCTAGGAACACAAAATCTCAATGAACTTGAAAGTACCTTTCAGCTCTCCGTTGGAGGCCTCCTTCATTGTCGCCTTGATATCCTCATACGTAGCAGACTTCTCAAGACGGCAGGTCAAATCAACGACTGAGACGTTGGATGTAGGCACACGCATTGACATGCCGGTAAGCTTGCCGTTCAAGCCTGGGATGACCTTGCCAACAGCCTTAGCTGCACCAGTGCTGCTGGGAATGATGTTCTGAGCAGCGGTACGTCCACCTCTCCAGTCCTTGGAAGATGGCCCGTCAACAGTCTTCTGAGTAGCGGTGTAGGAGTGGATGGTGGTCATGAGACCCTCAATAATGGTGTACTTATCGTGCATGACCTTGGCCAGGGGAGCCAGGCAGTTGGTTGTGCAGGAGGCGTTGGAGATAATCTCAATGTCGGACTTGTAGCTCTTCTCGTTGACGCCCATGACAAACATGGCGGCATCTGCTGAGGGTGCTGAGATGACGACCTTCTTAGCACCGCCCTTCAAGTGGGCCTTGGCCTTCTCCGTGGTGGTGAAGACGCCGGTTGACTCGACAATATAGTATGCACCAGTATCTTTCCATGGGATGTTGGCGGGGTCTTTCTCCGTGTAAAATTTGACGGTCTGGCCGTTGACAATGAGGTCTGAGCCCTTGACTTCGATAGTGCCTTTGAATTGGCCGTGTTGGGAATCATACTTGAGCATGTAGGCCTGTTTGAAGAAGCAAAGATTTTAGCCCATGTCTTGAGCTCGAGGTCCCTGCGTGAGGCGGAGAGCAGCGGAAAAGCTTACGGCATAGTGAGGCTCAATAAAGGGATCATTGACAGCAACGACCTTCACGTCGCCGTGCTCGACACTGTTGTTGAGACATTAGCGATAGCTCTTCCGTAGCTGCGGACTCAAGCAAGAGTCGATGGTGGGGCACGCACGCATTGCGGAAGACAATTCTTCCAATACGGCCGAAGCCATTGATACCAACAAGTGTCTCGGACATGATGGTATTCCTGTGTGGGTTTATCGAGAAATATGTGTGATTTGCATTTGGTGTAGAGAGGAATTTATAATGACGAGGAAGTTGTTGAAAAGTAAAGACTAAGCCCATGTGGGGGTTCATAATTCGCCGACGCCCGCGCCAAGAAGGTTCGGCGTAGTGGAGCGGACGCCGGTACTCCGTACCAATGCAAGATCGCTCTACTAAGGTATACAAATGGCCTTAAGAATCAGAAATATCGCCATTCCTCCCATCCCTCTTCTTACAGCGTTGACTCAAGGGCAAGCACCTAAATAGGGTAGGCTACTGTCAGCACAAAATCTCTCAAATAGGGTGCGACGCAGCTTGACTCACAATTGCTGTCCTTGTAGGCAGATATGCTTGAACGAAGTTCTTCCGTCCATTCCACTCAAAAGGCGTCGTAAAGAACCGGGTACCCTTGACATTTCTGCCAAATCCTCCGAAGGCAGGATCGTCCGTGTCCACTACGATTTGATAAGTCCCAGCGTGATGTATGCCAACTCGATAGTCGGTGAAACTCTTGGTAGGATGAAAGTTGAAGATCCAAAGGAGTCCGGCCCGTTCGAATACGATGACCTTGTCAGACTCATTTTCCAAGCTGACATACGCCTGGTCCGAATGCAGCCAGCCGTATTTCTCCTCGGTCCATTGCATCTTGCTGTCAAAGTCATAGAGGAATTTGTATCGTAGAAGGTTGTCGTCTGGAAGGTTGAATTGTCTTCGAGCATACCAGTAGCTGTTATTGTTTCCTTCTCGTGGGAAGTCAAGCCATTCTGGGTGACCGAATTCGTTCCCCTCAAAGTTGAGGTACCCTTCCCCTCCAAGCCCATGTGTTATAAGCCTGATCATCTTGTGCAAACTCAGTCCACGCTCGATGACGGGCGTATATTCGGTCAACTTCGACATGTTAGTGTATAATTCCTTGTCACATAGCCACATCAGCAGTGACTTGTCCCCAACGAGCCTGTGGGTTATTATCAGCAGAAGCCACGTTTGCTTAGATATTCGTCATACGCTTGGTCATGGCTCTCAGCGTATGCAATCGTTTTTTCGCCATGTCTCCGATTGACGAGGGTGTGACACAGAGCACCCATATCCCATTCGATGTCTTCCTTCTCCTTCAACCACTTGATGTACAGATCTGGTATGGCCATGGCAAGTCGGTAGTCGAACCCTATACCTCCAAGCGACAGGGCAACACATAACCCTGGCATTCCAGAAACATCTTCCGCGATCGTTATGCAGTTGGGGTATATGTTGTGTAGCATCTCGTTGGCCAGCATGAGATATAAAACTCCGTCTTCATCAACATTAGGTCCAAAGTATTCGTGATAGCCCCCCGAAAATCCCCTACTTGTGTCAGCGTGGATACTAGGCAATCGTTCACAGACTCACGATCCAATACCATGATGGGTATAAAGCATACTCGTAATGCCGTCGAACCGAAACCCATCGAACTTATACTCGTCCATCCAGAAACGTAAATTCGACAGTAGAAATCTCAAGACCTCATGGTTACCGTAGTTGAAGAGTCTGCTGTCCCATGCGTCATGCGTACCCTTGCTGCCTTCATGGAAGTATAGATGATCCGTGCCGTCAAATTGATTGAGGCCGTCCTCAGTGTTCTTAGAGGCATGGCTATGCACCATATCCAGTAGCACCGTAATGCCCATGCCATGAGCGGTATCGATAAGCTCTTTCAGTTCTTCTGGCGTGCCAAAGCGACTGCTTGCCGCGAAGAAGCTATTGATCTGGTAACCAAAACTTGCGTAGTATGCATGCTCCATGATAGCCATTAGTTGTATGACATTGTAGCCAAGCTGCTGTATGCGCGGAAGCAGATTGCGGGTAAATTCTTTGTAGGTGGTAATTCGTAGCTCGGGGGACGAAATGCCCACATGTGCTTCATATATGCGAGCACTCTGCGGCTTAAGAGGTCGAGAATGCTTGAAGACATATTGCTCCTGCTTGGGGGGATGCCAGAATACGCCATCGTAGACTGGAGAGAAATTGAGGTCTTGGGTGACCCGAGTAATCCATGCTGGTACTCGTTCGAGTCGTTCATGTGAGGTAGGAATGACTAAGGATATCTATCCGCCCGTCAATGGCTGTCAGAAAGGATGTTGCTTGGTGCAGCCGACCTTGACTTTGGTGTTGTGTGGTATCCCCAGCCGTCCGTCTTCTGCAGGCAGCGTGACCTCCCATCTTCCGAAATCCCTTCGAGTCATTGGCGTAGCATCCCTGTTCCAGTCATCTTAGGAGCGGGTCCGGTCAGCATTCACACGCTTCCTAGAAGGCTAGGATGATCCATACTAAAATCGCCGATAAGATATGCCCTCAAAGCGTTTGGAGCCCATTCTCGATATGTCACATCTCCATTCTCGTAGACCACAAAGCCGAACTTCTCGGTCCCTCTGCTGAACTTTTCCAGGCCTCCCTCTGTTTCATTGATTGTCTTGATCCATTTCTGGGCATGGCTATACCTGCTACGGAGGGCATCACTGAAGGGTTCGAGCCATGGGTCGAGCTGGACGATGCCTAAAATATGTCAATTGGGCAGACCTCAGTCCTCAAAATTCATCCTACCAGTTCCGTCTGCGGGTATCTTATTTCCACCTGTCTTCCCCAACACCGAATTATCAGACTGTTGATTCAAGGCCGATGTCATTTTTCCAAACCCCTTACGGACCCTCTTGAGCATTCAATTGGGGCACGCTTTCGTCCCTGTCGTTCTGTTCGGTGCAATTGACGGTCAGGAAGGGAAGCTATGGCTGGGATAGCCTTGGTCGACCCGGAAAAAAATTGGCGTTCAGATGGTGGGGTAAGGCGTTCAGCGGCCAACAGAAACCCTTCCCCGCTGGCGTCATCGTGCATCCCTGGGCTCTCCCCAATCTAGATTTGCATAACTTGGCGAATCAATCCCTCTGCTATCACACGAGATCTAGCAGTACTTTAAGCTCCAACAGTCTCTTGAGACAATACTTCGTGGACGATGAGCAAATTCTCCCATTGACGGATTCACCCCCGAGTCGGCCACACCCCTGAGTCGGCCACCCTGTAGGGCTAAGTACCCGGGAATTCTTGGTTTTCTCACTCCGGGGTCTGACTCTAGAGATCTCTCAGGGGGTAAACGATCAAGTTACTATAATTTGCGAATCATGGTAGTACGAACCAAGGTCTTGAATGGTGTAGTAATTAGCAGTTGCTACAACTTTGTACGCAGAATCGTAATATCAACACGGACGGTTTTAAAGTTATAGTAGGGTGGCCGACTCAGGTGTGGCCTTGCGCTCAAAAGACCGACATTGTCACGGATTGTGTCTGGAAATTCTTGGTTCCATCGAGAAGAGTGCAAGATGCGGTGTAAATGATTCACAGCGCTGCCGTTGACCAAGAAAAAATTGCACTGGCAGAATTGACGTTGTGTTCGTTGGGACTACTCTATCTGGTTTGATGCTGTGCTCACCTATGGTATCTGCCTTCAAGTCTGACAACAAAGGCGAGTGGTGGAGCTATGTACGAATGCCATGAGGAGCGGAAAGCTTTCGATCATAGGCCCGCCGCAACATCTCGAGGCTTTCCTTAGCTGTCGACATCCGTATCATCCTGAACAATTGCCTCCCCTGCGTCACCTATTGCTTGCTCCTCGTCGTCATCCTCGTCTACGTCGCCCTCGTCGTCATCACCCTCATCACCCTCATCTTTTTCGGCCTCAGGGCCTTCATAATCTTCTTCATCGCTATCATCATCGTCCTCAACCTCCATTCCTCCATTATCTTCTCCGCCTCCTCCGCCTTCTCTTTCTCCAGTCCCTTGCTCCTGGCCTCATCACTACCAGGAAAGACCATGCATCTGAATCTGACACCCTGTACTCCAATTACAAGCCCAACCAACATTCTCATCTTCTGCCCCATATACAGTAATTTATCGTCAACAAGTATCGCGCCTTTGTGGGTATGGATCCGGATATTATCTCCAACGCGATCACCCACTTAGATCATGCAATGCGCAATCTCGACGTCTCCAAAGTCCAGACTTATTTGGTCGCCTTTGCATTCCTTCGAATAGTGCAGCATGATTCACGCATGAGTGAGTGGGTGAGACAGCGAATGCCGTCACTCTCTGACTGACTCGCTGGATACCAGGACTAGCTCACATGATCCAGAGACTGTTTGAGTCAAGAAGGCAACATGTTCGTTGAGCTCCATCGCCACAGCCTCTGCTGCGCGAATCGATTCAGGGACAAGGATCGCGGCAATGTCGGCCTTGTCGTCTGCCTCGTCTTCAGGACTCTGTCAGGAGTGGGGGATCACCTTCATCTCCGATGGATCGAAACGAGATAAATGTTTTCTGGGAGCACCTCTTCTTCGGGGACAGCACTGTTCTCTGGAATCTCTGCCATAACGGTGGCGTCGCGAGACCGATGTATGATGAAGCGTGTTTGCGGTTGAACTTGTGCTGCTTCTTCCTCCTCCTCTTCCTCTTTCCCCTTTTCTTCGTCGTCGTTGTCGTCGTCGTCGTCGTCCTCCTCCTCCTCTTCTTCCCTATGAACGATAACGCAGCTAAATTTGATACCACCAACATACATGACGTCCCAACTCTTCGACTCTTTTCTCCTTTCAGTCAGGCAAGCTTCGCCTCCAAGTATGGTAATGCCATTGTGAAACTGGATCCAGACCTTTCCAGCTCGAATTATACGAATGTCAAAGTGCTTGTCTTCAATGGTATCGGAGGGAAGGTATATGTCGTCGGATGTATTGCTGCCGAAGACGTACGAGCATGATCTCTGCAATACTATCACATGGTTCGTACGCCGAGTCGGATATTGGACGGATTGGATCATGCCGTCCTGTTTGTCAGCGTTATCCCGGCCGCTAACGGAGCGGCATGCCTGGAATTGGGTCGACGATTGATGGGATACTTCAGCCAATCCAGAGTCTATGGGCTTGCAGCAGGCAATCTTGTGTGCGTGTTCCAATGTGGTAGCCTAAAATGCAGCTCCGTATTCTGGCACTAGAACTACGACAAAGTCATTGTCTTCATCCTCTTCGACGACGCTACTGAATTGTCCATCAAAGAAGGCATCACCGAAGAAGTCCCAGAGTGGTATAGGAGCTTGCGTTGAGGCTGTAGAGCTAGTCATGGCGAATGTTTGCAATGCTTGTTTCCTACTGGGGTGGCTTGTAGCGTACGCTGAACAGAATGCCACGATAGTGGCTTTCTAAATGAAGAGAAAGCGGAGAGAAGAAGATGATGAAAGCGGAATGGTCAGTAATTGTGGTGACGGAGGGCTCATATATTCGCCATGAATCTAACAGATTGAACAAGTACACACGCACGCAACATCTGAAGCAACTAGACTCGTTTTGTACGCACAAAGCGCCAAACAACGGGTTTCTAGAAAGCTAACAAATCTTCCAGCAAATTCAAACAAGGTAATCTGCAAACTAGAAGAGTGCCCAGTACTGATTCAATGTATCTTCGTTTCCCCTATTTGTACCCACAGTATGTGGTCTACTCCATCTGATGCAACATCCGCCACCGCTGCTCCCTCGTTATGCTCGTCCTCGCCCCAAGGGACGTGATGCAGATAATTTTTGATACCACAGAATTCAAGCAAAATCTCGGATCTTGGTCCTGGGAAGAGTTTCTGACCTATTGCTGTAAGATGCATACTCCCGTGCTTGTTTTGCTTGGCAATGGGGTCCCAGTGATTTGCGTTTCTGTGGAAATCGATGCAAACGTTTTTTGCAAGACTATCCACGCGCTGGCCTGATTTGGCGATCTCATACCTTACGATCATTTGTCTCTATATCATGACTATATCATGCTCTCTCAAAGTATGGTTGTCATACTGTATTCTACGCTTAGGGTACAGGCGAAAATTCGTCTTCAAATCCGAAAGATTATACATCTGATTGTCAATTAAATCATGAATTATTTCCTCAGAGAGACGCTAAAAGCTATTTTATTTTGCTAATCACGCTTCCTCGAATTGGATATTCCGTCTGCATAAGGGTTCTCTAGTGATTCTTCCTCTATCACCGAAGTCTTCGATGTCGCTTCGCTGTCTGCCAGGCTTGCAAGACCGCCGCTTTCGCCGCCACTCTTCAAATGCTCCGTTGTCCAATTACACCACTTCTCAGTCTCAATTGTCCTGTTCATCGGCCTCCGAGTTTGGCTTTAGCTGAGAAGGCTTGCTAGCAGATTTTTGGCCTCGTGCTTGAGACTTCTGCTGGGATCGGCGACTAAACCGCAGACTGCGTGCATTAGGACAGAGGAAGAGCTATCACGGGCTAGTATCCAGTGAGAATAGCTTACATCGACACCTTACGTTAGCTTTGCGGCCTTGGTGTTGGTGGACCCCTCTTTGAAGTCGAGAACGTGACGGGAATCTGTTTCGATAGTGCGTATCTTGGGTATGTGCCCATACCGCATAGCTTGTCAGGCGGGTAAGTTCCTTGCCGATACGGCCCCAGGGAGAGGTCATCCCTCCCTCAATGGACTATGCAAGTGGGACGTTGTCCGAAGTTTCGACAAAACTGGACTTGATGATGATTCAGAAAGTATGGTAGCGACGATACCCAAAATCCATATCCGGGATGCGTGTACTAAGACATCCAGACTATCATTGTACATGAGAGGATTTCATGTAAAGGCTTCGTTTTGCCCCAGGTGAAGATCGCGTCGATGAGATCGTATTTGAGATCAGCGATCTCAGATCTTTCGGCGAAAGCATACATCTTCATGGATAGACCAATGTAGTCTGCTTCCTGAAGCGTGTCATCAGTGAAAGGAATCTTGAAGTTAAGAGCCTTGTTGTAAAGCCAGCGGACCAAAGTCTGTCCCACTCATGCTGAGATATGTAGCACATTTCATTGGGCTTGAACCCATCAGTGAAGAGGTGTACCTTCGCTAGGGAGTAGGTATCGGCCTCTTTGGTGTATACGATACTCAGCATAGCCTGTTCTCTAAGCCTGCGCTGCGTTCACAGCGCACTTTAGCTTGAGGCTCTTACTTCAGGGGTGCCGACAGGGTGGCAAACCCTTGCCTGCTCTCCAAGTCTGAGATGGAAGGCCAAGAAAGCTTCAAAGAAGGTTATTCTATGTGTATATATGTGTATGACTGCAATTTGGAAGATTGATTGAAAAAAAATGCGGCACGTGAAATACTGTTCAGAAAAAGCAAGGCTTTAGTGCTCATGTAGAGTAAGAAATGGGAGTGGCGGGGAGCAGGGAGAATTTTAGATTCGTGAAGATGGAGAATACATGTCTCGACAATGGATGAAGGTCCGTGGTTGAATAGCAGCAATAAATCCTGGAACTAATACAAGTCTTCCTATACAGTGCAAGTATTGGGTTAATATCAATAGCGAAGTCTAGATATGGCACAAACGTCCATAACCAATACAATGTTGAGATTTACTGTGAGTCACGAAGTCAGGATCTAATACAAGTCCCCGAATTCCGATCCATTACCCTGGAAACATAGTCACAATGGACTTGATACAAGGCTGAGATTCTTAGTGCAGTCGTGATTTTGCGGGGAAGATTCATAGCGTCGTCAAAGCCGAAACATCACGCGCCCCAATTTTCTCGCCTCATATTTGCAAGGGCCCAGCTCATCAGCCTAGGTGCAGGCGTTTATGCAAAGTGGTAGGCGAGCAGATCGTCACAGTGCCTTCACAGGAAGGTGCTCAGAAGATAAGCTATTTCATAAGCATTAAACTCCGGATTCCGCAGAAGGATGTTCTTTTATGACTCGATCGTTGGGGCAAACAAGTTGCCACCGAGAGATATGTCCAGGCATTGATCGCCAATTTGATCTTGACTTGGGTTATCGCTTGATGTACTTTGCCACTCTCGTGTTATCCATATAAGCCTTCGCAACCAGAATGCCAAAAGAATCATTGTGTATGATATTCTCCGTTCAGTAGAATCAAAAGCATTCATTGAAACAAGCAATAGAGATCTTGATGGTGCAAAATTCTTCGTAAAATGATACATCAAACTGTGGGGTCTTTTGTTGTCCGTGGAATTTTGTATAGCTCATACTCAATACTTCATCACATGTGGGGTTTCGTGTTATTTGTATCCTTCATCCTCGACGTTCAGGTCGAGATATTCATCAATTCTTCGGCTGTGTCGCCCTTTCACCAGTATATAGCCTCTCAGATCCTCCAATCTTTATCCTCACCATTATCCTTTCTTCATATACCAGAGTCTTACAACCTTCTTGGAAAGTCTCATAAGTAGAACAACTTACATCAGTCTGCATTTCTATATGCGAATAGATACGTTTACGTATACACATACACACCACGTACCACTCCAGGGCACCATTCACGTCGTAAATGCCAACCCCCATCTTGACGGCATCCTAGCTCACCGACTTCTTCCAGATCAATCTAGAGACTGATGACGTTAAATTCATGTCCTTGGTCGTACAATATCACTTGACTAGGAGGCATTGACCCAGAGACAACAACAGAGCTGACAGATGGGGTCCGATTGGAAATCGAATTCCTCCGGTTCAAATGTGTTATCATTCCCAAGGTAGATGCCACCAAGCTACAGAATCTGGGCTCTTCCCAGTCGATGACATTTTCGCATGCAGCATGATCTTCGGGTTCAACAGCCATACCCTCATGAATACGAATGGACCAGTAGTGTGGCATATCCGCACGGTAATCAACACCCCTCTGGGAGTGGCCAAGCTTCAAGGAACGGCCACAAACCGCTCCAGCTCCATTGGCAAAAGATTCGTTCCTTGAGAGACACTACATACGCTCTTGGAATTTAGAGACCTCTTGGCCGAGAGCAATGAGCGTGGCTTACATATCGTAATTTGTTGCTGCCAAAACGATGGAGATCCATCTGTATCCGGATGAGCCCAGGGTTGTTATGTATTGTTTCGAAGGCATGATTCTGAAAGGAGATAGAGTGGTTGAGGGAGGGAATCAGAGATTCTTCAGCCCTCTCGTCTACAGCTGCATGATGTCCTGTTCGACCTCGTGCCGGTAAAGACTCTCATCGTCGACCAGACGAAATACCCGGCGACCTTTGCCAAAGATAGCGGTATTGGAATGCAAACACCATCCTTCGGCCCTCTGAAAGGCTTGTCTGGCGAAATTCAAGCCCAGAAATCAGCCTCGCTTGGCGATTTTACTCGTGGCCGCTATATTGGCGAAGGAGGTTGCGGACAGGTGTACCGTTATAGCGATTTAAAGTCGGACCAGCCTCTTGCAGTCAAGATCATTAGGTACGGCGACGAGCCTGAAAAATATACTGCGAGCGAAGCCGTTATTTCTCAGACGTTACCCGACCGAATAAAACTCGTCAAATGTTTAGGATTATTTGCTTCGAGTAAAGGAGGTCTACGAGTACGACGATAGGTTCGCTCTCATCATGCCATCTGCTGCATATGGTAGTCTAGGCGACGTGCTTAGGACAATGGACAAATCAGCTGCCAGGATGCCAAGACCATCATGTTCCAGCTGCTCAGTGGACTGGAATGCCTTCACGCAGCTGGCATTGTGCACCGCGACATTAAGCCGACGAACAAATTGGTTTTTTCAATAATTCATTCGTGATAGCTCTCATGGACTGGGGCCTCACCAGCATGTCTGAGTCTGAGTCTGAGCCAGAGGTACCATACAAGCGGGATAAATTGACGGTGAGTAAAAAGGCTTACCACGGGAGAAGATATGGTGGACAAGTCATGCCTGCTGCCCAACGGGTGAGGCGAAAGCGCAAGGTGCGGGGCTTTGTTGGAAGCAATTCGGCGGTCGCTACTTTGCTTGGCCGTGTAGCAAACTCATTCAACGAGCTTCCTTGAGCGTAGAAAGCCTGCGTAATTGGTTTGGATGCTGTTTTTTATGTCTTGCGTGGCGTTTGTAACGATTATGAGCCATGATGTCGATCATAGACATTGAGGCGGAAGTGGATAGCTTGCGAATTCTAATTCAATCTTTCTTCGAGGTCATCGCGTAGGAATTGTTGGCCCATGAACGGCTTTCAGTATGGAGGGGTGTGTTCAAACCTTTGTGGCTTGCCAGTGCTGGGGATTTTTCGCCTTTATAACATAGTTAGTGTAATGGAAGGCGCACTTCTTCTTCTACTAGTGTACCTAGGGGATACAATAGAGCTGGATCTAGTCATGGCCTATATTACAATACGGTGAATGGTTTTCGTTGACCCTGCCCAACGAATTGCCCTAATTTAACACTTTCTGGGGCGGTCATTGCATTAGCATCAAAATGTTGGCATAGCAGGCCTGTCTGGGCTGCTAACAACTATCACAACATGATTCCTCGAACACGTTCTTCAACAAATACAGAAGCTTGACTTACAAGCTGCTCCTTCAATCAGCCCCGCTCTCTGACAAGCTGCTAATAGCAAAATGGGTGGTCCTCCCTACGAATGACTCACCACCTGGTCGTGTGGAGAAAAAGAACAACACCAAACACAACCTTGCAAATGAGGAGATGGACTGGGGGGCTACTCCTTCCATCCATTCGAACAAAAAGCAACCAGCCGCCAGTGTCAAGGAAAGCCCTGTTGCTAAAAGACAAAAGACCTTGTTAAGATTTTCGCCCAGCATGGGTCCATGCCCAAGCCCAGCCTTGAGCCATTCTTACCATATTATAAAGGTGAAGACAGCGATGTTACTCTGAAGCCACAATACCGTTGGAGCAACCCGGCCAGCTCTTTTAGGCATCTTGAGCCGGCGGGGTTGATAAGCCAACCCAAACGGAGAGATATGGAGGCTGCCAAAGCATGGCTAGAGCATCGTTATTGTCCAGGCAGTGCCTCGTTAGGCTCACCACTATATCCTATGTATTTTTTCAGTCATTCTTTCCCATCTGGCGGGAGCTGTGGTCAACAGCAGCTTGCCGAACATATACCATAACTTGAAACCCACGATGAAGTAATGACGCTGACCCTGAGATCCGCGCAGAATACATGACAGAGTTCGAATACGGTTGCTAATCTACCAGGTTCACCAGTTCACCAAGCATTCTGGGGACGATGCTCTCTAGGAGCGAACTGATGCGATGGAGAAGACAATACCCGGATCTTACTATGACCTGGGGGCGCACCGGGTTGGTCTTATACCCAGACAAAATACCACACGCAAATGATGTACCAGAAGGCTTCGAAAGCCCATTAGACTATCAGTCCTACATATCTCCGATGAGGAACGCAGTGGCGGATGAGCTCGAGAAGACTGCCTCCAAGATCGCTGTGATCAAATTCAACACAGCCACTACTGGCGAACAAGCCCCAGAAGATAGAAAGCATCCAGACAAAGCCGATGTCAAAATGCCCGCAGCAGCAGATGCAGCGCAGAACCGTACCACCCAACATTCAGAGATAAAAAGCATCCTGGGGTCTGACGAGACTAGGATGCTCATGTGGTAGTCTGAATAGGTGATTTTTGGATTTTGGATTTGGTGGGGTGCCCAAAAATTCCAAAAATTGAAAAAAGGCTTATCATTAATTAAATAGGGGTGTTTCCTTTAGAAAGGCGGAGAGAGGCCGGAAAAATCCTCAGACTCAAAAGCCTAAGCGTAATGTCTCGAAGGCGAAATCGTCACGAGTCGAAAAGTAGAAACCTAGGGGTCGTCCACGACGAGAACGCGCTTAGAGCCCATTCCACGCACTATATGTATATCAGCGTATTAGAAGACATAAACGAGTAAAGGGGTGAAGAAGGTGAAGATTTGGTGGATGAAGGACAGCTGTGACTGGACATGGTTGTGTCGTTATGCTAGGTATTATGGTCGTCGTAGCAGAAGATCCGTGCTTCTGAGATTCGAAGTCAGTGATAGGGAAGGGGGGTTGGAATGAAAAGACAAAGGGAAGAAGAGGTTGTGAGTCCGAATGAGATGAGGAGTCAAAGCAGATGGTGACAGGGAAGAGTACGTTTGGTGAAACGCGAGGATGGAAGGAGGTCTGAATGTTATCACAGCATGCATTGAATTGATGAAGATATCTTGCAACCTGAGCTTGAAAGGCCACAATGAAGACTATTCTCTATATATTTAATGATCGGGAATTAATTGACCGTCGGAAGACGCTAGTGAGGCTCCCGCTCGATATGGACTCTCCGAGGCCTGCTGCGACTCACTTACAACTAGTATAGTGATTGGTGATGTGAAAACCTGACAAGTACACCGAAAGAGAAGCCTTAACGAGAGTCTCCTCACTACACGGGGACCTGAGACATGCAGAATGATAGTGCGACTCCAACGCAGACCCACCCCTCGACCCTAAGTCCGAACGTCCTGTATTAAACATGTCGACGACCTTTCTCCCAGTGGCTTGCGGGCCTCCTCGACCTCAAGCCAGACTGTCATACCTGAACCTCTCCGCCATCTACCGCTCCTTCGCCATCACAGTAGCACCGCGCTCGTCCTCCCAATTTCGCCGCTCGGACTTTACAGGACAACCTTTTACAGGTAGCTATGAGCCTGGAGGAAGAACGTCAGGGCCTCTGGGAGATGCATCGGTGCTTGGGGTGCCATCAATGACCCCGAAGGTTCTCAAGCAGCATCTTGACAATTTTGTTGTTGGCCAAGAGAGAGCGAAGAAAGTCCTGAGTGTGGCGGTTTACAACCATTATCAGAGGATACAGGAGTCGCACCGGCGGGAAGATGAGGAGCAAGAGTTGTTACAGCAGCAGCTGCGGAGAGAGATGGCGGAGAGTCACCCATTGGAGGGTATGGAGGCACCTCTTGGGTTGCGTAAATCAAGCTAATTGCTACTGTTCAGACGAATACCCAGGCCACCAGCAAGCGATCCCTCTCCATCCACCCCCCTCAAGCCTAGGAGCCCCTCCGATCCACGACCCCTCCCCTCTCACTCTCGAAAAAGCCAACATCCTCCTGCTCGGCCCCTCAGGCGTAGGCAAAACCCTCATGGCAAAAACGCTGGCGCGAGTTCTCGCCGTTCCCTTCAGCATGTCCGACTGTACGCCCTTCACGCAAGCCGGCTACATCGGCGAAGACGCCGAGATCTGCGTTCAGCGCCTCCTAGCTGCCGCGAATTACGATGTCGCGGCTGCAGAACGAGGGATCATTTGCCTCGACGAGATCGATAAGATTAGTGCGGCGAAAGTGAGCCATGGCAAGGACGTCAGCGGGGAGGGCGTGCAGCAAGCTCTTCTCAAGATCATCGAAGGCACGACGTTGCAAATACAAGCGAAGCAAGAGAAGTCAGCGCGGGGCCCTGGTTCACCGACAAGTGGCTACCCAACCAACAGTCCGCTCTCAGGCGGCATGATGGGTGGTCCATCTTCCGGCTCAGGTTCAAGCAATACAAGCAGCGGGCCCGCCAAATCCGAAACCTACAATGTCAGGACGGACAATATACTCTTCATCTGCGCCGGAGCATTCGTCGGCTTGCAAAAAACAGTCATGAATCGCATTGCCAGAGGCTCAATTGGCTTCGGGTCGCCGATTCGCTCTTCCTCAAATGCTTCAGGGACATCAGCAGGGAATCGTGATACCACAATCTCCGTTAAGACTGGCTCAGAAGAAAGCAAGATGTTCGAGAAACATCTCCCCTTTTTCTCTACACAATCGCCCGACCAAGCTCCCCTCACCGAATACAACCCTCTCGACCTGGTTGAACCCACAGATCTACAAAACTACGGCTTGATTCCTGAACTCGTCGGCCGTATACCTGTCTCAGCAGCACTGTCCGCATTAGACGAAAAAGCCTTAGTCCGCGTACTCACAGAACCAAGAAACAGCCTGATAAGACAGTACGAGCAACTATTCCAACTCAGCGGCGTAGAGCTCCGCTTCACACGAGGAGCGCTCAGAGAAGTAGCGAAAAGCGCTCTAGACATGGGCACCGGCGCGCGAGGTTTACGGACAGTATGTGAGCGCTTGCTCACGGAGACGATGTTTGAGGCCCCTGGTACATCTGATTTTCCCCTCACCCCTCCCTCGCTGTTACACACTAACGACCCTCTCTCTACCAGGCTCAAGCATCAAATACGTCCTGATAACCGAAGCCGTCGCGCAGCGGAAGACAGCGCCCATCTATCTCGCGCGAGGCCAACAGCATCGGTTCCAATCACTGATTGCTACGGAAGAGGAGGAATGGGAAGCGAAAAATAACAAGGGGAAGAAGGAAGATGATGATGGGGGTGGAAGTGATGATGGTGAGGGGTCGGGGGGGCTGGGGAGTTTTCAGGAGTACAGGGAGAAGAGTACTGCTGCTGGGGTTATGTGAGTGGAGTCATCTCATGCAATATATGGGTGATGATGTTATGTATTTATGGGACGGATATAAGGTTGGGTGTTGGGGGGTTTTGTATACGCATGGCATTGGCGTAAGGGGGCTCGGCTGAGAGGATCAGTGCACTTGTTTTGGGTGGCTCAGATGCGCATTTGGAGCAATGCATACGTTCTAGGTAGAGAAGGCTGAATGTGTATAGCTGAAGTGTTTTGATTCAATTGATGCTCCATAATACTGCATGCTGTTCATATACTTCCCCTGAAAGCAGCTAAGAAGCGACCCGTGACCCTCTATTTGCTAACAATGTAGACGCCGGTGGCTGCTTGCGCACATAGCAACCTGATACTGCTGAATCAAGAAGGAGGCTGGTTTTTGAGGATTGTGGACGCGAGCATATCAATGCTTGGCCGTCACCTTCTCGCCGGTCAACGCTTCAACCCACTCCTTAGCCCTATCACGAAACCAATTAGCCGAATCTGCCCAAACCAGCACTTTCAGAAGAACTCACATATCACCGAGCGCCACCATACAGATCGTCTGCCACACCCCAAGTCCAATCCTCGGCGTCACCCCCCTATACAACCCCTTCAACCCATTATTCCCATAAATATACCTCAGCGTCTTCCCAACCGTCAAATTCTTCGGCCGGTTCGGATCCTCGGCCTTACTCTGCATCTCGACTCTAATAACCTCAATAGGCTGGTTCCACGCACTCAGTCCACCGCCCAATCCACTCGCTAGAATCTTTTCCAACGAGCCGAGTTTCTGCCCTTCTTCTTTGCCTGTGACATTACGGATGCCGCTTTCTGCTAATCGCGATAACCCGAATCTCGAGCCCCAATTTGTCGTCTGCCGTATAGCCACTGCGTTGACACCCTTGTTGATCCCTCTTATCCCCTCCTTGCGGTAGATATCCATGAAGGTCTCGAATGTACCCGGTGGTTTCACCCCCTTAGCGGCGATCTTGTGTTTTGTGATTTCGACCGTCTTCATACAGGTACAAAACCCCATGGTAGCGTACGCTTGAGCCACACCACCGCCCATGCCGCCAAGGATGCCAGCGCCGAAGTCCGAGGCGCCCGCTACTTTGGCGTAGTATTCAGCTTCTGAGGCGACGAAGAGCAGAACAGCACCTTTGGTAGAGGCTTCGATCCAGGCCCAGGGGATGAGGCCTTGGTAATCTGGGAAAGGGGGTATCAGTAGGGTCTTGTGTCTGGTATGGTTGGGTCGGGCTCACATCCTAGTACGCCTCCTCGGCCCCATACTCGTGTGAGGGCGCCAGCGAAGCTGTCGCCTCGATTTGCTGCCATTGTCGTCTTGACGACTTCTAGGGGCTGGCCGAGCGTTGTCACCCTGGGCGTTTTAAGGTCAGCTGGAATCCAATGTTATCGTATTGGAAATTGACGTACTCAAACATGTTCAGTGAGGCTCCCACTGTGGGCAAGCTCCGTCAGCTGCTATCTCATTGCAGGGATAGAACATGGGACTCTCACATAGCAGGTTGCTGAACTTGATCGGCTTCTTCTCCAGCCTAGGGTTCGCTGGGGAGCCTGTTACAGGAGCTTGTGCCATCTTCTACTGCTGGGGGTATCAAAGGGCCCTGACCAAGGGAGTAGTGGGGCTTCGTTGCCAAAGGGAAGAGAAGCCTGGAGCAGCTATCTTTAAGCTCGCAGGGCGTGGGAGCTTGTCAGCAACGCTGTCCTTATATTTTGGACTTCCAGTGTATTGATATGCGTAGTATGGCTTCAATTACCAATCTCGAAGACGTCAGGGTCAAGGCCTCAACATGTGCTCCAGCAAAGAAAACTGGTAAAGAAGTCGCCGAGCAGACACGGATGGTTCAAAGAATGTTTAAATGGGAGGTTGATCAGGCTAGCAAGGGTCTCCAGCGCCAAGACTGCGTTGAGCGCCCCAAGCGCGCTAGTCCCTCCTAAAAGTTCAGTACTTTAGTGTTTGCGGTTATTCTACGCTCGGTCACCGAAAGCCTTACACATTTCGGAGCTCCCATATCGATTCTACAAAATAATCGGTGGGTCCTTTGTAGCATTGACGGTTCTCATGTCACCAATGAAAGGTTACAAGCAAGCGTACAGATTTTCATATAAAGCACTATCAAAGAACCTCCTTAGACTATTTGTTTAGTAGCACATTTTTTGGGGAGAGGAGTTCAAATGGTACACGCTCTTGGTAACAGTAATCGCTCAATATACCTAGGCAATACACTCGCTCATTTGAAACGTCTTCCATTCTTCCAATCTTTTTTGCAACGCTCGTAGCCGAGTTATCTTACCCATCGCGCATGCCAAAGCTCATCTACTTACAGCGTGGCTCCGACAAGCTTGGCCCAAGCTTCCGTACTGAAAGATTTAGGTCGTTCAATGGGAGCACCGACCGCACGGTCAATGATGATTTGAGGGAGAACGCCAATAGCTCTTGAAACCCCAAAGAGAACCGTGTAAAAGCTTGCCTCGGTCAGGCCATAGTACTGCAGCAACACGCCTGAGTGGGCATCAACGTTGGGGTAGGGGTTCTTCGTCTTGCCATGCTCAGTCAGGACACCAGGGGCGATCTTGTAAACCTGGCTCACAAGCTTGAACATGGGGTCGTCGGGCAAGTGACGCAGGGCAAATTCGCGCTGGGAAACGTAGCGGGGATCAGTTTTTCGTAGGACGGCGTGGCCGTAGCCAGGGACGACTTGGCCGGATTTGAGGGTTGACCAGAGGTAGTCCGTGATGGCTTTGTCGCTGAGGTCGCTGCCTATGGTTTTCTTCATTTTTTGTAGCCAATTAAGGACTTCTTGATTAGCTCTAACAAATTGTTAGCAATACTTCAGTTGATTCACATATATGTCTGGATACGCACAAGCCGTGTAGTGGGCCGGCTAGACCGTTAAGACCGGCGGCGAGTGAGAGCATGGGCGAGCTGAGAGCGCTGCCCACCAAGTGGGTGGTATGGGCAGAGACGTTGCCGCCCTCGTGGTCCGTGTGGATGGTAAGGTACAATCGCATCAGCTCCACAAAGTCGTGGTTCTCAGCGAAGCCGAGCTGGTTGGCAAAGTTGTAGGCATAGTCCTTGTCCTTTTGTACCGCTGGCACTTTGCCATCCTTGTAGACGTTCTTGTAGATCCTCGCAGCAATAGTAGGCAATTTGGCAATCAAGTCCATTGAGTCCTCGAAGGTGTGGGCCCAGTACTCGGACTTTGGCATGCCCTTGGCATAGGCTTTGGCGAATGCCGACTCATGCTCGAGAGCTGTGACGGCAAGAGAGAATTGGGCCATCGGGTGTAGGTCGCTGGGGCAGCGGTCGATGAGCTCTTCGATGAACTTGGGTACGTCTGAACGGGCGGCCCATTCTGCTGAGAGGTCGCGGACTTGCTGCTCGCTGGGGACTTCACCAGTAAGGAGCAACCAGAAGAGACCTAAGTTGTGATCAGTACAATGTTCGGTGCTGGAATGATGCCTCCGAACCTTCTGGCAATGGCTCCCCTCCACCGGGAGCTTTGGGCAGCAGCTTTTGGCATTCCGGGATTGTCTTTCCTCTGAATCGAATGCCTTCTTCTGCGTCGAGAACGGAACCTTCCCACACGAGTGACTTGATGCCGCGAGCTCCACCGTAGACTTGGTCAAGAGTGACCTCACCAACGACCTTTGAGCCGTATCCCTTCCTCAATTTCTTGATCTTCTCAATCTCACCAGGGAGGTTGTCGGCGAAGGTGTCTTTTAGTGACTATAGAACATGATCAGCTAGAGTGCTGAGAGCTACCGACACAGTATGTATACCTTAGACTTAGCTGAGGAATAGCATCGTAAGCCGTTGAACGCAATTGAGCTTGCTGGCGATCGGACGGAGGACAGAGCTGGACGAAGGACAGCATTGCTGAAACGCAGAGCTGTAGCCATGTCTGGTGTTTCGGTCAAAAGTCAATTCAATGGTATGTAGCTTGGATGAAAGCTCCAAATTCTCGGCCCAAAGCATGATACGTAAGGTTTGATAAATTGGCCACACGCTAAAAGCTTACTCTCAAGCCGATGCTTGCCGAGATTTCTTGGTGAGCTCTTCGATGATGACTCTGGTAGGTGCACTATTTTTGATACTGATACCAACCCTTTGTTAGTTCCTAAACTGTTACCATTTAGCCAGCTTCACAACATCCACTCAGGATTCGCCCATGCCGGATTTTTATTAGCGCGCCAAGCAATTTTTTTCTTATAATCTGCCGCCCGCCTTAGAACCTCCTCCTATCCTCCACATCACCGGACAACAACACCTCTCATCGGCACCTTTGTAGGTACAACGGTATCTTGTCTATCTCGTTCTATTAGGTCTAAAAGAAGTCTACCTCACTTTTTAAAAGGTGCTGCAGGCACTTGCAGTCGTGGTTTGATCTCGTGTTGAGATTCCAGGCTTCGACGTCGCGACATTCGAAGCTTCTCACCTCAGCGACTCCTTCTCATCACCTACGGAACTGATCACAATACCCTACTTTATCAAAGCTGTCACACACTCTTATCAAAACTTTTCCTTTCTACATACCTGATAGTAATACATCAAGTCAAGACTCTCAGAGCAACATAGTGACACTGCGACCGTAATCTCCTCAATCTCTCAAGGCATCCCTGGTTGAAGCCGAGTAGGCCGGAGTAAGCTGTATCAAGGCACATCTAGCTATTATGTCGTCTTCTAGCGTAGGAGAGCTCGACGCCATCCTTCAGTCTATGCTATCTCTCAAGCCACCTGGAGTCACAGCAAGCAAGATCACAAGCATCACCGCTCTTTGCAACGCAAACATTCAAGTATGTCGAACTGATATCCATTTCAATTTACCAAATCATGCAACCAGTGCTGACTCACCTCGATGCTCCACAGTCCGAAACCGTCCTTATTCAGCGTATCTACACACACTTCAAGAAGGTTCCTGCCACACACAAGCTAGGCGTTCTTTATGTCGTAGACTCTGTAACAAGAGCATGGGTAGAGCAGGCACGCAAGGCTAGCCAGGCATTTGGACCATCTGCTGCAGATGGCACCTTTGCTGCTGGTGTCAACCGTGTCACAGAGCTCTTGCCTTCTTTCATGAACGATACTATCACTAGTGCCCCTGAAGAACAGAAGGTACGCTTCCTAGAAAACTCAGTCGAAGCTTTAGATCAGATGGCTGGCCGTCTAGGTGTCAACACCCTGGCGTCTAGCTCGATTTGCCTATATAAAGCAAAGAAAAACCCCTCTCCAGTATGTTTTTGTAATCACTAACTCACGTATTTTTCTCTGCATTAGGCTAGAGTCTTGAAGCTCATTGATATTTGGGAGCGTGGCAATACTTTCCCAATTGCAATGTTGTCAGGTTTCAAGCAAAAGTTAACGGGTCCCGTTCCGAAAGGTAAAGCTCTCCAATCGCCTGTTGTTATCGAGATGAGAAAAACAAACCGTAAGAGCATTTCTGATACGATGCTCTTTCTGTAGATCCTCGATCAACGACCCCCATTGCGACCCCGCCTAAGGACTTCATCTCGCTGAACGACTCCAATGGAAACTCGAACGCTCCTGCGGATACATCGAGGATTCTGAAGGCTCTTGCAGATATGGCTAAGACCAACACCACAGCGACTGGGATGCCAGCGCAGACTAATCCTAGCAATGTACCAAATTTTCAGAATGCATTCATGCAGAATATACCTTCGTCCGTAAATTCCGCTTCATCTGTACTGCCTGGACAGGCTGTAAACATACCCGGAGTAGCCAATGGAGCAAACCCATTTGCTGGCATGATGAGTAGTGTACCCAACTTTGGGGGGCAGAAGATGGCGCACGCAAATATGCAAACCCCCCTGATGCAGCAAGCTCAAGGTACTACACCTGCAGCTCTTCAGCAGCAAGTACAGCTTCTTCAAATGCTTCAAGCCCAAGGTGTTCCCCAAGATCAGTGGGCTCCCCTATTAGCCGTTCTCATGCAAGCAGGTGGAGCTGGTGGTGCGGCTCAGCCTGCTGGCTTCGGAGGTTATGGGAGGGATGATCCGTCACGTGACCGTAATGGGTACGATAACCCGTACAGTATGCGCTCCCCCTCAGGCCGCAATAGAGACCACCGTTCTAGGTCCCGCTCTCCTGGAGGGTATGGTAGACGTCGTGATGGTAGTCCTCGTCGTCGTGACAGCCCTGTCTATGGAGATTATGGCCGTGATGGTCGTGGCCGCGGAGGCTCAGGACGTGGAGGAGGAGGAGGTAGAAATGACTATCGTCAGCGAAGCCCGGACAATCGATATCGTAGGAGTGATAGTCCTCATCGTCAAGAGCAGCAAGCATTGCCTCCCCCAGGTCCAAAGCACATTGAGTATGATAGCTCACTACTGCCCAATAACATCAAAGGTAAGTTTGCCCGCACCCTCATGCCTGCAAATAGCACCTGTACTGATGCTACAGATAGTCCTCAGTCGAACTCTCTTTGTTGGTGGAGTAACGTAAGTCAACTCTCTAAGTAGTCCCATAATCATCTCTGACATGTTCCAAAGTTCCTCGGATGATGTTCTGCGCGGAATCTTCGCTCAATTCGGCCTAGTGCAAACCTGCATAGTCAACGTAGACAAGCGTCATGCCTTCGTCAAGATGCTTACTCGCAAGGAGGCTATGGTCGCTAAAGAAGGAATGGAGCGATACAAATCTGCTGATATGCAACTTCGAGTAAGTTCCATGGCGTCTTTGATTGCCTCCAAACAATGCGTCTGCCCCCAAACCTTCCAATGACTAATCAATTACCCAGACTCGATGGGGTGTAGGCTTCGGACCCCGTGACTGCAGCGACTACCAGACTGGTATCAGCGTTATCCCTATTGATCGCCTGACGGATGCAGATCAAAAGTGGATGTTGACTGCAGAGTACGGTGGCACGGGCGGCAAGGACCTCGTAGGAGGCATGATTGTTGAAGAGCCAGACATTGAGATTGGCGCTGGTGTATCGTCCAAAGGTAAAGCTCTTCTCGAATGTACCCTCCTTTCCGTTGTTACTGACGCTCTCGATAGCAATCAGCAGACGTATGGCAACCGACAAAGGCGGCCAGCAAGGCCCACGCTCGACTCGCGACGGCCCAGGCAACTCAGGTCCTCCACCCCAGCAGCGCTACCGTCAGCCCGAGCGCGACAATCGTGATGCCAACACTGTCAACGTGCCTCCAGCTGTTCCTAACTTCGGTTTCCAATTCCCGGGAATGCCTGCTGGCTTCTCGTTCCCACCAGGTTTCATTATGCCTGGTACCACGCCTACACAGCCACCGCCTCCAGGTGCTTCGTGAATCATGCTATTACGATCACGACAGCTTCTAGATTTGTTTCACATTACGGCATAGGGCTAAGGCGTTCTACGATCGACTAGCGGCATACCCACGGCGGCGTTCAAACGGTACTATTGTACACTATGACACAGATTCAGCATAGGGAAGCTCAGTGGAGCTTTTTCGCTCAATCATCATCACCATAGTACAAATTCAGTATTTAGAGGCTCATCTCAGCCTCTTCGCTGGATACTCACAATAGCCTGTTTCTTTTTTCACGACGACCGCGTTGCAGGGGAATGGGTGGCAGCAATGCAAACCTCGACAATGGTCTCATTCAGTACGCTGGACGAGGCAGGCAGGTGCCATCCATTCTACTCATAGCGACGGCTCTGTTTAAAAAGCGAGGGGCGTGTGGTTGCAATGTGTGCTACTAATGATGCGTGCGAATTCCGCCAGGAGCTTGCAGGTAGTTCTTCGTTCGAGAAGAGCCACACAGCAGATACTCCTCTTAAACTTGTAATGTAGACGAGGAGATCAGTTGCATGCGAAAATCAAATTTCAATGACTACGGCCAGAATGCGACGTGATACAAGTCCATATCTTCTCACCCTGGCAAGCAACCGCGGTCCTCAGCATGGAGTCGTGCCTTCCCTCCATAGCTCCTTCTCCCTCAAAAGTGAAACCCATTACAGCCTGAGCACGCAATCCACAAGTCCAATTTTAGCCCTGCCCTCCCAACTCCTGATTTCTCTTCTTCCACACACTCACATTGCATGCATCCTGACAGCATTCTCAACAAAGTATTGTCAACAGCATCGTCGCTATTTCAGAAACGCATCTCTTAATCCAGAACTATACTCTCATCCCACTCAATCCCATTGCCTCCGATCCCGTCCCATACCACACAATGTCCGAGAGTACAACCTTCACCGAGCCCAGGCCTCCGCTTTCGAACCGCTCAAATGAAAATGTCCTGAACCCTCGCCCTTCTCCGCTTCGCTCAAACGAAAACCTCCCACCTACCGTCAATCACGGTAGTCCCATTATTCATGGTATGCCACGGACGCTGAGTGATCCCCTCGGCAGTCGACTCACAGAACAATTCTCGTATACTTTCGATAGCAAGGGACTGCCCACGAGGGCGTCCGTGGACGTGATCAGCGAAGGCAGTGAAGACAACACCGATGCCGCCGCGCAACTCGACACCCTCCTCGCTGAACTCGAAATGGAAGATGGCAAAGAGGATGATGTGGCTACTGAGGAGGTGAAGGGGGAAGAGGGGATTGGGGAGCCGGAGCATGTGGGCGAAGAGTTGTTGCAGACGAATCGGAGAAGGGGGCTGGAGGAGAGGGAAGTGCTGGTTAGGAGGAAGGCTTTTGGATGGAACCAGTTGAAGGAGCATAGGGAACGAAGGTGGAAGCAGTTTGCTATGTTTTTTGTGGGACCGATTCAATTTGTTATGGAGGTGTGTTCGTGACCTTTCACTTACCTGTTGATTCACTTAAATTGATCGGATCGGCGAGGAGGCTGGCAGTTAGCTAATGGTGGGTGCAACAGGCTGCTTGTATCTTGGCTGCCGGCTTGAAAGATTGGGTTGATCTTGGTGTTATCATTGGACTTCTGCTGCTGAATGCTTGTGTGGGGTTCGCGCAGGATTATTCCGCGGGGAATATCGTTAATGTGAGTTGGAGGAATATTCTGGTTTCCGAGAGTATGAGAACTAACGAACGAGATGTAGGAACTGAAGAAAGGTCTGGCACTCAAAAGCAGTGTCATCCGTGATGGTCAGCAAAAAGTAGTAAATAGCTCTGAGCTCGTGCCTGGTGATATTGTACAGCTTGATGAAGTACGTTGCCATTGCTGCATTACCATTAGTCGTTACTTATCTGCTTCTAGGGAGTCATTGTGCCAGCGGATGGCCATCTTGTCACGCCGAGAGCATACATGCAGATTGACCAATCAGCCATCACGGGCGAATCGCTTGCCGTTGACAAGCACACTGGAGACAATGTCTACCAGTCTTCCACGATCAAACGAGGCGAGGCCCTCATGGTTGTCACAGCCATTGGAGACAGTACCTACGTTGGGCGATCTGCCGCACTCGTCAACGCCGCATCGTCTGGTAAAGGCCATTTCACGAAGGTGCTCAGTGATATCGGAATCGCACTCCTCGCCTTAGTGGTGCTCACTTTGATCGTCGTCTGGGTAGCATCGTTCTATCGTACGAAGGGTATTCGCTCAATCTTGACTTACACTCTTGCGATAACGATCATTGGTGTGCCCGTGGGTCTGCCAGCTGTTGTCACCACCACCATGGCTGTTGGTGCAATGTTCTTGGCTAAGAAGCAAGCGATCGTTCAGAAGTTGTCGGCTATTGAGAGTTTGGCTGGGGTTGGAATTTTGTGCACTGATAAGTATGTCCCCTAATTGGCGTATCCTTTCTTACTTCTTCTGTCCAACAAATGTTCTTTTCTCGAGAAGTGGTTCTCGGAAGATAGTGAAGATCCTGGGCTGCAAAAGGAAACTGACAATTGCATTAGGACTGGTACCCTCACGAAAAACAAGTTATCGCTTGGGGATCCTTACACATGCCAAGGGATTGGGGCACCCGAGCTCATGCTTGTTGCTTGTCTCGCTGCATGCCGGAAGAAAAGGGGTCTGGACGCAATTGACAAGGCATTCCTCAAAGCACTGAAGCGGTACCCAGCCACTAAAGAGATGCTTACAACTTTCAAAGTCATTCAGTTCACGCCGTTTGATCCCGTCTCGAAAAAAGTCACTGCCATTGTCGAGTCACCTAGAGGAGAACGTATCGTTTGTGTCAAGGGAGCACCGCCTACCATCATCAAGATGGTCCAGCAAGCGAATGAAATACCGGAAGATGTTGCGAGAGACTACAACGAGATGGTGGCTGAATTTGCACGTCGAGGCTTCCGCTCCCTTGGTGTCGCTCGCAAGCGTGCGGGAGGTCCTTGGGAGCTGTTGGGAATAATGCCTTGCTCTGACCCGCCCCGCCATGATACTGCGAAGACAATCAAAGAAGCAATGGCTTTAGGCCTGAAGATCAAAATGTTGACTGGTGATGCTGTTGGTATTGCCAAAGAAACGTCCCGACAACTGGGCCTTGGCGAAAACGTGTACAACTCAGAGAGACTCGGACTTGGTGGTGGTGGAGATATGCCTGGTTCTAAGATCTTCGACTTCGTGGAGGCCGCAGATGGATTTGCTGAAGTCTTTCCCCAGCATAAGTACAACGTCGTCGACATTCTGCAGAAGCGAGGCTACCTGGTTGCCATGACTGGAGATGGCGTCAATGATGCTCCCTCCTTGAAACGAGCCGACACTGGTATTGCGGTTGAAGGCTCGTCGGATGCAGCCCGTTCTGCAGCAGACATCGTCTTCCTTGCACCCGGCTTGTCTGCCATAATCGACGCTATCAAGACATCTCATCAAATCTTTCATCGTATGTATGCTTATGTCGTGTACCGGATCGCTTTGTCATTGCACCTGGAATTGTTTCTCGGCCTGTGGATCGCTATTCTGGATCAGACTTTAAACGTTCAGCTCGTGGTTTTCATCGCAATCTTCGCAGACATCGCAACATTGGCGATCGCCTACGACAAAGCGCCTTACTCGCGGACTCCCGTCAAGTGGAATCTACCTGTCCTATGGGGTACTGCTCTTCCGATAGGCATCACCTTGGCCATTGGTAGCTGGATATGCCTGACAACAATACCGGTGGATTCACACGGTGGTATCATCGAGAAGGAAGGACGGCGAGATTCAATAATCTTCCTGGAAATTGCCCTCACAGAGACTTGGCTCATTCTCATCACCCGTACCGGTGGGCGTCCTTTCTGGTCATCACGAGCTTCGTGGCAGCTTTATATGGCTATCTTTCTAGTCAGCATCCTCGCAACGACCTTTTGTCTTTTCGGTGTCTTCGAGAATTTTAAAGTATTGGCAACGGACCCAGTGACTGTGGTGCGCGTCTGGGTGTTTTCAATTGGCGTGTTTTGTGTGATGGCTGGCGTACATTACCTGCTCGCGGACTCGCCCTGGTTCGATCGCTTGACGCATTTTAAGAGTCCGTTTGGGGGGACGACGGAGCAGAGGACATTGGAGGATTTTGTTGTTGCGCTGCAAAGGACGAGTTGGGCGCATGATAGGATCGTCTAGGGGCTTTAGGTACACTTTCTAGGGCCGGCTTAGGGCCGGGCCTCAGGGTCTAGTACCCGAAGTGTACTTACACTAGTAGCATAAAGTAAGGAGAATTTTGTTGCTAAGGTAGTTCTAGCGTTAGGCTGCCAACGGACTGCTTTGTAAGGCAAGGCGTCGATCATTGCCAAGAGATTATATTCTTCACTTTCTCAACGACCATTCATTCTAACAATCTGGAGCAACCTTAGAGGAGATTCAGGAACAACTCGACTCTACTTCACGAGAACGAGCGGTTTCAAACCATTGGTTGTTGAGCTATCGAAGCATTACTAACAGCTTCTCGAATCAATCTTGGGTGTACTAAAGATTATTACAATAGATACCGTAAAATATTATTGGGATGAGGACTCTCAACAATGCACCGTAATCTTCTCTTTACAGTACGACTGCTTCCCATGAACGCCACCTTGCAGGTCCAGATCACACAATCCTGGACATATCGTTGGCATCAACACTTCAGTCTCAAAGGTTGGCCAGGGATTAGCCGAGCAAGCATGAATAAGGTAGGCCGCTCTCTCCATAGATAATCAACCAGTCGTCCCTCCCATTCCAAGTCATATCAATATTGAGGCCAACTTGTTATTTGAGGACCGGAAACTTTCAGACCTCCAGCATGTCAAACATCCTTAGCCATGGACCAACATTGTTAACAGAGTATGATGAGCTTGTCGATTCGTCAGGGTCCAGTCTCCCTCTATCATCATGGCGCCTAGAGACCTCCCTGGCTTCTACTATGATGAGGCCAAGAAGAAATATTTCAAGATACTACCAAATCACGTAACTCCTCAAGACTCAAAGTATTCCAAGGATGCCGTCAGAAAAGAAGCACAGAGCAAGTTGCTCCAGGCAGAAGAAATCGAATACATACAGCGTCATCGCCAAACACGGATACAAAATTCTCCAATCCTCCAATATCCACTTGGTGGTAGAGTGGCGTTGCTACGGTAAGGCACTTTTCGGAGTCTTTCCTTAGGCTTTTACCCCAAAAGCACTCCGAAGACAAGTCTTACTACTTACTCCGATGTCCTAAGAAAATACACTGACTCGGAGATGTGCACAGCGAGATCGTTGGCTATAAAAACAACGAGATGAGTATGACGGCCACCTGGGCGGCGGGATTGAGGAAAGAATCTTTCAATACTCGCCATCCAGTTACGTACTTTGTGAGAGACGACGCCACTGGATGTCTTGTGTGTGCCAGTTCCTTAGCTGATCGGCACTTTGTCGTGTAAGTCATATTCCGAACCCATTATCGGCCAGATATGAGGAAATGAGATGCCCTTCAAGCCAGATGAAACAATTGACCCTTCATGTCGAGGCAGCATGACTCCCGTCTCGAGCTAATGTGATAAGCATCTCAAGCATCTGTTACGCAGAACAAGTAAAGTGCTGCTCACAGCTTGCTTGAGAAGTGCCAACGTCCTTGTGAGCCACTCAGGGAATCCATCGCTGATTTGCTGCTAGCATTATACTTCCGATAAATCTTCGCGACCCATTTACATATAGGACTATGCCACAAATTGTCTGCGACTCCCAGATAACTTCGCTAGCTCTCTCGCCATCACGAATACTGATGACCACTGCCATGGGCGGAAGTCAGGCTGCACGTATCCATCTTACTAGACTCAAATCGCCAGAAGCAATACAAGCCATCCAGACGGATAGAACTCGTGCAAATTGGAGCATGACTACTACTGATATTTCCGTGAGCATGAGATCTCCATATGGAAATACGTTCTGGGCTTCCTCAGCACGTCCACATCTGACGTCTAATGATTTCGCACTCGGTACTTCTGAAGGTACCATACTGGTTGGTCACAGTCAAGGTACATACTCATTCGAGAGCATGCAAAAGTTCGGATCTTGGACTACTGAAGGGTATGTGTCCACTGGAATAATTCACCCCTACATGCTTTGCGATTAATACATAAAAGTGTCTGTGTGCCTTCTATACAGGCAAAATAGTCTCATACCACGACTGGGTTTTCAGATCAGAGATGCTGACTTCAAATCCTCTACAGACATCCTGAGGTACTGGCCGTAGACTGGCTGGACATGAACGTCATACTCAACGGACATCGAAACGGCAAGGTGAAGCTCTGGGATGCGCGCACAAAAGGCCTCGAAGGGACGAGCTCAAGAGTGCAACACCCATCGTCCATTACGCACGTCAGACGTATCACCGACCACCGAATAGCTGTTGCGGGCTTGGAAAACCAATTCTGCCTCTACGATATGCGCTTCCTACCCCGCAAAGTCCCGGTAATTGGTGGGCCAACGCGTCCTTGGCTCACCGTCCCTTCTTATCGAAACAAGGACCTCAGTGGCCTGGCTGTAGGCTTTGATGTGTGGAGAAGCTTGATCGCTGCGGGGACTGATCGTAATACAGTGCAGTTGTTCGACACTGATCGAGGGGTTGAAATAGCGCAGATTGATTCAAGGTCTACACTGGGGGAAAGACCTCCTTGTCTGGCACAATGTCTTAGGTTTGTTGATGGAGAGGGTACGCGGGAAGCACCGCGGCTTTTTGTGGCCGCGGGGAAGGTGATTGATGAGTGGAGTTGGTGAGGAGATGATGCTCAGAAGCCCAGGAGGATTGCGCAAGAGAAAATGGCTTTAATAGGACAATTATGCCAATGAGCTAGTTTTCTATAAGTCAATTGTAAGTACAGACGAAAAAGCCATTCTTTTCCGCAGTCGTACGCAAAGACTTCGAATGCAGAATCGAAGAGAGACGCAGTCTACTACCGTGGAAAGGCCATGAAAAGTCATGCCAAGTCTATTTTGAGGAACGTCGATACTTGAGATTCTGAAATTGTGACAGATTGAGGATTGTTCCATTGTAATAGTCTCTATCTTTTGAAGCCCAATCGCAGGAATCAATGCATATTCTCCGACGGACGATCGGATGTGTGGGAGAACACACCTATGTCTAAACAGATTGTACTGCATACAAAAGCCATCCTCTCCAAGGTCATACATTCAAGCCCAAGAATGAATTCCAAAATCATATCGAAAATCGAAAAGAATCCGTTTTTTCAGCCCTCATCGCACATCATTAGCAATCCATTGTCGATTGGTCCCATCCTCCCATGCCTTCATATCCACTCAGCTTCCAGGGTCTACCTCCTATCCCCTTGATCAACTGGTGCACACCCGGCCATGCATGAACGTCTGACCTAGTCAACTCACTCGTTCTCGCCGACTCCTGCCCTAACTTAGTGGCTGGCCCTCAGGCGTCGCATACAACGGTAGTAGATGTAGCCTTGCGGCTAGGAGCACAAAATAGGATTGAAAGGATTGTTTCTCATCTGAATGTAACCGAGTAAGTAAGCTCTTTAGTGAAGCTGAGGAATTTGTGAAAGTCTTTCAGGTTTATGATTATATGAGTGGAATGTTGTGACCCTCAAGTCTAGGTTATGGACATCGAAGCGAATGAGACTATGTACAAGGACATTCATAGTATGTCTGAAATCGCGAGACTATGTCCAGAGTATCGCAGCTCCCTATACGATCTTGTTGAAAGCCGGTATCAACGTCTGCGCAAGCCAGAAACTGAAAACCAACTTCGGCCCCGTCATCAACAGCTTCGGCGTCAGGCCTTTGAAGAAACTTGTGAATCCCTCCTCTTTCGTCATCCTCGCGATTATCTTCAAGCCGCTCTCTGGGTTATCGAAATTCCGATTCTGGATCCTCGTCTTGACAACATCCAACGGCGCCGACACAACAAGGGACGCCGTAGCCCCAGCGATCGACGCGATGAAATTCTCAAACCAGCTAGCCTTGTTATAATCCTCCAACTTGAAAAGATACTGCTTCGCAGCAGCCGATCCACCAAAAAGTGCGAATGATCCAGGAGCATTTCGAGCAGCAGTCCAGCCTGCGCCGCGGTATAGACCCATGCCTTCGTCTGCGACTATCCGAAATACACCGCGGCCTCGGAAGGCTTCTGGGTTTGTTTGTCGTTTAATCTTTAGGACGTCGAGGGGTAGGAGGACGATTTCGCCAATGCCGATGAGCGAGCCGGCGGTTGCGTGCATGATGGCTTTTCCGTTGCCTTTTCCAAAGGCACGGTCGAATTGCTCGCCGTGGTGGAGGGCGAGGTAGTCGCGGGCGAAGGGTTGGCCGCCGTATTTGTATATTCTTTGTAGGATCTGGAGACGTTGTTAGCAACGGTCTGGGCTTTTCTTGGGGAAATGAAGGGTACCTTGTAGCCTGCAGCATAGCCTAAGCCTGGGAAGAGGGATGTGAATTTTTTGAATACTGGGGCGTGGGCTGTGTCTCTGAATATGACTTCGTTCAGTCTCGCAGCTGATGTGACCTTTCCTTGATTGCTCATCAATCGCTTTGCGATGGTGTCGACGGGGTGGAAAATGGCGAGCTCGGCAATACCAGCGGAGCCTGTAGAATTTTAGTAGGGATACCCTACAGTTTCCGGTATATTGCCCACCAGATCCGAGCAGCCTAGCAGCTGCCGACTCCTTCTTGAAGTCTTTAGCAGCAGAGCTCGCAACGGTCTCTACCACTGCTGGGGCCATTGCGGCCTTGTGTTTCGTCTTTTGCTCGGTCGATGGGAATGGTGCCAGAGATTGTAGGAATTTAAATGTCCTTGAGTTCCCCGACGACCGGAATTATTCTATGCGACGGCGCAATAGTGAACTATGTGGGGTGGCTTCAAAAAACGCGTAGCAACTCTTTACTTTTTTCCATGATGCTCAAAGAGAGTTCGAGTTGCGCTTGTAGATTTTAGCAGCGGGCTTATCCCTGTGGTCCGTGCACTAATGTCGATCTCGGTAGCCGTTAGCAAATACGAGTCAATGCCCCCCGGGGGACCCCCAGCCCTCTGTTTGCTTTCCAGCCTCCATCAATTCCCCAACCTCACGGGAGGCTCAATTAGCATAAGAGAAGGGACTGAGCTCCTTGGGCGCCATTCCTCACTTTTGTTTATATCATGTCCTGGCTCCGTCGTCTGTCTCGCGACCGATCATCCAAAGGCGAGCAAGATCTACCAATGCCTTCCAGACCCTTCGCCAACAACGTCGCAAACAACGTTGATACCCATCAGAGTCCTCCCTTCAAGGACACTCAATACTCCAGCGGTTTCAATTCACAAGACAAGCTTCAATCTTACCGACCATCCACTGCTGGCGACCAAGGATATAATGCGACACCACGAGGTCCTATAACAACCGGTGAACCATCGCATCGTCCTATCACCGCAGGCATGGAGCCCACTCCCGATCCATTGACCAAGGCCTTCAATGATGCCATCAGACCATTTCAAGAACAGATCGAAGACCTCAAGATGAAGCTCGAGGATACAAACTACCAGCTCCAGCAATTGGAGGACGAGCGCGCAGACATGCATGCTTGGATTGATAAGCGCGGGCTCAGAGCAGGTACGTTGCGCTCAATTGATCTCCCACGAAGCCCTACTGACATTCCATTCCCTCTGCAGATGTCCCGCCATCGATCGCACAAGCAATGAACAGTGATCCCACCTCCGCGCAAACCCTCAACTACCAGCTCGACCGCAAAATGACCGTCCTAAACCACGACCTCCACCGCCTCCAAGATTCCCTTTCCTCTCACCTCCCCACAGCCACATTCGCAACTACCCTAGCTCAACTCATCCCCTCCATCGAAGACCTAGCCAACCTCCCCGGCGGCCCACCTCTCGCATTCGAGCTCATCATCAAGCTGGGCGGCAACCTCAACTCCCACGGCGGTGACGAGGGCTGGAACAATGACGCGGATGCTAGTAGCCGCGCAGACTTCTATGCACGACTCGATGAGTGCATGCTTGATGTTGTGCGCTTGCGACTGGCGCCCGGGAGCCGAGAGGATCCACCCTGGCAGGTCGCGCGGGACGTCAAGAGGTTGGAGAAGACGGGTGCTTTCTTGAGAAGTAAGCTTGGTCTACAGACATACTTCCCGAGGAGTTTGGACGTAATGAAGAGAGGAGAGGGTCAGGCGATGGGAGGACGATCGGAAGGTTGAATAGCAACTCTCTGGGGACCCCAAGGCATGGACTTTGCTAGGGTCAGACTGAGAAGGAATACTGGTACGATGACTGTAATGATGGATACGACATGAGAGTGCAACTCTACATTCGGCATGTGATGTTAGTACGGACATACAAGCGGACATACAAGCGTGGTTGGAAAAAGTCGAGTCTGTTTCTCGGATATAGAGGGGCGCCATCCATGAGATGGCGTGCAAACAATACTTTTGACCATAATCGCTCTTCAGACAATATCGAGTCCTAATCGAATACTTAAGAGAATCAACGAAGGAGGATATTGGTAACGGAAAATGCTAGGTGAATCCTATCAAGCTTGAAAGGGAAACTCTATCCAGACGCTAACATCCTCATTTTCACCTACCGTGCAACTCTGGGCTTCTACAAGAGTTTTCAAAACATGTTCTATTGCATTTCTCTAAACACTAACTAGAGAGACTGACCATGTTCCAGAAACCTGCAGCACTCTATCATTGCGCTTCAAATTTTCTATAATTTAGCTCAGCACGTTCGCACCTTCATCTACTCTGCTCCGCCTATCTAGTTATCCGTCCTACTGTCGTTGTCTCCGTTCCGGTCTCTATCGAAAGAGTAGAAAGTTGCGATATTTTGATATTTATGTACATCTACTTCGTACTCATACTGTGACCTGGTAATTGAGCTCGATTGCGAGAACGCACTGAAAGCCCGCCCCCAATACACATTAGCTCAGGACCGTTAGGTTGATAACCAATCACAACAATAACAGCTGTCGACGCACGGAGGTGGCTGTAGAAGAGGGGTCGCTATCTTGAGTCTGTATTGCATGTTGAACATCTTGTCGAATACATGAAAGGCGGTTATTCCCCCTTCCTCGAAATGTCGGAAGAATTTTATTGTTCGCCCAAGCACTTCAGACATGAATTCTCCCACGGCCTGAAAGACTTGGGTAACAATCGGCCAGCTCTCAGCGTATGTTAGATCTGAACATGCCAATCTTGAATCAAAAGCGCTACAAACGAATGAAGGCTTGTCAATGGCCAGGGGCCCCGAAGTCGAATCGCAAGCTCCCGAGGCCATCCATTATCAGGCATACTCCAAACAGCCCCAACGTACCTCCACAGAAGGAAAAGAGCACTCTCTAATTGAGGGGGGGGAAAATGACCTATCCCAGAGCTTCAGCCCTAAAGTTCAAACCCGCGGCCAAGTCTCTTCACCCATAGCCAAGCGAAGGGACATACTCGGGCTACGTTCTCTGATAATTTTTCTCCTGGATCTCGCTGCAATCGTTGTGATTAGTTTCGCCATTGGAGGTGGTGTATGAGGGGGCCTTGCATCAGAAGAAGTCGACATCTTCATCGACGATACACCTCCACTGTTACTGTCCCTGATATTTGATTGCCACTACTAGTATCACTTGATGAGAGTAAAATCACTAGACTTTCTAAACAGCCCCTCAGCAACACCTGCCGCAGCTCAAAGCACATCCTCCGTCCAACATTACGTCAACACCCCCTACTCCCCGCACTACAAGCCCACCCTCCTCCCTCAGCAAGCTACTCAAATTGCCCCGCCTACAACGGCACCTCCTACACTATTTCCAACTCCGGCTCCGGTGGCCTTCATCCCTCATTCACGATCGTTTGCGGGCTAGAATATGCGGTTGACGAAGACGATCTCGTAGCTAATGGGACTTTGGCGAATACACTCTATGATCATAGTGATCAGTGTGCGGCTTTAGAGGGAGTGGATGCGTGCAAGGGCGTTGCATATCATTATGCCTCGGCGGAGATGATGGGTCAAGATATGCCTAGATGTTATTTGAAGGTTGTGTTACCAAGTGATGGCGTTTGGTTGAAGGAGGCCAATGATTATAGGGCCTTTATTTCGCAGTAGCATATTGGCATGCTCCCGATTACTGGAACGGGATCTGGAGGCACAACATGACCGAATATGTACCCAGCTCCTTCTCAGCGATAAGGACTTGATATTGGCGATAAGAATTTGATACTCGCCACCCATCTTGGCGCCCTAAAAGTGGTCATCACAACACAACGATGAGGCACTTGACCTATTTGGGCCAATTTTGAGGCGCTAATTCTAAGATTGAACGTCTCAAATCAACCTCACCTCGTCCCCCACCCTGGAACATACCACTCTAGCCTTGCTCTCCTTGGGCCTGCGGGCCCTTCTCTTCGATGGCTCTTAGCGAGGCTGCCTCATTCGGGTTTAGACACCTGCTTTCATTGGAATCCACTCCATGTACTCGAAAGATTCTAATTACTGCTTCTACAGAGTCAACCCTGTGTAGCGAACTTCCGGATCCTTGTTCATGTGTATTTTCATACTTTGACAAGCGGCAAGGCGCGCGAATACGCGACCAGCAGTCGAATAACACACACTCAGCTCTCGTCCTTTGCTCGAACGGCCTAAAACATGTGATCGAGGAAGCATGACAGTCATCATTCACACTTGCTCTCAGTGATTACATAACAAAGAAGCACGTTTGTATGCAAACGTTTTGAGAATGACAGAAAATAATCTGTCTTCAGATTTTCATGGTTACTAGCTGTCGGATACCGAACGCCTCGTCGATTCACCCACGCGCTCGGTACCAACCAGCGACAGGCGCAGCTTCTTGCGATAATGACTAGACAGGATCTTTTTTACTCTACCCGAGCGGATCAGAACGTTTCAAAAGCTTGTAGGATCCCGATTTAGTAAGCGATAGTACTTTATACGAAAGGGTTTTTTCTGGTCTAGCTCCAAGCTAGAAGAATCTAAGAATGACTGTCCAAACGATTGCTCTGAGCCATCGCACTGACATCAAACATGTGCTTCGTCTGGAAGATCGCATGAGGATCACGGCACGCCATGAGCAGAGGCCAGAGCCATGCCTGTTCCTGGTGGACTTCCCATAATCATTGGCCGATGCTGGTCGGAAAACAATGTTTCATGCCTGGCCTTCTATGACCTAGTCTTGAAACGGCCACCAGCGCCAAATTAATTATTAGAGTCGGCATCCCCACGTCTCTCCCACGCCTTTTTCCCAAACGTGGCTTTCCAATACCTCTTTTACTCGACCACCATGCATCTCCCCACCCACCCCCTCTTCGCCCCCCTGCTCCCACTCCTCACGATCCTTACCCTAGCAGTAGCAAACAAGCCCCCCTCCAATCCCCCAACAACACCCTACATCGTCAACTATCTCGCAAAATGGGAACTACAATCCCTATCCAATAAGACCCTCGCCGTCTCTCCCGCCACAGCATCCACGAAGTCAACCTCCAAGTACCTCTCCACCAATCCCTCAATTATTTCCCTCCCTAACAACACTATCCAGGCAAAAGAGATCTCCAAACACAACCCCCCTCCGCTACGACGTCCCCGACACCTCCACAACCCTCTTCATCCGACTCAGCGCAAACCTAATCACACAAGACGCGGTCAAACTAGCTATAGTGGCGACTTATGAGACAATGAGCAAGATGATTGAGGATCCGACTGTGGGGGATGGACCGTTGCCGCCGGAGGCGGAGCCGTTGTATATTAATCCTGCGCGGGGGGTTGTTGGAGGGGCGTATATGTGAGTGACGTGTTTTACCTGATGGGTTTATGCAATAGGCTGATGTAAGAGCAGAATCGCACAGAGCAAGCATCCGCAGCATCTGACTTTTGGCATTGTGGAGAGTGCTATGCAGGGGCTTTGGGATGTGCTCATTGGTGGTGGCAGGTATCTAGCGTGTACATTTGAGATATGGGATGGGCAGTCGGGACATGTAGGTGATGGAAGTTTGGTGAGCATAGCATGAAAAAGACGCAAAAAGGGGGTATTGTGAACGCATATCATCCGATAGTTGAACAAGGCGCCTTGGTATTTTATCTCGAGTACAGAAGGTGTCAGCTGGACGCAGCTAAAGTGAATTGAGAAGTTCTTATTGCCGCAACCGGAGAATCGCTGAATTGGTAAATGTACAAGGCTATACCACAACTTCTATCCCTCACTTACATCTAGTTCTTCTCCAGGTCTGCGAGGATCTTCTCGCCCTTTTGACGTGCGGAATCGATGTCACCAACCATGTAGAAAGCACCTGTAGACACTATCAGCAAGAATGTTCCTAGGATAGTTGAGGTTTCTTGATTCACATACCTTCTGGCAGATCATCACCCTCGCCGTTCATGATAGCCTTGAAGCTTCGAATAGTATCCTTCAAGTCCACCAGCTTGCCCTCGATACCTGTGAAGACCTGTGCAACGGTGAAAGGCTGGCTCAAAAATCTCTGGAGCTTTCGGGCACGCTCGACGGTCAGCTTGTCAGCTTCCGACAATTCGTCCATACCCAGAATGGCAATGATATCTTGTAGCGACTTGTACTCTTGCAGCATCTGCTGCACGCGCGAAGCGGTGTCGTAGTGGTCCTGGCCAACGACTCGAGGGTCCAACATACGGGACTTGGAATCGAGAGGGTCGACGGCTGGGTAGATACCCAATTCAGAGATACCACGGGACAAGACAGTGGTGGCATCCAAATGGGCGAAGGTGGTGGCAGGGGCGGGATCAGTCAAGTCATCGGCGGGCACGTAGACGGCTTGCACGGAGGTAATTGATCCTTTCTGCGTGGTTGTAATACGCTCTTGCATGAGACCCATGTCGACGGCGAGAGTGGGTTGGTAACCGACGGCGGATGGGATACGACCCAGAAGAGCAGACACTTCGGAACCAGCTTGAGTGAAACGGAAGATGTTGTCGATGAAGAGGAGCACTGTGACTATCAGCAAAAGGGCTTCGATCGATGTGGGAGACTAGCTAACCGTCCTGACCCTCCTCGTCACGGAAGTACTCAGCGACTGTCAGACCAGTAAGAGCGACACGGGCACGAGCTCCTGGAGGCTCGTTCATTTGACCGAATACCAGGGCGACCTTGGATTCGCCGTCGAGATTGATGACCTGGGTTTCCTGCATTTCGTGGTACAAGTCGTTACCCTCACGAGTACGCTCGCCGACACCAGTAAAGACGGAGAAACCACCATGGCCCTTGGCGATGTTGTTCTGAGGCAGTTGTTAGCCCTGCCCATTACTATCTAGGAAGTCTTGGCGTACAATCAGCTCCTGAATGAACACGGTCTTGCCGACACCAGCACCTCCAAAGAGGCCAATCTTTCCACCACGAGCGTAGGGAGCAAGTAGATCGACAACCTTGATACCAGTGATAAGCACCTCAGCGGATGTTGACTGCTCGACGAATTCAGGAGCGTCGGCGTGGATGGGCATCTTCTGGGTGTGCTTGATTGGGCCACGCTCGTCAATGGGTTCTCCAGTGACATTCATGATACGACCAAGCGTTCCAGGTCCAACGGGAATCATGATCGGGGAGCCAGTGTCTGTAGCTTTACGCCCTCGTACGAGACCCTCGGTACCTACAAGATTGCATGTAAATATACTCCCTTAAAGCTTTGCCCATATTGCTTGGAGGCTTACCATCCATAGCAATTGTTCGGACGACATTTTCACCCAGATGTTGCTATTGCCCAGGTTAGCTTCGGCGCCCGGATGTTTTGCGAAGTAAAGCTAGCGTACGGCGACTTCGAGGACCAGCTTTTGCCCACCATTTTCGGTCTCCAAAGCATTGAGAATAGGTGGCAGGGTATCGCTGTCGAATTTCACTAATCAAAGGAATAACGTATCAGCTCGGTTCATGTAAAACGCATCCAGACGCCCATCGTTCTCCGTGTGAGGGATTTCGCCGTACCGTCCACAACAGCTCCGATGACTTGATGTATCTTGCCATCCCGCACGTCACTCGCGAACCGAGCTCCAAGTGCTGGAGAAAAGTTTTTCTTTATGGGTTGGAGGGCGCGTCGAGCTGTCGTGGGCCTTGCAAAGGTAGACGCTCGAAGAGATCGAGCGAGGCCGCTGTACCGGAGTCGCCTAGGTCAGCTTGTGCCATTGGAGATCGGAAGGGATGGAATAGTGATCTCTCCTACCTCTTCAGCATTATGAGTGATGGGAAAGGACGGTGAGGGTGGGAGTGGAGTAAGACGTGAAGGCAATGGAGCTTGCTTGAGGAGTAGCGGAAGACGAGGTTTGAGCGAAGAAAAATGCCAAGGCCACTAGCGCTTGTCAAAGTAATGTACCACGATTGTCCGAAGATCCTCCAAAACCAACTACGATCTTCACTCATGCGGATCAAGAACATTTGAGCTGCAACAGCTGCGAGGAGCTCATTGATTATCCTCTAGAGCATCACAGCTCGCTACTCTACTCCGCTATCCATTGACTCACCCTTCGCAATGCTTCGATCAATTCCTCGAGCTGCCCCCAGCTCCTCGTCATTCCGAGGTCCTTCAATCCGTACAGCTCTTCGAAACTCCAAAGCACCTCTTCCATTATGCACAGCCGATGCAAGAAATCAACAGTCGCGTTCAATAGCCGCCCATGCCATATCCAACCCCACTCTTGCACAGATCGAGAAGCGGTGGGAGGGAATGCCTCCTCAGGAGCAAGCTGATATATGGATGGCATTGAGAGATCGCATGAAGAATGACTGGCATGACTTGACTTTGCAGGAGAGGAAAGCGGGTATGTGATTCCATTAGAGCTTATTGAGAGCATATTATACCTTCACACGTCTCGCGAACTCTTTACGTCACAATTGTCTACAGCACTCGATGTAGCTCTTTCTTTTACTCCCCAGCATGTACGAGAGCTGACCTAACATCTCTCTGCAGCATACTGGATCGCATTCGGCCCCCACGGCCCTCGATCCCTACCTCCTCCCGGCGAGAATTGGATGGTATTCCGATACACCATGCTTGGTGTTGGAATTTCCTGCGTTATCTTCTGGGCCATCCGAACACAAGCAAGACCAGCGCCAAAGACCATGAATGCGCAATACCAAGAAATGACCAACGAATATCTGAGGGTGCGTCATAACCACGTGGATGTCTTAATGCCTCAGGCAGCAAGAGCCGCATTCCTCTTGGTACTATATACTGATCGTTTTTAATTTACAGAAGCAAAAGACCGAACCTATCAGCGGTGTATCATCAGAAGGTTACAAAGGCAAGGGAATGGTGCAGAGCAAGCCAAGGAAGGGAGGGATCCCCAGCGACGACGACGAATAATCGGCAGAATCCCAAACGCGCGGTGTATTCTATGTTACTGAAAGCATCAACATCAGGTACCAACGTTTCCATTAGAAATGGAAGTATTGTGGCACAAAGCTGGTCGATGAAAAGGCAAAGAGGGATGGGTGTGCTGTAGCCTTACTGTTTATATTCGACCTTGTACAGATGCACGGAGATGGTTTTTGCAAGACCAAACAGACACAGACTCGCAATTTCCATTACCACAGAAGAAGTCCGTTGTCTCTATGTTACTTCCAATTCCTTTATGCGATCAAGAATGCTTTTCAATTCCATCTCATCATTTGCGCGATGCTCGATTAGTACCCTCCTGATTAAGGTAGGAACGGTATTTTTCCTGCATATCTCGGTTCCTCAATGGTCTCAAAATACTTCCTTAATCTTTACTATCGTCATTGTCCCTTTGCGAAAGCATCAAAAACAAAGTTCATTGCCCAGAAAGAAGCGTATCATAGTAACATGGTTCGTCCAAAGCCTCTGAGTCATCTGCCAAGCTCATTTTCACAACCCCATAAATTCTTCCTACAAGCTTTCCATGCTTTTCGCACGCCATCTCTCATTTCTACAATTCTGTCTATATCAGCTTTCTCAGCGACGCAAATCTTCCCAGCTAGCCATGCACGTCAAATCGCAATGCCTCGCAACACCAAACACCCCAAAGGGCGGTCCACAGCCCCATCATCGCCTCCACCGAACCCCAGCGACCGGAACGATACCTCCACAATCTACTTCTACACACCAACCTCCCATCCCTACGCCTTCCTCTGCCAGATGTACCCCTGCTCCTTCACGTCCCCACAAAAGCATCCTGGCGTTATTTTCACCAGCGCAGAGCAGTATATGATGTACTGCAAAGCACTAGTCTTCAGCAGACCGGATGTCGCGAAGAGTATACTGAAACTAGAATGTCCGCCAGAGCAAAAGTACTTGGCGAGAGGGATCAAGCCGAGTACAGCCGAACATAAGGAATGGCAAAAGGTCAAATACGGGAAGAATGATAGGACGTGGGGTGTTGGGTTCGATGAAGCAACTGCAGAGGAGAATCGAGTTTTATGGGGACAGAATCTTCTGGGGAAGGCGTTAATGGAGGTGAGGGAGAAGATTAGGGACGATGAGAGTATGCGGCGGGACGGCGAAGAGAATGTAGAGAAGATGGAGGAGCGCGGACGAATTCATAATGGAAGAAAGTGAGTGCTAGAGGGAAATGTCTACCTGGCAGGGCAATGATCGAAGCCCGAGAGCAGGCGAAATCTTATAACGGTAGTTCAAACGGAATAGACAATAGACGGAGGAGCTTGAAAGGAGAGCAAGAACTTCTTGAGTAAGGCGATGGAAAGGCGCACGACGAAAGGGTCGGGAATTCGCTTTTGATACTGCTGGTGATGAGGATCTCCATGCAAGGAGGAACGCTCCAGGGGTAAATCTGAGTGACGCTATAACAATGAGTCTGATCTCTCTCGACGATTTTGAGTCATCCTCGAAAATCGCCATGCGCAGCTCGAGAGACATACGCCAGATTCTCCAATCCAAACCTCAAATCACGCGCAGCTCAACAACTTCCAAAATCTAACCTCTAGGCCCAAATCCTACAGTATCAAACCCCAGAGATCGCGATCCGTCCCCTCACCTCCCCATATACTCTCCTCGTGGACCACGAGGAATCCATTTCCCCAACCGACCCTCCCAAATCTTCCTCATCTGCCGTAATCTCTCCCGCATACGAAGTGCGCATAATGTACAAGGATGTGCCAAATCTAAACCTGATGCCTCGCATGATGCGGCTGAGAGGCACCGACTTGAAACATTGATTATACATGATTTATTCTTCCGATGCGCGCATAGGCCGCTTAGATACGATTAGAACCTGGAGCAGATCTCGGTTTCGCACGTGAAATGATCTTTTTATGTGCATTGGGAGTTTGGTTGTGGTGGATTTTGGGGGGGGGCCCGGGTTGGGGGCCAGTGGTCAGGCTGGAGGGGGGAGGATTCGAAGTTTGGGGGCGTGGGTGGTCTGAGGTTATGGTAGGGGTGATGGGCGGTGTACTGGTACTCCTGATTCTGGGAATTAGAAATATGGACATCGTTCGTGATCAATCCTCGTTTTGCTAGGGAGAGGTCGGGCACACAGTTGTTTTGATGCCATATGGTTTGATTCCTATTTTATCGGTATATATTATGCCAAGAAAGATGCATACATCATTCCTGGCCCTCGTGCTCTATCTTCTAGATAGGGATACTTTCGATGGGTGGATATGTTGGTTGCAACACACGCAGAGTACAGCTCAGCTGTCAACAGCATTTTTCTTCTTTCCCAGCAGAGGTTAAAACGCCAATGCTCAACACCAGATACAATGCCAAACAATGCCGTCCCCAACGTAGTGACTCAAACAATATTTATACACCTCAAGCTATAAAAACCGAAATGATACTCAAGAACCACAATTGGGGATATGTGCAAACGGACAGACTCCATTCACAAGGTCAATAGGACACGGCATCCCACAAGTAAGCTGTTGCGGCAACTGAGATAGGCAAGCGATATTCAGCGTACCATCCCAGTTGATGTTGACGACCGAGGTTTCGAGTTTGCCTCTAAGTGTGCAATTATAGCTACCATCGAACAGCACGTCGAGGATCGCCCAGTTCTGATTCACAGTATCCTGCAAGATCTGATAAGGGGTAATGGCTTGATCATGAGGATTGTCTTGGTGGAAAGCGTAAACGTGTCCGGTAGTTTGACTCCAGTACCAACCCAACCCAAACTCATTGGTGCAGACGCTATTATTGCCCATAGTGCAACCGAAACCGCCGTTGACATTTGTTACATCCTCCACGGTCTCGTAGGGTCCTATCATCGGAATTGCGACCCAGCCGTTTTGTCTCATGACTTCGGAGGTCATGTAGGTTCGGAGAGCGTAGTCTAGACCTTCGACTTTGCTGGGTAGGGAGAGTGATTTCGAGCTTGACCAATCGCCGCTTTCACAGAATTTGATAAAGGTGGGGACGTCGCTCATGAGTAGTTCGAGCGCGTTGTCGATCATGTTTGCGAGCTGGTTTGTGCTATTGCTGAGCTCGGCTTCGACGTTGCCGATTTGGATCGATTGTGATGATTGGGTCCCTGTTGGCCAGAGAGCTTTTGCGGTGGATGGGGCTTGTTGCAAGCTGATGCTGAGGACTTGAGCAGCAGACCTTGTCATGACCGAAAGCCCCAGTACTGAGACTGCAATACTCGGTGCTCCCAAGAACGCTAGACCTACTGAAAGTGCAGTCAAGAGTGTTAGGAGATCGAATGACGTCGGCTTGATGGGATCCATTTCATTAATGAGACCCTGAATAACGGTTTGGGCGTCCGATTGAGCGCTCCCGAGGGCAGTGTAGTAAGTTGTAAAGAAGTCGTTGACGGCTAAAGGCGACATTAGTCAAAGATCTGTTAGGCGTTTGAGGCTTTTGACTCACAATAGATGTTCTTTATTATATATTGGACTTCTGGCTTGATACTTGGATCCATATACGGGTCCAATGTACTTGAGTAAGTACACGTTTGCGGGTTGATACGTGAACAATCCTTCCCTGCAGCGCCATGTGCTAGGCGAAGATAGCAAGTTGTCCATGGTTCCAGAGGCTTGCAGCAATTCGAGCCATCATTGTCCTCAGCACTCTGTACTTCACTGCAGACACGGGTGGTAGCGTTCCAATTGAAGAGATATGTCGTCAGGTTCAAGTCAATCCAGCAATTCTTATCGAACGCTGCTGCTAAGTCTGTACAGTTGTATGTGTTTCTCTTTTCCTCCCGGAATAAAACTCCTGCTGTGTCTAACAGGGGCCGTAGTGGATTCCAACTTGACAATGAGGATTCTCTTTTGGTATGTGAGCGTTGTAAGGGCAAGGAAGCAGCCAGGGAAATGATAAGGACGCTGGAGACAACAGAAACACGTCTCATGATGATAAAATCACCGCCGTCGATGATGAAGATGATGAGAAGGGGGGGAACTCTGAGTTGAAAGTACTAACGACGCTTGCTTTCGTGAATGCATGAGGTGGAGAACGATACATGCAGGTTCGAGGATGGGGAAGTGCTAGACTATATCGTCATGGATGGGCGGCAGCCCAAAGGCTCCTTCATACGTATGAAGAAAGATAGGCATAGTAACCATTGGGTCGCAAAGTGTCTTGAAACTCATTTGAAGAGTTACACATCTTCCAGTGTCGTGCGTGGCTGGGTATGGACGAATCCTGCATCTTCGTGACCACCACCTCGATCGTGACAAAATGTCTGGCTGCGCATGTGCAGCCTCAGCTTCGGATCCTCGGCTTGGTGGGGTGACCTGCCAATTGCATGACAAGGGATCGAAGGGAAGCACCTGAGAGGTCGCAACGGGTATTATTCAAACTCTCTACCCATGTTTTTTTTTTGGTACTTTTGGTCGCGCGATTAGCGCGCTTGTATGAGGTTCGTGGGGCAAACGAACATTGCGACCAACGAGAGACCAGAATCGCAGCCGGCTAGTCAAGCTTCCTATGGTGTACATAAGAATGTAGAGGAATTAATCGTGATCACAAGTACCGCCCGCATATAATCCTTGTCAGTCACGGGGTATACCCCTTAACCTGGCTTGGCCAAACCCTTTCGTACTCTGCTTAGATCCATTTGAGTAGCTTCCTCCACGGTCAGTCGTTATATTTTGGCTTACCTCAGCTGACTTCTTTGTGCCTCGGTGTAATTATAAATCCAAACATGAGAGATACCAAAGGCCTGGACGATTGTTCTGACGGTCGCGTAGGCGTGATAAATGCCTCAAAAATACGAGACCAGCCAACAAAGGCAAAAGCGGTGAGTTATACGGCTGCGGATCTTTCCTCGGTTTGAGACTTCTCCATCAACCTATGATTTCAACGACCGTTGCGCTAAAGCAAAACCTCAATTGTGCGGACAGAATTTCTTATAGAGAATATGCTATTCACCCTATCGGCCTCGTTGCCGATCTTCGATCTGATTCTAGCTGGGTACTCCCTTCCTGCATACAATCAGATCCTTGGCCGAGCGCCCCATTTGTTCTTGTATACCACAAATGCTAATAAAATGGTTTCATCAAGTTCATGGATGTAAAGTTCCCTGATGCCTGATGATACGGGAGAAGCTTTAGCAATGCACAAGCCTCCACCCCACAACAATACCATAATGCATACGTTCAAAAGAACCTCGTAAGCCTCTATATCCGCGTGGTCTTTGGCGCGATACTTTTACCACGTAGAAAGTTCCTCACCATTTATCCCCTTGATCACGGAATAGAACAACCTGTTTGAAAACGAGCGCCCAATACCGACCGATTCGGATAACGGCCGTACGAGCGCAAGACATATCCTGTATTACTGGGTACCATCAGGGAAATTGGTCTCAACGATGACAAACATTGTATCATCGCAATCAAACGTAAGATGCCAGGATTGGTGATCGCGGAGTAAACCCTACATCATGCCCAGACCTGTTTCCCATCATGTCATTGACTGTGGGGCTCAGTAGCATGGTGTTTCGTGTGATACTGTTATTTGTTGGATTTGCCAATTCCATGTGGCTCATGCTTCAGCCGATCCTATCGACGTCATTCTGTCGCATGTACGTGGAGGCTCAAGGAAGGATGCAAGATTAAACCTGAATGTTAAGCTTTTCGGATATTCTAACGAGACTGGCAGCGAGACCCTGGTGATCATGTGTGTGGAGGCTCCTGTGGGTGTATAAGATAAATCGGAAACGAGGCCATTCCTGTGTCGTCGAGTATTAATGTCGGTTATGTATCGATAGGCACTGATTGGATGTGAGAACCCCCACGGCGACTCCTGAGGTCAATTCAAGAGTTGAATACTCCTCAAACTAGTAGTAACAGGCCCCAATGGTGTTAGAATTTGCGATGAATCCGTCTGAATCCAATCCAAAAATACCAAGTGATGGCCATATGGCGGGTACCGTTGATCCTCGCAAGATGCAGGACTTTTGCTCAGTGGTTTCAGCTCCGTGCATCGGTCTACACAAGCAGTTGTATCATATGAGGTTTGCAACTTTGCAGGATTGCATCCGAATGATCACGCGACTGGTAGGTATCTATTTTCTCTGCGACACAGACGGATCATCCAGTGGAAATTACTCTCGATGTGCTAATGATGTTCATAAGGATAGCAGCTCAGATAAAAGATGCTACTATCGAGTTCATTTTGAATTATGATCTTCGCAGAGATCTGGAGGAGCCATTACTAACCTGCAACGAAAGCCCCGATTTACAAGTCTTAAGTAACAAAGTTTGAGTTCTTATGATATGCTATCACTATCTCATAGAAAGCTCCTTCTCAATATAGCTTGTTGGAGAGTTATAAGCTGGTTAGGCTACGTCCAAACTGCTGTTCCAAGCTAAAATTTGCGTGTACGAAGATCATTATTTGAAAATACACCGATAGTAGGTGAGCCAGGTGAGCGGGAAGTCCCTGGGGGCGCACACCATGGGGATGCAACGCACAGTTCGGATACAGCCGTAGATGGCGGGGTCCTTAGATTTGTATGGGGATTACATACAAATCTAAGTACTACCGCATCAGCCATATTACCGTCACCGCTTTGAACGGCAGCGCAGTATATCGTTGTTATATATATAGCTGTCGCTTATCCACCCCATTTATGCCTCCCACACGTCGCTGTCACTCTTCCACCCCATTATTCCGCCCTATGCCACATGAACCGACGACTATGGTAAACCCCTGGCTGAAGGCCGATGCTTGCTCGGGGTGTCGAACGTCTCCTTGTCGGTGGGGGGCTTAAGGTGTTCGAGTGGAATCTTGTCGATAGCTTTTTAAACAGTAGGGAGGATAGAAGGGTCAAGGTCTGCATGTGGGCCCCAAGTCATGGCGGGCTGGCGAGCTGGCGACAGCGAGGTAAGAGAGGGGTAGTTTGGGCGGGGCCGGCGACAACGAGGTAAGAGAGGGGTAGCTTGGGGGGGGGGGGCGACAGCGACGTAAAGGGTGATGTTTAGAAAGGATGGAGGTAAGGGTTGAAAATTTGCAGATATGCGGTTCAAAAGGTGGTATGCAATATGGCTGATGCGGTAGTACTTAGATATGTATGTAATCCCCATACAAACGTGAGTACCGAGCATCAAGTCCGTTAACCCCGAACTGTGCGTCGTGGCAATACCATTGCGTAAGGTGTGTGGTAGTACAGGTCTCGAGATTGCGTAGTCGACGGTAAACAAAGGCGGTATAACCTCGCATTTATTTCCTTAAAAACAATATCAACAAATTTCGAGTATCAAAAGACCTTCGCAGAGACGAATTGTCTGTAGCACTCTGGGGATGACCATGGAAAGGGGAACTTAGGATGGCATTTTGATGTCGAGCTCGCAATCGAAGTGGCGTATTCACATAATGAATCGATTGGACACCATGATAATTTCCTTCGACCAATTCCTAATACTCGATCGTGAAAGTTCAATGGCAGGCCACTCATGCCACTCTTTCCCGTTTTTGTGCCAGATCGATACAAGGAAGATTGATTGGCCGAAAGTTTAGCGCCCCGCGCTTAGTGAAAACCGCATGCAGTCGGGAGTGCATCAGCAAGGCCAGTCTTCTAGGCATCAAGGAGAATACATCAATCCATCCAGCACTTCCTCCGTACTTCAAGTATAGCTCTATCTTGATCTGGAAGCTTCATTCGAACCACTGCCCTCTGTACAGCCACTCACTGAGGCTTACTGGCACTGCCTGGCTGCTACGTCGAGCAGCATCCCTTCCTCACATCATTAACAGCCCCAATTCTTCAACATGGCGAACGATGAGTATGATGTAAGTAGCAGCTCCTACTGGCATCTTATGCGCATGCTGACCTTGCTGGCAACTAGTTCCTCTTCAAAGGTAGCACTCCTCCATTTCCCGCGCCCCAAATATTTATACTAATCACTCTCCTTCCTAGTGGTACTTATAGGAGATTCCGGCGTCGGAAAATCCAACCTACTCTCACGATTCACCCGCAACGAATTCAATCTTGACAGCAAATCCACCATCGGCGTCGAGTTCGCAACCCGCTCCATCCAAGTCGACGCCAAGACCATCAAAGCCCAGATCTGGGATACAGCAGGGCAAGAACGCTACCGTGCTATCACCTCCGCATACTATAGGGGCGCTGTGGGGGCTTTGTTGGTGTATGATATCAGCAAGCATCAGACGTACGAGAATGTGCAGCGGTGGTTGAAAGAGCTGAGGGATCATGCCGATGCGAATATTGTGATTATGCTGGTGGGAAATAAGAGCGATTTGAGGCATTTGAGGGCGGTACCGACGGAAGAGGCGAAGCAGTTTGCCAGTAGGTGTATTTGGATGCAATAGAAAGGTGCGATGGGCTGACTTCACCAGGCGACAACAACCTGTCATTTATCGAGACCTCGGCGTTGGACGCGAGCAACGTTGAGCTTGCTTTCCAGAACATTCTCACAGGTATGCTGCAACAATCTATGAAAGCCAAGTGACGTGCTGATTGCTTCAAGAAATTTACCGTATCGTCTCACAAAAAGCCCTCGACAACGGGGACTCGGGTCAGAATCCCATCGGTAGTGGCGAGCGTAAGGTGCTTGAGATCAGCAAGTCGGCGGACACAGAAACGAAGTCGGGCAAGTGCTGTTGAGCTACGATGTGGGAGCATGCCTGGGTGTTACTAAGGAAGAATGCTGATTAGACAATAATTGCTTTATCCATTTTTCGAGCGCATGCGGCGGTCGAAACCACTCTACATGGCGTCTTGTCTACCTTATGGTCAATGGATTGATTGCGCTCGCGTGTTTTATGCTGACGAGTGGCTGGCATCAGCTAGAGTGTTATGCAGTATTATGGATTTCTATTCAGTGAAGCTAATTGATGCTGCAGCACGCTCCTTACAAAAGATTTTCAACACTTGTGCGATTCCAAGGTTCTCTCTTAAAAGTAACCTCCCAATCATATGTTCGAAGAAACCTCTTCAAGTAAGTAGCCATTTATGAACTTCCGACCATTTACCCACTCTAACTCGGTAGGTATCTGTTAAAAGACACATCATCTACTTTACATCATGGACATTGCGTAGATGAGAGAGGAGGCTGAACACAGTAGGGCCAGGGTAGGCAGGTGATGTACAGCTCGGATGCCTGCACATCCATGGGTAGGGTCCTTGATTTTTTCCTCTGTCGTGACTGTGCCGGGATCGAGAAAGTTCTACATCGCTGCTAGGAAAAGGCTGCAGCAATTCGTAAGGTTTGATTTGGTGGCTTCGGACGTTCTCTGGAGCATCGAACACTCCAAGGGGATGTTGCGGGTGTGCATGTCCTGCACCTTGTATCCAACTCGACATCTTTGCAGGAGGAGGCGCCAAAGTACTCAAGGGCAGAGATTGAGCTTCACTTCCAGTCCCCGGGTCGCCTTCTGGTAGCTGACCCTGCCCATAATTGTGTTCACTTTGTTGGAAGTCTTGAAGCGCCTTTACTGGGCCTGAGTCTGATATAAGACCGTCATCGGGGAACTCATTTCGAGCCATAATTGTAGAAGACACAACCAGTGACTCGATTCGTTGTCCACTGAAGACAGGGTACCATCCAAGCGATCGACCGATAAGCTCAAGCGGGTGGTCAGCAGCTGCGTGCGCCCTTAGGCTTGGAAAATCGGCGGATAATGCATGACTTTAGCACCAATCTCATCTGTTGCACCTATCAAACTTCCAAACAAGGGCCAAGGATTTCGCTTTGCACAACCGGATGAAATGGTCTGGTACCCATGAGGAGACGTACAGCTGCTCATCCCGAGGTAAAAAATGATCGAGTAGATGCTTCTTGAAAAGACCGAACGAGCACGCATCTTATATTTAGTGATCAATGCTGCCTATCCATTCGCTTCTGGATCTCCCGACTCTGAACGGCATCGGCAAACAGAATTTTTCGTGAATAATATAATTCATACATCAATTGGGGAATGACCAGGTCTATCGAGCTTTTTCGTAACGCCCCATGTAGGATGTTAAGGACGTAAGCCAGCTCATGTCGATAGTCAAAGTGCAATGATGGGAGGCTATTTGGAACTTTTTCGGTCAGGATTTTGTCATCCTCATCTCTGACCATACCAACCAAATCTTCGGCCAGCGCCAATATCGGACGCGTGCAATGGTAGGCCCACGCGTGGGCGAGAAGCTCGAACCAGGTAATGACAGTGTCTTTGTAGACTTTGTTACACGACGCGTGGGCACAAACATAACGTACCGGACGTTTACTGTACATTTTTCTATCCCCAGGCCGTATTCTGCTTTCCTCTGCAGTTATATATACGGCTTAAAGTTGGTTCCGGTAATTTGGGTGGTGTTAGGCTTTCCATCTTTCAGTCGAAATCTCTCCTCTCCAAGGTTCACATTGTCAAGCGTCGGGTCTCTCACTTTGCCTGAGCTTGAGACGGCCTCGCCCTCGTGAAATCTACCATCTCTCAATGTCGTTTTGATCCAATCTGTGATGTAGTCACGACGTTCAGGATTAGCATTCGTTGAAATACCAACGTCGTCTAGTTCTCACCCAATCTGATGCCAGATTTCCTCGTCTCCATCTTCCGCAGACTTGATGCTGTTGACGGATATGGCCGAGCTCTCACGTAGTCCAGATTGGTATTCTGAAACTAATTGCTGCAAGAGTCTCTCGATACGAGCAACGCCGGATCTGCATTAGGTCTTGGTCATCTGAACTCGTAATCGGCTTCTTATAAGGCGAATACCCAAGAAGACCAACGTCGAACGAGGTCAGAAGTTATGTGTTCGATATGACCCGTTGACGAATGCTCTCGATCTGCTCTTTGCCCCATGGTGGTCTATCCCAAGTTTTCTTGCTCTGTGTTCCAAGGCTCTTACATCTCTGCAACAAGGTTTACAGCTCATTGAGGACGTTACTACAGCCTTCGAGCAGCATCTTCGGGTCATTCTTCTTGCTCTGACGAGGCTCGCGATCGTTAACAGTCTCTCGTACCTCCTTCAGCACCAGCTGGAGGCCTTCCACCTCCGTGGAAAAAGCTCCGAAGTTATCGTGGGTATCTCGACAGCCACGCCAAATTTTATGAGCCAGCTGTATGCATATGATCAAGTCGCTGGCGCTGGCTCCGAAGCTCATCCTGAAAGTTCACTGCGGATGATTCATGGAAGAAGAAGTAGGACGCAAAGCTCATTTTGCTATGGGCTGAAGATCATTGTAATGAGATAGACCCATCCTAAGTACAGAACCAGCAATAATGATAGAACAGCAGGCCAGAGGGACGCCGCCCACGCTCTCCAGCCTCGCCTGACGCGCTTGGCTAAACCTGCGGCGCGCATGCTCAAGGAGCGGACCAATCTGATCCGTTTGAAGACACAGATACTACACAGCCTATCTGAACAAGTATCAGCGTTAACACTGTCGAGCTTGCAAAGCTCCCCTTTTTAGGGAGAAGTAGATTTCACGATGTTACTATCGGGATAGTTTTAAATAGCTAGTATCGATATCTAGGAGAGCCACAACTACCACGCAGCGAGTGACCTGATCAAGATTTTTGAGCGACAAAATAATACTGAGTATAACATTCTATTATTTTTGTGTATAAAGTTCACTTTTAAGAGAGCTTCATGAAGTTTTATAAGCAGATTACGTTGGGGTCAAGAATGTTGTTTCAGCGCCAAGATTTGCCGGTACGATGTTAGCTATTTAAAACTACACCGATAGTAGTACGGATTACTTTAGTGAGCGCTCGCGTCCCGATGTACGGCGGACGACAAGGCAAGACAGGACAACGCCAAACATGTTTGAGATTTTGCCCTCCAGTAGAAGGGTTCACCCCCAGCTCCGACAGGCTCCAAGGTCGGACAGCTGTACGGGTCGAGGAGCCCCTAGGAGAGCCCTGGAGCTGGGTATGGGACAAGTAGATTCTAGGCAGTCGCCCTGGGACCTAGATAACCAGCTCTAAGGTACACTCCCCGGCGCTCTTTAAGGACTCAGCCGCCTGAGTTCACGCAAGCGGAAGCAAAACAGAAAAAAAAATGTTAGTGGCTTGATTTTGTACTATCTTGCCTTATTGCCGGCCGTAAGATGCCAAGCTCTCTCGACGCGGCGGGTCGGCGAATCATTTTTCATTAGCGCCTCCATGCCCAGCCGTGCCTCGTAAGGGTTCTGAGATAGAACACATTTTATCAACGCTGCAGCGAAATCCTTCGAATTGAAGGCAGAGAGGCTAAAGAGCCTTATCGAAGGAATCGCTATCTTCCACGACCTGCTGCTTCCCAGCGTTATGATTATATAGTGCTTTTAATCCAACACATTCTCTACACTCCTTTTCCAGCTTCAGCTGGCCATTTCCCCTTGCTTCAAATTTTTACCATTTCGACCACCTAAGCCTGGACTTGCAATCAGGTTTTCGCCTTCCATACGAAACGGGAACACCAGTAAGAGCATTTGGTCTTGAAACTGCGCGATGGCAGGGAACAAGGCAAGCCAGGCCTCAGGGGCAGCACAAGATGGATCGGAGCTACGGAGAAGAAACGTGCCTGGTGGAAGCAATGGCAGCGTTGTACCAGCGCAAAACGAAGTTGATGATCAGAAGTCACAAAAGGTATCCTGGGCTCTTGTATGTCATTGAAGCCTTTGCTTACAACTCTTTTTCCAGCCAAGCTCCCAATCCTCAATTATATCTATAGTGGACGAGTACGAATTCATCATAGCTCCTCTAGTCTTCACCATTTTCGCCTTCTTCACCCGAATGTACAAGATCGGCCTGTCGGATATTGTCACCTGGGACGAGGCCCAGTAAGTCTTAATCGATGGCTACAAGGTCTCGAAACCCCCAGCCTGAAGCTATATACTAACAGTGCCCACCTTCATAGTTTTGGCAAATTCGGCTCCCACTACCTTAAAAGAGAGTTTTACTTCGATGTACATCCTCCTCTTGGCAAAATGCTCGTCGGCCTTTCAGGGCTTCTGGCTGGCTACAACGGCTCCTTCGAATTCAAGTCAGGCGAGAAATACCCGGAAGAACTCAACTATACCTTCATGCGCCTCTTCAACTCCGCTTTCGGCGCTGTATGCGTCCCTCTTGCCTACTTCACGGCAAAAGAGCTCAATTTCAGGAGGGCGACGGTTTGGCTGATAACTCTCATGGTACTCTGCGAGAACTCGTATGCTACGATCTCGAGATTCATCCTACTGGACTCTATGCTGCTCTGCTTCACGTTCACGACTGTACTTTGTTGGGCAAGGTTTCACCGGTTGAGGCACCAAAGCTTTTCTCTTGAGTGGTTCTTATGGCTGTTCTTGACTGGGATCAGTATTGGGTGCGTGTGCAGTGTCAAATGGGTAGGGATGTTTGGCACGGCTCTTGTTGGGTTATACACGATTGAAGATCTTTGGAACAAATTTGGAGAACTGAAAATGCCAAAGGTGACTGACAGCACATATATGCGACATCACTCAGCTAACAACTTGCACAGGTCGAGCTTGCCTCACACGTCGCAGCCAGAGTCGGTGGCCTCATTGTTGTCCCATTGCTTGTCTATATGTTCTCCTTCTGGGTCCATTTCCTTGTTTTGGAGAACAGTGGTCCAGGCGATGCGCAAATGAGCTCTCTGTTCCAGGCAAATTTGAAAGGTACCGAGGTCGGCAAGGATAGCCCATTGGAAATTGCAATGGGATCGAGGGCTACGCTGAAGAACATGGGTTATGGTGGTGGATTACTGCATTCCCACGTTCAAACGTACCCGGAAGGATCCCAGCAACAACAAGTCACTTGCTACCACCACAAAGACGCCAACAACGATTGGTTCTTCTACCCCAACAGGAGCCAGCCCTTGTACGACGTGGAACAACCCATTACATACGTTGGGAATGGGGATGTCATTCGTTTGATACACTCTCAGACCGGCCGCAACCTTCATTCGCATGCTGTCTCAGCTCCTGTGACCAAAGGCGATAACGAAGTCTCATCATATGGCAACACTACGATTGGTGACGAGAAAGACCACTGGACTGTCGAGGTTTTTGACGACGCAGCATCAAATGATTGGTCCAAGATCAGAACATTGACGACTTCATTCAGGCTGAAGCACACCTCTCTGGGCTGCTATCTGCGTGCTGGAAATGTCAACCTTCCTCAGTGGGGTTTCAAGCAGATCGAAGTAACATGCGTGAAGGACAACAAGCCTCGAGATGTGTATACACATTGGAACGTCGAGTCACATTGGAACGAAAGACGTGGGTTCTCCAACTCAGAAGCATTGAGAGGCCGTACTGACTACTTTTCTAGTTCCTGCTGGCGACCCAGGAAGCTACAAGTCTCCATTCTGGCGCGACTTCATCCATCTCAACGTCGCCATGATGACCTCCAATAACGCCCTTGTCCCCGATCCTGATAAGCAAGACGACCTCGCCTCCCAATTCTGGCAATGGCCTATCCTAAACGTGGGCCTGCGTATGTGCGGCTGGGATGACAACATCACCAAGTACTTCCTACTGGGAAATCCAATCGTCTACTGGGCCAGCACAGCCTCTCTCTTCGCCTTCTTCGGCATGCTCGCATGGTATCTGATCCGCTGGCAACGAGGGTACGAGGAGCTCAAGCCGTCTGAGATTGATGAGATCCATTACAGCGGCATCTACCCGGTCGTTGGCTGGTTCCTACATTATCTGCCTTTCGTAGCTATGGCTAGAGTCACATATGTGCATCACTACTACCCGGCACTCTATTTTGCGATTATCACCATGGGTTTCATGCTGGACTGGATCACGAGGCCTTTGGCAAGGAAGGACAAGAGGCTGGAATGGGCAATCTACGGGGTATTGTATGTCATTGTGATTGGTCTGTTCGTGCTCTTCAGAGCGGTGGTGTTTGGTATGCAAGGAGATAACAAGCAATGGCGGCATTTGAGGTGGTTCAACAAATGGAGGATCACTGATTGAGACTCTATTGTTAGTAATTGCTTCGGTGGCAGAGCCAGGATGCGAAAGCGACCTGGCGATGAAGCGAGAGCGGTCTCATTTGAAATGTATGATCAAAATGGCTGGTTGTGGATGGCCTTTGATGTTCCATTATTCGTTGCTTTTGAGGATTTTTGGCGGTCGTGACTCTCGAATCGCATAGAAAGCAATGCCAGAACACTCAAGTTTCGATGGTATTCTCATAAATCATTGACTGCTTGACTTATGTTTATGTCTTTTTCAATTCTTACGAGAAATGTGGGTGCCGTTCTCCACTCCTCAAGACCTCATCTCCAGACCACTTTCAATGTTCCAAAGCCCATATCTACGCCACTTTACATGACTTTAGAGTCTGCCTTGACACTGATCCCTGCTCCAAACCCCGTATCCATGCCATTTACACCATTCACACTCATTGCATATGTGCCAATCCCATCATTCGGTCATGCTCTATTCCAAACGCCTCTCGCAATGCAACCATATGCACTTTCAATACCCTGAAGCCTATCATACGCCATCCCCTCCATCAACAACAGCCCCCACTCCAGCCTCTACCCCCTCTGGCCGCATTACTATTATTCACCTTCACCGTCGCTTTGGATCCCGCCGCCCCAGCTCCCGGCCCTCTGACACCACTCCGCCTATCATTCAAATCATAACGCCCCCTCTCCACATTCTCATAGACTAAATGATATCAGCGTCAGTACTACACTTCCAGGGCTGGAAACGAGTCGTTCAATACATCAAGGAGATGACCACTCCTCAAAGGTATATGGTAACGCAAACATGGCACACAAATAACGAAGATCAAGCTTAAAAACGATTACTTACTCCTCTCCGCAACCTCCAAAAACGCCTTCTCAACTCCCTCCCCACTCTTCGCGCTCGTCTCCACATACCGCATAACGCCGTTGCGCCGGCACCATTCTTCCGCTTCTTGGGGCGTGACCGCGCGCTTGTTTTCGCCAGCGATACCTACGCTGCGGGATGCTAGGTCGGATTTATTCCCCACCAACAGAACCTCGATTCCCTCCTCTGCGATCTGGCGGAGGTCGTGTAGCCAATCTGTCGCATTCTCGAATGTGCTTCTTCGCGTGATATCGAAGACGAGGAGTGCGCCGCTGGCGCCCCGAAAGTAGGAGCGGGTTATGGATTTGTAGGTTTCTTGGCCGGCTGTGTCCCAGAGGGAGAGTTTCATTTTCTTCTGCTGCTGTGGCGAGGCTGAGGAGGGGAGGCCGGATGTGCTTGAGGTCGAGGGATCAAGGGAGGCGTTTGCTGGAGGGCCAACTGGTACTATTCGAGAACCGAATTCGACGCCTATTGTGACGTCGTGATGAGGGCTGAAACGACCTTCACAGAGGCGGATTGTAAGGGAGGATTTGCCGGTGCCGGAGTCGCCGATGCAGACGAGTTTGGCTATGTAGTCCCATGGTTGGGACATTGTTGAGGTGATTGCGAGCTAACTGGAGGATCTGGTCCAGCTTGAGGTAGGGTTTGAAATACTTGTACGCTTGTCATAGAATTTTTTTGCAATGTTTCCAAGATCGTACGCTCGATGAACTGCTCCTCGAATCAGTAACGGCTAAAGAGACGGCCGATCTTGATCCCATTGTGGTGCTGTCACTCAACAAACACTTCTTTATGTGTGAATAACAGGAAATCGTGAGTACTTGGCATGCATAAAGGCAAAAACGGGTGTACCCGGCTAGCGCGCTGATTGATAACCGCTGTTTGGCTGCATCAGTGACCGACGTCAAGGCAGCCCTGAAGCACGAGACAGAGACAACACTTATGAATACGCGTGATATACTACCAAATTCGCACTCATTCAGAGCATAGCATGATCAGTTCAGCCCCTCCAAACGAGACCGGGTGATCAAGAGCGAAAGCGGACTCGGGCATAGGAAGAGTTGACAGCCGTGACTCAAGTTGGCTTATTGGCGTGGAAGGAGCTTCGTCATACAGCCTCTCCCGAGGCAGAAGTTTTGCTGTTGAGGAGGATAGACCCTTCGAAAAATGTTCTCCGAATGTGAGTACCTCCAAGCTTCTTGCTGACTTTGTTCTTGACCATAGTTCATCAGTCTGACAAAGATACTACAGATGCTAGCAGGTTCCTGGCTCAGTCACAGTCGAGGATAGGTTTTGCACAACCCGAAGAGCCACCTCGGAATCCCTTATCAAGAGCACAGCGGCGAGAGCAAGGCTCATCGCGGTTTCCATCCTCGAGATCTTACCTCCAGAGAGCCACCCCAGGCAATCCCTATCAAGCCAGCGCATCACAGTTCGCCCAGTTTCCCTTCGCTTCACGTAACGCGCCAAATGCTCCGCTCTTTTACAGTGCCACGGATCAGTTCCGGGACGAAGACGATGAGGAAGAACATGAGCGAGAAGTAGCTGACTTCTACGCTTTGCAAAGATCAAGAAGACAGTTTGGTGGAAGTCGCCTCGAGGAATCTTCCGAGGCGGACGATGACGGTAGCAGAGGATCGCTAGAGGAAGGCGGCGATGGCCGAGAAACAGACGATCGGGGCTTCGGAAAAGGTCGAGGTATCAAAAGCTCGTGGATGGGCGACAGGTCACGAGGACGAGGTAGGGGTGCTGGTGCGACGAAAAAGGACTCGGAAGACACGGACCAGCTCACGAGAGTAGAAAGTAAAGCAAGCAGTAAAGGCAAGATGGTGGATGTGGGCCTTGAGAGTACCACTCAAGACAGTACGAACGGGGACGATCCTCCAGATGACTTGGCTATTGAAATACCGCCGGACGATGACCCGCCCTCGATACAGCAATTTCGCAAGATGCCAGCACCTCGGTTTGACATAGCGGCGCCGTTCATGCCGCAAGAGACAACCCCTGATGACGCCTACAATAGGCCTGCACCGTCAGAATCGGACTCTTCATCAGCTCCACCGACAGTGGCTGTACCTGCAGCAGAATCTCCACGACATGATGCATTTTGGGGATCATTATACCTCATTTGCTTGGCGGCTTTGTTCTCCAGCTTTCTTCTTGTCTGGCTTCATACAGCAGCGCCTTCCCTCAAACACCCTCTGGGCGATACTGTCTACACCACACTGCACGCGTCGTATCATCTCCTAGCTGTCGACACTGTGGTTGCAGTAATCGTATCACTGGTATGGCTTGCACTCCTGCGATCTTATGTTCGGCCTTTGGTGTATCTGCTACTTGGAGCGGTGCCGATAACCCTCTTCTCGTTCTTCCTATACCCGCTCATCTCAAGCTACCAGGGGAAGTACCACGGAGCAAGCATTCAAGACAAAGCCATGCGCTGGTTCTCATTCATACCCGGGGTGCTTGCCATGCTCTGGAGCTTCAGCGTCTACAAAGGTCGATTCTCCCTTGGCAAGGCTGTATCAATCCTCGAATTTGCCTGCAGAATCCTCGCAGCGAATCCAGGACTCCTGATCGTAGGCTTCGCATCCCTGATCAGCGTGATAATATGGACCTGGCTCTGGATGGCTATGTTCACCCGCGTCTTCCTTGGCGGCCACCTTTCCAACGCTAAAAACCTTTATATAATCGACACGAGCACCTGGCTGCTCGGCATGTTCTTCGTGCTTGTCTACCTTTGGTCCCTCGGCGTCCTCTCCGGTGTCCAACGCGCCACCACCGCCGCAACAGTATCCCAATGGTACTTCCACCGCCTCTCCGTCCCAGCCCCAACATCCCGCCAAGTAATCAACGCCGCCGTTTCCCACTCCTCAACCACCCTCTTCGGCACAATCTGCCTCTTCACCCTGCTCGCCCTCCTAATCCGACTCCCCTTCCTCATCCTTCCCCGCCGCGTCCTTGCAGTAGCAGGAATATGCTCCTACACAGTCATCCCCTCCACAATCGCCACGCTCACAAACCCGCTCACCCTCACCTATAGCGCCATCCACTCCCAACCTCTCGTCACCTCCTCGCGTGCCTTGGCTCGCCTCGCCTTCATCACCCCCAAAGACCCAGACTCCACACCCTTCCGTACGCGCAACCTACCCTCCCAAACCCCCCTCCACTCTTACACCCTCTCCCTCCTCCTCCTCCGTGCTACCCGCCTCATCACAGCCCTGTCCCTCGGCTTCGGCGGCTGGGTTAGCACCGCGCGCTCTCTTACGCTCTCTACAGCTCAAGGCGCCACAACTCCTACTGTCAAAGGCAGTATATACGCCTATGTCGTGGGGTTGATTGCGGCGGCTATTGGATGGGGTGTGCTGGGTGCTATCGATGGTGTTGTGGCGGGGGTGGTGGATGCGGTTGTGGTGTGCTGGGGCAGCGAGCGGAGCAGGGGTGAGGGCGTTCGATACTGCAGAGAGGCTGAAGATTTGTTTGGTGAAGATGATAGCGCGCCTGATCCAGAGGCGCAGGGGTTTCTGAACCGGCCTAGGGGTTGAGGTTGCTGGAGAGATTGGGTATTTCGATTGGTTAGTATTGCGTGCTGGTGCATGGCGTTATACAATTTGATAAGCGCTTTTGCATGGTGGGTTCACTGGTAGCCAGAGCGTTGCATGGAGCATTTATGATGATAATGTATGGTAGCTCAGATTTCAAGCCGCTGCATTATTTTCGATATCTTCCGCGTCGTCAAATACGACGAACTTCGCGCTGCATTTCTCAAGCCTCTGCCTTTGAAGATGCGAACAGACCGATAGCCTTGCAAACAGGTTCTCCGACTTGAACTAGGTAGGTCACCGAGTGAGTAAAGTGGTCAGCTAGGTAACCATCAAGATTTCATTGTTATTCTCATAATGCAAGCTAACCTCTCTCACAGTCCTTCGGGCCTCGAGAAACAACATTGATGATACATTCCCATGCGAACCCCCACTCACGACTTCCATGCATTCTCGCTCCGCCGCATAACAGCATCGCAAGTAATCCACCTAACCTCGTCTCTAAAAGACACCCAATCAGACCCTCAGCAATCCATCCCTCTCGGATCACCATCATCCCCTTCTCGGACCCTTCCCAGCCGCCGCCGCCTGCCTCGCCTTCATCCTCCTGAAAGCATCCTCGCCGCTCGCCCCCAACGGCCTCGCAAACATCCCCCCGGCCACCTGCCCACTCCTTGGCACAATAGTATACGTCTTCCGATCGACCTCCACTCTCGCCCTATTAGCCAGCTTCTGCGGCGCCAACGCCCTCTCCCTCGCCACCGCTGCGGCTTCCGCCGCTGACAAGCCTTGGCTAGCTTTAGGACGGGATAGGGGATCGTATTCGGCAGATGGGAGGGCTCGTTTGCGGTAGTCGTCAGAGCGCTTAAGGATTGGGCGCGTCCATTCGCCGAGGAGGCGCTCGGCGGCGCGTTTGATGGCGAGTTCGGGTTTTTGGGATTTAGTGTAGAAGAGGACTACGTGGCCGACTTTGGAGGCGGTGAGGGAGTCTTTGTCGATTGGGAGTTTCGCAAGCGCGGCGAATAATTCGCGTTGGATGTTGTAGGCTGGTAAGGAGCCATCGGAGAGGGGTTCGAGGAAGAAGCGGACGCTTTCGAGGAGATTTGTTTCGGGGTCTACGATGGCGGATTCGACATCTCGGCTGTTGCGGTTGAGAAGAGCCGTTACTTCGGGGAGGAGCTTGAGTTTGTGCATGGCGGGTTTGGGGGGGTTGGAGGAGCGTGCGGCGACGTCGAGTTCGGCGGCTTCGGCCATGCGAATGCGGAGATTGGCAATTTCTTCGTCGGCCATGCTGTTGAGGTCAATTTCGCCAGCGCGGCGGCGACGCTTGGTGGGGTTTTTGAGTGCGGCGTCCATGGCTCTGTCGAGGGCGCGGCGGCGTCCTGCATGTGTATATTAGCATATGTTCAACACACAGCAACAGTTGAAATAGTACACTTACGCTCTTCTGGATCCAACTCCTCGTCGTTCTCCGGCGTCGCCGCTTTCTTTGCCCTAGGCTTCTCCTTCCTCACTTTCTCCCCATCCTCAGTGAGAGCCTTCTTCTTCCGGATCCTCTTCCCTTCCAACTCCTGCCCACCACTGAAATCATCATCATCACTACCCTTCCTCTTTCGCACCTTCTTCGTCTTCTCACGCTTTCCCTCCTTTTTCTTCTTCTTAAGACCCTCACCATCAACCTCGGCATCGCGCTTCCGCTTGTGTCGACCGAGCAGCTTTACAGTGTCTTCATCAACGGCAATGGGACGCTCTTCGATGGCAATTTGGTTGGGGTCAAAGTCTTCGAATTGGGCTTCGTCTACATCTGAAAGGATGGAGTCGTTGTCTGAAAGGTCGTCCATATCTGCTGTTGGGTTGCTGATGGGAGCTACAGGTGGGCCGTGGAAGTCTTCCTTCCTCTCACTTAGGTTGCCTGGGTCATGGCCGGCTTCTGGTTCAGGTGATAAGGGTGAGGGTGGGAGGGAGTGATCTGAGAGTGAGGGTGAAGACATGGTTGAAGTTGCTCTGACTCAACACTCGTAGTGGTAGATTTTCGCACAATAGGAATTGAGCCGAGAGATGATTTCTCAAAGTAAAGAGCTGGTGTAGCTCTGTTGGAATACCTTTGTGCGGTGGTGTGAACTTCTATGATCATAAGAGAATTGGGTGTTCTTTGAGGTTAGCGGAAGCTTAGCGGGAAGCGCTAATTCTAAGTCTCCGCGCGCGCCTGGTGATTATGCTTGCAGCCTTGCCATTAACTTCACTCTGCTATCTAGGACCGGCCAGAATTCATTGATGGAGAGGCCTTGAATAAGATGTACTAAGGTAATAGATTAAGTATGCAATCCAACAGGTAATAAACGTTCGGCATACGCTCGATTGAAGTCTATTAGATAGACTTTTCCTTCAAACTTGTTTGTCCCAAGGTCTCTATGTCATTTGGTTCCCCAGATAGTCTAAGAAGGATGAGAATAAGTGGCACGATCATATACGATGGTCCATGAGGACACAATACTTTGCTCTGTGGTTTTTAAATCGATGCTGCCGAGGCAGACTTGCCTGTATGTGGTTGTAAAGACCCTTACCTTCTCTTGGTGTATTCGTGGCCAGAATTTAGATAGGCCAGCAGCATCCGGAGAAATTACTAGATATCTGTCGTTACCAAGAAATTTAAGCCGTGCTATAACGCGTATCTCGCGATTTACACTCGGCATTAGGTGGTAAAACCGTCTGTACGTTATCGTCCCAATGACCAAAACACGCGGGACCCACTTCAGACACAAAAAACAAGGCTAATATACCAAAGAGCCAAACGGCAAGGTTAAAAACGCTCGGCCTCTTCGAGGAGTGCATATCCTAGCTGTTGAATGTGACCAAACGAACCCATAAGGAATTCTATAGACCAATAATGCACGTATGGCTACGTCAGTGACTAATCTGGTGTAGGTGCTGGCTCGCGGAATCCCTCTAAACCGTCAGAAAATTTGTCGATGAGCCTTCTCATTTCTTGCATGGCCCTAACCCAAAACCATCGAATCAGCGAGTCTTAAATAGACCGAAAGGGAGCTTTCACTTACACTCGTCTCATTCGGGTGCTCCGAGAAGAGAGGGCCGATTCAAGCAAGTCCACTCGTCTTCTATAGGTCAGTCACCGGAGCAAATGTTAGGATGCGAGTACCTACAAAGCGTAGAGAGCATTACGATCATCACGATCGTCCACCGGCCCAGATATCTTGATAATGTCGTGATACGCATGGATGTGCCCAGTGTCGATTTCGCATCTTGGAGCACGCCAGAAGCCAAGTTCATCTAGTAAGATTGTCAATCAGCTTCTTGCAATGAACAGGGATAAGTAGTAGGTCAAGCTACCAACATTCGTTGTGCGCATACAGAGCGCACGGATCGAAAAACATCGGCTTTAGGAAATGGGAGTGAATGGCAAGGTTCCGATGTGACAGATTCCCGTGCACGAGACATGACTCGATCTTCCGACCTTCCGTTTCCAATGGTCGTAAAAGTCTGGGTATCACTTTCGTACAAAGTTCTTCCTTTAGCCCGCTCATTTCGTCGCTTTCTCCGTGTACAGCTATCTCATCTCGGATCGTATCTCGCATCATACGAGTAAAGAATGCCTCCCACGTATCACACTAGGAGTTATTGACTGGTAAAGGTCCTACGTAGGTCGGCAGGTTGAAGCCGAATTTTTCTTTCTGTAAAGCTGACTCTCCGTGGATCCGAGCAACGACTTCAATAAGTTCCTGCATATCCCGAAACCTGTCTTCCATACAGTGGAACGTGGCTAGGTAGAAGTGGCTTTCCGGATCTGTTGCTAGAGTACCAAAAGCTATCGGAGTAGCAACGTTTGCTTGACTGACCGCTCTCAATGCTAATGTCGATTCGAACTCGGCCTCCACCATTCCACGACCAAGTTGGCCTTCAGATATTTTCAGGAAGTATACCTTTGGCTCCTCGGTCTGAGGCATGAAAGCTTGGAGTTTGAAGATCCGTGCCCATGGTGTCGCACCAGGCGTTGTGACTTCGATCCGGCCGGGCTTCTCAGGGAGAGCTGTCGTAACGAGTGTCAGCTTCGACTGATTTTCATGCTGCAAGTGTCTTGTAGAAGAGAAGGTGGAATTACCTGCAAGGATGCTTGTATCAATATCGTACTCGATGTCATTCTCGTATTCTGGTAATTTTGGAGTTTGTAATCTCTCGCCCTCCTGGGCTTTTTCCAAATTTCCGATGATAGTCTTGGGGCTGGAAGAGGACATCTTGTTGATGGACTTGAAGAGAAGAAGTTGCATTCTTGAAGAAAGGTACCCCAAGGCATACGGATGACTCATTGTCCGAAATCTTGCGGCCGTGTCTCTTTGTTTAGTTGTGAAACATATGCGCAGGGATCAGCCATGGTTACACGAGACGGACTATCATAGCCATCTATGTAAGTGAGCACAGCCACCGGGATATGTTCCAGTACTCCATTAGCATGCAGCATCGGAAGAACCCCTAGTTTGGCCATCCAGCCCATCTTCTAAGCCATGCATGTGTAAGCACAGCAGGCCATAAATTACCAAGCTGGTGTGGTCCAGATTGATTCAAGTCATGCATAGAAAATCCCACGTTTTCCAGCACGCTTCATCTCATTAGTCTTGAACATCGCAGGCAATAGAGCGACTTGAGTAACCAAATCAACCACAAAACGCTTTGACCTCCCCTTCCTCCCCTGCAATCTCTTCCACGTGTAAGGTCCAAGTTTATGTTGCCACGCACGGCACCCATAGATTTTCTCTGCCTTTTTGCGGCGCTCGATCATCTTCCCACATTGTCGGTCATTGCAGATTAAAAGGAGAGCCTCCTTCGTCTCGCGCTCTTCAGATTCAACACAACGGCATGTCATCATGACTCCGACTTTGCCCTCGGTATGATACCCATACAGACAGCCATAGATGTTGCTCGACGACGTATTGAAGATCACATCTAATTGTTCAAGCCGTACACCCTGCTTACACTTCTCAATTTCCTGATAGATCTCTCGCGCAGCTTGAAGGCCCTGGCTGGGGTGCATGAGAGTGATCTGCTCATAATCGAGCATAAAGTGGACAGTGAGGCGACGAAGGTTCCTGAAATCAGCCAATTTACTGATAATGACTCTACCGATGAATGTAGAGATTGGGATCTGCCTGATAGGGAGCATGCGTCTCGATGCAATTGCTTCGCGATATTCGCGGTCCCAACCTGGGCTGTAACCGTGGAACTGGCCAAGATTGATGACCAATTTCGATAGCATCGGGCAGCATCTGTTGAAGACATCTAGTGCGGAAGGCATACGGGACTCGTTGTGTGTAGAGTCCTCCAAAAATTCGATGCACTCGATGGGGTCTTCTGTCTTCAAGACGTAGTCGATGCAAGGATGTTCCTTTCCCTTTGCATACGAGAGACCATGTATTTTTACAGTTTTGAAATCGTCGATATAGGAAAGAAGTGCAGTGTCACGTCCTAAGCCGTACTCCACATCAACGGTTTCGAAGTGGACCCGCAACGGCTGAAAAAAATATGGACTAACTAGCGCCCGACATGTACGAGAAGCGCGAGCAAAACAACTGACACCGCTAATGGAATGGGAATGAAGCTTGCATAGTTACTATATCGTACCTGGATATTCATCGTTTGCGGACTCACCTCTTCGAGTATCGGATCCAGGATCTCAGGGGGCAGACACTCAAGAGTCGAGAGTTTCTTGTCAGACGTGAGTTGACAAAGCAGGTAATCTGTCCAGGATGTAGTCATTTTCATCTTGGTCGGTTGCTGTTCTCAAATTCAGTCGCAGTAGCCGACAGCTTGGAGGGGCTTATAGGAAGCTCGTAAACTGGGGAGCTTAACAGCTTACCTTCCTCATTGGATCCCAAAGATCTCTATCGTACCGATGACAGTCAAGAGGAGGAGGAGGCATCATGCACAGATTACATATTGCTTTCTTTCTGGCTCGACGGCGCTTCTTTTTTATGAGTTTGGTCCACCAGCTATCGTGGTAGTAAATTGTACAAAATCAATTTAGAAATCATACGAATTGAACATGAACATGAAAGACTGTCAAGCAACATATACACAACAAGTGACTAGACTCAGGAGGCGAAGTCGCTCGCTGCTTGGTCTCGTTACAGGTTTCATCTAATCTCCAGCGCCAAGAACTTTCAGCCCTATATCAAAGTCTCTCGATCGAGTTGCTTTCATAGATTATCCCCCAAACACCCTCACAGTCCCCGTCATAAAGCCGCGACAATGTTCGGAGGACGTACGTACCTTACTGCCCCACAGTGGAACCTCACTGACACCCTTCACAGCACAAGCACCGCCCAGCAAGATCGAAGTCAAGGTACGCCCACTCCACAAGCACCGTCTTTCACCCCTGAAAAAGATCGCGAATACCGCGGATACTAGCTACAAGCGGCTGACCACGCATTACAGGAGGCAGAAGATGAAGCGACGAGAACGATGCAACAAGTTGGTGCTGGGATAGTACTACTGTATTTGTGTACGTATGCTCGCAATTGTTCTTTTGGGACAGCTCTAGTTCCTATGACGATGGAGTTCGTTACTGACGAGCTGCTGTGGTATAGCTCCTTTTGTTATCGACTACGTGAAGAGACTCGTATGAGGCGCTGAATGGGGCATTACGGGATGTACAAAAGGGTTGAAGCATGGCATGGCATATCAGAGGCGTTGGGCACATTATTGCTGTACCAGAGGGACACGAAGGCACTCAGCTCTGGGTGGAAGACGCTCGATTACCGCTAGAACGAGCTATACAAATTTTGTATCCAGGCCTGACCGCTATCTATCTCCCAAAATCCATAACTTATCGATTGCTATCTCCCGCTGCTCGGTCTTGACTGCTGCCATTCCGCCCAATCTTTCTGCAATTGCTCCAACTCCTTCGTTAGTTGCGTAAGCTGCGAGCTATAATCCTCCAGTATCTGTTTCACCGTCAGTATCTCTCAATGAATAAATCCTGTACGAACGGCTCACCTTCTTCACTCTCCTCATAACTTCCTCGTCAACAACCTGCTCCTTTCCCTGCACCACACTCCTCCCTGCCTTCTCAAACTCCCTCTGCAGCTGCCGTCCTCTTTCCCTGACACTGACCATCCGAGCCCATATCTCCTCTGCGCGCCCGTTGAGCGCAGGATCAAAGACACTCCTCTCAAGCACCATGAGTTTCTTCCTTAGTTCCTCTTCAGCGCTGTCCATCGCATATCCCCGATTCCTCAATACCTGTGTCTTAGCCGCTAGACTCAAACACTGCTGGCTAATTCTAAGATGCTTCCTCCTGCACTCCGCAGCGCGGATAGAGATTTGCAAATCGTGTTTCTGCAGCAGAGTATTCAAGCCATTGTTAATCTCATGCAATCGTCCCTGCAAAGTGTTTAGAGCTTTTGCCTGCATATCCATCCTGCGTCCGATTTCCAGAAAGCCTCTAACCAGAACCGGAATTGAGCCTGGACGCGGTTTCTTGGTGAGCGCTTCTTCCCATTTCGCTTCGTCATCTTGAGGCCCGGGGCCGTAGAAGGGTGCTTGGTCTACGGGAACGGTGTTGTAGAGGTAGGTATTGAATAAGGAGCCGGGAGTTTGGGGATCCCATTTTGTGTAGGCGAGTTGAATTTGGTCTAGTACTGATCTTCGCGCTGGAAGAGTTTCTGCGTTAGCTTAGGCAAAGTGATCAAAAGGAAAGAGGCAAACATACAGGGAACAAGCTCAGATTGCTGGAACAGTCGTTGCGTCTGTCCGAGCACATTTCCCTGTTGTTGATTCTGCTGCGGCTGCTGCACGCTCTGCCCTAAGATGCCAAACAAGCCGCCTCCTTGCTGTTGCTGGTTTTGCTGCTGATTCTGCTGTTGCAGTGGCTGATTTGTAGTATTTCCTAAGTTGCCGAAAAGCCCCCCTCCACCTTGTTGCTGTGGCTGTTGATTTGTAGACCCTCCCAGATTACCAAAGAGCCCGCCTCCTTGTTGTGTGCTCTGTTGCTGAGTACCAAACGGTCCACCTCCACCCTGCGGATTCTGCTGGGTCGTAGTCGAGGCCAGGTTACCGAAGATGTTCCCTCCATTCTGCTGAGTCTGCTGATTCGTACTAGCAAAGAGACCTCCGCTCTGCTGCGGCTGTTGCTGCTGGCTACCGAATATGCCCCCGCCAGTCTGCTGGGGCTGGCTTGTTGTACCAAACAGGCCGCCTCCAGTCTGCGGCTGGGATGTCGCAGTGTTTGTATTCAGCGATCCGAAAAAGCTAGGCTTGCTCTCATTATTGGTAGATCCGAACGGGTTGGTCTGTTGCTGCTGATTATTCTGGCCAAAGAACGAGGAGCCCCCTGAGGTATTGCCAAAGATGGAAGACATGGGCGAAGATACTCAGAGCGCACGGGAAATTCTTAGAGAGACACTAGGCAGGTATATTCAAGAATGGCAGAGGAGGCTTTTAGGACGAGGCGCGTCAGACAGGTGTTAATGCAGATATCAACACGTAGCGCGCATATGTACTTCAGCTTTATTTGACAAGCAGTGTGACAATCCACAAGTCAAGTCAACACCGACAGGACCTTTGCGCAGACAATAAGTAGGAGTGTCGAGAGGTTTCTCAAAAAGTTCCCATTGTTTTCGCATCCTCGACCGTTATTACCCCTATTTCAGTAATGATAGGCCAATTTTTTTTTTTTTTTTTTTTTTGCGCACCCTACCAAATCCTAAATCCAAAAATCACTTATTTAGACTACCGCGTCATAACCACCTATCGTAAAGCTGTCAAAATTCTAAGAGATATTATTTAACTATACTTCTATTACAGTCTTAATTCTTAGATAATTGGGATCTATGGTTATAAGGGTATATAAGGAATTACTGATTTCGCGCTGATTTTGTACGGAGGCTTGGCGTAGGTCGGTAATATTTCGGGATATACCGACCTACGCCAAGGCTTCGCACGAAATCTACGAAAACTATATATACCCTATTGAATATAAATCTTAATTATCTAAGAATTGAGACTATGATAGAAGTATAGTTAAATAATATCTCTTAGAATTTTGACAGCTTTACGATAGGTGGTTATGACGCGGTAGTCTAAATAAGTGATTTTGGGATTTAGGATTTGGTAGGGTGCGCAAAAAAAAAAAAAAAAAAAATTTGGCCCATCATTACTGAAATAGGGGTAAGCGCGTAGTCTGTGTGCAGGTGAATGACCGCTTTCGGTAAGGCGTGCCGTATTCGGCTAGCCTGCCCCTCGCCGCCCTCTAGGTGCGTGCACAAACACTCGGCTCTCTGGGCTTAATGTCTCAACAAGCATCTCTCATACTATTGCGAAGAAATGGTCTTGGAGTCTACTTGATGAGAGGTATAGTTAGTCCAATCTAAAGCCCAGCGAAGTCCTTTGTTCGCCCCGAAGGAAGAGGGTAAGCACGCCACCCTGAAAACAAACGCATCAAGGCAAGAGGCGAATATTCCTCTCATTGCTTCAATTCCTTGACATGCCCCACTAGTCTATCATAATTTATCACCAGAACAGCTTTATTTGGAGACATTACTGAAATTAAAGAAGACGTTGCGATTTTTCTGGGCGTGCAAGGGTTGTGACTCGCCCATCGATACTCTGAGGCACATATCAAGATTGAATACATTGAGGGGTGTCGTATTTAGAAATTCTAATGCCATGCCACATCGGAGTCGCTCCTTCTCTCCTCCTTAGAAATACATCATGCAGGCTGCTGACGACCCTCGCGAAAGCCGAACTCGTATATGCCGTTGAATATTGGCTTATACCAGACTCCAGCCAGAGTTGCTGAAGAAATCCAGTCCTGCCGTATGTGCCCACATGCCTGACTGATCCACCAAGCTGAACATTCCCGCGACTCGCCCCACCTGGTCTACCACTGGTGCACCACATATGCCTTCTTTGATCGAAGCCCCAATCGTTCCGAAAAGTGAGTACGCAGTTTCGACCATCCAGTCACGATATGGGATAGGAATGGATTGAACGCCCTCTGGCACATTCGGTCTGACGTAGGATCTTCCACGAGCGCACATGTCCAATCTTCCCGTAGAGTAACCATCCACTTCAAACCAATCCCCAGCCTTTATTTCTTCCACACATATCAATCGCGAAGGTTTGGGGGCTGCAAAGTACTGGTCGTTTGAGAAGGATATGGAAGGGTCCAACTGAGCGAAGGCCAAGTCCCATGCTGGAAAGCGATCTGTGATCTGGCCGATTCCGCGACCCGTTGGCCATGGGTGATACACTTCCGATGAGTCAGGAAATCCATGATTTGCAATGCTTACACATCTTTTATTTCCCTTTTGCAATAAGAGGCCAGCCGATGTACTGAACCACCTCGAGGTAGGTAAACCTCCCTCCATCACAAAAGATGAAGCCAGGCAGACTCCAGGCGAAATATTGTGAGGGTTGCTGAAAAGATAGTCTGAGTCGTCAACAACAGTGTCTGTTGGGGTGATGAGCCTCTCATATCCCATCTGTGACAAACCTTTCCAAAAGCTCTCATTGGCTTCATGGTACTGAATCGATATTCCACCGGCTCTCGATGGAAGTGAATGCCTGTCATATTTCTTTCCACTTGTCATGTCCAACTCGACGATGATTTGGGGCGGCAGGAAATGAATAGCTCGGATGTCAACCTCTAACTCGAGTAACTTGATGATTTCGTGGCACTCCTGGTGTCTTGGTATTGAGTACAATGGCAGTGGCGAAGAGAGTAAGTCACCTCTCTGACTGTTTGGATATGGTCTCAAAGAGCCGACAGGTATATTGGGTAGGACCATGTCTTCTGGAACGAAACGAACAAGGGCACCGCCTATGGTGAGAGGTATTTCTGTTGGAGGTTGGTCCGTTCTGATGATTATATCGGGTAAATTGACGTGGATAGCTCTCGCTCGATATGTAGCAAACATCCAATCTAGCTCACGAGCAAGGGGCTCCCGAAACGTTGAAGACTCGTAGTCCCACAGGCTGAAAGGAGCTTTGTCGTGGACATGGCGGCTCCCAAAACCAGGATTTTGCGTCGTAAAAAGGTGTGGTCGCTGGGACTGAGACTGAGACTGCGATTGAGCCTTGTAAGGGCTTGAGCTGGGCACATAGGCTGGTTGTCGGAGTGAAACCTTGACAGGTGATTTACGCGTTACGATCATGGTGGACTTGGAATAAGGACAGAAGAAAGGGAATGTGGGAGCACTCTATGGTCTATGAGTGATATGTATGAATGATGCAGAATCTATCTAAGGTGGAGCTCCATATAGGTGGGGTGAAGCTAGGCTTGGCAGGTGCAACTTTAACAGGGAAGTTGCGATAGCTTCTTTTGCAAAACGAAAATTCGTGAATCGATCTAAATATTACCGACCAATACTATTAGTTTGGTATCGTAATTTAAGTGCCAAAAATAACCAGTGAGAACGCCTCGTAAACTGGCGTTGAAGCCAGCGCGAATTGAGTGCGTTCTCACCTGCACACCAAATATCCGCGTCTCCCGCCCACCAATCACAGCAGCCCACCACCACAGCTCACATCAAGCTCTCCATCCACCCATCCAAACCCATAGCCATTGAGCTCCACCACCACAAACATGTCAACTCGACAGCCCCGGTGAGTATCCACATAATTAATTTCGCACCTGCAATTCTCTAACCCACCGCCAACAGGTTTAATCAAGCCGTCCTCCTCGACACCACTCCCCTCCCTGACTCCATTCCCAAAGTCCCGGAGATAGGCTCCTCCTCAGCCCCTCTGCTTTCAGCGTCATTCTTTATCGGCGCGAGATGTGGGGCGTTTAATGATGATTATATGAAGTGCAAGACGGAAGCGCATGGGAAGGGGGAGATTGATTGTATGAAGGAAGGGAGGAAGATTACTAGGTGTGCTGCTAGTGTGTAAGCGTCTCCTGTTCGGTTTTGCTGGAAGGGGAAGTTGAGAGGGGGAGAAGGGGAGGAAGGTGGACGCTTGTGGCAAACGGAACGAGGAGGGAATATGGTGGAGAATGGGGATGGGGAAGAGGGCAGCTTGGATTGGCCTTTGCTAATTTGGGACTGGGTAGGTTGGACGACATAAACAAGTCCTGCGTCGAAGAATTCCGCAAACACTGGCAATGTCTCGACAACAACAACCAGCAACTATGGCACTGTCGTCGACCAGAACAGTTACTCAATGCATGCGTATTCGATAAGCTGGTAAGCTACCACGGTCATCTGGCACACTGAGGGAGATACTAATTACGAGTCCTTGGTAGAAACTTGAGAAAAAGATCCCTGGGTCTCCAGAGGGTGAGATACCGGTGCATATGCGGAGGAGACAGATCTTCAGTCATAACCTGTCGAGTATACGGGAGCCGGAAGGGAAGGCGATAGATGAGACGAAGGAGAAGGCTTGAGGTTGTGTGTTCGATGTGTACATAGTTTTAGGGTCACAATGGAATGCATGACGGATCACTTGTCAAACGAACGCCGGTTTTCTGCCTGTGGTGGGTTTTACATACAGAGCGAATTGGTCCAAATCATTTGGTTCGCTATGCTTAGTGAAAAAAACGCCTATCAATGATTTTTGTCGCCCTCATGCGTGCATCAATCCATCCCGCGAATATAGCTCCGTCGTTGCAGGGGGTATCGACTATTTGCCGTGAAGTATCTATTTCGAAAAAAGGCGTTGAAGACATAGGCCGTGAGGCTTCGTCAACGATGTACAAGTAAGCGATCCAATGTTGTCGCTATGATCAAGAAGCATGGAGAGTATTCACGATGCGTTTTAGGAATCCCGATGATACATCGCCACACATATCTGACTGAACCACGTTTTCATCGATCATTGAAACCACAAGAGCGTCGTAGAGCTAGCTTTTCTATTAGTGAATAGACACGTAGTTTGTGAGGGTCGGTACAAAGCATACCTTCGACGTCAAGCTGGTGCTCAGCAACCAATAAGATTCTTCCCGATTCATCGCTACGATTCTCATCGACAATGAGCTCTGAGTTCTCGCGCGTGTCGCGCAAGCGCAGGGATCTTGCGTAAAGCTGGGCTCTGAGGATCTTCCTCCGCAATGCGCATGTACTCCCCTTCGAGGCGCTGGTTCAGCACCTCCAGGATTCTCCCAGCAACTTCGCTGATCTCCGGGTTCTGGATGCTCATTAGCTAGCTGACTGTCGAAAATTGTTGGACAAGGCAGGTACTTACATCAGGATTGATCGAATGGAATACAGTCTCAAGCCAAGCCAAGCGCTCCATGACATGGGTTCCGAGCGCAGCCGTGACGGCTGCTCCAACCGACAGAACGACCAAAGGCGAGGCATTTCGGAGGTAGCTTGGATTGCACCGGACGAAGAGATTGTCGAAGAGTGCGACTTGCTGGTTGGATTGAAGCCACTGGTGACAATTAGTATGTTGGTGCCATTGCTTGGGAAATTCAGTACAAACCACAATAGTAGCCTCCTCGAAGCGCCCTTCTTGCATTGACGTAGCCATTGCTTCAAGCTCTTCTTGCTCAGGCGTCATATGCATCGAAGCAGATTCGCTTGGAGTTGGCGAATGTCGACGAGCCAGAGCTTGACCCTCCTCGCTCGCCTTCTGTTGCAGCTTGAGTATTTCGACCTGGAAGTCTGACTGAGCAGCAGCCATCGTGTGCACGGTTTCAGACAGCCCCCGGACGAGATTCGCGAGCTGATCGATCTTGATGCTGTCCTCGCGACGTTGAAAGTCTGCTTGCTGCAACTGCTCCCGGACACGGCGCTCAGTCTCTCCGCTAACCTTCTGGGCAACGTTCGTAGCAAGATTGGTAAAAGTGGGCACTATGCTATTATGCAGGGCAGTAGCAAATTCTTCCTCGATATGACCGGTCATCTGCTTCGTAATCTGGTCCGATACAGAGCGCATGATATTGGGAGTCTGCATAGTGCGGTTGATGGCTTCTGGCAGCGACTGCTTCATGACAATAGGAATGATGTCATTGACTTGCTTGACGACCACGTTTGACAGTACGTTGTTGACGGTGGCCGACGTAGTATTTGTAATGGACGGAACAACAGAGTCATGGATGTTCTTCTGGATGATTCGAGATAGCGACTTCTCTACATTCTCGCTTAACGTACTTGAAACAAGACGAAGCATTGCATCTTGTTTAGCTGCTCCTGCTGCGTCTTGAACCCGTTTGTCTTCAGCGAATCGCCGGTAGAGGGCGTCAAGCTCCCGTCCAAGAACTTTGTTGAATTCGTTAGATACCCCAACCTCGATCTTCTTGAGCTCCTTATCCAGAAAGTCACCTGATATGCCGATGTTGACCGAGTCTCCGTTTGCTAATGGGTGGGCTGGACGGTCCTGGGTAGAAGCAGCAGCTGCCTCTGGGGTCTCCCGAGAAGCCTGCTTTGCTATGCTAGGCCGAGCACTGTCCTTGCTCGCACTTGGTGCAGGCTGTGGGGTTGGCGTGGTTGCACGCTGGGCAGCAGTGGCATACGATTCAGGAGAAGTTGTTGTGGTTGTGGGACGTAAGACAGACTCGCTAGCTCCATTCCGCTTGCTCTTCTTCTTGTCTATCTTTTCAGCAGTATTTGGCGCGGTCTGTCCAGCGTCTGAGATTGTACGGTCTGCTTTTGTCGTCTCCTTGAAAGCCTTCTTCGCTTTGGCAGGGGTAGCCGGAACGCTCGCGTCACCATTCATGGATACCGTTGACGGCTCGCTTGTTGGGGCTACCGATGGCTCGCGAAGATCTTTGATGATGATATGGCCGTCTTTCTCGGCGTCCACTGGATGAACCACTCTGCTCTCCATTGACCAGCCCAGGTCTTCTTTCTTGATGCCTAAGCACGTGACACCTTTCGAATGTAACACATACAACTCAAACAGCATTGGATCTTCCTCATCCTCCGCAGTTCTTGTAGGCTCGCCTGATGACGGAACCAATTCGACGCTTCGTAGCTGACCCTTATCGGCGAATGAGTACTCTCTCATGCCGCTCATGATGGCAGTAGCTTCAGCCTTGGGTAGGGTCGAGTCTTTGTTGGCCAGTCGTTGCACAAACTTGGCTTGCGCCATGCTTGGTAGATTGTACTTCGGTGCTGACAGATGTATGAAGTATATGGAGTTGCGAGTTGGGTGACCAACGGCGATGATGCCAGACGCTGGATGATACGTGATACTACAGATTGCGTCGGTCTCGCTCCCATGAGGGAAGCTTAACTCTTGAACGGCCTTCCCGAGACATAGATCCCAAAGCTGGAGTGTATGATTCTGCTTCATACCAACGATGATATACCGAAGAGCCGTGCCTTTAATATAGGGGCGTAATTTATCTGCGAACAGTACAGATGTGGGCCAGGACTTCTCTTTCGAGTGGGCTGTGCTGAAAGTCAAAATTGGGTCCTTGACCTCCATAGGCGTGAGCAATGATGCAGCAGCGTTGGATTCGTCGATCAAATCTCTGATGTCCCAAAGTCGAAGCTGACCAGCCTTGTCAAGAGAGGCTATCATGCTATCATCCTCGCTGAAGGCGAAATCCTTGCCGGCTTTGCCAGTGGTGATCTTCAGGTTACGGTCAGTGTAGTACTTCTCGGTATCCATGAGCCCTTCCTTCGTCACTAAGTCTGAGCTTCGCGCGTGCGACGAGAAGATGATGTGAATGAACTTGCCGCGGCCGATTGCAAAGAACTCGGGATTTCGGTTGCTCTTCTTCGCTCGAGTCTTTAGCTGACCACCGGAAGTTGGATCTGATTGTGATGGTATTGGCGGAATGATCAAACCGTGCTGCTCCATATCGTCTTGGCTCAACTCCTCTCCTGGCTTGAGTATTGTGGTCCAGTACACTGTGCCACTGACGCCGGTACCGAGAAGGGTTTGAGTGCCGACTAATGAGCTTCCTGACCTCCCGGTAGATATGGCAACGTTGAAGATGCGGTCCTGAGTTTTCCCAAAGATGAGGCTGGAGGTACCATTGTCTTGCTGGATGATTCGTATGCCACCATTTTTTGGCATGCCATACACTATGAATTCATTTGTGGCCGTCGCTAAAGTTCGATCTGCTTGGTCGAACTCCTTCTTGAAGCGTGCAATGTTGACAACAGAGTCTTCACGAATGGGGAGATCGGCAGGCTCCTTCTGGATAAGGTCGATGGAAACGAAAGGACGCATTGGAAATTGGTAGACCGGTATAATCGCGCGATCGGTGTCCTTTTTTGCTATAGTCTCATCGCCGGCCCTCTCCCGTTCACCAGTACGATCTCCCTGCGCAGCTTCGTCAATCACCTCCTTGACTGCTTCAGCCACCAGCTGTGGCATGGTGTCTTCCAACACTCCTTGATTCTCTGGTTTGTCAAGCTCTTTCTTCACATCGGCAGCTAGGTGGTGAGCGTGCTCTTCGATGTTGGCGAACGCTTTTTCGTTTCCGTCTTCGCGCTTGATGTATGGTGTTGATTCTTTTTCACCTGCCTTCTCTTCGGCTTCAGCTAGGGCGCTCTCGACCTGTCGGTCAACCCTATCGCCAACTTCATTCAATGCTTCAGCAACAGTCTCAGCGTCTCGAGTAGGCGCGCCAATGCCCATCAAGACCTCTACCTGAGATCTTCCGTCATCAAGACGTCCAGGCGCTGGAGATTCGATACTCTGCAGTACCTCGCCACCCGATGGTGTCAGCTTCCTTCGTGATGAGGCATGTGCGGCTGCTGGAGAGGGTGACTTGATCTTGCGCTTGGAAAGATCTCCGTGTGGTGAAATCCTGGCTTTGGTGTTGCGTGGAGAGGAGGCAGCAAGCTGCTCGAAAGGATTGACATATGTGAACATCCCACAGTTCTGCATGCTCTCAGGCCTGGGTGATACCTGCGGCTCGAAGGGCGTTGGTGTTGAGTGCTTGTTGCTGCCGAAGAAGCGGATTGGTGACTCGTTACGCCCAGAAACGCTGCCCTTGGCATCTGCAGTTGAAGGATGCTGACCATCCAATGACATCGATGCAAGATCTTCTGAGATTGTATTTGAGTTTGTTTCTGTACTTCCCGAGAGCTTTTGCTGTGCACCATCTGTTCGCGCAGAGGTCTGGTTCAGTAGCCTAAGTAGTGCATCTTGATGATTTGTAGACGCAGACACTGGCGCTTTCTCGCGCGGCGTTGGTGCTGCAGATTTAGAGCTCCCGAAAGATGCAACGAGATCTGAAGCTGAGATACCGCGCCCATGGACGCTATGAGTGTTCGGACTGCCATAATCTGGTCTTGCTGGGGTTGCTGCTGGCTGCTGCGGAGTGGAGTATGGATTGGACACATTTGTGCCGAACTTGAGCAGGTTGAGTAGAGGGTTAGACATTTGTGCTGAGGGAGCTTGAGCAGAGGATGGCATTCGACTAGGAGCTGAGGTCGCGTTGTGCTTCATGTCGATGAAGGCCGACGAAGATTGAGGTTGAGGTGATTGCTGTGCACGTAAGCTTGCAAAGAGACTTGGCAGGTTAGAAGCGGGGTCAGCGCTGGCGTGCGATGACATGGTATTGAGGGTAGAAACGGTGTTGAGATGTTCAGATCAATATTTGAAAAAAAACTCCGAGTGGAGCAACACCCAGCTCACTACTGTAAAGTATTACCTTGCCTTAGTGCATTCACAGTTGGCTCCCGCCGCCAAACCCAATCAGGTTTAAGATTCGAGATGATATCAAGGTAAGGTATGATAGAATCTTTCCGAATCCTCGACTACGACTTCCTTTCACGGATTCACCTTGATGAGAATAACGGTACTTACTCCGCGGGCTTATAGTTGGTGTTCAAGTGATTTCATGCGCTTCATGTTCGGAATGAGGTCTGACTTCTAGGACATCAACGCTAACAGCGCTAAGATCTTGCCAGAAACACTCGATTATCGACACTTAAGCTAACGCTAAGAGTCTAGTCCATGCCAATCTCCAGGGCCATGAAAAAAACCCTGTCCACGCCGTATTGAGGAAGAGCTATGTCATATCTAAAGGGTTTGAAAGAGAGTCTATATACATCGTTGATTCCTTTTGGCATAATCGTTTAGATTCGCTAGATTTGTGTCGATAACAGGACAGTGTGGAGTGCATAGCTAGAGCGGCCGATAATGACAGTCCTTCGTCCTGAATTCAGATCGAAACCAGCAATTCAGGAGGATTGTCCTCCCATCGTGTATATTTGGCAGCAAACAACAGCAGAATCGTCCTTCTTCCTTCCGCCCATTGTTCTGCCTATCTACCAATACCAACGCCTCCCATGAGTAAATCCTACAAAGATAATATCAACACCAGAAACATCGGCCGGAGCCAAGTACAGCACTTGCAAGAACACTTTTCGTGGCTTGGCTAAGGAGCAATCTAGCCAGAAGGATTTGCTCTTGGGCGTCGATTCCCACTCGTGTGAAAAGCGCCATGTGGTTGGTTGAGGGAGATCGATGGAAATAGATCCTCCCAATCCTATAGCTAGGAACTTGGCAATCGCTCCTCCCAAGAATACAGACTTTGTGATCACATTCTTGAGCATCTTGCCCTGCCCACGTACTTTGAGACAACCATCAAGCTTCCTCCTGTCGAGGGGGCCCCTCGGATATTCGATTCAGTGACTCGAAAGTCATTGGTCCCAGCAGAACTAAACGGCGTGAAATTTTCGCACTGAGTGGTGATTTCTAGCGGACTTCGAGATCATCAATTCCAACAGCTATAAGTATCTCTGCTATCTGTGATTCATTGGACACTTTCGCATTGGCAGAAACTTTCCAATTGGCATCCTATCCGAATCCGGGTCGCTGCAGCCCCCTTTGCAACAGCAGCAGAAATAAAGCGCTGGCTATGCTTACGTGAAGAGAATCTCATTACTACCACCTTCTTCGTATAATTGCTTCCACGGCTTCCCTTGCTGAATAAGTGTGCCAATGGTTATAGATCGCGAGTTCGACAATTAAGGTCCCGTGAATTTTATGTGAGTGTAAAGAAGCCTACAAGAATTCCGTCCGCTCTTTTGTACGAAAGGGTTGCCTCTCCCTCTGCAAAAAGATTTGTATTTGGTGAGCTTGAAATAGTGGCCCGTCCAAGAGCAGAAACACGATGACGTGCGGGTCCGCGGGCTTTCCTTTCCTCATACGCCGTTTAGAAACCCATTGCTTGTCAGAAGCTGATCTCCTGGTTGAGAAAATGACTTGGTGTGTATGAGAGTAATTCTCGCATGGTATTTCTCGTTCGGGGCGACTTCTGGGATCCTTCGCCGTCCGCTCGAATGACCTCTTTGGCGGCTGGTATTGTTGCTTCAAGCCTTATCGTTCCCTCTTGCGCGCTTGAGACTGGTTTACCTCGCGGTTATTGATATGCCAATTGGAGGATAAGTTACCCTAGAACCTGTTTAAATGGGCTGAAGCTAGCGCGAGATAAATACTAGATGGAGAGTAACATAGCCAAGATGGCGTGCAAAAATAAATAGGCCAGGGCCACAGATGTGCCAGCTATATGACAAGTTGCCCAACATGGCTTGCAAATTCAAAAAAGTCAGCACACGAAACGTGCAACCAAGAGAGTAGCTTGGCCATTTCCAGGACCACAGCAGATACAGCCTTATGGACACTCAAGATCTTTCGAAGGTAGCTTGGCACTTTCTAAGAACACAATAAAAGCCTTCTCGCGCGCGATCCAGATCGTTCATAGGTAAATCTGTCCTTTGCCATGAACACAACAAATACCGTGTTCACACCCATGTGCACGAGCAGCTAGCTTTTGTACCTTTTTAAAAACGAATTTCTACGCACGGCGCCGACCAATCTGACACACATTTCAGGAATCTTAGCCCGTAATTTCCTCACTTGGTTGATGACGAGCCATTGGATGTGTCGGCATTTCGAGAGAGCTCATTGAGGTCTTGAGCCATTAGAATTGGTAATAGTAAATTGTATTCATAGTTTTCAATCTATCTAAATCATGTCGAAGAGAACAATAATGCAATCTCAAGGCAGCTGAGGACTTCTCTGCAGCAAGCCGTTGGAAGCATGTAATGCTAGAAAGCACCAGAATATTTGTCCTCTCCAGTGTCAAGATGTCCAAATGATGTGATTGATAAGAAATATGAAGAATGTAGAATCATGCTCACGCTGTATGAGCCATGTCGTACCAGCAGCTTGACCCAGAAACTCAAGTCGTACCCATCGTTGCCTTCGCAAATTCATTAACGATGGTACCATGGTATTTCTCATTGGCAGAAAGCACGAATTGCTGCACCTGGCGGCGCAGAACATTTCGCCTGGGATCTGGTAGCTCCTCCACCACGAACATGAGATCAAAGTCTTTGAGTATCTTGTCAAAGATCGACTTCGCGGTCTTGAGCAGTATTGGCCGCTGCTCGTCAAGACTCTGTTCGATGGATTCTTTGATGCCTGAGCAAATTTTGGAGAAGGGTTCTCCTTTTTCCATCGCCTCTCTAATAATTTGCTTCCGTCGCTTGACCATACTTCCGCCGATCGACCCTACATTCCGTCAGTGGCTGTGCCATTAGCGATGCCCACGGGAGCTGCATGCCTGTGACTCTGATCAACTTCTCATAAAGCGGATTCATGCTTTGCATTAGAAATCCATCGTCTTCTTCCATGGTTGCATCGACCTTTGCAAGTCTATCATCTATTAGCTCGCATCGAAAGAGACATTTCGGTCGACGCAACCTGCTAATAGACTCCACTCGTTCGGAGAAATGACTCAGAAGCCTTCGCAAATGCTCCTTCCTCGTGGCCAGAGATTCTAGGAAGGGAAGCATGGCCGAACCAGAAATCCCTTTTACTTCTGAGATGAAAATCAACGACTTATGATCTCAAGACGAAAGGCCGGGAAGCGGTAACATACCTTTTAGATCCGTTTCAATACCGTCTACCAGCCCACAGAGGTTGTTCAAACAGACGTCCCTACGGCCAGCAAGGTTGTTGTCGAAGGCTTGCCAGACCTCATGGATATCCTTGGCAATCGGCTCCAGAAGCTCGGTGTTCCAATTTCGATATTCGTATTTTTTGGTTTGGTGCGCGCCGTACTTCTTGCACCAAGCATTGAAGGAACCAGAAGCCATCTTATAATATGGTCAGTCGCTTTACTATAATTTGTGGCTGATAGAAAGTACTAACGTTTCCCCAATTGGCCGAGGCCTTCAACCCATGTATTTTCCATTCGTTTTGGTGCCTTTCTAGAGTAATTTCAGCATGCAAGAGCACTGATACGACGTGATCAACAAACCCAGTGGTCTCAAGATACGAGACTCCAGGAGCCCTTTGAGTTCCTCGATATATGCCGCAAGAGGGTTGTCTAGCTTCTGTGTCGTCCTAAGTCAGCAAACACGTACTGCTTAACGAACAAAGTTGGCAAGTACCTGGCATGGCTTTGCAACAATCTTCTTGAGCTCTCCATGTCGGTGGAGTGCAGACTGATGACTCCAGCCATTAAGCGAGTCGAGAAGGCTTTTCAAGTTCCCCTTCCACTGATGCTCTAGGGCTTTCAGCCTGCCTTGTGCAGGTAGCGTTGATAATTGATCGCGGAGATTCGGGATGCCAGTCAGGTCAATGGAGAGCCTTGGGTTTTTGTGGTCCGCCTCCACGTGTTGATCGTAATGTGTGCTTGATACACACGCAATTTGAAGGCGTCGAGCCTCCTGAGTTATTGCCAAATATTTGCTGCGCAAGTCTCTGCGGACTTTCTGATTTTGCATTCGGACAAGGCTTTGGAGGACTCTGTAGCTGAGGTCAGATTATACTTCGATGACGACTCTTAATCCTGGACTGCTCTTGGGAATGCATACAGAGACTCGTAAAGCCTTCTCTTCAGCCTGTGGAAATTCAGCAAGAAGACTTCCATTTCATGAATGATACTTACGTTAATTTCGGCAAGAGTATATTGGCCTCTTTCTTCTTTCTTCCCTTCATCGTTTGCATAGACTTATCGAGACGGCTTTCGCTATCAGATGCGAGATTTAAAGCCTTGAAAAGTCTCCGAAAATTATCGACGGCAAGTGAAGTGACCCCTACTGTCCGAGGTCTTGTATCGAGTGGCATGTCCTGTGTTTTTAGCGTTCAGTAGACGGCAATGGGGAATTTTCCAAACCCACGTCAATTTTGGTCACGATCAGCATTTTCTGTATTCCTGGGCGCCTGAAAAGTTGCATGAGCCTGAAGTGCACATCTCTGTTGGTCAATATTCGGGCTATTGGCGCGACTATGACATAGAAAAGGCATTCACGAATGTAACGACTTGTCATCTTGGTTCGCGATTGGTCGACGTCAGAGAGTCCCTGTCAACGATAAGTCAATATGACTAGCATTTTAATATTGAGGCTTAGCCGAGCTCACCGGTACCTGTAATATTCTAAAGTCAGTAACACAGCTTGAGAATCGAGGATGGGCTTTGTCACATGTCCAGAGAGGAGGATGCTCGTGTAAGTAGTCTTGCGACTCAGAAGGTGAAGCCAACAGAGATGATGAACTCTGGAGATGTAACTTACGTCAACGATTATTAACCCTCTGGCCAGTAACGCTGATTGTAGCCCAACTTTCACGACCTTGACTATTGGCCATAAAGAAAAGCAAGACTCCTCTTCGTCTTCTTCATCTTCTTCTTCATCATCCACGCTTGATCGATTTGTGACGAAGACATCAAGTCGGCCGACGATATCCTCACAGGTGTTGCCTGAAACAGTGATAAGGCTGTTTTCGCTGTTGCAGAGAGCTATCGATTCTTGCATCCACGTCGTGAACATCTTCAGCATGTTTTTGTCCTTTGCAGAACTCGCAGTGGCAAGGAAAGCCTGTGCTGCTGTCTTAGTCCGAAAAGGCGTGCGATGTACGAAAAGCGCTCGTAGAACATCCCGAGCTGTTGATGCTTCTAGTACTGCGAGCTGTAAAGCATCTCCTTCAAGACCCTCGGAAGGGACACAAAAGTACTTGTAGTAAGCCTCAAGGTGTCCTGCTAGCATGCTTTCCAACTCTTCAGGACCGAGGATCTCAATGGTTGCTTGAAACGGTTGTAATTGAGTTTGGGGCGCTTGCATATATTCTGTGATCACGCAAGTACACGCTTGTCCGCCTCCACCCTGTTATTTGTTAAGAACAACTGGAGTAACAGTACCGGGATTGCAACATACCCGAGGAGCTAGATAAGGTGTGTTCAATAATGCATTGATCAATGATGATTTGCCTATTTGGACTTCAGCGACTGAAATATTGTTTGGTTCTGGGTAAGTACTTACCGACACCACCATCTCCAACGATTCCAACCTTCTTGGCTTCGGGGTACTGGACTGCCTGTTTCTCTGCAATGTCTTGCAGAAGCGTCTGAGTATATTCATCCGTGTAGTCCGAGGCCTTCAGAATCGCCTCCGCACCAGCAAATAGTTCCTCACAGGCTTTCTCCACCTTTGCAAATGATTCATGGTATGCGGGGAGATTCGGAGGTCTCTCGTTGTAGGTGTCGTAGTTCTTCCGCAAACCGTTGCGTTCTTCTTCTAGCTTGTCCTTGAATTCTTCATCGGCACCGTCCTTGTCGTATAAGATCTCATCATCGTCTCCATCTTCGTCGCTACTTAGCTCGGCGCCGTAAATTGGAACCTTAGCTGAATCCTTGGGCAGATGCGAATCTTGGTCAACAAAGAGTCCAGAGTCTGGGCTTGAATGCGAGCCAGCATTTGAGTTGATATTTTGGGCCGGGAACTTTCGCTCATCGGCAGACATCTTGATAGAGTAGATAGATTCAGTAGATGTTGTACAATGAGCTTCAAGTGATACTGAGGGGAATAACACCAAGGAAAAGTCAAGATACTAAGGGTAGCAACCCGAGGTGAGGTCAAGACTTGATTAGATGTGACGATGTGATCTCAAGGGAATACCACCAGTTAAAGTAATAATACTGAAGGTGTGAATCCAGGAAAAGTGAATATTTGAGAGCAATCTGAGGGGTTAAAGAAGACTTTACGGGGACCGAGATTGGAAGTTTTTGGTCATGCTACTGTCGAAATATCGATAGTTCTCCAGGTCAAGGTGACAAGTTTCGATGGTATATGCATGAGACGAGGATGAATTGTAGGAGAGTAGAGCTGTAGCAAAGATCGTCCGATCAAGGAGGAGAACTAAGACAGTTGTACCATGGCTTGAGAAAAGAAAGAGGAAAATGGGGGGAGAAGGCAGTGAAGGTCAATAATGGAGAGAAGTGAATAACATTCAGCGAGCGCCTTGTGGCATCCGGCAAGGTATGTCTAGGAGCTAGACGCGGGATCATGAAAAAATGATGATAGAGAAGGCATTGATATCAATTACTCTGGCATGTTTCTTTAGATCTTGATTTAGAGCTTTTCACGAATTCATGTGCAGAAGGCATCATCAAAGGGCAGCAATAAGCCAATCTGTAAGTCTGACCTCTCAATGGTCAAGAATGTAAGTCCGAGAGCTCGCAGAGACGTGTGCGCAAGCATCGATGTCGTGTAAAAGTGATCATACTGTGAAAAATTACATAGCAATTCTGCCCTTTGCATGAGTGTGCACGTTGTGCCAAGGCTGCCAAGTAGCAACCTAGGATTTCGGCTAAACTTCGGAATATCGGCGAACAGCCTCGAAACACCAGACTATTAAATCAATGTTATTCTTTAGGATCAGAAGAGAAATGAAAATAAGTTCGATGTTTTGCCTTCGTAGTTTCTTACCCCTGATATTTTTGCCTCTCAACGCACCTCCGCTGTAAGTCTTACTCGTCTTTCGTCGTCAAGCATCAAACTAACAAATCCAAAGTCTTGTTGTTCTCTTCCTGTTCTCAACTTTCGCCCTCAACAGGCCCTGCATCTATTGCAGCGCCCTTCTCCTAATCCTCTTTGTCTCCTCCTGCCACTGGTCAGACAGATGCTATGTGGATCTAAAAGGGGACTGGTTCACAGCAAGACACACGACCCTGATCCCAAATCCTCTGCCACAAGCAGCAAATTGGTCCTCAACAATTGAAGGTGGATATGCAGGGGATGGGTCCTTCCTGGTCTCAGTGATCAACGAAACCGCTACTGCGCTCGCAGGTGCAGCGATTGAAGAGATGAAGCAGAGGACGACGATTAGGCCAGAATGGACCGGCGTTGGGCTTGGATGGATGAGGAGTTGGCTGGGTGCAAGAGAGTGGAGGCTACCGTGTCTAGATGTCTATGTGCGGTTGTGATGGAGGCAATCAGCTTCACGGTCGCGGCAGGCATTCAAGTTACCCACGGCTAGGCATTGAATGCGTCACTGGTCACGAGGATCGTTTGATGGCATTTAGCAGGTATTTGGCTCGGAGATTTTCAAGAGAAGGCAGGAATTGAACAAGGGTTCGAAAGTTTCTACAGAGGCACATTGTTTCTCCAGAAGAATGGCATACATATCTGCCAAGGCAAATCCGCCACTACGTTTACTTAGCCTATCAATTACCATTCACTAGAACAGACTACGTCCCGACGAAACTTGTATGCTGCCATTCTGTAATCGGCCGCTGAAGGAAGGAGCCAACCGACGCCCGTACTCAGCCTTCAAGTCCAATGCGCGGCTGCATTGCTCACGTGCGGGGTATCACTGTGTCCGAGTCCAACTGCTAGATCAACCTCGAAAATTGCAAAGAGAAAAGACCCGTTCCAGTGATACTAGAATATCCCCTCTACCAGTCCTCCACTCTGTACTAGGTCGCTTTTCGGGAGCAGTCAAGCCTCATTTGTCAAGAAAATCCTTCAGCACCATGGCTGACCGAGATGTCCTGCCCGATACGTAAGCTATGTCGTGTACTTCTACGCCCTTCTGGCTAATAAATCGTAGCGTCAAGCCGATCAATTATGACATCGAGCTCTTCAACCTTGAACTGGGTGATGCTTTCAGCTTCCACGGAAGCGTCAAGATCGAAGTCAACATCAAGACAGCAGTCAAAGAGATCGTCCTTAACGCCCACCAACTCGATGTCTCGTTTGCTCAAATCGTTGGTGGACCCCAAGCATCCAGCATTTCATTCGATGGGAAGTCCCAGCGTGTCATCCTGAAGTTCTCTGAGGAGGTACAGCCATCTTCAAAAGCGGTTCTTGAGCTTTTGTACAAGGGTACAATGAACAACAGCATGGCAGGCTTCTATAGATCAAAGTATACACCGAAGGTCAAACCAGCAGAGTCAGTGCCAAAAGATGGTGATAGCCATGTGATGTTTTCCACCCAATTCGAGTCCAGCGATGCACGCAAGGCATTCCCATGTTTGGACGAACCGAACCTGAAAGCAACCTTCGATGTGAGTATTGAGATCCCAGAGGATCAAGTAGCGTTGAGCAATATGCCCGAAAAGGAGGTCAAGAAAGGGAAGCATGGCCGAAAAGTTGTAGTATTCGAACGAACACCGGTAATGAGCACCTACCTTCTGGCTTGGGCTTTTGGAGACTTCGAATACGTAGAGGAGTTTACGAAGCGAAGGTACAATGGCAAAGCTCTTCCAGTCCGAGTCTACACTACGAGGGGTCTCAAAGAGCAAGGAAAATTTGCATTGGAGAATTGTCACCAAGTCGTGGACTATTTTTCCGAGATCTTCAAGATTGACTACCCGCTACCCAAAGTTGATCTGTTGGCTGTGCATGAGTTCTCTCATGGTGCTATGGAGAATTGGGGTCTGATCACCTATCGAACTACAGCTGTACTCTTCGATGAGGAAACATCTGATGCTAAGTACAAGAACCGCGTGGCATACGTAGTAGCACATGGTAAGTGGGGCTCTTCGAGAGGGATATATTGTTGACTAAATGCCTTCCAGAGCTTGCCCATCAATGGTTCGGAAACCTTGTTACCATGGATTGGTGGAATGAGCTGTGGCTAAATGAAGGCTTTGCAACTTGGGTCGGCTGGCTCGCAATCGACCATTTCCACCCTGACTATGAGGTTTGGAGTCAGTTTGTAGTCGAAGGCGTTCAGACTGCTCAGAACCTGGACGCTTTGCGAGCATCTCATCCAATCGAAGTGCCGGTCAAGGACGCCTTGGAAGTTGAGCAGGTAAGTGCCGGATATACCAGATCGGCATCTGGCTGAGACTCATTCTCCTGTTACAGATCTTCGATGCGATCTCATATCTCAAAGGCTGCTCCGTAATTAGGATGCTGGGCGGCCATTTGGGTACCGAGACGTTCCTTAACGGAGTCAGTACCTATCTGAAGAATCACGCTTACGGCAATGCGACTACCAACGACCTTTGGGCAGCGCTGAGCAAAGCATCTGGCAAGAACGTTAAATCTTTCATGGACTCATGGATTCTAAAGATTGGCTTCCCCGTTTTGACGGTAGCCGAGGAGCCCGGACAGATCGGGGTCAGACAATCGCGCTTCTTGTCAACGGGTGACGTGAAAGCGAAGGACGATGAAACATTGTGGTGGATACCTCTAGGCCTCAAGACTGATCCCAAGGCCACCAGAGCAGCTACCACGGCTTTGACAGCCAAGGAAGAAACGCTACGCGACGTTGACGAGACATTCTACAAATTGAATAGCGACCACCTTGGCTACTATAGGACCAACTATCCCCCAGCCAGGCTCGAGAAGCTCGGCGCGGAACGAAACAAACTCAGTGCTGAGGACAAGATTGGGCTGGTTGCAGATGCAGCAGCATTAGCTGTCGCTGGGCAAGCCACGACCGCCGGCTTTTTGGTCTTCATTGAGAAATTCAAAGATGAGACAAACAAAAGGTATACGCACTAATTATTGGGAAACCTTTTCTAACAAAACTCAGCGTGTGGGCGCAAATTTTGACTTCCCTGGGTAACATTCGATCAATCTTTGCGGACAACACAGTGGTTGCGGCTGGGCTAAAGAAATTCACATTGCAATTGGTAGGGCCAGCAGTTGAAGAGATTGGGTGGGAATTTAGCCCGAACGAGGTTTATCTTAAAGGGCAACTGCGCGCACTGTTGATCTCCGTCGCTGGCAATGCAGGACATGAGAAGTAAATGGACTTAAATCGGTGAGCGGGATTCGTGATAACATTAGATTGCAGGACTATCGCGGAAGCAAAGCGCCGTTTCGAAGCGTACCAAAAAGGAGACACCAATGCCATCAACAACAGCCTACGATCCGCAATCTTCCAAATTATAGTCCGCGGAGGCGGCAAGCCCGCCTACGAAGCCGTACAAAAAGAATACCTAAACACAACCTCCATCGACGGCAAAGAAAATTGTCTCATCGCTCTCGGCAAAGTCCAATCAACAGAGCTCGTAAACGACTTCCTGAACTTCCAGTTCTCGGACAAAGTAGCCATCCAAGACGTCCACACCGGCTCCGTCTCCCTCGCCACAAACTCCACAGCCCGCAACGCCTTCTGGGCCTATATCAAAGAGCACTGGGAACCTGTCAGCAAGAAGCTGTCCGGTAACCCGGTGGTGATGGATCGGTATCTGAAGACGACGCTTTCGAAGTTTGCGAGTCATGAGGTTGAGAGGGATGTGAAGGCGTTCTTTGAGGGAAGGGATACGAAGGGGTATGATAGGGGGTTGGTGCAGGTTAGTGATAGTGTGAAGGCGAATGCGAGCTATAAGGAGCGAGATGAGGAGTTGGTGTTGGAGTGGTTGAAGGCTCATGGGTATGCGTGATTTGTTGGTTGTGAGAGTGGGGTGGGAGCATGGTTGTGCATGCGTGGAACGCTCTCGTGGGCTATAGAGGCTGCATTTTTGGTAGATGAGGCCGTGACAATGACCAATTGACGACTTGGTTCGGAAAACGCTCTCATAAAAGTCCTCGACTATCACAGTTCCATGACATCTTGTCAACATCCAGACTCAAGATGGGGATATTGCGCTATTGTTCCTGCTCTCAAGATCTCGCCCTTTCTCAGTAGCTTCGGTTAGCAAACTGGGAATATTTCCTGTTACACTCATCAGGAAAAGGCTAGACTGGATTGCTAGCTTTCTATACATAAGGTCGGTAATGCTGGGCGCTCGTGTGTCCTAGAATAGCCGCTAGCACATGGTAAGAGTAGCATAACGCAAGGACACAAAGTTCTTCGAAGCGTCTTGATTGCTGAGTACAAACACCTATGAAACATGCCACACCTGGTTGAAACAGCAAGCAATCTCTATGCCACGGCCATTAGAAATATCAATGTCCTGCTTCTTCCAAGCCTACCAGATTCGCATAGCCAGGACCTTCTAACGCTCGCAAAGCTATCCATGATTGCAGGCAGACATACACTGTGTACGTTCGTCACTTCCCGGATTCGGTCTTCTCTTCCTGATGCAATTTCTCTCTCGTCCCACATCCCCTCCAATCAATCCTTTAGCAACATCCACCTGCAGAGCCCGATTGCACGCCTTGACCTTGTCCAACCTGTACTGTGGGCTTATTGTTGACCGTTGTTGTCCCCATTCTCTCCTTGATTTGGCGCGCCATGGTGAGGAAGGCTTGCTCGACGTTGGAGGCGTTCTTGGCTGAGGTTTCTAGAAAGGGAATGCCAAGGCTGTCCGCGAATTCCTGTCACATAACATGCATAAGCACATGTACCTTACAGACTTTCTGAGCTCACTCCGAGGTTTTGTGACGAACCTTTGCAACGGTATAATCCACAACCTTCTTGTCCGACATATCGCTCTTGTTGCCCACAAGGAGCTTGTTCACACCCTCTGTGGCATAGCGATCGATCTCTTGAAGCCACTGCTTGACGTTGTTAAAGGAGTCCATATCGGTCACATCGTAGACGACGCAGATGCCGTGAGCGCCACGGTAGTATGAGGAAGTGATGGTTCGGAATCGTTCTTGGCCCGCTGTGTCCCACTGGTATGAATGTTAGCGATTGGAATATTGGCGCGGAAAATGTGCCTGGCATACGATCTGAAGCTTCACCGTCTTGCCATCCAGCTCGATTGTTCGGATTTTCTTTGTGAAAATGTTAGCGTGGTGTTTCGCATTCCTGGTGCCGGCAACGGAGGTGGCGGCCTTACGAAGTCAACACCGATAGTCGAGATATAGCTCTCGGTATATGTATCATCTGCGAACCGCAACAGCAAACAAGATTTTCCTACTCCCGAGTCACCGATGAGGAGAAGCTTGAAAAGGTAGTCGTATCTGTGGGAGGCGGTGGTCAGCAAGAGCGCCAAACATGCTCGGCAGATGGGACATAGAAGCCACTATTGGTATTTCTAGGCTCTGCTGTTGGTACTGGTGGATATTCAAGATGGGCTCTACATCGAAGGTGTCAGTAATAGCAAAGGATTCGACCTTGTGACCTGTGAACCTACTACTCTGGATTCATGTTGACCGAAAGCTAACCAGGGGCAGCTTGTGGTTCCGCAAGGAATGAAGGGAAATGGAGGAGCTAGGATACTGAGGAGAGAGTCAAGTCGGACAGTGATGTGGAAGTGGGAGGAGGTTGAAGCGGTACTGCAGAGTGTAAACCGTTCTCGCCAATGTCAGACAGGCACCATGTGCTAGGCCGAGTGTGGCTAGCTTTCAGCCCTACGAATGATTATCGTGATGGAAATAGCCACGCGCATTGGGCATGAACCAAAAGTCTTCCATGTTTTTATGCTATCGTGGAATCAAAGTCACGAGTGAGATGTCAGTAGTATCTGGAAGATACATGTGACCGTGGCCGGATGTCGCTGCATGTTCAACTGGTCATCACAATGCTTTGACCAGTTGAACACGTAAATTGCTTACACCAGCATCGACCAAGAATAACCCCCTCTTGCAGGCTACCCTGTAGTTGCTTGCAACGTCGACGCTCGACCATGTACTCTGCAGTCCTATCCTCGGTGCATTGAAGCCAGAGATGATATCAGAGCAGCCAGAGCTTGAGATAAAAGAGTCGGATCTCAGTTCGAAAGAGCAAGCACATAGTCCGAGAAACACCCTTACGACTCATTCGCATGCTATTCCGTATCATTGCTATTCTGTATCATTGCTACCGGTTTTTGCGCAGTTTGTGTTGCCACTCATCATTCTCGCAGGCAAAAAGATCAAATATATCGCGTCTTCTCTGGTCCAAGTGCTGCTATTTGGCGAGCGCGCTGCTTTTGCAAATGCCGAGTCCCTAAGATTCGTTAGCGCATGAAATCTCCCCCGTTCCGATGTCTATGGGCTTACAAAGAAACCACACCGTGCCTACCACTAGCCATACTGGGATGAGCGTGAATACCGGTAGCAGAACATTTGAGTGATCCCTCGCCCAACTTGATGGACTTGGATCCCTCTGAGGAGTTGCCCTCGCAGTCGGCAGAAGTGATGTAGAGTCACCAATCGGCCGTATCGTAGGTACAAGCGGTGTGCTTGGTGTCACTGTCACTGTCTCGAGAGTCGACGCTGATATAACAACGGTCTCGGTTGCAGCCTCCACTGTCATTGTTCTGGTATTAGGACCCAACGTCACCGTTGTAAAAGCCTCCGTTGATGTCAAAACTTCGGCAGTATCGTCCGCAACCTGAATGGCAGAGACCGCTGCGCTACGACTCTGTAGCTCATGCTCGCGAAGCATGAACAGGCGCTGCTGATTTGTAGAGCATTATACTCGACCAAGAAGTTTATCTGAGGGACCCAGTCGCAAGCATAGAGGTAGTATGGACAGAACTGCGCTGGAGGGTGGCTGCCGCTTATGTTCAGTGATGCGTCTTTGAGGGTACGTAGGACGATATCCTGGAGGCATGCAATTGCTGTAGCTGCGGCGGCGGAGGGGAGGGCGGTAGAAGAGCACTGGGCTGGGAAGTTGTTACCGGTGATCAGAGTTAGCGCCATTTTCGGGGAATTTGATCTGAGGATGTAAAGGTAGAAGGTAGGGGTGAGCCCAGCGATGCGTATGGGAGTGAACTGGTACTAGATTCCCATGGTGAAGCGGCAATAGATGCAAGCTAACATGAGGGGGGCTTTTTGTACGACTTCACTAAATGGATACAACCTGGTGCTAGGTCTACCTAAATAGGGTGACGAATGACCAGTGCCACTGGTTATCAACGGCTGTATGTATTCTGAGCGTCAGAATGAGATCTCTCGATTGTGGCCTCTATGCTCTACTGTCACAAAGTAATTGCTAACTTCTGCTCTTGCCTGGATGCATAGAATGTACGTTACCGCATACTAAAGTGTGAAATTCGCAGAGTCGGGCTCGATCTCACGATGATGGTACATATGTTCTGTGCCCTTGAAGCTTGAAGAACGCACGTTTAGACTACAGTTTCGAATGATAGTACAGAACTCTCGTGACCTCGGAGCGTGAACAAGGCTTTCGTTGATTCGTGCCCCTGAATAAGGTCCAATATTCAGGCTCCAGTTTGAAAGAGGCGAGGAAGGGTCACAGAGTCCTGAAGCGTGAAGAAGACTTGTTCAGGCTCACGTCATTAGTAGAACGGGTGATTACCTATTACCCATGAAGGATGAGTAGCGTATACGCTAACGCAACGTATGAGTGCCACTTTTTGCTCAAGCACAAACGAATGAAAACATAAGGATGCACATCGCAGCGTGACTAATGCGAATTCAGGCTCAAATTTCTGACAGCGGTATAGATTTTTCATACATTCAGGGTATAAGTGACACACATATACCGTATGCCTGTTGAATAAGCTACCATTCTCTGAACCTGAGAGCATCACCGGGCAATAGCCCAGCTCAAGTCTCCAATTATTGGCGACTAGATCATCTCCAAGCGTGCCTGAGATACACTCCATCTCATTTTTATCGAAAAAGGTATCCAGCTGCACAGGGTTTCTATTCACATCCTCCAACTCCTCCAACTCCTCCAACTCCTCCAACTCCTCCAACTCCTCCAACTCCTCCAAGACGAGTTCTCATTCAGCACATTCGATGCGGACTCACACATCGAGACACTGGCACGCTCTCCTGGATCGAAGCGCCAGTTGCTGTCGGTCTCATCGTCCTATCGTCCTTCTCGCCAAGCGCAAGCGATGCTAAGTGGGTTTACATCAGTAGACGACACCTGACCATGGGCATATGCAGTGCTTACTGAGCTTGTTGTCAATTTCACTAGTCCATCGTGGCAGGTGGGCTCGACCCTCGGCTCGCGACTCTGACATGGCTCGGAGACGGTTCGTAAGGTGAACGTACACGAAGTAGAAGAATGTAATTAAGAGGGACAGAACCACAACTCCGATGACCCACTCAGCAAATTTAGCCGGCCATTTCGAGGGTGTCGCTGATGTTGAGTGAGGATCGTCAAAGTACCAACGTCGGTGAGCCAGGTGGTGGAAGCCTTTGATACACATCTCTACCGCCTTAAATTGAGAACGGATTTGATATGACCGTTGAAGCAAACTAGAAAAACTGGGAATAGACGAGGAAGGATTTTTTGGGGATGGAAAAATGTTGAAGAGATTTGTGTGACCTAGAACAATCTAAAGTCACTCATTGTGTTTTCAGTGTCGTGTGGTAGCTGCTTTACACTTTTCGCATCACTTGGAGGTCCGGCCGCTCCGGACCCAGCATTCTATGAATTGAGGCTTACAAGGGTATCAACATGGCTTCTACTGGGCCAATGATCTTGTACTTTGGCTTCTTTGGAATTCTGCTTCTGCCATTGGGTTGAGGCACGATACCGACTAATGATACATCAATCCGACAAGAAAGAAATGCGAATGCCTCAATCCTTCGCTCCTTCGCTCCTTCGCTCCTATTCTTACAATGTTCGAGTGTTCTCTGCTCAGTTTCTCACATTTATGCCCTTGGTAGACATTCAGAATGGGAGAGTATGTATGTTCCTTGCACGAATTGAAATCACAGTATCCGCTGACAATTGGACAGATGGTTCAAGCAAGGTGTCGGTATGGGATCAAGTTGACCGTGATATGGGGGTTTCTCTTCCTATGCTTTTCAAGTGTGCGTGCGTGATTCTCCGAGTTGGGCAAGTTTTGGCTTGCATTTAGTCGGACGCGGCCGTGAAAATGGCCGCCTTTCTGAGCGTATTGGCGTCCAGATACTGTCGGTGTCGCGTCCGCGTCATACATGTTCATGCTGGTCATCCTCGATGCCTCTATACATGTGTAAGAATCTGGCCACCTCGCCCCTTCCTTCCTCGAGCCACAATAGTCTTTGACGTTCCATCTCACGCATGTTGTCGTCAACTAGATGCGTCATACACCGAAAAAGGAGGTACAAGATACCACAGGCGAAGAATAGCATGAATACGGCGGGGAAAATCGGTTCGGGCTCTTCGGTTTCGTGGTAAGTATATGGGAGTCCTTGTTGTTGAAAGTCGCCGCTGGAGTATGAGAGCCGCGGGGGCTGTAAAGGCATGACAGATAAAGTTGTAATTTCGAGTCTACGCCGAGCTATTTTGTTGTTGTGGTCTGAATTGCAAGTCGATGATGGTATCGGATAGAGGGTCTTTGGAAGTCGGAAAATTTGACATGCAGAGGACAGATGGGTGATTCGAGATTTTGCTACCGCAACGATCCGTCACGTCGAGCCAAGGCGCACTATCTTTTGGCAAAAGCGAAGAAGGTTCAGTGCGCCAGTCCCACCATTTGCTTGCCCAGTACAATATGCCTTCATGGAGCTGCCCCGGCCCAGTTGCGTAAGCTGAAGGTGTGTCAATATTCAAGGCAATCAAAATTGATAGTCAACGCCCGGGGTCATTTCTATGCCGATACATGTTAGACTCCGATAGGTTCATATGACGAGCATTGCGCTTTCCTTTACCGATAAGAGTACTGTCATATTTGAGAAATCACGCGAGGTTTATAAGTCGCCTCCCTGCGGATCCATTTTTCAATTCGCATCCACACATGCTTAGCTGAGCTTAAATCTGGGCCAAATTTCCTCTTGGGTGAAAAACGACAGCGCGATAGAATCGAAATACTACGTTTTGAATTCCGCCAACAGCCGAGATAATCTGCTATCTCTATGATCGAACTCATGTAATTTCGATCAATCTAAAAATCCCGTGCCCGTTCGCCCTCAAATTCAAATCAACATTCCAACCAGTACTATACCCAAGCTGCCGCTAGTCCACAGCCTCCTGTGTGTGCTTTCTGCATCCCGGTAAAAGGCTGCACGCCAGTCCCATTCGCTCCTAGTCCACCTGAAATATATCCACCCAGCCCTTCCGTACTTGTTCCAATCACAATATCAGAGTCATCCGACGCAAGCGATAGCCTTGTCCCTGGTGCTGTAATAACACGTCCAGGTATCAACATGTGGAATCAACGATACATTGACCTAGGGAATTGGCGACATTAGTTTGTGTGCCAATTGTAATCGCTGGCGGCGATGTCATGCCAGGGAATAAAGGTGATGTCAGCTTCTCTGTACTCGTCCCTACTACAGCTTCGGTGCCATCTGGTGATAGCGATAGATACTGCGTGACGCGGTTATAGCACCGCCCGGTGTAAGTGTCTGATTTGATTACTTATTGACCAAGTGCATTGGCGTTATAAGTTTGTGTGCCAAGTGTAGTAGCTGGTGGGGATATTATGGCAGGACTAATCGGAATGTCAATTTCTCCGTACTCAATCCGCTTGAAAATTTTATAGGGCAAAAAAGGAGGGAAATACATCCTGAGATAGAGGTCTGGGAGTCACAGACCAAGCGTTGTACGAACCGAGTAGGTCCGGAGATGCGAATGAGGGACATAGTGCCGGAGGTGCAATATAAGCCAGCTATTAAGCACGCAGGCACCTGAGACTCTAAACGGATGATTAATAGGACGACAAGAATACTCCCGGCAGGCAAAACGAAGCAGAGCAATATATCTTTTCAGCCTCGTTCATTCAACTAGTTACTGCCAAGGTTCCTTGCGGCAACATCGGCTTGGTCTGATGGGTACTCGTACATCACTGATCTTTGTCCGTAGATTCCTTTGCTATTCTAAAGAACGAATATGCAAGATTTTTATATTACTGTATCAATGGTGCGAGCGACTTGGAGTCCAAAAGACACTATAGCACCGAGTGCGACGAATTTCTTGCATAACCCAGGACCACTTCGGGGCTGAGCCGGAAAGAATGCCTCTCGCCCTTACATGAAGGATGAAGGAGGCAAGTGATCCTCACAGCCAATGAGAGGCATATCGCTAGCAATGTTTCTCCAATGTGTTCGTTTCTGCATGGAAAGGCGCATTAGCTCAGAGCTCTTGGGGCGGTAGCATTTGCCAAGACCGCCATTGGTTTTGATGTTTGGCTGGACCTCGGAGATTTTCGATGGCCCGACAACATCATAGCTAAGACCCGAGATCATCAAGGCCATTAAGCAGCCCAGGTCCATCTGTTAATGTGCCGTGCAAATGCTGGGTTCGTAATCTGAATTATAACCTTGCCGCGAACCGCCAATCCTCGACGTGGACACAATAATCCGCAGCCGGTTCTGCCTATAGGTTGCACTGATGAACATGGTGATTGCTCACGTTGGCTCCTGATCCGGCGCTACGTCTCAGTACCCTCAAGCTCAAACAATCCAGCTCCCTGCATTGTTAGGGTTTCCAGACCGATCCTTCCTTCTCCCAGCTCAGGATCTGACCCCGCTTCCTATTCAGCGCGAGCAGGCCTCGAGGTACTTTCAGCAAACTTACAACAGAGGCTTTGAGAACCCGAGAGAGCCCTCCCATCCCATCAATCACCCCCTGCTGCCCTACACGCCTCAAAGAAGCCCGTATTGTACTCTCAATACTCAATGCGATCACAGCCATCAAAAGGATACCAATTCAGGCTCAGACTTCATATGGATTCGCCGTTGGCCGCGGAAGAAGTGAAGTCCAATTAGGCTAGCGTGGTCCTCAAGCCCAAGTAAGCCAAATATCCACTTTTGCCACACAACAGCCATATCACACTTCCGCAGCTTGCCGACGCCTCAATAACAGCAATTGCGTTCAAGCGCCTTAAGGAAACTGTGACTACGCAATCAAAAGCCATGTTTGCACAAGAACGGAAACTCAGGGTTGAGTATTGAGTTAATATATGTTGATGAATGATGTATATGGTATATACTATCCATCATTTTTAGTCTAGATGACCATATACTCCTCAAGCTATACACCCCCATGGTCAACGTATCAACATGTCGAAGTAATCGTCCGTCCACCAAACCGGCCTCTTCGTGCTGCGAGCAGGCCTCGCAGCTTCCAAATCGCCCGCTTCAACCGTGGGCCTGTGGTCGGCGGTAGCGGTGGTAGGGACAGGGGCAGAGGACACATGGAAGCCTGGGCCTGGTTATTGGTCAGCCACATTAATGGTGAGACTAGTCACAAATGACTTACGAATTCCGGAATGTTTGGCCTCCTGGCCACGACGAAGAGTTGACACGAAGTCGCCAACTCTGTAGGCGAAGGCGAGGGCGCAGATGAGGCCGACGACGGCGAACTGAAGGATGAGGATCGTTTCGAGGGTCGAAAGCATCGTGGATGGTGAGTTCGTGAGGTTGTTGTGGTTGTTGTGGTTGTGGAAGGTTGTCTGGGTTGGGATGAGAGATATGGAGTGAGGTGATTGAAGCAAACTTGATGGAAGCTGAGAAGATATGGAGGAAGTTTCAGCCCTGCGAAGACTCATACCAGTGCCGATGAGTCCGCGAATTCGATTAATTTTTGAGTTGTGGCTGTTTAGCGCAAAATTTTCCGTGGTGGTCTATTGGTAGGCAGCAGTGTCGTTACTATGGAACAACGATTTTGAAGCTGCCCCTAGTCTTGTTCAAAGCATTTGGTGGAGTTTTATGCTGCGTTTTAGAGCCCGCTGGGAGTGCTGTGATTGCTGTCTTTGAAACACTGCAAATAGTGCGTACAGTTTCTCTGATCCTATCTGCTGCTTGTTCGACTTCGTCCTCACTCCATCCGTTAAGCAAAAGAGGATCGCCTTCACGTATACATTTGCTTTGTAGGCTCCCCCTTCAGGTGGAAAAGGTGGGACTTGACTCATGATGTACTCTGGGAAGTCTGCAGAGAAGTTTTTTCAAAAGCTGCGTATACGGACTCGAGATGTTGTCGAGGTTGCCAGTTGAAGTTGAGAAGCTGCAATTTAAGAGTCGCGCGTTGGTGCCATTTGTGGAGGGGGAAAGCACGTTCTGCGAGCCGAAAAAGTAAGGAGTTGCTGTATTATTAACACATTGCAGGATCTCAAGGACCTTCGCCTGTTGCGTGAACATCATGATTAAAGTCTCGACGTAGGTGGTCTCAGAGTGGGTCGCTGGTTCCTCCGTATTGTTCGCCCACCATATCGTCTTGATGCCTTTCTCCATAATCATTCCTGTACCTGTAGGTTCTACGCCCGATTTCTTGGAGGTCAAAAGCAAAGGCCAGGCCATCCAGGAGCTTTGTATGGGTTTGTACTCTGCTTTCAACAGTAAATTGCTGCTGTATTGGGCATCTTGACAACGCCATCCAGAAGCTATATGATACTCAATATTGACTCCACGTGCGTTAGTATCTTTAAATTTACTCCAAGGTTCTTCATCAGGTAATTGAGCCAAGGATGAGGGCAGCGCTAGCCGTTGAGGAGGATCTCTACCACGGCATTGACTCTATCGCCAGGCTTCAGGTCTGGATCAAGCCGTAGGTCTACATCAATGACTGTCTTTCTTCCTCCCACCTCAACACTATGACGCCAGTTCTGTTGAAATTGATACACTTTGCGAGTTTCAGGCTGTCGCGGCGAAAAGTAACAACCACCTATTGGCGCTTTACGAAAAGCATACGTGGAACCGCTCTCCTCCACGCGAAACTTTACCTGCTTTAGTCCATGTCTTCAGTTGCAGCGCATTCACTGAATAAGGATTTCTGGTAGCTGTAAGGTGCCATGATTGCAAAAATTTATTTACCGCCTTTGGACTTCCTGTCCCATGAGGTTAAGGCGTTCGTCTAACTTGGTTGATGGAGAAGATAGCAACATAAGGAGGCAGAAAGCAAATTACACTCAAGGGTACCAGCAGCCACACCGAATCCATAGAAGACCTCGTTCTACACTTCGACCGCTGAATTCTCTGGAAGTAAGCGAGGTGTCAAGAAAGCTTATGAACGAATGAGTTTATGGGCATAGCAACGCTGTACTTGGAAGCCGGCGAAATCGAGAGGCACGCGAGAAGGGCGAGAAGACATGGCAGGTGAGGCATGAAAAGAGGCTGGGCAAAGCTCGGTTCTTGACTGCGAGAAGGCTTTCTGCCAGTAGGACCTCTGCACAGGAAATAGCGCTTCGATTTTGCCCGGTAGACTCGCTACGGCTTAGTGAGTAAGCAAGTAGATGTCCCTGCTTGAAGGGCATTCTTTCGTCTCGACAGGAGTAACATGGTTACTTCTCCACCATTCCAGCTGACTAGCTCCTGAAACGTCAGAATATACCAGGTGCTGAAAGCGAGAACCCGACAAGACTTGAACTTTGGCGCCAGTGGGTCACCGAATATATCCCAAGCGTAGGCGACATTCAACGCCTCGGTATTGCCCCTTGTGATGCCTGACAGGTGACCCACCCCACCGTGGGTTTCCAGTCATAGGGTATCTGTTCCAGGGATTTCGAATGCAATGAAGGTAGCTCATCAGATGCATCTTTGGTGCTGATGCGTTGACGCTTTCGAAGATGTCCTGATGTATACTCGTCAAGCAGTCGCTTTTGATCCTCATTGAGATTGTCACCGACGCTCGTGGATTGAATTAGAGCGTTTGCCAGTCGTCAACCCCTAAGCCTCGCCTATCAGTTTCCCTGTGGTGGCGGAAATACAGGGCGAATTTCATGTGCATGAACAGTATCTTGTCCTCAGGACCCTTTTCTTACAAATGTCTCAGTGTCTTTTCAAGTTGAGCAAAGGTGTTGATAATATCGTTCTCTGCAGAACAGTAGATTGTGAGCTCGATAGTATTCTGCCCGTGAACTCTGTGTTAACATAGAGAGCTCAGAAGGGTTCTGATTGGGAAATGCTTTCAAAGCGAAGTTATACCGCAGTAGTAATAACGTAATAGCGATGTGAGTGAATTTCTGCCGAATAAACCAAAAAGTGGGGTGGTTGTTTTATTAAAATCTTAGTTGCGACCTAGACGGCGAGACCGCCTGATCGTTTATAAAGTTGGAAGGGCAGCTGTAGCAGGGTCTGCTAGGTATCCTGTCCTAGGTTTGAATAGCTTCAAATGATCGCCGTGAAATATGCCTCGGATACGCTTTCCATTCAGATGGGTAATGGTGAATGATCTTCCATGAGAGCCTCCGTAGCCAGAAATCTAGAAAGGACCGTGCCAGTGAGGTTCTAGCTTTCGTACTCCGTCCTTTTGCTATAGCATGACAAGATCCCTATGCTTATGCGCAACCAGATGGACTCAGCTGGCAAGAACCAAGCTAAAGTCGAAGCTGGGAAGAAAGGCGGTGAGAGGAAAGCCGAAAACGCAAGACGCAAAGACCAACGACTACCTTACCATCACCAAACTCGCTATGCGTTCGACGAGCTATAGGAATGCAACATTAGCGTGCATGATCTTGACCACAGCAACAAGGAATCACAGAGATTCAAGATCTTAAGCTGCTTCGTTGTAAATAAGAAAGCCCACGAAAGTCATGTAGCTTACCGTGGTCAGCCGGTGGGCGGCCCATGATAGAGCCCCTATATGATCCTCAGGCAAAGCGAGGTGAGGACAATGTTTCCCTATGTGACCATACTGGCAACAGGTATTAAAAGTCCGCGCTATAGCTAATTAGCCAATGCACAACGATATAACATCTATACGGAATAGCGAGTAGCAAAAACTTCAGTATGTTCATGTACAAAGATCCCTCAATTGTCTATTGAGAAAAAATAATGTTTGGAGGATTCGAGATACTCTAACATCCGAGCGATGGAACTAATGTGTCACAGGCCTTGCTATTTTCGTTCAAGTGCACACGTCCTTCTTCTGATATGCCCGAACAACCATAGCGATGTGCGAAATGAGTGCAAATGTAGTGAATTACACTAAGCATTGTTGCGTGCGCGAATGAAGGTACCACGCTGCCAGCAGAAAGCTGAACATCAAAACGACGAAGATGACCTTCGCGACAGATTTTCCACATGAAGAAGCCAATGAAACCGAGGCCAATGGCCCAGCAGACACGCTCTATGGTTTCACCCTCGAAATTGATGAGTCTCGCAGAAATTAGAAAATGGTAGCTTGTGCTATAGGTATACAATATCAGCTGATTACGCCTTAGGCTCTTTCTGCCTCATCGCCATTTAAACTCGGGTGCGATGATCCCTCGAATGAATTGAATGGCAGTATACACACCTTGGTAACGAGGGTAGGGCTCTTTATTACCCCTATCCCTTATAATCGCCGCTTCCAAAATTGCGCAAACACATTAAACCACACTCGAAGAAGCAGAAGGAAAGAGCGAGATGCATAGCTGCCAAGATCAGGATACGCAAAGAATGACTGACTTGAATGTCAAAAAGAGCAAACCATCGTGAAAGAAAGAGTACATCGAATCATCCAGGGTACTGTCGAAGGACTCAATGAGCCCATGGCCAAGATGCCACTGCGTTTTGATTCTTTACCCACGCGGGGGGAATAGTGATGGTATTTGGCCAATGGGCCAGTCAGTTCTTTGAGTGCGACACCATGAGCATATGGGCAGATTAGATATATTTATATTCATGGGGTCAAGAAAAATAGTGGAGCATACAGGTATCAAGCCTGCGTGCTTTCGAATGTTTGAAGTCCCAACATTTTCGCGCATAGGGGAGCTCATTCGATTCTGAGCTCCGCACAGCAGAAGAAAGCTATAGCGGCTTGGGGCGATAAGTGGCCAGGACTAGGCTTTAAGGACATCAAGTCGTGCTGTATAGTGCTCTGAATTGAGTAAATGCAGAAGCCTAGCGGGAGCGAGCTGTAAAGGTGCTGATCGTCAAAATTCTCGAGGTTATGTGGTATTCCGTTTCGATGAACAAGAACGTGAAAGGAGTGATGTAATATAAAGGTATTTTCTATCTAACCCAATCCCACCAGAATCCACGACCAAGTCGACGGTGATAGAGCTGTGAATGTTTCCTTACATATGATACTCGAGATTGAATCGATCTCGTTGAAGAGCAAAATGGTGATAGTTGGCGCTTCATATCGTCTATTTTGCGCGCCGCGAGTACCTTGGTGGAGGGACTGTTGGGCTCTCATCATCAGTCGCGGTGTATGAAGGAAGAGGCGTGGAAGAGCCAGGTCTGCCGAATTGAGCCAGTTTTCTCGGTTGAGCCTGCAAAACCTGGGCCTCAAGGTCGGCCTCGTCTTGCGGAAGTCTGTGACCCAGTTCTGTAATCGACTAGTCAGCTTCGCTCCATGCATAGGAATGTTGCAATTCTTACCGACAGCAGTGTTTTGAGCTGGAGCAGGGGTCACTGCTGGAGTGACCGCTCGCTGTCGTCTCTTGTGCGAGCTGGTCAAGATTACGACAAGACCGAAGAGAGCTCCGATGCAGGGGGACCCGATGACTATCAATCTTTGAGGGAGTGACATCTTTGACCAATTTGTGACGCTCGCGTAGACTTGACTCATGACCAGCATTGATACCAGCGTTCCAAAGCATGCGGTAACGAATATGAAGAGACATGCTGCCAAAAATTGAGGCATGATGGATTGAGATTGGGTGGATTCGTACGAGGTCGTGGATTATCTGTTTGTGATTTGGCAGTGTTACGAGTTTGGGGTGTTAGTAGTGAGCTATTGAATCGCTTCGTTCTCAATTTAGTGGGAGATGTTTATTATTCGTAGTCCAAAAACCTCACGTAAATTCTGTAGAGTCACTCGGTCAAGGGATTTTTGGGATGCTAGAAAAGAGATACTTTAATTCCTTCAGCGAATCCTGAGGCCGTGGGCTGCCGAGATGGCGCGCATTGCGGAGAGACTGGAAGCTTCTCCACGATACCAAGACTTTGGGTAGAATACACACCTCCGCCGAAAGTCGATCCGGAACCAAATATTTTTGTGACCACTCTGCAGTATACGCTTCACTTCGCCCATGAATGACATCGCAAGAGACAAGGGGGAAACGGTGAATCGAAGAGTAGAGTGCCCGCACAACCAAGCTCAAGAATCCCTTCGGAGATGGCACTGTCAACTCAAGAGCTGGGGAAGAGGAGGCTTTGCCAGCTCGGCCGCCCAAGAAGATGAAGAATTCCCAGGTCAAGGGCTAGTGATATGGGCAATTTCCGGCTTGAGGGTTTGAAGAGAGCATGGATCGCCCGCTCAAAGATCTAGGATGGCTAAGCTTTGTTACCTTGCCCACCAATATGGATGACCAATTCGAGCTCAAGGGGCGGAGAGAATGAGGAATTCCTAGCCATGTACCCAAAGAAAGGATGGGTTCTCAGCTCAAGAACCTGGGTAGACGATGCGTCCCAGCTGGCGGATCTGGTCAGTCAAGCGACCGCTAGCTCAATCGATTGGGAGAACGGTAGATGCTAACTCAAGGACCACGAAAGTGCAAGTGATCCAAACTCCCAGTCGGCTGAAACAAAGACTATGTCTCTCGCATGAATTAGGAAGCCGCAACAAGTAGCTCTCCTCCCACATCGATTACCAGTGTGTGATATGCCTCAAGCTTTGCTTTTTAGAGCAGAACCAGTGCATTTTCCAGGCTGTTCAGAGCCTTATTGGAAGCGGCACATCTTAAACAAGTTCCGCTGCCTCTCATAACAATAGAAAACCTCGTTACGTCAGAAGAATCGCATAGATCGCTAAGCTGCAGCCATCGAGCGGCTGGGTTCTCCATGACGTAGAAAGACCAAATGTTGTTCCCTCTGTACCGATAGACGTCTGCAACAAAAGCGGGTTCTCTCGTATCATCTAGAGACATGACTGACTGTCCAACGAAGACTCTTTCTGATTTGATGGACGAGTCAATTGGACTATACTCATCAGCAGGCCATCTGAGCTCGTAATAGGGTATTCCCGCACGACGAACACGCTGGGTACGAGTATCCATCCCAAGTAGATTGTTGTAATATGTGCGCTTGTCGAGCCAGGTTTCGAACTGCTTAACGTCATCATCGTGGTCACATTGGTCCAAGATGCCAGCTTTGACGCACATCTCCTGCATCTCGCGAAAGCCAAGCCTGTGCGTCTTATCGTGTTTACCAAGGGATTTCCAGTTGAAAGTCTGCGTGACTTGAAAAGCGTCCGAATGGTGACCAACCATGACGGGCCCTTTCTGCGCGGTGCTGACGCCTGGGAAAAAAAGGACCTGCGGGCTCTTTGCCAAAGCTTCTCCAATAGCATCAGACATAATCAGTCCTGTTGGTCCGTCTATGATGCGAGTCCTTCTGAAGCCTCGTCTGGACGGGACTCCGCATACCACCCGCATACTATTAGTGGACACATCTGTGGGATCAACCCCGTCAACGGCATCAAAGAAGATGCTCCAGCCCCAAGCGCTTACCAAAACAGCGGGGCTAACATAGTCCCCGGAGTACATGTGTCCGAGCAGCAAGCGCGATAGGAGTGCGAAAGATACTATAAGGTCTGGGTACCCCTCTGCTCCATGATCAGAAATGAGCTTGTAGTCCCCAAGCTGGGTCTCGAGCAGTCCTTTACGTTCATACAACGAGAGCGGCATGTTGACGCACTTTTCAAGATCGCCTTCATCAATGCGGGCAAAAGCCAGAAGCACCGCTACCAAAGCTGGCAGGTCGAGCTGGGACATGTTGTGTGTCTCTTTCAGAGGTGTATCCATGTAGCACTCGACAAGCTTCATATCCACTTTGTCCATTGCAAACAAGAATTGAGCAGCGCGTAGTATTCGATCTTCTGGGGGATATCGAGACTGGAAGAAGCGGTGGAAACTTATAGCATTTGTATGATCGTCATCAGGGGACGGTCCACCACGATGATCCTCGTGAATGGAGCTCGAACTCAGCGGCGTCTGTGTGATTGAGAGACAGCGTGCTATAGTCCAATAGATACAATACTCAATCTTATATTCAGGCAGCCTTGCGCGCTTCATAATGCGCATACCGTAACCGAATGCTTCTGCGCGCTGCTCATGTGACAATGTTGGGTTGTTTTCATCATTGGCGAGATCAAACAGAGGCTCGTTGGCGTTAGCAGGATCCATCAAAGTTGCACCTGCATGCTTGGAATCACTCTCCTCTATGAGGACATTGGCGGATCCACTGCCAAAACATATTTCTACACCTTGCACGACGACTTTCACTGTCAAACCGAGAAGATGATGGCACCAGACGATAGCAGTACTGATTCCGCTATCGCATCTGAGATGGAGAAGTCTGTGTTCTGGGAAGGTTTGAAGGGATTGTAGCCACATAATCAAAGCTTGAAGCACAGGAAAAGGTAAGTTTCGAGTTGTCACGCTTGGAGGGTTTCCAACTAGATTGCTGTTGACTTTGCGCCTTTTCGACTTCCTTTTGCGTTCAAATTCCTGGTTGTCAGTTGGCGCGCGCTCTATTCTCTGTTCTGCAGCTTCGTATAAAGATGCCCACTGGAACGCAACAGTTTGTTGGCTGCACGCACGTAAGGTTCCAAGCAACGAGACGTAGTCGGGTATCATGTCCACTTCAGCACCCGACTCCTTGACTATCCTTTCGATAGCTTCTACTATAGCATTGGCCAATGACTCGTCCTCGTGTGCGAATCCCAGAGCAGACAGTTGGATGACCATAGAGAAGAGTGCCGGATTCTTCAAGGCCTCTTGGACAGTCGGTCCAGAACCCGACTCCAGCACAATGTCCATGTATCTCGATATCACAGACCGGTCTGCTTTGGCAACTTTTTCTCGGAAATGCCATCGAATGACCTCGTCAATTCGATGCCTGCCTATCAAGGAAGCCAACTTCATCTCGGTGATGGCATCTGATCCAGCTTTCTTGATGGCATCGACAAGAGCTAGTGAGCCAAGGGCGGACACAGCCTGACTCAATGGATTGACGATGTTCGTCAGCTCTAGGCCAAGCTGAAACTGTGCTGGTAGAGGCATGGCTGACTCTCCGTTCTTGAGCCGTTTGGCCTTTTCGAAGGGAAAAGGTTTACTGGTGTGATTGCGAGCGATCGAGCAGGCGGACTACGGGACGTTGATGATAGATGGCAGGTACAACATGGTGTACATGGAGAGGTAGCAATGGATCGACAAACTGCAACAAATGCCTCAACACGGGCAGGAGGCGGACTTCAGGTACGATGCTCCAGTATCGTGCTTAGTCGTAAGATATCGCAGTCGCAGACGCAATTATATAATTTGTACGATGTAGCAAGCGAAAAGAGCTATGATGCATCTCTGTATGTGCGTGCAGACCTTTCATCATGAAGAACCAGAAGCAGCGACCATGGCTAGAGCGTATGGCGTTGTGAGGAGGGTTCTTTCCGAAGCCTGAATGGGAATCGTAGATGCCAGCCAACGATGAGGCAGGAGCAAACCGTATAGCAGCAGGAATATATACCAACGAAGCGTACCTAGTTTGTATTCCTCATCATAACTACATTTGCATTGCAGTAGTATCTAGTCATTCCTTTCGTCGCATGCTTCAAAGAGGAAGGAAGTTAACAAGCATGCCGCCCCCTACCTTACTTATGTATTGCTTCCGCGTCCCGCACCTATTCGAAAAAACAACACCACACGTTCAAAACTACTTTTTGAAAACAGCCACCAAGACGCGCTTCTATATCGGCCAAACCCTCCCTATCTAATAGGGTCCATTACTAGCTATCTTCTGACCCCAAACAAATACTGTCGGGTCAAGCTAACGTCATGGATTCAGGTTCAGGCCTATTCGTACCCAAAACACGGCGTTCGCGCCAGATCTGAACACGCACCCATACTATACCTGATGTCCGGAGACCGCCATAAGTGGCGGAGAAGGAATAGGGATAAAACTACACTACAGGCTTACTTCGGTAGCCTACGACACATCAGAGCCCAAAGCATTTCCGCGAAGAGGCCCTTTTGTACGACAGCCGGTAACCTCTGGGACCCTACTGCGGGTGCACTTTTGTACTATACCAATACCAGCTCTCAAAAATCGACGAGAGCCAGCCTGAATAAATACTACAGTAGTCCCTAGAGTAGGGGCTACTAAGACACACCGGGAGCTGGATTATATGGGGATTTATTTACATTTTGATGTTTATTTACATCTTAAATTTAGCGCCGGACGCGTTGGTTCCGGGCTGTACACCCGGACCAGCACCCTAGGGGTTTGTCCTAAGGGGTTCCGTTTTGACTACTGGGGGTTACGCCTAAGCTCTACGGTTCTATTATTCTACCCCGGTATACCGGAGTAGCGCACGAATTACAGCTGACTTAGGTCTGGGGGCCCGGGCTAAGCCCATTAGATCTAGCTCCGAGCCAGGTCCTGGGGTGGTCCCAGGGCCGAGACTCCCCGGCATGCCGAAAGGCGGGACCGTGTATGAATCACTCACTCACTCACTCACTCCCGCACCTATTCTACATAGGCGCGCAGACCGGGAGTGCACCACCACGGCTCAAACAGACAACCTCCTCAGCTATCAATAATCCTCCTTTGCCCAACTGGACCTCGATCATTGGGCTCCAGCCATCAATGACGCGATGTCTCGCTCGACTGACCCCGACCACTTCTTCCAAACCTCCCACTCTGTTGAAGAAACCAAACGTAGAAAAGAGAAAGCCAAGAACGAGAATGGCAATCCAATTCGCCTACAGGGCAAAATTCTGGCCGTTATAGCAGATCCCGCAGAACCAGCAGCAGTGTTCGTGGCTCAGAGCACTGGGACAGCGAGGAGGGTCGTGCTCGAAGTAGGTGAGGGCACCGCACTATTTAAGCGTCATATGTCCACAGCCATCTATAACCCTTAGATCGTTTCTCTCTCCCTATTCACCTACTCCACTACTCACACGTTTTACTCTCCAGACGAGAACAATATCCGAAGTCTACAGCGGCCCCACAGCGCCCCTAACCTCTCTCGCCATAAACCTCAACGCCAAAATCCTCTTCGCCGGCTGCTGGGACAAAACAATCTGGTCCTGGTCCACCCAAAGCAAGCCCACCAGAACGCAGCAACGAGGTCGGCGCTACAACGGGCACAATGATTTTGTGAAGGCGGTGCTATGTATACAAGTCAAACAAATGGACGTTCTCATCTCCGGCTCCGCGGACGCCTGCGTTATAATCTGGAATGTCGAAACAGGCGAAAGGCTGCATACTTTGAGGGGCGGACATACGAGGGGGATACTACATCTAGCCGTTGATCCAACCACCTACCCCGTCCAATCCCCCTCGAAAGACGAAGAGGGGAAGACTTCGATCGTAATATTCAGCGCCAGCAGCGACAGAGAAATCCGCCGATGGCACCTGAGCACCGATCTGGCCTCAGCCTCCGAAATCGACACCGACAAACCCATTGTTAAGCACGAAACCAGCGTCTTCAATCTCTGTTTCGACAACAACGACGATCTCTGGACCGGGTCCGCAGACGGGAGGGTTAAATGCTTGAGCCGAGAGAGAAATTGGGAAGCAGACACTATTCTCGTCCATGGCGATTACGTTGACAGCGTAGTCGTTAATGACCGATGGACCGTCACCGCTGGTCGAGACGAAGACATCAAGGTGTGGGACTCCGCGGTACGCCTACCCCTCTGCACCTAATTGCGATACATGTACTTATTTACGAACCCTGATTAGAACGGCAAACTCTTCTGCACCTACTCTGGCCATTTCGAGGAAATAACCGGCCTCCTCCTCCCCGCCCTCCTCCCGGAAATCATCGTGAGCGTAGGCATCGACGCCACAATTCGGCAATGGAGTTTGAAATTGGAGGATTTGACGATGGCGCGGTTGGAGAATAGGAAGCTAGCAGTGGAGACTGGAGAGGAGAGTTGCGATGATACTGATACGGAGGAGGTTTATGATCCGGATGAGGATGATAATAGGACAAGGGGTGTGACGATTTACACGGAGATTGAGGAGGATGAGGAGGCGGAGTTGGACGCGTTGATGAGAGAGGCGAAGGGAGAATAGAGTGAGATTAAGACTGCGAATGGGGATGATTTAGGGGATTGGAGAGCCACAATGTGCCTTGACCAGACTTCGTCACAGCAATGCGGGAGAATAAAAATGGCGTTGGAGGAGCTGACATGATACACCTCAAGACCAAGAGTGGAAAGGCTGGCTTGAAATAGTTTCGATACCCAGTTCTTATCGACTTGCAGCGTCCTCCGCGCTCCTTAGCCCATCGACTGGCGACTTCCGTGCTTGGGGTCGTCGTCTGAACGACTAAAATCTGTGCTCGGAAGTATAGCGATCTAGCAACTTTGGGGGGCATTATGAGATTTAATACATGACAATTGGTGAGGATTAGAGCGTGCAATCATCTTCAGTTGGCTCTCTACCTAGCGATATGGTAGCTTTTACTGTATAATTTTGAGTCTTGTAGACCACCTGTGCTACTCTGAATTCTGGCAGTAATATCATCTATACTCAAGTAGGGAATATCTATGTTATCCTCACCTCCAGCATCTATATCACTCATGCTCGATTAGAGATTTCTACCTAATCATTCACGCTCTGTTGTAGCTAACTTTTAGACCATGCCATCCACGCGCTTCTGGACACCACATTGGTAGCATCAACGCTTACGTAAAGTGATTCGGGTCTAGGTAATCAAACGGCAGGGTTGAGCTGGTATTGCCAAAATTCTTTAATGAAACAAGCGTGCTTTGTGGCACATTATGTTCTGCAAGAGTGTAAAGCTATGTCCAAGGACCGCACGACTCGACTCAATAATCCCCCAACGGCAATTTTTTCCCCACCGCCGCCCTCCTAGCATTCAGTGCCTTATCGCTAGGCCGCTCCTGCTTCTCCTCTTCGCTAGCTTTGATAGCGGCGAAGAGCATGCCTGCGTCGAAGAACCCATCTACAATTCCCCATTAGCATTCCCCACCAACTAAATAGATAGACATCTGAGATTGTGGAAGAGGGGACACTCACAACCGCCCAACCCATCATCATCATCTTCCTCGCCCTTCGCATCCTCCCCAGCTGCCTCCTCTCCCCCCACCACTCTCCCCTTAACCTGCTTCTTGCCATGAGAATTCCCCTCCCTCTCTTCGACTTCTCGCGCACGACTCGCTTTGGGCGATTTGGATTTCTGCTGCGTCGCTCTCAGTAATCTCCTGATCTCCAAAAAGTACGCTTCGAGCGCATCGACGAAGCGCTTGGTTTGGCGATGCTTGCTAGATGCACAAATAGATATGGAGTCGTCTTTGATGATGTAGCCAATGCCAAACCCATCTCCAGAGCTAGGTCCGAAACCGAATTGGCGGAGGGCAGGGTTGCCGCAATTGGATGTGCTTAGGATGGTGTTGTTTATCTTCTCCCACCCTGAGTCGGAGAAGATGGCGGGCATTTGCTGCGTCCCTGCTGGCTTGGGGGCCGGGGAGGGGGAAACTTTTTCTTCTTCTGCAGAGGGGGAGGAGTTGCGGTTGGGTGATGCGGCTTTAGAGCCAGCGTCGACGGGCGAGGAGTACCCGTTTGAAGACATGCCATTGCTGCTAGCTGCCTCGGCGCCCTCTTCGTCCACCGCGCGCTGCCAGACGCAAAAGAGGGCGTAGAGGTGGCGGTCCTGGCCGAGGGCTTTGGCACATTCTTTCGTGTGGGCAGTGTGTTTTTTGGTTGCTTTGTGGAGGGTTTCTACTTTCTGGGAAGCTGGGTTTTCGGCCCAGAACGTGCGGACGAATTCAACGCTTTCTTGGGATACGACGCGGATGGCTTCTGTGCGGCCGTGCAGGAAGACTTTCGTCATGGCTGGTTCGTAGGTGTTCTCCACGCGGCCGTAGAGACCGTAATAGGCGGCTTGAAACGCCATTTGAACGAACGCGTCAGGGGAGAAACCCGTGGAGGTCATGAAGTTTTTGCCGTAGTGGGCGAACTCGAGCGTTTGGAATTCGTTCTGCTGGATTAGGTCTGCGAGGCGCGTTTCGGCAAAACGTAAGGCGGTACTGAGTTCGGGGAGCATGTCCCATTCGAGTTTGTGAGGGGTGGTGCTCACATCGCCAAAGGACTCGGGGTCCCGCTTTGAAGGGTCGGGGCTGTCGGTGGCCCAGAGACTGGGGGCTTGGCCGTTGATGCTTTTGGCAAAACGGAGGATCGTGTCGGTGTAGACGTCGCTAGCGAAGCGAAGGACGGTGTGACCGTCAACACCAGTGTGTTCGAAATTGATGCCTGCGCTGCCGTTCTTGCAGACGATGATTTGCATCTTATCGTACCAGCGGTTGGTGCAAGTGCCGACTTGGACACCTTTGACAACGTTACTGGTACCGCAGAGCATATTACCACAGAGTGCAGCGCTTGACTCGGGCTCCACGTAGTCCAAGCATAGAATGAAAAGCGCGGAGTCGACAATGCTTAAGCACTCAGCATTGTTCGAGTCCTCATCCCGCGTCAAGACGTCTCTCAAACCTGACCAGATCTTTCGATTTTCAGTACTCAAAACGCCCAAGGCTCCTTTAGCGGCTTCATGTATTGGCGTCTCTTCGGCATCATCGACGCAAACCTGTAAGTTGATCGCCATGTCTTTCTCCGACATGATTAGATCGGCACTGTCGTCCAAGACGTCAAACCAGTAGAATTGTCCTTTGGACAGCACGACGATGTGTTTTGCCCCGCTATCTTGTGCGATCTGACACCCACTCTCTGTAGGAACCCGAGCTGTTCCAAAGAGCCTGGAGTATTGGTACATGTCCAATGGCTGGCCTCGAAGAGAGTCTGGAGGAAGCTCCTCCTTCCGCACAGCGCGCACGAAACAGAGGGCAGAGACTACTAGGGACGCAGCTCGCGTGACCTGGTTGTTTCGAGCTGGTGTTGGATCATCTTCGAGAAGGAAGAAAGGATTGAGGTTGAGAACGACCGGATTGTCAAAGTTCAAGTAGGAATCGTACCCTGAAGCAGCTTGTTAGCCTTGGTCTTGCCTTTGCCCGAAATTTTACCTTCTCAAAAATGTATAAAGACGTACAGAACTGCTCGATGTAGCTTGTTTTGCCTGTAGCATACTTCTTAAGTCTAGCTTGCAACTCCTGGCCCTCTCCCTTCAAAAACTCTTGCGCCGCCGCTATGGTATCTTCATGTTCCCGCCGAGTCTGTAAGGGCTTGAGAACATCTTGATATTTCTTCAAGGTATTCTCGAGCTCCGGTATAGGCAGCTTTGCAAGACTGTCTTGAGCGGCGAACGTAATGCCCGGCTTCTTTTCCAACCCATGGTTCGCCAAAGGCTCCTTCTGAGCATCGGAGTACGACTGCTTAGTATTCTCGGCTGAGGGGCGGACGTCGGAAACAGGTGGTTGTGAGTTGGCGATCGACTCGTTCAGAGACTTAGGCATTGTAAAGGTTCGTACTGGCATGATGAATCAGATTTAGTTGACTGAGCGCTGGAAATATCAAGGTTGGTATGGAGAGGAGCTTCAAAGCGCTGCGGTAGAAGTAGTGGCAGTCTTGGAGATAGTATGAAGGCATTGGATTAGACCTGAGACATACAGGCAGTAGTTGACATAGCAGGAGTGTTGTGGACAGCGGTTGGAATACTCAAGAATTGGGCGAAGGCCAGCAGTGCATTGTCCCATATATATGGTCGTTCTCATCACGGTCTTACGGAAGGGAGGAAACATTCGGATTCAAATGTACAGCTACATACCTCATGATCCCAGCCCAGAAAGGCTGGCGCTGTGCAGTGGTTGCACCAGGTGATCCCCGCCTTGCCTGATGCACTCCAACTCGAGTCTGCTGCAGAACATGTGCTTCCAACGGCGGCTAGTCTGCACGAAAGGAAGGAGAGATACCGCTGACCGTTGGTAGCCGGACGAAAGGCAGGCAGGCTTCAGGATATAGTCGTTGATAGGCTATCGGCTTGGTCGATGAATTGCTGTGGTCAACGGGAGATCATACATAAAACGGTCATCCAATTGCTTCAGGAGTCCAGGAGTCCAGGAGCCAGGGTGGCTAAGCCTGCTCGCGGTGCAGCTCAAAGCCATGCCAAATGTTCGCGTCCGAGGCTCTGCAGCACGCGAGACGTCAGAGGAAGGTTCCCCGCGGGTTGATGGCTCGAGGCCGCTTAGAACTACCCCTATTCAACTAATGATATGCCAAAAATCAACTTTTTGGAATTTCGCGACACCCCACCAAATCCGAAATCCAAAAATCAGAATCCTGAATACCGCATCATAAATACGCGTCGTAAAGCTGCCAGAGGATATTATCTAACTATATTTCTACTATTTATAAAACTCTTAGATAATTAAGAGATACATATATAACCGTAGAGGGGGTTTCGCTGATTTTCTACGAAGGCTTGGTGTAGGTCGGTAAACCCGTAGTCTTCGCCGACCTACGCCAAGCCTTCGTAGAAAATCAGCGCGAAATCGACGAAACCCTCTCTACCCCAACACCCATAGGTTCTAACTATATAAGACTTACAAATATTATAGAACTATAATTAAGTCATAGCTTTTGAAGTTTTGGCAGCTTTACGACGCGTATCTATGGTGCGGTAGTCAGGATTCTAATTTTTGGATTTTGGAGTTGGTGGGGTGTCGCGAAATTCCCATATCATTAGTTAAATAGGGGAGCAGGGGCTAGCCTGCCTAGCCTGCGGGGTTTTTTCCCTGCAGCCATGCGGTTTGAAGAAACTGAAAGAAACTCCATCTCGGATGATCAACACGTGAGGTACTCTATGCACGAAATCTAGGGAGGCTTTACCATTCTCCTATTTTGAATTCGACATCTCGCGTATCTGTCACTGCAGGACCAAGGAATTGGACGATTGATTGAGCTCTTTTTGCATGCGAGTCTTTTCGTTTTCTTACTCTCTTGAGTTTCTTTTAGTCGATATCAGCTTGTGCTAAGCAAGAAGTGGTCAGTAATTCTGCTCTCTCATTTGATATTATACTTGCGTATCGCTCTATACCTAAGAAATAGTACCATCAACACGTCCTCAATAAGCGGAACTTCATCACGTTGTTTATAATGTTGAGTTTGATATAGTTCATCGGCCGCTTAGAATAAGTAGGAAAGGTCGTAATTTCTACTTTCTAGCGTTGAAAAATCGAATAAAAGTGACTGGTACGCCCTTTGAGATACCAAATTCATTTGACTTATCGCTCAAACCAAGTAGAAAACGCTACCATTTCTGCTATCTAGCGCTGAGGACACTGCAGAATCCACGAGGCAAGAGTAGAGATGGCTGCAAGATAGGAGAAGAAAGAGCAACAAAGAACCTGAAACCTGGATGTATAGAGGTTTTCGGGAACGATTTTGCTATTTACGAGATCGAACTCTGCTGGTAAATATGTGCTATGGCACAATCGCATCCGTAATGTACAGTGGCGCAGAGTACAATCGCCACCAATGCCCTTGCTTCCCATGCATTAAGCCATAAAATTGGCTTTGAATTCGTCCTCTGAAGCGCACGATGTAACCTCCAAATCCTTCCCTCCAAATGAAAATGTACAAGAAGTGAAGAACCATACATACAATGACCCTCATTGCTAGGTATCATAAAGGTCGTTTCCGTAGCAATTGATCCAATGTCGAGAACGCAATTCCCCTAATAGCGCTGGCTTGAAGGGTCCCGCATCATTGGAAGCGCGTCCTGGGAGCCACTCATCTCGTACTTCAATGGACTACCTTGCCCATTACCTTCGCTGCCGTAGCTTCCCCAGCCAGCCGCGGTAGGCTGTGCTGTGGGGGTGCCTGCAGCGCTCTGCATACCCTTGAAGAAGCTGTCGTAGCTGTTGACTGGCGAACGCTGAGATTCGCGCTGCATCTGCACCTGGAACTCCTGCGGCGATTGGAATTGTAGACCGGCTGGAGAGCCCTGGCTGTTGTTGCTTTGGTATTGAGATTGATAGCTTGGAGTATTATGATGGTATGATGGGTGGTGTGGTTGCTGGTATTGCTGGAGGGACTGATACTGGTGTGAGGGTGCGGCTTGGTGATGGAGCGCATTGGTAGCATAGGAAGGCGAGTAGTGATTGTATTGTTGGTAGGAATTCGCACTGGAATGAGGGTTGTGGTAATGTGGAGGCGAGTGTGGTTGGTAAGAAGGCTGCGGTTGGTGGATTGCTGCTATTGGGATAAGCTGCGGCTGCGAGGTATAACCATGTTGTTGGTGAAGGCTGTTGCTGCGGCTGTGAGCATGATCTTGAGTCTGGCTATATCGACGCTGAGCCTCATGTTTGACTTGTTGCCTGGCTAATTCCTGGGCTTGCTGCTGGATCTTCTGCGCGTGCTGGTGGGCCCTGGCCCGGTCTTCGCTAATAGTTCGGTTGACTTGGCCTTGCTCGCTTGGCGTGCGCTTCATTAAGAACTGTTCGCTGATACTGGGACCTCTGGGTCGGGTCTTAAAGGCGGCAGCGGGGCATGGCATCCAAGCTTCCGTAAAGCCACCTCCAGGAGCGTACGGGGATTGGTAAACTTGTGGGCGAGCTTTCTCGGCATCATGAAGATACGTATACTTCTCAGAGACTGGCAGATGGGATACGCCTTTGAGTTCCACTTGGGGCGCTGTTGGTGTGGGACTCGCCACCGTAAGACTTGATTCTGACGGCCGTCGTTGCGGAGATGGTGGCCTACTGAGGGGATTGTGGGTTGTAGTAGGAGTGGTAGCCCTTGGAGCAGGGCCCATCATGTTCGCCACAGGAGCTTGAGGGCGGGCGTAAGACAGAGGCTGTGGCGGAGGACGAGTCTGTTGGGATTGAGGGTGAGATGGATACGTTGTTTGGCCCCGACCCTGAGTTTGCGGTAGCTGGTGCGAAGGTGGTCGCTGGAAGACATCAGCATGTCCTCTGCGAGGATTATCTAGTTCCTGTCTTACCCTGTACTCCGGTGTGCCCTTGAATGGCTGCGGCCGTTGCGGGAGCCCAGACATCATAGGTGCCATTGGCGCCATGCTAGCTTGCGGAGCTCGGTAAGCGGAATATTGATGAGCTGAAATATCGTGATTATGGTTTCCAGACTGCACCGATGCGCTGTTCTGGAACTCCTGTTGATTTCGCAATGATTGAGCGTCCACGATGACCCTTGGCTTGTATTGGAACTCAGGGTAAATCTGATCATTTTGGCGTCGGACTGGATCCGTGATTGCGTACTTGCCACTATATGGCCGCTCTCTTGTCGCTGGTGTCGATGATTGATAGCTCGTTTGCGGCCTTGGCTGTTGATTAGAATAGCTCGCACCGTGTGCAGCGTTGATGACTTGCTGATTGGAAGCAGCATATGGGTTGACGTAAGGCTTTCGTTGGACGGGTGGGGGGACGGCTCTCAACGTATCAAGTCGTACGCGCTCTATGAAATTGGCATTGGAATCGTTCGTTGGTTTATTTAAGTCGCCAGTATACTGTGCCTTTGCTTCGGTGGAATTTTTCCCAAGGTAGAACCACAGTCTTTCTGGCTTGGAGAGATCAATCTTGACCTGGGCGTGATTCCGGAACGCCTTGCGAGTATCGAATTCTTCCCAACGGAAAGAGTCAGAGTCGCAGAACAAGTCGTTGGGCTTTGGACCTTCGTTGATAGACGGATCCTCAGTGGTTGTGCGAGACTTTCGAGCCAGCTCTGGTGGCAGTGGTTTAGCATTCTCAGAAGGCACCGGTAGTTGAGAGTTGATAGGGTCAAAGACAAGCAGCCACTTGTACTCGACCTCGACCTGGCCTCCTTTTGGTAGAATGTCGATGAGGAGAGTCTGCTCGCTCTTGCGATTCCCTAAAACCACACCAGCAAAGATGTCGCCTTGGAGGTACTGGAATTGTGCGATTTCTCCGACTGGGAACTTTAGAGCCGTCTTCTTGATCAAAAGAGTCTCTTCCAGAACAGCGCCATCAACATGCTTACCTCTCCTGCCGCGGTGGATGCGACATCTGAAGTCAATTCCAGTCTTCGTATACTCGGTTCCATCTTCTCCATATACGGGAGTTAGACCAACGTCGACGAGTACACCAGCTGGAGCAGCACATGTCGCGTGATAAGCACGAGTGCACTTCTTTTGGCTGCACTGAAAGACTGCGCCTTTCTTGTTCCGACAGTAGTTGCATTTAAGCTCCAAACGAGCCTTGTCGATTAAAGCAATATCGCAGACTTTGTCTTCGCCATCTTCATGCGAAACGCATGTTTCAGGAGTATACAGGCCACAACGTTCGTGAGCTTGCTTGCCGTTGTCGGTCGGGAGCAGCTTCTCGTATTTGTTGTCGCTTGGACAAAGGATACAAGGCTCATATACTGGTGCCTTCAGCTTGATTCGTAGCTTCTTAATCTTCGGCTTGACATCCTTCTCATTGGGATCCCTCTTTCGCTTATGGCTGCGTTTTGGTTTACCCTTGTCGCTGGCTGGTGGGGTAGGTAGGTGAGATCCTTCGTCCTCATCATCGTCCTCATCATCGTCGGTCTCGTAGTAGTACTCAGGGGTAGGCTCGCCCCTCAGCTTGCGCTCAATCTCACGCACATCAACCCATACGCTGTCAGCTTCACAGTTGCATTTCCTAGCGACTCTGCCGTAGTCCAACCACGACTCGGTAGCAAAGTTCACTGACTCAGCGCAGTTGTAGCCAAGATTGTACCCGGAGTGGTATCCGTATGGGAAAGTGATAACGAATTCGCCTTCATTGTGGACTAGGCGGTTGACGTGGATATTGTATTGGGATTGGAGTAATGATGGTGAAATCAAGTAAGTCTTGTGGCGCAGGAATTGATCGCAATTCTTCGCATCATTGGGCCAGACATTGCGCATAGCGGCCTCAAAGCGCCTCGCATCTGCCTGCGAGATACTGTACCATTGCTTAGGAGCTCCGAAATGGATGTAGTTGATGCTGTATAGATCGACATCTTCTAAATGCCAAGCGAAAGAAGCCTTCCACATCCCGAGGTACAAATACGCCGTGTTGACTCCAGGTACATTCTGGCCTAGGACGTCCAGCAAGTTTTCAAGCTTGGCAACGTTCCACTCTTTTGTAGAGTCATCGAATAGAGATCCGGGCATGTCAGCTCCGTACATAGGATTGCTAAAATTCAAACTCTTCCAGTAAGCTGTTTCGAGGTCTTGAATTCGCTCGGTGGTCCATTCTTCCTGGTTGTGCACGCGGTAGTCAAAATCTTTGAAAGCCTCTTCATCCACAACACCGACCTGATCTTGCTTGTTGTGCTGCCTTCTCGACGATACAGATTTTGCCTGATCGGACTTTGGCTGACGCCCCTTCGGCTTTGGGGTATTGTCGCGGCTGGCATGCTCTTTCTTCAATGTTGTAGGCTTTGGTGGAGGTGATACTGGAGTCAGAGGCGTTGCTCGCCCACTTTCCCCTGTATCTTCTTCACCCTCCTCATCGTGCTTGTGAACCGTGGCGGGAAGTGGACGAACCCTAGGGCGACCGGGACCCTTCTTCTTTGCGCCACCGCTTGCACGCGTCGAAGCAGCTTTTGAATTCTTCTCTTGATTGCGTCGGCGCTCGCCTCGCTTTGCTGGCGGTTGGTGGCTGCTCTCCTCTGTCAAGTCCTTCCATTGTGGTAGATTGTAGGAGCGCTGCTTCTCTATGTTGGCCTGTGTATATGTGCCATGGGTGCCGTGGAACTCTTGTGTGATAGGATTCTTCACTTTGATTGTTTTGACTTGCTCGTCAAGTGCGGGGAGCGAATTTCGCCTAATGTTGTCCATTAGCGGCATCCGGATATACTTTTATGTCCGCGTGCTTCTTCTTCTTCTTCACTTACCATTCTGCTGGGGGTATAACCTTAACAATTCCTGACTTCATGCCATACTTATCAATCTTCTTGATGAAATCTGGGAAGCTACGAAACTGGTCCATCGTCTGCACAAAGGTCAGTGACCTTGTCTCAACACCATCCTATACAGGAGCAGATAAGGCACGAAGGTGATGGAAATGCACTCACAGGCTTGAATACAGGCACCTTCCCACCCTCATAGTAGTGGTCTGGAACAATCTCTTTCTCAACCTTCTCTGTCTTTGGCTCCATCTTTGGCTCAACACCTGGCTCTTCAATCTCTGGCTCTAGCTCAGAGAGCTCCGAGTCAGAGTCTTCATCCTTCTTATCGGTATTCTCGCTCGTTGGAGGTGTCAAAGCCGGATGTGTGTGTTCCTGATCTGGCTCCATCTTCACCTCACCTACTTCGGCAGGTGGGGACATGGCCGCAGCAGCCATCGCGTTAATAAGATGTGGGTGCACGCTCTATGGCGAGTATAGGAGTCAGATGCTATGGATGGAGAATAGATTCGGGATTTTATGACGTTTGTGGAGGTCGAGTCAATCTGTGGCAGGCCGCTGAGGGCGTGAGGCTCAATTTTGCCACCCCAGCCGTTGGAGATCTCAGGACATCAAGACTCACGAACTCACAAGAGAGTATGAAAGATAGTGCTGCCCACCTCTCACCGGGTGCATGGTGAACGAGCGGCGATAATACTTTTGCTGGAACGACTTGACGTTGAAAATGGAGGCTCAGAGGTCCGGCGTTCGCCAATCAGTGCTAGGCCACTTTTGTCATAGTCACGCGCTACTATCTAGCATACCCGAGATTCAGCCGCGGCTCCACGCACTGAGTCCTCATCAACCCAAAGTGCAATCGCGGATCTCGCTCAATTTCAAACAAGAATTCGGGCTCTTTCTCACTTGTTCCCTAACAGCTTTTCAAAGTATTGACTAAGGCCTGTGTGGAGCACCTCTACGGGAGCGACTGTTCATGCGCGGTGATCGATGCTTGGCAAAATAAAGTACAAATCTGCACGTCAACCGAGGCTCACGAGGGGTGTTTGACTTTATCTAATCTGATTGTCCCCTGGAGTATTACGGTACCTATCTCAGGAAACTGATTCGCTCATCGTTTCTGTGGTTATCAAGTCTAAGACAATCTTTGCTCGAAAGGTATTTGGGCAGCCTCTTTAAGCCTTGGTGGACGCCCCTGTACGCACCACCAATTACCCGAGTCTATTAGCAAAACATCTTCAGGGTCCTTGCCGTTTACGCTGAAGTAGGGGTTCGGATCCCGCTGGTTCGTGGGTCCTGCGGGCTGACAGCCGAATCACTTTAGGGCTGACACATCAAACATGATTACTGCAAGGTACCATCCATCAGATCCCATGAAGCAAAAAGTATGTATAGAAGCGGCATTTGTTCAGCTCCAGAAGCGACAGATACCGACGAAATATTAAAGGTATCGCTCGAATGAAACCGCGTAGAAGCCTTTGTTGAGTAACAAGAGTAAAATAGGTTGTGTTGGGTGAGCGCCGTAGTCATAATTGTTGAGGTTTCAAATCCCGATGTTTCAGGCTCCATACAAGAATTTTGCCCGTTCTCTTCGAATGAAGGCATAGCCAACAAAGTTTAAGCTGATCGTATGCTCATTGCTACTACACCTGAGTGCGAAATGCATCGACATCATGAAGAATACTCATCTTGCTGCATGGTTATCGCACTCATGAGCGAACTAGCAAGGCCATTTCGTCGGTATCAAGGCTCATCTTGCAAAAACCAGGCGCCAGTAATACGGACGGTTGAACAATTGTTTTTGCTAAACCGCAGCTGACGAAGCAAAGAAGATGTACCAGCAAGCGACCCGTGAGCGACCTAGTCGTCATTATCTGGGGCCATTGAGCGTTGAATGGCTCTGTGCACGACTCAAGTTTGATAGATATTGGCACTAAGAGTGACCTTGCAGTTACGCGATGCTCCATTTTCGCTATGCTCGCTCGAAATAATGGGGCTTCGTCCAAGCGTAGACAGCCATGACTAGTAGAATCAACGCTCTTCCCGCTCTTGAAAGACCCTTTAAGGCCTGGACAGAAAGGAGCAGGACACGAGACAGTGCGGGGTCAATCCTGACTTGCCTATTGTACTGCATCCGCACCACGTCCGCGGTTTCCTCCTCGGTTTCCACCACGTCCGCGCCCACGACGCTCGCCGTCTCCACCTCCTGCCCCTCGGTCACCTCGATTGGCCCCACGACCACGTCCTCCACCCTCACCACGCTCGCCCCTAAAGCCACGAGCACCTCGATTGCCACCACGATGCTCGCCTTGGCCGCCGCGACCACGTCCGCCACGATGATGCTGTACTTCGTGAAAACCGTCACCACCCTTGGCTGGAGGCTGAGTATAGGCAGGCTGAGGCATTTGGTCGACCTGGTCCGCCCAACTCTGAGTGTTGTTAGTCATGGCCGCTGGAGTAGCGGTGTTGCCAGTATCTGTCTCCGCCGGATCGTGAGTAACCTCAACCCAATCCTCGCCAGTGACCGAATGCTTGGCATCCCAGTTCGTCCCTGCGGCTGCGTTAGCTGCCCCAGCATCAATGTTCGATGCATCAGGCACGTTGGGTGTATCGATGTGGCTGGAGACCCCATTCGTGGCAGGCTCTGCAGGGTTGTCGATCTCAGTAAGACCAGCATAAGAAACGGTTGGGTCAGTCCCGATCGGTATTGATGATGAGTCTTCCGCAGCAGGTGGTCCCGGTTCAGCCTGAGCTACTTCCTCTGCCCATGCTTCTTCTGCGGCATAGGGAGCGTATTCGAAAGCAAGGTCTCGGACTTGCTTGTCTGTTTGATCGTTAGACACTGATCTACTGTGGTCTGAAGTGTAGCATGTTGGGTCTAAGAGGACGCTCACAGGTGAAACCGGAAGGAGTGCCATCAACAGTCGGTACCTTGTCCTCACTTCCAGCGATCAGGCTTTCCATAGCCACAACCGCAGCGACCTCTCCTCCATACACCAAAAGTAGGGCTCCCTCGAAAGCGCGGTTTTCTGCCGAGGTCTCATCACCGCCTTGACGCTTTGCAGCGGCTGCTCGTAAGAATTTGCTAAGCACGAGAAGATTCTCTTTGGCCTCTGTCTTGCCCTGCGCTACTGCCTCGGCCAATGCAGCATCCTTGGCTTTCTGTAGTTCTTCCTTGTGTGATGATTCGAGAGCTGACTTTTCTGCAAATATACGCTTTTGGTAGTCCTCATCAAACTGCTTGTACTGAGCAGCTTGTTCTTCGAATTGTGTAAGGGAGGCTTGTAGTGAGGGTTTCTTTTGGGCTTGGGCTTTTTGGTCTTGATTGATCTTGCGAGAAGCAAGGAGTTCGTCGAGTGAGACTCCGGGGTTTTCGGCAACAATAGAATCAACTTTCTGCGTAGCATTCTACATGCAAACGAGGTTAGCGAAGCCTTGTTTATAATCGAGGGAGCCACTCTACCAGCTTTTTCTTGATGTTGCGAATGTTCCTGATGAGAAGGACTGGTCAGCCAAATTTACCTTAAAGATGTTGCTTCGATTTACTAGCGTACTTGTGCAATTCCTTGAGATACGGGCTCTCGTAAGATCCGTCCGCACCATTCGTAGCACCATCACTAGCCCGTCGGCCGCCAGCAGCTTCGGATTCTGAGGGTGCAGCTGGTGTAGGAGTCGCAGCTTCTGCCTTGGCTTTCTTCTTCTTAGCGCTCTTTGACTCTGGATGAGCCGATGGCTGAGAATTTTGAATTGTAGACATTGTGCTGTCGTAAGTGCGGGTGTAGAGAGTAAGGTATGGCTATGGGTACGAGAATTGAGATGGTCGGGCTAGTTTATAGCTTAGATCGAGTCTCTTTAAGAAATATTGCAGGTTCAGCGTCTCAGTAACTAGCGTAAAGAAGATCGTAGAATGAGGAAGATGGGTAAAAGTGCAGGGACTTGAAGGTAAGGTATGCACAAGTTTGAACTTCCCTCGCTCTAGGAAACATTTGGAGCTCTCATAGGGCTGTCGCTAGCGCGCCAAGCTCGCCTCCGCGACAGTACATGCTCAGGCATGATTTCTTTTTCAGGCCCATATTTGGTCTCAGCAAGAACTTCTACGAGAATGTGGTCTCTTAAATCCAATTCTAGGCTTTCACAAGTAGAAACATCCAACTTGTCTACCAATATTTTGCAAACATCAAGCCTTTGGGTGCTATGCACGGAATTGACCGCGAACTTCGAAGAGCATCCTCTCATTGCACCTCTTGAGTATCTAGGAGTACAATCCCAGCGATTCATGGTCATCAAGTTCATACAGATCCTCATTCAACTTCCCCAAAGGTTCCTCGTGACGCCCATACCTTCGTACAACCCAGCCCTAGCATTTGAACTTCATTAGGCTCTTCTGTAATGAAAGTTAGTGTCCGTAAACCGCAGTGGAAGATCAACAGGCTCACTTGTGTCACTTTCTCGATGATCTCCGCTGAGATCCCTCGCAGCTTGTTTTTCTTTGCATGCAATGTTGCTTCGCGTATCAAGCTAAAATCACAGCCGAATCATCAATATTGTACTTATGCAAAAGAATGCGAATAAGCTCACTCTTGCACGAAAAGTGTATAATTGAGGAAGACCTAGGAATTCCATACGTCAGCGCCATGTACGAAACTTGAAGAGCGGGTCTCAGTATTACTTACAAGAACATCGACGTTCTTGCTAACACTGCGGTTTGAGTGGGCTTTGACAATTCGCTTGATAGTGGAACGAGGGTAGGGCTTTTTGACAGCCATAATCAACGAACACTAGTGCTAACTCTTCTACACTATCGATAAGCACTTAAGAGCTCTTTGTAGTGTTTGGCGAGACCCCGGACTTGAAGTCTTCTCCAGTGTTTACGCGAATTGTTGACTTCGAAGCCTCTTTTGGAAGCTATTGCCGACGCGGCCCGCTCGCGGATCGCGATAAAGCAAGCGCGCCGCTATCAACTTCCCCACATTTGACATATTCAATTCTTCATGACAGACCTTCTCCATACGATTCCAGACTTCCCAACGAAGCTCTATACGCATTTATTACCATCACTAGAAAAGCATCTGATCACAACGACAGACCTTCTTACGCTAGATACGTTGGAGGTAGCGAAGCGGACACAGCTGCCTCTACTTGATGTTAGGAGGCTTGCCACCCATGTTATCGCAATACTACAGGGACAGTTAGGACTGACAAACGATAATGCATCGAACTTTGACTATTTTGGAGAAAGACAAGCTGGCTATGGAGTTTTGAGAAAAACAGGCAAAGAGGCCACCAGTCAATGGATCGCCATCAGCACCCTTGATCCGGCACTTGACTCAGCTCTAGGCGGCGGGGTACCTGCAGGCTACATTACCGAGATAACAGGAGAAAGGTATGACCTCTCTTTTCTTCAATAGATTAAATACTGAACGTTTCCTAGCGGCGTAGGAAAAACCCAATTTCTCCTCACCCTCCTGCTCAGCGCACAACTTCCTCCACCACACGGCCTCTCCCGCCCAACGCTTTACATATCCACTGAACATCCCCTACCCACAACGCGTCTCTCTCAGCTGCTCACCACCCATCCAGTACTCTCATCTCATCCCAAGCCACCTTCTCTCCATCGCATCCTCACCCTCAACACTCCCGACCTCGAATCTCAAGACCATATCCTCACCTACCAACTCCCCGTCGCGCTTACGCGACACAATGTTGGCCTCGTGATCCTCGACAGCATAGCAGCCAACTATCGCGCCGAGCGTAGCCCCGGAAACACACCCTCTGCGCTCGCCACGCGCTCAGCGCAGCTCGTAAAGCTTGGAGCTTTGCTAAGAGGGTTGGCTAGGGAGCATAATTGCGCGATCGTTGTAGCGAATCAGGTTGCTGATCGATTCGCGCCTACATCCACTGCTTCTCGAGCATCTGCAGCGGGTCCGAACCATCTTTTCTCGTCGTCACCTGCGTCAACTGCTACGAATGCGAATTCAAACTCAGATCCAACGCCCTCGGTATTGAGTCTAGATCATCAGCAGCGCTTCTTCACTGGTTGGGGTGATCATCCATTCTCGTCACCATCATCTTCACAGAGTGCAAACCTCAAGACACCGTCTTTGGGGTTGGTATGGACCAATCAGATCGCTTGCCGTATTGCGCTAATCAAGGAACGGGACTATGGTAGCGCTGGCACTGGGGAGGGAGGAGCTGAATGGAATGCAAGGAGATGGAGAAGATGGATGAAGCTCGTATTTGCGCCGTGGGCGGGTGGCATGGGTGACAATGGGGTCGAACTTGAGATCTGGGCTGGCGGTATGAGAGCGATCAATAGCAATTTACGTGAGAAAACAACAACGACTGAAGCCACTCATTGATATATAGCGGCTCTTGTTGGCTATTGAAAGGCCAGTAATACCCTTTAAGGCTACCGGATATGTGTCAAAATGAGGTCTTGAATGCGGGAGGTTGGACCTGAACGCATCCAATATGAGCAAGTTCCTATCCATAATGCCAATGCCAGAAGCAGCGTTTGTTCAAGTGAATCGTGTCAAAGAGCAGAGAATGCTAATTTGCGCATAGAGCTGCAATTGACCAATCTGCCAATATCTCGCATTACCGAGCCGAGACCTGGCCCGAAACTCGTTTGCAAGCCTGGAAACGCGCACACATAGAGTGGGGTAATGATTGGAGTCTGGCAGAAAGGCGAGGCATGAGCTTTGAACCAGCAACGATCATCGCAGATTACATAAGTATTGACAAAGTCATTGTTCATGGACCATTGGAAGTACCTTGTACCCGACTTCAACTACTACGAGTGCGTGTGACAGGTTGCTCCTAGCGCACTGATCTTGCTACCTTTCTAGCCTTCCACGGCATAATTTTGCGCAGCTAAGGAACGTTGTTTGAAGGTGTCGCCTCGATGCGAGTGGCTAGAAGAGATCGCAGAGGAGAAGGTCATTTAGGTCCCAGAAAATGGCATAACAAGAATGTCTTTTCGCGTCGCAGATGAGAGTCAGTTGTACTCATTCTTACCATTTGAGAGTCCATTTCAGTCCAAAGCGACAGACATAAGCGCCGCCAAGAGCAGGATTGGGCACTTCGCGTACTCATATTCATACTGGACATATTCCTTTCTTCAACGCTCTTCTCGGTACAGCGCCTTTGACAATGTCTTGAAGCATTCAAAAGCTACTTATCACACGCAAAAAAGGCTCCTTTCGATAGAGTAGACGAGCACGATCATTGCTCATTTCCACCAGCTAAGAGCCTGTTAGCACAAAAAACAACGGAAGTAGTGACAGCAAAGAGCAGAATGCGTTAATCACCGTGCTCGCACTCATGCCCCAGTCGAATCATATCCTAAAGATGTCGCACGAATGCAGCCATTCGCAATTCGTCTTGAAGTGCAATAATGTCTGAAATTTTGCAAGTGGAGCGACATCCTGACCAGAATGTTAACAAAAAGAGCAAGACTAGGTTGATCCATGCTACAAAAGTCGCACAAAAGTATAAGAAAGCCTGCTCAAGAGGAATTGTTGAGCAAAAAAAGCAAAACCGAGAATCATGAGCAAGAAATCCGGCATACTATTGAACAGATGAGCATGGTCAACTGAGTCCACTTGAAGCGCACTGCGCCCAAAATTACAGATCTAACGCTCAAGAAGAGGAGAAAAGTTGCAAGTTCGTGCTGAACTCTAGACTAAGTCCAAATTGTTCTCAGGGGTTCAAGGGATTGGATGGCTAATGACTAATCCTTAGAGCAGGCCACCTTCGCAAGTTGACTAAAAGCGTAGAGGTGTAGCTTTCAATAGAGCAGATGAGCGTTCGGTTTGCCGAAAGGGTACCTGTCGCTCAGAAGTAAGGCTAAACCGTATGATATTGCCAATCTTCGCGTGAATACAGCACTTGACAAGAGGACTTGGACCAGCAAAATACTCACAGTGGGTGACTAATGCGTTGTGAAAGTGGTTTTTTGACACGTCAACTTCGCCTGTTGGAAAGGTAGCCAGTCTTCAAGCAGAGAAATGTGCAGCATCGAGGAACATGAACAATAAAGTTGACTGTTCCTGGAATACTCGAGCCTGGTCTTTGCCACTGTTTGAAATAAACCTAGGTTTTCAGCAGAGTATCTTTACCAATCAAGAAAGGTGCATAGCATATCCGACTTTTTAAGAAAAGGATTCTCGAGGCTCGGGGAAAATTTCTTGGTGAACGTAGCTATTTGTGAAGCAAATAGGTATCAGCTGCGCTACTCTTAGAAGCACCTAGTGGCCCTGTGTGCATCTTATTAGCTCTCCATGTATGGCCAGGGTTTCCTTTATCATGCTTTTCGGTAAAGACTGTAGAAATGAACAGAGCAAGCCAGCTAAGTAAGTCTAAGCAATGACGCTGCACAGCGCTTTTGTGACGCTGAAAGAGTCCTAGTCACACTTATAGTAATACATGATATCCAGGTCATCGCGCCAGATAATATCGGTATCTTTGCTTCGTAGAGGAGAGGAAACCGTCCGTTGAAACCATCGCTATGTTTTTGCTGAGGGAATTTTGTAGTCCGCCTTGCTGAAGGAACTTTGCATGCTGATAAAGATAGAGCGCTGAAAAGAATCCGTCCTTGAGACATGTGCACAAGTCTCTAACCTTCAGCTGTAACAGTTCCACGACCACGCGAAGACGAGCCGCGGCCGCCCCTGGGAGCGAAACCATTGCCCCGGCTTCCACCACGGAAACCACCACGTCCACGACCGCGGCCACGGTAGCCACCGCGATATCCATTATCTACACTGCCCTGGCCGAATGTCTCCAGATTCTTCTTCTGCTCCTCGCTCCTGAACTCACGACCACCAATCTTCTTATCATCACGATCCTTTGCCTCGCTAGATATGTTGTCAAAGAATGAAGACGATTTACTGTATCCGGCCGCAGCGGGGATGGTCACACTTTGATCACTCCCACGACGAGCTCCATTGATTGAGTCCTCCGTCGAGGCGTCATTGGACCCTTCGACTGGGCTGCCGATAGGGTCGCCCGAGGCGATGGCTTCCTTCACCAAGTCTTGCTTGTTGAATTTGGCATTGGCCTCGGCGAAATCGTAATCGGTTTTTGGCACTTCCAGCTTCTTCGTCTGTTGCTCCTCACGAGGCCTTGAATTCCGGTGACTACCCCGTCCTCCACGGTGTCCTGCAGCATAGCCACCGGTACCAGGCTGTCTTGATGTGCGGATGTTGTCATTGGTCCGCATCTCGTTGACTTTGTTTGTCAAATTGTCAAAGGCAGAGCTCTCCCCATTCATCTGCTTTTTCTGTTGTCCCGGTTCTGCGGGGAGCTTGGCCATAGCGGCTTGGACTGCAGCACGTGCGTCACGGCTCGCATCTTCGATTGACTTCGTTTGTGCTTGTGCAGGTCGCGGCACAGGCGCATTTGAAGCGGCAGTTGCAGCCGCCGTTGCACTGATAGCATTGGGCTTTGGGGCACCGTTGACAGGCACCATTGGCTTCGGTGCAGGACTGGCGAGAGGGATGGCAGGCATGATGCGTCCACTCTTTGGCGCAGTGGATGCTGCTTTGGCCGCAGCTGAAGCGAACGCAGCTGGAGCCTGTTTAGCCGCAGCAGGTGCTGGTGGTGCCAACGCTTCAGTGACATTAGGCTTTGATTCTGCAAGCGGTGGTGGGCCATTTTGCGCTGCCGGAGGAGGAGCTGGGGTGGTTGACGAGCTAGGGAGCTTGACCGTCGCAGCTGGCTTGTCGATCACATCATCGTTAGGAGGGGCAGGCTGTGACGTGGTATGTGGTGCTTCAGCAAGAGTATCTGGCTTAGATGGCGGACCTTGCTGCATTGGCGGCTGACCCGGGGGTCCAAATTGCCCTGGAGGTCCATAGACATTGCCCGGATTTGGGTATGGGAACCCCTGTCCTGGTGGAGGATACCAGCCAGGTGGAGGGGAGCCATATGGCATAGGAGGATATCCATAGGGTGGAAATCCTTGAGGCCCACCTGGAGGACCAAAGCGCTGATTAGGTGGAGGGTAGTATTGAGGGAAGTGGTTGTGTTGCTGGAAGCGTGGAGGACCTTGCCCAGGAGGTCCTTGCCCCGGAGGACCTTGTCCAGGAAGAGGTTGTTGAGGAAAACGGTGCTGCTGCCCTTGTTGGTTCTGTTGCTGAAGCTGGGAGAATGGCTGCGGTGATTGTTGATTCGGCGCTTGGTGGGCGGAGGATGGAGTGCTGGTTGGGCGTGCATTCTGTGGCTCAACACACATCAGTACAAAGATCTATATCGCAACAACGAACGCGATCGTAACAAATTGATGGTAGATATATATCAGAAGGAAGGCAACGGAAAGTTTCCACACGGTTTTGCGCTCTCGGTGGTACAATAAATGATTTACATCCGAAATTCTTCATCACGTAGATGAGACACCCTCGCTTTAGAAGCAGGGCAATGTTTGACAATCAAGCAGATACTACTCACCCCAAGTATAGCAGGATCATCAGGCACCTGCGGCTGCGGTGCCGGTTTTTCTTCAGGCTCTTTCTCAATCCTCAAGTCTTTGACATCACTACCGCGGAATACGATGTACTCGTAGATGTTGTCTTGGGGCGCTACTTCGTTGCCAGGGCTTCGGCCCTCGGTGCCGAAGGACTTGACTTGCTCGAGGGCGACTGTGGAGTTTTCGGAGCTGATTTCGTGAAGGGTGCCGACATAGCTGGCGACCAGTTAACTGTGTCAAACGATAGCTTGCGTTTGTGTTTGTGAAAAGTACCGAATATCCCTCTTTGATATCAGCGATATCTTGCAGCTGTACCACCTTTGTTAGCTTGAGCTCGTATTATTATCAATTCAGCACATAGCCTCACCCAATATATTCAGCCATGGTTTTGTGGGGCGCTGAAAGCGCGAAGGGATGAGAGAGGACTGAACAGAATATTGTGAGAGCTTGCCAGCTTTCGACAAGGAAGGAGGATGAAGCTTGATTGAGAATCGTTGTTGAGGAATAATGAGGTAGTGTTCGAGTTCAGCAGTCCAGGTGAAGTTGACGCTTGTACACAGAAACATTTAGCGGTTGCAAAAACATCGCGAAAGCTTGGCATAATAGATCTATACTACACACTTGATCTAAAGATTCAACGTAGTAATTATAAATCTTGATCGAATATTCTGTACGTACAAAGTAGAGATATTATTATTACAACTATAACGCTAGTAAGTATATAAGAATTGTTTAAAGAAATAATTAACGTATAAGGGGTACGAGAATTCGTACGCTCGATTACGAAACCGAAAGAATCTCGGCAAATTTCTAAGTTAATGAATATAGCCCGTATTAGAAATACATATATAGAAGTTTTATAGAGTTTAGTATCCCGATTCTATGAATTCAATAGTAAACTAAATAAGTAGAGTATTCGTTGAGATAAAAGAGTTTGAATATTTGGATCAGATGTGTGTGGCATGGATCTATCATGCCAAGCTTTCGCAAGGATTTTGCAACCGCTAAATTATCTTGGGTCTATGGCTAAAGTTCGGACCGGTGCTCCAAGTCTCAGCATCGAATTGCGCGAGACCTGCGTGGGACGATGTTGCAGGTCACTGAAAATGATAATGGCCATTCAAGAGGCTGGTGTGTCTCCTATGTGCGACAATAATGATGAAGAAGTCTTCCAGCAGCTTGAACACTACCCGTGGCACTCCGACTCCGAATTCCAAAACGGCCTACACGCAATCCTAGGTCCTGATCCATCTCCTGACCAAGCAGAGCAGTTGACTCTACGCGCAAGGTGCTTCTACTTCTCGAGGTACGCGTCTCTAATACTTCTAGACTTCAATTGATGGAGTTGACGCGTCTCACAATAGGAAGAACAACATCTCAATAGACTTCAACGCCTACAAGACCTGGCGCTCTCAACTTGCTTCTCCTGCCCTTCCCAATGGTGTCTCGTCTGTGGCCGAAGCATCCATTCCATCTGGTCCTAGTGATAGTAGCATGAGCTCTGTTCCATCTGAGCCGGCTCTCGCAACAAACAATTCTGAACCACCAGCTCCTTATCCCACTTCCTTTAGCCAAATAGTTGAGCTGATCACCAATGGTCAACCCATACCTGGGATCAAGGAAGTGCCTGATACAGTGCTTGAAGGACAGGCCACCCAGGCGACCACTGCAAAGCGGAAAAAGCCGTGGGAGAGGGATGATGTCGGAGACGGAGAACATTCAAATGGGACTACTATCAATGCGTGATAAAAGCACAGTGAAGTCGTCTCAGAAAAGGCCACAGTATCTGAGCGGGTCACGCGTAATGAATGGACGAGTCAATGACGACCTTTCTATTGTAACACTACCGAACGATTCTGACTGTATGCATGACCTGATGAAAGTACAAGAAAAAAACGAACCGCCTCCGATTCCTCGTGAATTTCTTGACACCATCATAAACCTGCTGCTTAGACAAGCACCATCGATACAGTAACCGAGATACAAAAAATAAGTAGCTGCTGAAGAAGTGAAAGTTGTCCGCACATGGGTTGTGCTATTATTATAACCCTTTGTCACCTTCATAAAGGTAGTGTCCGTGTTGACCTTTCCAATGACTCCGCGATCGGAGGGCCATTGTTTGTGACCTAAGTCAAAGAGTCCTGCCTGTGTAGGCTGAAATATGGTGGACTAGAATGTGGTAAATTAAGAACGAATGTAGTGTGTGAACTAGGAAACGATACGCCGCCTAGGTGGTTGGCCAAGGCGAAAATGAATGTGTCAGGTCCCAAAGAATCGGTGCACGGTGAGTACGGCGTTTGATGGTCCCAAAGAGTGTTGGAGCAAGGGAGACAGCCAGGGATGTGCCCAAGAATGAGGGATGGGAGCATGAGGTGAGGTCCTAGCGATAAGCTCCACCAAATCGAGGGACGTTGCTGCTCTGAGTAGTGAAGGAGCGAGTGGGTGGAAGGCCAACTCCTGGACCAGGATGAGTTGCATAGGCAGGATTGCAGCAAAGCATTCCAACACGAGAGCCAAACTTGGAGCCACGAAGAGAGACCATATGCTTGCTGTGGACTGTTAGCTGATGTTCACCGACACAGATACCTGATTCAACGTACCGAATGTGGGATGCGACGATGTCGCGGTGGTTGGGGTTGGCATGCGTGAGGATGTACTGGATGAGATAGTTGCCATACTGATCGCTCGCGACTTGTAGCGGAATTAGTATTGGTACTTGGAACTTTGAGTAATAACTTACTGTCGATCAAAGGAATACGAGGACGGTCAGCACGTCCCTCACATACACGCTCAAGGTAGCGCTCTAGGAAGTTAGCGCCACCGATCTTGAGGCACTTCTCGACGACCTTCGAGGCGAACTGGTCCATGCTATACTCTGTAGCATAGCGAAGGACATGGTCAATGGCGCGGCTTCGATCAGCTGGTGCTCCGTGCTCACAGATGTGCTGAATGCACCAATTACCGAATTGACCGTGAGCAACGATGTCGATGCTATTCAAGACCTCGGTGATGCAAGGACGCTGTTTGCAAGACAATCATTAGTATCATTATTCGTGGGTACAAGCGAGAAGGGAGGTCGATGAAATGAGAGAGGCGTGAAAGATAGTGAAGTGTAATGAATGCGGTCAGCAGCGTACCTTGTCTTCTTCCAGACAGTTCTCGAAGATGTTCTGCACAACCAGACTGCCAGTCTCTCCCAAGGCAACTTCATGCCACATACCACACAAAGCTTCATTGACAAATTTCATGATTTGAGGTGGTGAGTCACTCCAACGCAACTCGAACAGCTTCTGCCAGACGTGGCATGCATAGCGATGAATGACGGTCTCTGGGATACGACGCAGAAGCTCGTGAACCATGATGGCTTTGTAGTCTTCAGGCACAGCATCAAAGGCCTTCTGAACAACGTGACAGCCAAATGCATCCATGCTGAGGCTCAAGGTGTTGCCGCGGATAGCATTCGCGATAGAGACCACCTGTTCTGGGGTTCCATGCTCAAAGCAACGCTGAACGAGGAAGTTGCCGAAGCGGTTGACCATTAAAGGATAGGCCTGAGCAACGATAGCCTCGATGATCTCAAATTTCTGTTCAGCAGTGCCAACCTTGAGCTTTTGCTGCAAGAAGATCGAGGCTTGCTGGTCATTGTTGCAGATGATCTTGTCGACAATGTATTTCCAGTCGCAGGTCACGCTTCGGTCAAGAAGACGACGGTAGTTGAGAGGCTCCATGGGTGATACGTAGGTCTGTCCAGGTGAAGCGGAACGCTGTGAAAGAATTAGTGGATGTCATTGCCCTCTGTGAGTCAATCTGAATTTGACTTACCGATGTGGCATTGTTCCATGGATTTCCGGATGCTTGACCGGCTCTGAATTCAGCTGCAGTTGGCGACAGAGGTGTGCCAATGGGTTGTGGCTGGTAAGCCGATGGAAAACCCAGCGACGGGTACGCAGAACCAGGGTTCATGCCGCCAAGGTTCATGCCATCGATGGGGCCAGGAGCAGTTGAGTAGCCGTTCCACCCGCTACCAGGCTGGAAGACAGACGTGTTACGATTATTTTGGCCATACCCTCGGCCCTGGCTGAATTGATCGAAGTCATTCATGCCACGTCGGCTGCCACCAGACACGGGCGAGATCGGCACCGAGTAGTTGCGTTGCTGCATCGGCGGCTGCTGAGACATCATTGGCGGAGGCATTGTGTTATCCATACCTCGTTGACCCCATGTGCGAGAGTTCTGCTGGCCCCAAGCGGAGTTTGGACCAAGGTTGAAACCCAGCCTAGAGGACCCAGACCATACGTTCGGAGCATTGTTGATTGGAACGATAACGTCAGAGCCATCAGAGCGAGCGTCTTCGGTACGCCAGGGTCCCTGAAGGGTGGACATAGGACGGTGAGATGTGGTGAAGGCACCAGCTGGACCAAAAGGAGGGCTGAGGGCAGCGTCAGAAGGTGGTCCCAGGGCTTGATCAAAGGTATGCTTGACAACGCGAGATTGGTCAAGCTCCTGCTTCTGACGTGCAATCTGCTCTTTTGCATCGTCCAAATCTCTCTTGAGGCGAGCCATCTCTGCTAATTCGACGTGTGCTCTCTGGTGACCGTCATCCGTCGGGCTGGAAAAGGACTCGGAGGCTGGTGTCAGGAGGGTGGAGCTATTGGAAGAGCTGTCCTTCACCTGCTTGCTAGCCTCAGGGGTACCAGAGAGTGCCGATTTCTGCTTTGCAAGCAGGACCTGCTGCTCAGAGAGCTTGGCAAGTAGGGAGACCATGGAGCCTGGGTGCATGTCATCTTGACGAGTGGCGACGGAGCGCTCAGATTTAAGCTTCTATTATGGTTAGCAAAGATTCTAGAGCAACACAGTGATGTGGGACGGCTTACCTTGGAGCCACTGTCTGGGCCTGGGGCTGCCTTTAAGTTCGCGAGCTTCGATGTCGACAAGGGTGCTGGACCTTCAGTGAACGTCAGGGTATGCTTTGGAGCACCTTGCTTCGAGGTCTGGAAGATGGGTTAGCAGTCCGTTTTGGCTGCTTGGAGAAGGTGTCTTGGACTGACCGAGCTTGCTTGAAGCGTCGAGGTTTCCTGCTTGACACCCAGATTCTCCTCGTCAAGGATGGAGAATTGAGCAGAGGCACGGCCGCGTGCAGGTGAGCCATCGGAGGGTTGGGAAGACATCTTGTATGAAGGTGTCTCCACGGTCACTGCACCGTTGCTGCAATGTAAATTATGCTGAGGTGTGTTGATTGCTTGTAGATTGGACGGTGACAGATCAGAGAGCCTCAGACGCAATGTAATGGCACACCGTTACGTTGAAGAGTGCTTGGGTTGTCCAAAACTCGAACGATTGTGATGGAGTAGATGGTTGCAAGAGCAAGAAGATGGAGCTCTGGGAGGAAGTTGACGAAATACTCTAGGTAGATTAGAGGCTTCCTAGATAAAAACAAGTGGGAAGGAGTGTTGATGACCAACTACGTCAAGAAAATTCAACTAAATGCTCCTGCTGAAGGCGTGGGAGGTTTTTGGAAGGAAGGTGTAGGTTGCAAGTTGTTTCGAGGTGGGGGACGTGTTTTTGTAGACGAGGAAGGGGCAATATCAACACGCCTAAAATCCGGCGCTAGTAGAAGAACTCTTCCGAATGATTTGATATTGGGGAACAATCGGTTCCCAGGCTTATTTTGTAAACATCATGTGGTCGTGGAGGATTCACTGTCGGAGCCTTGCTAGTCCAAGTACTCCAGGCTCTCGTATATCTGATCAACTAACAAAGGAAGCTTCTGACACGTTCCAGAAACTGTCAAACGATCCCATAGCATGCACTCCTGCCGCTCCCTCCCAAGCACAACTTTTGTTGACAATGATAAACTCCGGTTGCCCCACACCTGTCAACATCGGTACCAGGCGAGCCGCCTGTCTGAGTCCTGGATCATCGTAGCCCCAAATGACGAGTTCAGTTCTCTCCTTTGGCAAAGGCCTTAAAAAGATGGCCCCAAGACCCTTTTCGATCCCAAATACCCTCCTTTGGCCATTAGACTTGCGAAGTGCTAGTCCGTGATTCTTGAGGAAGGCTATGGTATCAAAAAGGGGCACTGGAGGCGGAAAATCTTCACCCACCGCTACACTTATAACATTGCCGCGGAGCGAGGCTACGTCGGGAGTAGAGCCGACAATCTGCGAGTCAGCAGCAAAGTATTGGAATAGATTACGGGAGACCTGCAACCCCACATCGAACGCTTGAGACGCTTCAGACGGGAGGGTTCGAATTGAGAACCGTCCACGAGTCCGCAGAATCGAATCAAGCGGTCCAACTTGACTACCATGGCGTTCCACGGCCATCCACTGCGGGTCACGAGAAACCTGAGCAAGTAAGCCTGCATTCTCAACACTCCGGACTCATGATGCTAACCTGCCAAATTCCAATGCGAGAGCGCAAAAGCCAGCACCCACTCTCTACTTTCTCCAGCGGTAACTCCAGCTGGGTTTCATCGATGATCAGCTCATGAGGCAAAGGGTTGTAGCCGGCCGATGAGAAATGGAAACGCCTTATATTGCTGGTTCTCAAGACCCAAGTTGCGGTCGTTGGGTTCATGGCAATGTCGATCTTCCCAAGCTGGTCTGGAGTAATCATTTGGTCCACCACAAGACCTCCGCGTGGACCCATGTCGGCCGGGTTGGAAACCACAATACTGAATGTCTGCGGCAGTTTCGGTTCCCCTCCAACTCCCAGAAGGTTGGCATAGAACTTGCGCAGTGGCAGAGAGGTCATTACACCGTCATACCAGTGGCCTCTGCCTTCCAGCTCGGAGTAGTCATGAGAAGTGTCCTTGGCTGATTGAGACACAAGTTGGTTCATGCGCCGAGAATGGAAGGCAGGCACGTTACTGTCTGCACTACCATGTTGCTGCAGTACTGGAACACCTGCAAAATTGGCGACAAGCAGCTCGTGACGAAAGCTTCGTAAGGAAGTTTGGAGCATACACATTACTCTCGGATCGGCTTCTGCCCACATCTGGTATGGAACATAACCTAAAAGGAAGCTCATTCAGATTGCTTACTAGATGGTAAAAAACAAAGGAGCTCACTGACCTTGGATTGATGAATAGGCCGAGACTGGGGCAGCTCCAAGCATCTTGTCAGGGCGATGGGTAAGAGCGTACCATGTTCCCTGACCTGCCATCGTCAGTGTCTGTTTCTTAATATTCGGTAGGACACCGACCGCCATTGGAGTGACCGCTGACGAGCCATCTGTTAGTATCCACCGAAGGACCTTCCCAGCGTACATTCTCGGTCCATTTCCCAACAATTGCTACAGCAGCTTCCACGTCGGCAAAGCCCCACGTATCTAGTGTACAATTAGCGTTCAGCTTGAGTACATCACAAAGTGGACATTTACGCCAGTCGTCAGCACTCCACGGAGTTCCTCCAGTTGGAAACAAAACCCAAGCATGGAGATCAGGGACAGAGTCAAGCATATGACGGACCTGATAGCTATCCGCTTCCAAGCCGGCTCCATGGAGGTTAAGGAGTACAGGCAATCTTCGCTCTGGGGCCACCGCAGAGATTACTTTCTTCGAAGGCGCTCTCAGGATGGCGTAGGAGACGATCCCACCAGGATGGAGGAAGGTGACTTTATGAGGCTCGTAAATGCTGCGAACCGAGAAGTTGCTGGATACCGCAGTCCTAAAGAGACTTTCAGGAGATTCACTTGTGGTATGTGTGACTTCAAGAGCAACTGATTTAGTGACTGGAGCTCTCTCAGACAAACGGAAACCCAGGGACCTCGATTGGCCGGGTGCCAGCCTGTACGGGGTCTCCTCGAGCATAGCAGCTGCGTATGCTCCCTCCGTAGTCCATCAGTGAATATAAAGCGGCAATGATGATCCCGGAACGTACAATTACGGACACCACGCTCCATATGTTGATCCATTCTCCTGAATTGTTACAAACGGGCACAGAGGCAAAAGGACTGGCCAAGAAGCCATCGACCACATCTGACACGAGAAGCTTTTCCTCATCTACTTTGAGAGTGTCATGAGATACTTCGGCTTTCAATTGGATTGATGTGTCTGGATCGCCAACGGCACCCATTGCACGAACATCACGGATAAGTCGAAGATCTATCCTGTGGTTCCCTCGCTCGAGATGGAGCACCAACGGTGCTCTGCGGTATGAATAGAAATCGCCACCAAAATAATGCTTGTCGTCTACCCAGAATTCGAGGACACTGTCAGTATAGAGCACTACATTTTGGATTGAGTCCGGCTCTATGTTGATATACCCACGAGCCCATGCCTGGTATTGGAGAGCAGCCCAGCCATACACTGATTGCAGGAACGGCCAGTCAATGTTCCGAAAGGATACCGTTAGGAGTGCTTCGGCTACGTTTGGATCACTTGACTGGCTCTCGTACTGTTGACAAGACCACGTTACAAGACCATTGGCACCAAGACTACTCTTATACTCTGCTTTGGCGTCATATTTCAGGGCGCGGAATCCCCCGAACGTCTCTAATGGATCTGCCCCCCAGCTTGCTTCTGTTTATCTATTAGGGAGGCAGACTTGGGGCACCGCTTACTTTACCCCTGGTCCCAATCTGAAAAGGCCCAAGCACCTCCCAACTCGTGGAGAAGCTGACCAAAGGAGGCTTTCGCCTGCTACTGTTGACCCCGTGCTTGATCAACATGATCTCACGTTGGTGTCAGCCAGAAGTCCTAATTTAATGCGACAGGATGTTTATTTCCGATTACATACATTCCAATATAAAATGCTTTACTTGAGCAAAACCATGGTGTGATTTTTTTTCTCGCAGTCGAGATTCCGACCAATTGCGACTTACGTAATCAAAATGGAGCGCGCTGCACCAATCAGAGATCACTCGATGATTTGGCTTCTTTCAAGACGGAGGCTTAAAGAGAGTCGTTATACTACATACGCTTCGACAGCAAGTAGGCCTGTGCGCTTGAGTAACGACAGGTCACACAACCATTTGCACTGGCCTAGGCCTCGGCATAGCTCGGATAAGTACTCACTGCGATACAGGCACCTGCATCTGCAGCCAGAAGGCCCCTGTCCCCACGTCCTTATCTTGGACAATAGGCCAGCCACAATGGGCTTGGGAGGTCTGCAAGACCATCGACTTCTTCAATTCGAAATCTCATGAGCAATCGAACCCACACATGGAATTCTGAATGAAGAACCACAGACCGCATAGCTCAAGTCCTTGCGGCAACAACGCATGAGCTCCACATTGACCATGCCCTCTGCTAGTGCAGAGCGCCGCTGGTCATCTTCCTCGAACACAAAAGAGAAATTCCCCGACTTCGACCGGTCGGCATCTGGGGAGTATCTTGCTACGTATGACAAGACTGACGAAGGCGCAATTACAACCTCGAGGAGCCCCAGTCCCGCAAAAGCCAATGGCCCCATACACAACGAGAGGTGGCAACCGCGCAAAGACAATCATCTACAATGGGGGAATGGCCACATCAATCTCGTACCGCCGAGGCAGCATGGCCGGCAGAGGAGCCTGAGCGACGCATTCAAGACCATTCGCAGCAGGAAGGCTAGTGTCAGTGAGAATGCACATGAGATCGCAGAGGCATTGAAAGCTCCTATATCTGTCAAAATCATAGTGGGTAATTATGTCTACGTCTACGCTCATTGTTGCTAATCGCATACCAGGTACTATGCCTTGTCTGGTACATGAGCTCCGCCTTGACCAATACTTCGTCAAAATCTATCCTTAACGCCTTTCCCAAACCGATCACCCTCACCATCATACAATTCGCCTTCGTCTCTGGATGGTGCCTGTTCTTTGCATATCTGGCGACACTCTTCCCCAGTCTTAAGACTAGGATACCTGCGTTGAAGAATGGGATTCGATATCCCAGTCGCGATGTAATATCAACAACTCTCCCGCTCGCTCTCTTCCAGATTGGTGGACATATCCTCTCCTCTACGGCAACGGAAAAGATTCCAGTATCTCTTGTTCACACCATCAAGGGTCTCTCCCCACTCTTTACAGTTCTAGCCTACCGCTTCATTTACGACATCAAATATCCTACAGCAACCTACCTCTCGCTGGTGCCCCTGACCTTGGGCGTCATTCTTGCCTGCAGTGTCGAATTCTCAGGCAATCTTTTCGGCGTCCTCTGCGCCTTCGGAGGTGCTTTGATCTTTGTCACGCAAAACATCTTCTCAAAAAAGCTTTTTAATGCAGCTGCTCAAGCCGAAGCTGATGGGCCTACCACGACTACCACTCAGAAGAAGCTTGACAAGCTTGACCTCCTCTGCTACTGCTCCGGCTTGGCCTTTGCCCTGACTTTCCCCATCTGGCTCTGGACTGACGCCCTCCCGTTATACTCCGCGCCTCTCTCCCTCACCACCCATACCACGCCATCGCCAGCTCCATCATCCTCCCTATATCTACCCATGGAGTTCTTTTTCAATGGCATCTTCCACTTCGCCCAGAACATGCTCGCCTTCATCCTCCTCTCCCTCGTCTCTCCAGTCACATACTCTGTCGCGTCGCTCATAAAACGCGTCTTCGTCATTGTCATCGCCATAGTTTGGTTTGGCAACAGCACTACCTCGATACAGGCTGTCGGTATCGTCCTCACATTCTTCGGCCTCTACCTTTACGACCGCACAAGCGATTCAGCAAAGGCGGATCGTAGAGCTAAATTGGAGCATACAAGGATTTCCAGGCCATTGTTACCATTCAGTTCAAAAGATTCGATAATTGAGGAGTCGCCAAGGAGCGGCGCCTTGAAAACTACCTTTGTAAATGTTTTTGGAAGCGCAAACAGTCATGTCTTAGGGGTTGACAAGAAGATAGATTCTGCTGGGCCTGGGAGCGCGAGGAGCTATGCGGATAGCCCATGGCTGCCGCCGGGGACCAAGCAGGAAGACACTTGGAGGCCCGCGGATCCGAGTAGGAATCCGAGTGGGATCAAAAGCCCTTGACATCATGACTGATTGCATGTGAACGTTTACTTCTAAATATTATGGTATGCCTACGGGCGTCATAAGTACCGTTCAGCTGTACAATTAGATGTAGAGGGTCGAAAACATGAATATTTCCCCTCTACATGAACGGAATTGCTGTTCGAGTCTATGCAAGATGCCAGAATGAGTGGCATTTCCGAGATCTCCAGAGCAAGGGATCAGAACAATAGACCTCCACAAGGGCACAGATTCGATCCATCAAGGCCCAAGATAAGCTCCGAACAGGTACTTAGTGGCTATCTTAGAAGCCTACTCTAGCGCTCAAGTCGAGCACAAACTTGTGCTCAGTTTAGTTGCGGTGAAATCCGAGGCAGCTATCATCGAAAATCTTGGACCTGAGCCTGAGCCAGAGGTCCAGTGGACCGAGACAAAGAGTTCTCTAACTTTGCCTCGATATCTAGAAGCCATGCCATTGGTCAACCCTAGCCAAGCGCCTCTAGCGCACCGACCGCGGCAATATAAATCTTTGATCCAAATTCCCTTTCTCACATTATACTCAATAGGACATAATTTATTGTAGAAGAAAGTGGCCGCCTACCGCTTTTTCCTCTGCTAGATGCTCCTAGACTAAGCTTTGACGGCGCCGTAGCTGGAGCAAACGAGGTTGAGATGCCGATGATGTTTTGTTCCTTACCGACGGTTGCTACATATTCGATATGTAGAAGATGACCTGGTTGATACATCCAAAGAATCTCTATGAAGATATATTTCTACTTGCTACGACTACTGTTGCGTCCCCAGAATGCTACCCCAGGGTGCTCGATAGAGTTTTCTATTGAGGAAGCCCTTTCTATTAGCAAACCCATTTTCTGATGCATTCAGGATACATCCGGCAGAGTTTGTCTACTATCTTTTCATTATCACTGTGGTGCGCTCAGGTCACTCTCGTCAGGCGCTCGATGCAGCTTGACGTTCACGATCTCCACTTTAACATCACGCAAGAAAACCTCAGCCACCGTTTCCATACATATATCCCCTTGTCCACCCCACAATACCCCACCAAATCAATCGCTTGAAGCAATTCATTCCACGTCAGATCTCTCGGTCGAGAGTTCAGATCGTTGGCATATATGAGCAGGTCGGCTCTGTACTGCCAGAAACGCCCAGGCAGTGTCTCTCGTATTCGACTCCTGCCGTTTCGTGGGTCTTGGTCAATTCTTGTCGGGACTTTTTGGCGAGCGTGAAAGAGAAGTGTGCTGATGCTGGCGCGTGAGAGCGTTGAGCCTAAGGTGTAGTTAAGGTACATTGGGTTGCCATGTGTTTTGCAGATGAAGTGCGGCTCATTGTTGCTGTTGATGCTGAACTGAGCCATGGACGCCTGGGGATGTTGACATTTACTTACGAGATGCTGGTATGATTTAAGTTCTCTATTTGGATGGGTTGTAAGGGCTGTACAAGGGGAGCACCGGAGACGTTGACAGCTGAATCCCATTTTGAAGGATTGGGAAGAACAAGCGACAGTGCAGTGGAAGTAAGAATACAATTAACCTCGTCATTGCAATCGCAAAAAATACGAAAAGGGCTCTGCAATGAGGTGAACGGTCGAGAGCAAACCCAATGTGGCGGTGAACGCTGCAGCATTGGTCGATCAGCCTCTTTTATATCTAGATGTCATACCTTTTGGTCAGCCCCACACCGGGCGAAGCGTACATTACGAGTGGGATCACAAGCACGGAAGAGCTAGCCTCGCAAGACCCTGAGCCAGTCATGTCCGATGCTCGACGCAAGACCACTGGACTCCGACGACTTGGGCCTATAAACGGCTTTTGAATTATGGGTAATGTACCCCACTACCATAAGCTCATAGTCTCCATTGTGATCTCATGAATGCCATCCACGAATACGAGCGCGATTTAGCGACGCCTAAGGGTGGCTGTAGTTGCATCTGCTTATTTGAAATGTCGTGGTGCAAGAGCGAGTGTGCGATTGAAGTGCAGATTTTCGCATAGAGTAGTCAGATAGTAGCCAGAATTTGAGCTTCCATTCAATGGTAACATAAA